>OERL01000035.1_pt1 | contig 35062 bp, 45 predicted proteins | sample 1539981 | NCBI WGS metagenome assembly OERL01 (sample SAMEA3891867, study PRJEB23780) | metagenome | biome: terrestrial biome; feature: animal house; material: Caecal content | place: Italy | collected 2015-05-05
AGTACGCTCCTGTCTGTTCGGGCGGCTCTTCCTTGTTCTTCATCGGAATATCGCGCGCGTTCCTATTTGTTGATTTTGGGATTGTCGGTGCGCCCGACAATATAATCCAGGCTTACGCCGTAAAAATCCGCAAGAGTAATGAGCGTGTCGGTGGGCGGAATCCTTTCGCCCGTCGGGCGGTGCATAAACGCATAAGCAGAACCGCGACACACGCGGGTGCGTGTCCTTTTTATTTATACTAGATATTGTGTTTTCGGCACTAAAAAAACAATATTTACACTTTTGCGGAAAATTTGCATAAATTCCGCTTGACAAAAATTTTCGTAATGGATATGATGTTGGCGTTGTGCCCCCGAAGGGGGTAGTCTGTCCGTCGGTTTTCCGACGGGTTGAAAATAAAGGACACACACGGATGAGTGTATGTCTAAGGAGGCTTCAATGGCTGGGCAAAAGATACGCATCAAACTCAAGGCGTTCGACCACAATCTCATCGACATCTCCGCAGAGAAGATAGTCGAGACCGTGAAGAAAACCGGCACCAAGGTGTCCGGTCCCATTCCTCTTCCCACCGAAAAGGAAATCGTGACCATTCTTCGCGCCACTCACAAGTATAAGGACAGCCGCGAGCAGTTCGAACTGAGAACGCACAAGCGTCTCATCGACATTTTCAACCCCACCTCCAAGACGGTCGATTCTCTTATGAAACTCGACCTGCCGGCGGGCGTTGACATTTCCATCAAACTCTAAATCGACAGAATAAAGGAGGATGAACTTTACAATGGCTATAAGTAAAGCAATCATCGGAAAGAAACTCGGTATGAGCCAGATCTTCGCCGCAGACGGCAAGGTTATTCCCGTCACCGTAGTGGAAGCGGGTCCTTGCACCGTCGTGCAGGTCAAGACCGTGGCGAACGACGGTTACGACGCCGTTCAGGTCGGCTTCGGAGCCATCAAAGAGACGAGGGTGAACAAACCCGTCGCAGGACACTTCAAGAAGGCGGGCGTCTCCGTCAAGAAGTATCTCCGTGAAATCAGATTCGCAGACTGTGCGGCGTATACCGTCGGGCAGGAACTGACTTGCGATACCTTTGCGGAAGGCGACAAGGTCGACGTCACCGGCACTTCCAAGGGTCACGGTTATTCCGGCGTTATCCAGAGATGGAACAGTCACCGTATCGGACCTATGTCCCACGGTACCGGTCCCATTCACAGGTCCGTCGGTTCTATGGGTGCCTGCTCCTCTCCCTCCCGCGTGTTCAAGAACAAGCATATGGCAGGGCAGTGGGGTCACGAGAAGGTGACGATGCAGAATCTTGCCGTCGTCAGAGTCGACAAGGCGAGGAACCTGCTTCTCATCAAGGGTGCCGTTCCCGGTCCCAAGGGCGGAATCGTTATGATCAGGGATTCCGTCAAGGGTTAATAGGAGGCAGATATGAAACTTAAGGTCGTAAATATGGCGGGCAAGGCCGCCGGTACCATAGAAGTGAGCGACGCGGTGTTCGGTTGCGAATACAACGAAGCGCTTATTCACCAGGTGGTTGTTGCGCAACTCGCCAACAAGCGTCAGGGAACGATGAGCGCGCTCACCAGAAGCGAAGTGCGCGGAGGCGGCGCGAAGCCCTATCGTCAGAAGGGCACCGGTCGCGCCCGTCAGGGCAGCCTTGTGGCTCCTCAGCACACGGGCGGCGGCGTTGTGTTCGCCAAGAAGCCCCGCGATTTCTCTCAGAAAATCAACAAGACCATGAAGAAAGCCGCGTTCTATTCCGCGCTTTCCGAGAAGATTCGTCAGGAGCAGGTCGTCGTGCTCGACAAGTTCGCGCTTGCCGAACCCAAGACCAAACTCGTCGCCGAAGCGGTTGACGCCCTCAAACTTGCGGGCAAGACCCTGTTCGTAGTGGACGAGTACGACGAGAGCGCAGTCCGCGCCAGCCGTAACATCCCCACCGTGTCTCTCGAAGAGGTCAGACTGCTCAACGTTTATGACATCGTCGCCACCCGCAACGTCGTCATCACCAAGAGCGCAATCAAGAAAATCGAGGAGGCGGCTGAAAAATGACGGCATACGACATCATCATCGCGCCCGTGCTTTCCGAGAAAAGCTATGACGGAATACCCGAGAAGAGATACACCTTCCGCGTGCTGAAGACTGCGAACAAGACTCAGATTAAAGCGGCGGTGGAAGAAATCTTCGGCGTCAAAGTGGCAAAGGTCAACACGAGTAACTACGACGGCAAGGTTAAGAGAATGGGACGTCACGAGGGCAGAACCTCCGCTTACAAGAAAGCGATTGTCATTCTCACCTCCGACAGCAAGGCAATCGAGTTCTTCGAGAGCATGGCATAAGGAATAAGGAGAAAAGGATATGTCTATTAAAAAGTATAAACCGACTTCTCCCGCCCGCCGTTTTATGACGGTCTCCGGCTTCGACGAGATTACTTCCTCCTCTCCCGAGCGCTCCCTGCTCGTGTCTCTCAACAAGACTGGCGGAAGGAACTCGATGGGCAGAATCACCGTTCGTCACATCGGCGGCGGCAACAGAAACAAATACCGCATCATCGACTTCAAGCGCAACAAGGACAACATCCCCGCAAAGGTGCAGTCCGTTCAGTATGACCCCAACCGTTCGGCGAATATCGCTCTCCTCGTCTATGCGGACGGTGAGAAGAGATACATCCTCGCGCCCCTCGGTCTGTCCGTCGGCGACACCGTTGTCAGCGGCGACGCAGTGGACATCAAGGTCGGCAACGCGCTTCCCCTTTCTTCCATTCCCGTCGGCACTATGGTGCACAACATCGAGATGGAACCCGGCAAGGGCGGACAAATCGCGAGAGCGGCAGGCGGCTCTGCGCAGTTGATGGCTAAGGAAGGCAAATATGCCACGCTCCGTATGCCCAGCGGCGAAATGAGATACGTGCTTGCCCGCTGCAGAGCGACCATCGGTCAGGTGGGCAACCTCGAACACGAAATCGTGCGCGTCGGCAAGGCGGGCAAAACCCGTCACCTGGGTATCCGTCCCAGCGTGCGCGGTGTCGTTATGAACCCCTGCGACCACCCCCACGGCGGCGGCGAAGGCAAATCTCCTATCGGTATGCCTTCTCCTGTGACTCCTTGGGGTAAGCCCACGCTCGGTTACAAGACGAGAAAGAAGAAGAAAAATTCCACCAAGTTCATCATCAAGCGGGTGAATTAAAGGGAGGACGAAATGAGTAGAAGCGTTAAGAAAGGGCCTTTTGTCGAAAAGAGGCTTATGGACAGAATAGTCGCAATGAACGAGAGCGGAGAGCACCGTCCCGTCAAGACGTGGTCTCGCTCCTCGACGATCTTCCCCGAAATGGTGGGACACACGATTGCGGTGCACAACGGCCGTCAGCACGTTCCCGTCTACATCACCGAGGATATGGTCGGTTGCAAACTCGGAGAATTCTCTCCGACGCGCACCTTCAGAGGCCACGCGGGCGATAAGACCACGGGCAAGAAATAGGAGGAACTATGGCTACCAGAATTAAACACAAGGCTCTCGAACGTCAGGCAAAAGCCGACACCAGGCCGAGAGCGACGGCAAAGTTCGTCAGGATTTCTCCCTTCAAGGTTCGCGTCGTCCTCGACATCATAAAGGGCAAACCCGTCACGGAAGCCCTCGCGATTCTCGAGAACACCCCCAAAGCGGCAAGCGAAATCCTTTACAAAGTGGTCAGCAGCGCGGTGGCGAACGCGGAGAACAATATGAATATGTCCCGCAACGACCTCGTCGTCGCAGAGTGCTACGCCAACGACGGCCCCACTCTCAAGAGGATTATGCCCAGGGCTCAGGGAAGAGCATTCCGCATCAACAAACGCACAAGTCACATCACTGTCATTCTCGACAGCGCAAACGCATAAGGAGGCATACGAATGGGACAGAAAGTCGATCCGAACGGACTGCGTACCGGTATCATCAGACCTTGGGAAACCAAATGGTATGCCGACAAGAAGCACTTTGCGGACAACCTCGTCGAGGACAACAAAATCCGTAAATACATCAAAAGCGCCTACTACGACGCGGGCATTTCCAAGATAACCATCGAGAGAGCGGCGGACAAGGTGGTCGTGGGTATCCACACTTCCGACACCGCGGTTCTCATCGGCAAGGCGGGTGCACGCGTGGCGGAAATCACCGCGGGCGTTCAGAAAATCGTCGCCGCCGGCAAGAAAGTCAGCATCAACGTTATGGAAGTCAAACACCGTGACGCCGACGCGCAACTCGTTGCCGAAGGTATCGCCAAGCAACTCGAAAACAGAGCCTCTTACCGTCGCAGTATGAAACAGGCAATGGGCAGAGCGATGAAAGCGGGTGCCAAGGGCGTCAAGATTAAGGTGTCCGGCAGACTTGACGGCGCCGAAATCGCCAAGAGCGAAACTTATCACGACGGGTCCATTCCCCTTCAGACCCTCCGTGCCGACATCGAATACGGCGTGGCAACCGCTCACACCACGTTCGGTACCATCGGCGTGAAGTGCTGGATCTACAAGGGTGAGGTCCTCGGCAAGAATCCTATGGAAGGAGGTAATCAATAATGTTGATGCCGAAACGCGTCAAGAGACGCCGTCAATTCCGCGGAAGAATGAAAGGCAAGGCAACGAGAGGTAACGTGGTAGCCTACGGCGAATACGGTCTCGTGGCCCTCGAACCGGGCTGGATAACCTCCAACCAGATAGAAGCGGCTCGTGTCGCAATGACCAGATACATCCGCAGAGGCGGAAAAGTGTGGGTGGACATCTTCCCCCACAAGCCGGTGACCAAGAAGCCCGCCGAAACCCGTATGGGTAGCGGTAAGGGCGCACCCGAGTACTGGGTGGCGGTCGTCAAACCGGGCAGGGTCATGTTCGAAATAGCGGGCGTGGACGAATCGATAGCAAAAGAGGCTCTCCGTCTCGCAATGCACAAACTCCCCGTGAAGTGCAAGTGCGTTGCAAAAGCGGAACTCGAAGCCGAAGGCGGTGCAGAATGAAAGGTAAACAAGTTTGGGAAATGACGGATAAGGAACTCGCCGACAAACTCGCGGAGTTGAAGTCGGAACTGTTCTTCCTCCGCTTCAAGAATGCCACCAATCAGCTCACCAACCCCAAGATTCTCGCCGAGACGAGACGCGACATCGCTCGCATCAAAACCGTCATTCGTCAGAGAGAAATCAAGAAAGCGGGCGAGAGCAGCGAGGGCTGATAAACGGAGGTCACTATGGAAAGAAATCTGAGAAAAGAAAGAGTGGGTATCGTTGTCAGCGATAAAATGGACAAGACCATCGTCGTCGCCATTACCGAGCGCGTCAGCCACCCGCTTTACAAGAAAATCATCAGCCGCACCAAGAAACTCAAGGCGCACGATGAAAACAATGCCTGCGGAATCGGCGACAAGGTTCTCGTTGCAGAGACCCGTCCGCTGTCCAAGGACAAGTGCTGGCGTCTCGTCGAGATAATCGAGAAGGCCAAGTAAGGAGGAGGGCGCTATGATTCAACCTCAAACAAGGCTCAAAGTCGCAGACAACAGCGGAGCCAAAGAAATTATGTGCATCAGAGTGCTCGGCGGTTCCTTCCGCAGGAGCGGTAACATCGGCGACGTCATAGTGGCGTCCGTCAAGTCCGCAATCCCCGGCGGCAAGGTGAAGAAGGGCGACGTCGTCAAGGCGGTCATCGTGCGTACGCATATGGGTATCCAGCGTCCCGACGGCAGTTACATCAAGTTCGACGACAACGCCGCCGTCATCATCGACAACCAGAAGCAGCCGCAGGGAACGCGTATCTTCGGGCCAATCGCAAGAGAACTTCGCGACAAAGATTATATGAAGATAATCTCCCTCGCGCCCGAAGTGCTGTGAGGAGGACAAAATGACCAGTATGAACGTCAAAAAAGGCGATAACGTGATGGTTATCGCGGGAAAGGATAAAGGCAAGGCGGGCAAAGTGCTTGCCGTCAGACCTTCCACGGGCAGAATTTACGTCGAAGGCGTCAACATCGTTTCCAAGAGCAAGAAGCCCAGAAACGCGCAGGACCAGGGCGGTATCCTCAAGCAGGAAGCCGCTATCGACGCCAGCAACGTTATGCACATCTGCGGTGAGTGCGGCGGAGTCGTCAGAGTCCGTCACATCGTCTCCGAAGAGAAAGGCAAGCAGGTGTCCGTCCGCGTGTGCGCAAAGTGCGGCGCTTCTCTCGACGCCAAGAAATCCTCTGCCAAGAGGGCGGCGAAGAAGGCTGCGAAGAAAAAGACCGCAAAGTCCGACGATAAGAAAGACTAATTCACGGAGGTAATATCAGTGGCAGACAAGAAGAATCAGGTTGCTAAAGCAACTGCAACCGATGCAGGTGCCGAAAGATACAGAATGAGAGCACAGTATCTCGAAGAGGTCGTTCCCGCTCTTGTAAAGCGTTTCGGTTACAAGAACATCAACGAAGTGCCCCGTCTCGAGAAAATCGTGCTCAATATGGGCCTCGGCGATTGCAAGGACAACAGCAAGTCTCTCAACATCGCCGTCGAGGAACTCAAACTCATCGCGGGACAGAAACCCGTCGTCACCACCGCTCGCAAGTCCGTTGCGAACTTCAAGGTGAGAGAAGGAATGAACGTCGGTGCGAAAGTTACCCTTCGCGGCAACAGAATGTACGACTTCCTCGACAAATTCATTTCCATCGCGCTTCCCCGCGTCCGCGACTTCCGCGGCGTGTCGCCCAAGTCTTTCGACGGCAGAGGGAACTACGCTCTCGGCGTCAAGGAACAACTCATATTCCCCGAGATTTCCTACGACCAGATCGAGAAAGTGCGCGGATTTGATATCTGCATAGTCACGACGGCGAAGACCGACGAAGAAGCACGCGAGTTGCTCCGTCTGCTCGGTATGCCGTTCGCTAAGTAAGGAGTTCCACTATGGCAAAGACTTCTATGATACAGAAACAGCAAAGACCGCAAAAGTTTTCGACGCGCGAGTATACCCGTTGCCGCATCTGCGGACGTCCCCACTCCGTGCTGAGAAAATACGGCATCTGCCGCGTCTGCTTCCGCGAACTCGCCTACAAAGGCCAGATTCCCGGAGTGAAGAAGGCAAGTTGGTAAAGGAGGCGTAAAATGACAGATCCCATTGCAGATATGCTGACAAGAATAAGAAACGCCCTGACCGCAAGGCACGAGACCGTCACGGTTCCCGCCAGCAAAGTTAAGGTCGCCATAGCGGATATCCTCGTCAGAGAGGGTTACATCAAGGGTTACGAAATCGTGGAGAATCCTGTTCAGAACGACATTCTCATCACTCTCAAGTACGCTCCCGTCAAGGGACAGAAAGTGGTGACGGGTCTCAAGAGAGTTTCCACCCCCGGTCTCCGCGTCTATGCGGGCGTCGACAACCTGCCCAAGGTCCTGAACGGTATGGGTATCGCCATTCTGTCCACCTCCAAGGGTATCCTCACCGACAAAGAGGCGAGGGAACAGCGCATCGGCGGCGAAGTGCTCGCCTATGTGTGGTAAGGAGGTCCGATATGTCTCGTATAGGTAGAGCTCCCATCGCGCTTCCCGCAGGTGTCACCTTCGACAACGCGGCGAACGTGGTAACCATCAAAGGGCCTCTCGGCACCCTCACCCAGAAAGTGGATTCCTCCATCGACGTGGTGCTTGAGGACGGTCATATCCTCGTCAAGCGTCACAGCGACGACAAGGACCACCGTGCGCTTCACGGCCTTTACCGTGCGCTTATCCACAATATGGTGGTCGGCGTAACCAAGGGCTTCGAGAAGAGCCTCGTCGTCAGCGGCGTCGGTTACAAAGTGACCGCCACCCCCAACAAACTGACGATGAACATCGGCTTCTCCCACCCCGTGGAAATCGACGCTCCCGAAGGCATCACCTTCGCGCAGGCGGGTCCCCTCGAGATAGTCGTCAAGGGTATCGACCGTCAGAAGGTCGGTCAGGCGGCGGCGACCATCAAGGCTGCCAAGCCCGTCGAACCCTATCACGGTTACGGCATTCACTACAAGGACGAGGTTGTCATCCGCAAGGAAGGCAAGACCGCCGGTAAGTAAGAGGTGAAGAATGATTAACAAGAAAGATAAAAACGCAGACAGAGTCATTCGTCACGCGAGAGTGAGGAAGAAAGTCTCCGGCACCGCCGAGCGTCCCCGTCTTTGCGTGTACAGAAGCACCAATCATATCTACGCTCAGATTATCGACGACGTCAAAGGCGTCACCCTTTGCTCGGCGTCCACTCTCGAGAAAGATATCGCCGTCAAGGTCGCAGACCTCAACAAATGCGAAGCCGCCAAACTCGTCGGCGCAGCAGTCGCGGGAAAGGCCATCGCTCTCGGTATCAAGGCAGTCGTCTTTGACAGAGGCGGTTACGTCTATACCGGCAGAGTAGAGGCTCTCGCCAACGGCGCAAGAGAAGCAGGGCTCGAGTTTTAGGAGGAATTATGGCAGAACGCGATAACAGACGCAATGACAGGAACAGAGAAGAGAGCGACGGCCTCAACAAGAAAACCATCGCTATCAACCGTGTCACCAAGGTTGTCAAGGGCGGCAGAAATATGCGCTTCAGCGCGCTTGTCGTCGTCGGCGACGAGAACGGCAAAGTGGGTATCGGTATGGGCAAAGCCGCCGAGGTTCCCGAGGCCATCGAAAAGGCGACGCAACTTGCCAAGCGCAGTATGTTCGAAATCGCTCTGAAGGGCACCACCATTCCTCACCAGACGATTGGCAAGTTCGGCCGCGGCCAGGTCATTCTTCTCCCCGCCGAACCCGGTACCGGCGTCATCGCCGGCGGTCCCGTCCGTGCGGTCCTCGAAGTTTCCGGCATCAAGGACATCAGAACCAAGTCCATCGGGTCCAACAATCCCATCAACTGCGCCAAAGCCGCAGTCGAAGGTCTTCGCAGCCTTCGCAGCGCGGAGCAGATTGCTCGTCTGCGCGGCGTTGACGTGGAAGGCTAGGAGGAATTATGGCTACCGCTAAAAAGAACGAAGAAGCAAAGATGATCAAAGTCACGCTTGTGAAGAGCACCATTGCCTGTCTCGAGAATCAGAAAGCCAACGTCGAGGCGCTCGGTCTGCACAAGGTCGGCAGTTCCAACACCTTCCGCGACGACGCGGTGGTGCGCGGAATGATTAGAAAAGTCTCCCACCTTGTCAAGGTCGAGGAGATTTGAGGAGGTAACTATGTACATTCACGATCTCGCAAACGCAGAGGGCGAAAAAACTGCCTCCAAGAGAGTAGGACGCGGCATCGGCAGCGGCACCGGCAAGACTTCCACCCGTGGCCACAAAGGTCAGTGGGCGAGAAGCGGCGGCGGCGTGCGCCCCAACTTCGAGGGCGGTCAAATGCCCCTCACCAGAAGAATCCCCAAGAAGGGCTTCAACAATAAGAGATTCGCGCACGCATATTCCGTCGTGAACGTCGACGCTTTCAACGCGTTCGAGGACGGCGCCGTGGTCGGAATCGAAGAACTCGTCGAAGCGGGAATAGTCAAAGTGGTCGAGCCTTACGGACTCAAAGTTCTCGGCGACGGCACTCTTGAAAAGAAAGTCACCGTCCGCGCCAAGAAATTCTCGGCGGCGGCAGTCGCAAAAATCGAAAAGGCAGGCGGCAAAACCGAGGTGCTGTAATGTTTGAGACATTGAAAAACGCATTCAAAACCAAAGAGATAAGGTTGAAGATGCTCTTCACCTTCCTTCTCATTCTGGTTTACAGGATAGGGTGCTTCGTTCCCGTTCCCGGCTTCAGTGCCTCCGCTATGCAGGCGGTGCTCGAAGAGGGCGACGGATTCCTCAGCATTCTTACGATGATTACGGGCGGTTCGCTCTCTCAAGCGACGCTCTTCTCGCTCGGTATCCTGCCATTTATCAATGCGTTTATCATAATGCAGTTGCTCACGCTCATAATCCCCAAACTGGAGAAACTCTCCAAAGAGGGCGATATGGGCAGACGCAAAATCACTCAGATTACCCGTTATCTTGCACTCGTCCTCGCGGCGGTGCAGGCAATCGGTATCGTTGTCGGCTGGAAATCCGCCGTCAACCCCCTCTTCTCCTTTGAAGAATCCGCAGATACCGCTTACCTCACTATGACGCTCATCGTCATTATGCTGATGGGCGGCTCCATAATGGTTATGTGGCTGGGCGAGAGAATCACCGAGTACGGCGTCGGCAACGGCACCTCTCTCATAATCTTCGTCGGTATTCTCTCCACCGCCGGCACCACTATGGCGAAAGCGGTCAGCACCGCAGTCAACGTCCCCGAGTACTTCTGGAACATTATCGGCTTCATACTCATCGTTTTCGCGATTTTCGCGTTCATAGTCTTTATGGACCTTGCCGAAAGACGCGTCACGGTGCAGTACAGCAAGCAGATAAAAGGCAACAAGATGTACGGCGGACAGACCACCTACATTCCCATTCGCATCAACTCCAGCGGCGTTATGCCCATAATCTTTGCGTCGTCGCTGCTGATGTTCCCGCAGATGATAATGGCGCTGTTCGCTCCCGAAAGCGAAGCGTATGCGTGGTATGCGGTCAATATGGGTACGGGCACGTGGGTCTACTATGTGTTGCTCGCCGCACTCATTCTGTTCTTCTCCTACTTCTATGCGCAGATTCAGTTCAATCCCGAAGACGTGGCGAAGAACATTCAACAGTACGGCGGATTCATTCCCGGTATCCGTGCGGGCAAACCCACAAGCGATTATCTCAAGAAGATAAGCAACCGTATTACGCTGTTCGGCGCGTTCTTCCTTATGATTATCGCGCTCGTTCCGACCTTTGCGTTCAACGCTCTGTCGGGTGAGGGCAGCACGGTGCTCGCAGGCGGCGGCGCGCTCAGCCTCGGCGGTGCGTTCTCGGCAACGGGACTTCTAATCGTCGTGTCCGTCGCGCTCGAATTCAACAAACAACTCGAATCCCAGATAATGATGAAGCATTACAAGGGATTCCTGAAGTGAGGGTGAAATGAAGAATATCGTGATGCTCGGCGCACCCGGCGCGGGTAAAGGCACTCATTCGGCGCTCATATCCTCCGAGTACGGCATTCCGCACATCTCGACAGGCGATATTCTCCGCGCCAACATCAAGGAAGGTACGGAACTCGGCAAACTTGCCGAATCCTACATCGTGAAAGGCGCCCTCGTTCCCGACGATGTCGTCATAGGGCTCGTTGCCGACAGACTGGCTCAGCCCGACGCGCAGAACGGCTACGTGCTCGACGGTTTCCCCCGCACCATTGCTCAGGCGGAAGCCCTCGACAAGGTGGCGCGCATCGACATCGCAATCAACATCGACGTCTCTTTCGACATCATTGTCGGAAGGTTGTCCGGAAGGCGAGTGTGCAGTTGCGGCGCAACCTGCCACGTCTCGACTCTCGGCGGAAGCGAAGTGTGCCCGAAGTGCGGCAAACAGTTGTACATAAGGGACGACGACAAGCCCGAAACCGTGCGCGCAAGATTGCAGGTTTACCTCGAACAGACCGCGCCTCTCATCGACTTCTACAGGAACAAGGGAGTGCTGGTCGACATCGACGCGTGCGGAACCATTCAGGAAGACTTCGCCAAAATCAAGAAGGTGCTTGAATGATAACCCTCAAAAGCCCGACGGAAATAGGCTATATGCGTAAATCGTGTGCCGTTATCCGTGACCTGCTTCTGTATATGGAAGACAAAGTCAAACCGGGCGTCAGCACCAAGAAACTGGACGAGTTCGTTCACGACTACATCGTAAAACACGGCGCGAAGCCCTCTTTCCTCGGATACGGCGGCTTTCCCGCGTCGGCGTGCATATCGATAGACGACGTGGTCGTGCACGGAATACCCTCTGCAAGACGTCTCGAAGAGGGAATGATTGTCGGAGTGGACGTCGGAGCAATCCTCAACGGTTGGCAGTCCGACGCGGCGAGGACTTTCCTCGTCGGGGAAGTTTCGGCGGAAAAACGTCGCCTGGTGGACACCACTCGCGAGAGTTTCTTCAAGGGAGTGGAGCAGTTCAGAGACGGCGGCAGACTGGGCGACATATCCCACGCCATACAGGTCTACAACGAGGAACGCGGCTACTCGATGGTGCGCGACCTTGTGGGGCACGGTATCGGCAGGGAGATGCACGAGGACCCGCAGGTGCCCAACTTCGGGCGGGCGGGGCACGGAGTGCGACTGGCGGTCGGAATGGTGCTGGCTATCGAGCCTATGGTGAATATGGGCACCTGGAAAGTGGAGACGCTGGACGACGGCTGGACTTGCGTCACGCAGGACGGAATGCCGTCCGCTCACTACGAAAACACGGTTGCGCTGACCGAAAACGGCGCGGAGATTCTGACTCTGTGATGGAAATCGGCGAAATAGTGTACTCCAAGGCGGGACGCGACCGCGGCAGATATTTCGCGGTGGTGGAAATCGTCGGAGAGGGATTCGTCAGGGTTGCCGACGGCGACGTCCGTCGCATAAAGAACGCCAAACTCAAGAACGTCAAGCATCTCCGTTCAACGGGTGACCGGCTGGAAAAGATTGCCGACAAACTGTCGAGAGGTGCGCAGGTTTTCGACAAGGAACTCTATAGCGCGCTCCGTATGTACGGGGCGGACAAATAAAGGAGAACAAGGCAGGATTATGTCCAAAACGGATGTCATCGAAACGGAAGGTCAGGTCATCGAAGTTTTGCCCAAGACGCAGTTCAAGGTCAAACTCACCAACGGTCATATCATCTTGGCATACCTCGGCGGAAAACTCCGCATCAACAACATCAGAATCCTCGAAGGGGATAGAGTAAAAATCGAAATGTCGCCCTACGACCTCACGAAGGGCAGAATCATTTACAGGAACAAATAGTTCGGAGGAAAGAAAAATGAAAGTCAGACCCAGCGTCAAGCCTATGTGCGACAAGTGCAAAGTCATCAAGAGGAACGGCAAAGTTATGGTCATTTGCCCGAAGTATCCCAACCACAAGCAGCGTCAAGGTTGAAAACACGAGCGCAGAGCGGCTGGCCGCGCATTCCAGTTCAAAGCGGCTTTCTGCGCGCTGACATAAAGACAATTTTTGGAGGTAAAAAATGGCACGTATAGCCGGCGTGGATCTTCCGCGCGAAAAGAGAGTGGAAATCGGACTCACCTATATCTACGGTATCGGTCGTCCGACAGCCGCAAAGATTCTCGAGGAGACGGGTATCGACCCCAACATCAGAGTCAAGGACCTTTCCGAGGCTCAGGTCAGTCTTATCCGCGAATACATTGAGAAACATCTTCACGTTGAAGGCGACCTCAAGCGCGAGGTCGGTATGAACATCAAGCGTCTGATGGAAATCGGCTGCTACAGGGGTATCCGTCACAGAAAAGGTTTGCCCGTCCGCGGTCAGTCCACCAAACAGAACGCCCGTACGAGAAAAGGTCCCAAGCGCACCGTCGGTCGCAAGAAGAAAGGCAAATAAGGGAGTCTCATTATGGCAGGAAAGAAGATTAAGAAGAGAAAGGACATTAAGCGCGTAGAAAAAGGCCAGGTCCATATCCACGCGTCGTTCAACAACACCATAGTCACCGTCACCGATATGAACGGCAACGCCGTTTCCTGGTCCTCCGCGGGCAAACTCAAACTCAGAGGTTCCCGTAAGGCTACGCCCTTCGCCGCGCAGATGGTCAGCGAAGACGCCTGCAAGGCCGCTTACGACCAGGGTATGCGCACCGTCGAGGTGTACGTCAAGGGTCCCGGTCAGGGCAGAGAGTCCGCTATCCGCGCGCTCGGCAATGTCGGTCTCGAGGCCACCCTCATTCAGGACGTTTCGCCCATTCCTCACAACGGCTGCCGTCCTCCCAAGCGCAGAAGATTATAGGAGAAAGAATTATGGCAAAATATACCGGTCCCGTTATGAAAAAGTGCAGGGCTCTCGGAATCAATCCCGCGGACATCGGCATTTCCCGCAAGTCCTCCAAACAGGTTAAGTTCCGCAGAAGAAAACAGAGCGACTACGCCCTGCAACTCAAGGAAAAACAGAAAGTCAAGTTCGTCTACGGCATTCTCGAAAAGCAGTTCAAGGGTTATTACGAGAAGGCTTCCAGGCAGCGCGGCGTCACGGGTGAGAATATGCTCATTCTCCTCGAAAGAAGACTGGACAACGTCGTTTACCGTCTCGGTCTCGGCAAGACCCGTGCTATGGCGCGTCAGATAGTCAATCACGGTCACATCACCGTCAACGGCAAGAGAGTGGACATTCCTTCCTATCTCGTCAAGGCCGGCGACGTGATTGCCGTCAAAGAGAACAAGAGAGATATGCCCCTCTGGCAGTCCGTCAAAGAAGTCAAGAATCTTTCCATCGTCAAGTGGCTGGAGTGGGACAACGCCAATCTCACCGGCAAAGTGCTTTCTCTCCCCGAGAGAGCGGATATCACCGACGTCGAAATCAAAGAACACCTTATCGTCGAGTTGTACTCGAAGTAAGCAGCGGAGGTAATCGTTATGATGGAGATTAAAAAGCCGAAGATAACCTTTGAAGAGAACGAAAGCAAAAATTTTGCCAAGTTCGTTGTCGAGCCGCTCGAGCGCGGTTTCGGCATCACCCTCGGCAACAGCCTGAGGCGCGTGCTCCTCTCCTCTCTGCCCGGCGCAGCAGCCGTCGGCCTCAAAATCGAGGGAGTCGACCACGAATTCTCCACTATCAAGGGCGTGAAAGAGGAAGTCACCGAGATTATTCTCAACATCAAGACCGTCCGCTTCAAAGTTACGCAGGCCCAGGAAAGAGCGGGCAAAATCAAATTGCACCTCTATGCCGACACCGCCTGCACCGTTACGGCGGGTGACATCGACCTCCCCTCGGACGTCGAAGTCCTCAATCCCGATCAGGTCATCTGCACCCTCGACGAGGGCGGCGTGCTCGATATGGCTATCTTTGTCGATACCGGCAGAGGTTATGTCTCCGCAGAGCACAACAAGGACGCGCAGGGACTCATCGGCTACATTCCCGTCGACAGCATCTTCACCCCCGTCACCAAGGTCAACTACACCGTGGAAAGCACCCGCGTGGAGCAGAGCATAGACTTTGACAAACTCACCGTCGAAGTCACCACGGACGGCACCGTTTCGGCAAAAGAAATCATTTCTCTCGCCGCGAAAATCATCAACGACCATATGAGACTGTTCGTCGACCTCGTCGACAATATGGACGAGCAGAACATTCTCGTGTCGCAGGACGACGACAAGACCCAGAAAGTCCTCGAGATGTCCATAGAAGACCTCGACCTTTCCGTGCGTTCCTACAACTGCCTGAAACGCGCCAATATCCACACCGTCGAAGACCTCACCAAACGCACCGAGGAAGATATGCTCAAAGTCAGAAACCTCGGCAGAAAATCCCTCGAAGAAGTCGTCAAGAAGCTCGAAGACCTCGGTCTCAGCCTCAAAGCGCAGGAGGACTAGGAGTAAACTATGGCAAGAAAACTGGGTAAACGCACAGATCAGAGAATGGCAATGCTTCGCAATCAGGTGTCCGAGTTGCTTTGGTACGGCGAAATCGAGACTACCGTCGACCGCGCCAAGGAAGTCAGACGTATGGCAGAGAAGATTATCACCCTCGCCATTCGCACCTATCAGGACGAAGTCGCCGTCACCAAGACCAAGATGAACGCCAAAGGTGAAAAGGTCGCGGCAAACTTCACCAACGACGGCGCAAAGAAACTCGCCGCACGCAGAAAAATGATGGCGGAACTCCGCGACCTGCAGGAAGTCCGCAAGGAAAAAGAGAAGAAGGCTGCTTTCGTCGCCCGTATCAAGGACGTCAATCACCCTCTTATCGAGAAAATTTTCAGAGAATACGCTCCCAAGTATGACGCTCGCGCCACCGAACTCGGCAAGGGCGGCGGCTATACCCGTATTCTTCGCACCGGCACCCGTCGCGGTGACGCCGCGCAGGTCTGCATTCTGCAACTTGTCTGATAAATCGGCAACGGCAGAACAGTCAACGCAACGGATTCTCATTCATCATAAAAACGCCGCTTTGTGCGGCGTTTTTGTTATCCCGAAAGTGGCGCGGAGCGGTGTCGGGCGGTACGATGAGCCTGAGAGAGACAGAATAAAAACGTTGGAATCGCGTGTCTTGCGAGCGGTTGTTATTCGGGCTTTTGCCACAAGGCGGCGCGTTCCGGATGGAATACCGCGCCGAGAATGTTTTGTTTTGCCTGAGGATTGTCCTCGGTCAGTTTTTTTATGAGTTGTTTTGCGTATTCCCGTTTGGTTATTTTGTCCTGCGGGCAAGCGGTGGGCACCACGGGCAGATTAAGGCGGTTGACTGCGCCCACGATGTCGCATTCCTCGATATAAACGAGCGGTCGGATGAGTTTAACTCCGCTTTTGTCCATATATGCCGTGGGGGCGAAACAGGAAAAGCGCCCTTCGTAAAGCAGGGAGAGCAATACGGTTTCCGCCACATCGTCGGCGTTGTGCCCGAGTGCGAGCGTGCCGCCGCCCAAACGGTTGATTTCGCTGTTGAGGGCGCCGCGTCGGAGTTTCGCGCAGAGTGAACAGGGATTGCTTTCCTTCCGCGCTTCGAATATGATTTCCGCTATGTCGGTTTTTACAATGTGACGCGGAACGCCTATGGATTCGCACCACGCCGAGAGCGACTCGTCGGCCGAGTTGTCCGCACGCTTGAAACCCATATCCACCGTCACGGCTTCAAGGGAAAACTTTTCGGGTGAGAAACGTCGGTAGGCGGCAAGCGCGGCTGTCAGAAGCACGCTGTCTTTTCCGCCGGAAAGACCGACGAAAATACGGTCTCCGTCGGCAATCATCCTGTAATCCTGCACCGCACGGCGCATCGGTGATAATACTGCTTGCATAACGGAATTATACCGCAGAATGCAGGCGTTTGACAAGCGAGACGGCAGTGTGGAAGCGAGGAAAGCACGTCTGAGGCGTTGTGGCGCCCGGTGCGGGGCGTGAATATAAATGTTCGGCGTGGAATATAATCTACGGCGCAGGGCGCGCAGGAAAGACTATGACCGCTGACATCGCAGAATATTTGTCCGCACTTGCGGGCGGGAATCAATATCTGACGCTTTTCCTCGTTTCGATGTGTCCGATGCTCGAATTGCGCGGCGCTATCATACTTATGGGCGGTATGGAAGGAATCGACGTTTTCGCAGGTATGCTGTGTTGCGTGGCGGGCGGCTCCGTCGTCATTCTGCCTATTATTCTGGCAATACGTCCCATTATTAAGTGGCTCAAAAGGTCGGGTAGACTGGAAAGGCTGGGCAATGCGCTGGAAATTCACTTGTCCGACCGTGCGGAATCCGTCGAAAGCAAGTCGGGCAGAGGAGCCTCAACGGATTGCAAGCGGTTTTGGGGTCTTCTGACTTTTGTTGCGGTACCTCTTCCGATGACAGGCGCTTGGACGGGGGCGGCAATAGGGGGAGTGCTGGATATTCCCGTATGGAAAGCGTGTCTTGCGGTATTTTTCGGTAATTTCGTTGCCGCGGGTATACTTACGGCGCTTGTGACGTTCACGCCCGTGCAATATCTTGACTTTTATCTCGGCGCATTTGTAATATTCGCGCTTGCGGTCGTGCTTTCTTACTATATTGCCGCCGCACGAAAAAAACAGACGATTGCGTCTCTCCGTATGGACCGTCATTCGCGTTTGCGTGTCAAGCACAAATAAAATCGACGGGTAGCGGGCGAATTTGCGTATTCGGTATGATGACGGAAAAAGAAAACCCCGCGGGTTTTCCCGCGGGGTAAGCGATTGCAGTATCGAATTACGCTTTGCCGTTGCAGCCGAGAACGTCGACGATTTTGTGTCTGACGACCGCACGCACCGCGTCCCTCGCCGGCCCGAGATACTGACGGGGGTCGAAGTGAGAGGGGTTGAGTGCGAAGTGCTCTCTGATGGTGGCGGTGACTGCAAGACGCAAGTCGCTGTCGATATTGATTTTGCAGACTGCCATACTCGCCGCCTTGCGGAGCATATCTTCGGGCACGCCCTGTGCGCCGGGCATATTGCCGCCGTACTGGTTAATTATCTTGACGTATTCCTGAGGAACGCTGGAAGCGCCGTGGAGGACGATGGGGAAACCGGGGAGACGTCTGCCGACTTCTTCGAGGATGTCGAAACGGAGTCTGGGTTGTCCCTTGAACTTGAATGCGCCGTGGGAGGTGCCGATGGCGATTGCGAGAGAATCGACGCCGGTCTTCTCGACGAATTCCTGAACCTGGTCGGGGTCGGTGTAGCAAGCGTCTTTGGCGTCAACCTTGACCGCGTCCTCAACACCCGCGAGTTTGCCGAGTTCCGCTTCGACGACCACACCGTGATCGTGTGCGTACTCGACGACCTTCTTGGTAATGCTGATGTTTTCGGCAAAGGAATGGGCGCTGGCGTCTATCATAACGGAAGTGAAGCCGCTGTCAACGCAATCCTTGCAGAGTTCGAAACTGTCGCCGTGGTCGAGGTGCAGACAGATGGGGAGACCGCTGGTCTCGACGGCCGCTTCGACCATTTTCTTGAGATAAACGGTGTTGGCGTACTTTCTGGCACCCGAGGAAACCTGCAGAATAAGGGGAGCGTTTTCGATGGTGGCCGCTTCGACGATACCCTGAATGAGTTCCATATTGTTGACGTTGAAAGCGCCGATTGCGTAGCCGCCGTCGTATGCTTTCTTGAACATTTCGGTGGTTGTGACCAAAGGCATAATAAATCCTCCGATGTGATTTTATTTCGCTGATATTATACAACTTGCGGTCGGAAAAGACAACAACAAAATGCCTTCGCGGGCAAATTCCGCAAAATAGCGGAGATTGGCGGGCAGAGTGGTTGCAAAGCGCGTTTGTAGGGGTATAATAACGACGGAGGTAATTTATGATTCACGACAAAAGGCAACAAATTCTTGCACACAACCTCGTCAATTATTCCTGCTCCGTAAAAAAGGGCGACAAGGTCTGGATTGACGCGGGCGGCTGCGACAAAGAGTTCACCGCGCTTCTCGTCAGGGAAGTGTACGCCGCGGGCGGAATGCCCTTCGTAAATCTGCGCGACAGCGCAGTGCAAAGGGAAATCCTGAAAGGCGCCGGCAACGAAATGCTGGATATCTGGGCGGAGCGCGACGCCGCATTTATGGACAAGATGGACTGCTATATCGGCGTGCGCGGAGGGGACAACAGTTACGAACTCAGCGACGTGCCCGAAGATAAAATGCAGGAATACGACAAACGCTATTCCATAAAAGTCCACCACAATATCCGCGTCAAAAAGACGCGGTGGGTCATTCTGCGCTATCCGACTCCCGCAATGAGCCAACTTGCGGGAATGAGCACGGAGGCCTTCGAAGACTATTTCTTCAACGTGTGTTGTCTCGATTACGCAAAGATGGACAAGGCGATGGAACCCCTTGTTAAACTTATAAATAAGACGGATAAAGTGCGTATTGTGGCGAAAGATACCGACTTGTCTTTCTCCATAAAGGGTATAGGAGCCGTCAAGTGCAGCGGCCATTGCAACATCCCCGACGGCGAGGTGTACACCGCGCCCGTCCGCGACAGCGTAAACGGTACAATCACATACAACGTTCCCTCGATAGAGAACGGATTCCGTTTCGAGAACGTGCGCCTGACGTTCAAAGACGGCAGGATTGTGGATGTGTCCGCCAACAATACCGACAAAGCCCGCGCTATTTTCGACACCGACGATGGAGCGCGTTACGTCGGCGAATTTTCCTTCGGAGTCAACCCCTACATCGACCGCGCGATAGGCGACATTCTCTTTGACGAAAAGATTTCCGGCTCCATTCATTTCACTCCCGGCGCCTGTTACGACGACGCCTACAACGGCAACTCCAGCGCCGTTCACTGGGACCTCGTTCAGGTTCACACTCCCGCCTACGGCGGCGGCGAAATCTATATGGACGACGTTCTCGTGCGCAAGAACGGGCTCTTTGTGCTGCCGGAGTTGGAGGGGCTCAATCCCGACGCCCTGAAGTAAAACCGCGCTATTCCGCGAATAACTTTGTCAGAGCCGCCCTCGCAAACAGTCACGTACAACAAGTACGCTCCTGTCTGTTTGGGCGGCTCTTTCGCGTTCTTCATCGGAATATCGAGGTTTTACACGTTTCTTTCCGTGGGGGAGGAAACAGGAAATTTTCTCGCATTCGACGTCTTTTGCGGGGCAAATGCCGCGCGGTCGGAGAAAACAAAAAGCGCCGATGACGGCGCTTTTTGTTGTTGTAAACATCGTTTTTGTGTAATTGCTTCAGTTGATGCCTTGCGCTATCATCGCGTCAGCCACTTTCTTGAAGCCGGCGAGATTGGCGCCCGCGACGAGGTTGTAGTCCATACCGTAGGTGTCGAGGGCTTCGATAATCTGGTTGTGAATTCCGCGCATAATTCCCTGCAGTTTGGAGTCGACTTCCTCTTTGCTCCACGCAAGGCGTTCGCTGTTCTGACTCATTTCGAGACCGCTGACCGCGACGCCGCCCGCGTTGACCGCCTTGGAGGGGGCGACCAGCACGCCGTTCTGCTGCAGATATTCGAGCGCTTCGTTGGTGGTGGGCATATTGGAAACTTCGTTGAGATACCTGACCCCGAGCGAAACCATAGCCTTTGCGTCTTCGATGCGGATTTCGTTCTGCATAGCGCAGGGCATATAGATGTCCGCTTTGACGTTGCCCCAGGGCTTCTTGTCGGGCACGAAGTCGCAACCGAATTTGTCCGCATAGTCCTTGACCTTGTTTCTTCCGCTGGCGCGCATTTCGAGCATATAATCGATTTTTTCGCCCGACACGCCGTCACGGTCGTAGATGTAGCCGTCGGGACCGGAAAGGGTGAGCACTTTGCCGCCGAGTTCGGTTATCTTGAGCGCGGCGCCCCACGCGACGTTGCCGAAACCGGACAGACAGAAAGTTTTGCCTTCTATGCTCTCGCCGCCGTGAGCGAGCACTTCCCGCAGGAAATATGTTGCGCCGAATCCCGTCGCTTCGGGGCGAATGAGCGAGCCGCCGTAAGAGAGACCTTTGCCCGTGAGAACGCCGTTTTCGTACACGCCCGTCAGTTTCTTATAGGCGCCGAACAGATATCCTATCTCCCTGCCGCCGACGCCCATATCGCCTGCAGGGACGTCGATGCTGGAGCCGATGTGGCGGTACAGTTCGTTCATAAAACTGTAGCAGAAGCGCATAACTTCGTCGTCGGATTTGCCCGCAGGGTCGAAGTCGCTGCCGCCTTTGCCGCCGCCCATAGGCAGACTGGTGAGGGAATTCTTGAAAGTCTGCTCGAAGGCGAGGAATTTCATCACGGAAAGGTTGACGTTGGGCTGGAACCGCAGCCCGCCTTTGTAGGGCCCGATTGCGTTGTTGAACTGAACGCGGAAACCGCGGTTTACGTGATAGACGCCTTTGTCGTCCTGCCAGGGAACGCGGAAGATAATCTGTCTGTCCGGCTCCACCATTCTTTCGAGAATGCAGTTTTTGCGCAAGACTTTCTCGTTGTGTTCGACGGCGGGCGCAAGGGAAAGCAGAACTTCCTTTACTGTTTGCATAAACTCGGGTTCGCCCGGGTTTTTGCGTGCTGTGGCTTCGATGACTTCGGAAATGTAAGACATAATTTTTCTCCCCGTTGAGATATGCCGCTGCGCGGCGCGATTTGTTGACTGAATTATATAACCCCGCGAAAAATAAGTCAAGAGTAAACTATTTTGGCAAAACGCAGACGACAAAAGGCTCGAAAATACGACATCTCCCGGCGAGACTGTAACCTCGGGAATTAAAGCAACGTTAAAACAGAAAAAACTGTCTTGCGGATATGCGCACGCTGTGGTAATATAATAAAGTCAAAACTCTCACGCGGCGCGCGGGCGCTACCCGCACGCGGGGGCGCGGGGGAGAAGAAGGGAGAGAATAGGGGGATTTCAAGTGTTAACTCTCGACAGCAACAGCCGTATAAGAATCAGGAGCAAGAAGGAATCCGCGATATGGATAGTCCTGCTTGTCGTTATGTCATTGCTGCTTTGTCTAGCCATAATACTCGCCACTTGGTTTGGCGCGGGAGCGCTGTTCGGACCTCCTGAGGGCGGCGCTTGGTGGGCGTATTCAGAACTGCCTTTCCCGTTGGGAGAGATGTTTCTGCGCTTTGTGGACGATACGCATTGGGAAGGAGAGTTGACTGCAGATTGCCTTTTCGGACTGACGGCTGTCGCCGATGGCGGCACTCTCAAGTGGGCAACAGGTGAATACCGGTTCGGGGAAGACGGAGAAGGAGTTCCCAGCCTTGACACGCTCTACATCAAAATGGATGTGGATGGATGGGATCTTGAAAACGGTTCTCCCATAAACACTCGGAATGTTTCCTTGCTCAACGCGGATAAGGTTCCCGTCCCTAACGGTACATGGGTTGCCCTTGAACCTGACGAAGATGGCATATATATAGTGCGTTTGGCGCTTACATCTAGCGGAGATTCGGGCGAAGACATTTCGAATATAGACTTGTCGAGTCTGACATTCGTATGGCTGTTCAAGCCCAACCCCGAGACCGAACCCGGCTACGACAGGGCGGCAGAGCAAAAATATCTCGAAGAAAACGGTCTCTGAGAAAACAGTTGTTTGCGGCGGCAAAGGTGTGAATGCCGACCGCACAAACCCGACAACGAATATTTGCCCTACTGCGGGTGAGTATAGATAGAAGGAGAAAATTATGGAACGGAGCGTCAACGGAAAGATTAAAATCTACCGCAACCTGAAAGTGCTCTTTTACTGCCTCGGGCTTCCGCTCTTCGTTCTCGCCGTTATTATGACGGCGACTTGGCTTTTTGCCGGCGAAGATCCGTTTATGGGCTCGGGTGGCTCGACCGCTGCGATTTGGTTCCAGAACCAAGTCACGGGCTCGGGAGTGTACGGCATCTGGATTGCACTCGGAATCTGGGTGTTTGTCGGAGTGGTGCAACTGATAGTCCGCAAAACGGTGGGGAACAGGCGTGCCAGAACCGTCATTGTCGCTGTCGTCGCGCTTTTTGCGATGGCGGTGCCCCTTGTCGTTATGGACATCGTTTTGCCGATGAACCTTGCCGCCATAGAGGCTTCCGCACCCGAAGGCGTGACAATCAAGTCCTACGGGCTGCAGTTGTCCGACCTCGTGGGCAAAACGGGTTCCCCCATCGGCGACGCACACTCTTTCATCGACCAGATTGGTTCGGTGACCAGCGCGTACAACATAGGATATTCCGATTCGACAAAGTCGGGACTTGCCGATAACACGTCCAACATTCCCGTCACTTACGAAAGTCTGTACAACGTGGACGAGAACGGTTACGTTATCGACAAACTTTCCCCCGAAAGAATAGTCGAACTCAAGAAACAGTACGGCGACGGCACGGGCACCGACCACGACTTCGTGCGTGTTCCCCCGAACGCCGACGGAAAACTCGAGATAGACGGTGTGGTGTACGAGAATTACACCAGCGCGTCCTATACTCCCTCAATACCCGGCGCGACCGAGGGCAGCGAGATGTCGAGTTACAAGATTTTCCGCTGGTACAAGACTTCCCGCAACTCCGAGTATAAAGAGGGCGTTTACGGTATGGCGAGTTACAACGCCAACGGACTGCTCTCCGACGGTTACGTCTACGGAATAGACACCGCGCTCGAAGTTCTTCGTCAGTACTACTATTCTCAGATGAAGATTTCCGAACTCGGCGGAAGCGACGACGTTTACAGTGACATCTACGCCAAAGCACTTGAACTGCAAGAGGCCGATTACAGCGTGGAGGGCACCGAGAAATACGAAATCTGGCACAACTATGTCAAGATGGGCGGCTCGGGCGGTACCGAAGAAGGTTTCTCTATGACCATCGGCAAACTCACGCAGTTGCTTAATTCCGTCGGCAGTCATATCGGAAACAACGCAGTCATAGGCGCGCTGCTCGGCACCGTTGCGGAGATTGCCGGCGGCAGCCTCAGCTTCGATATAGCGGGATTCGGCAAAATCGCCATCGTCAACGTCACCGAAGCCAACCGCGACCAGTACGGCGGAGCGACAGTCGACCTCGGTTTGCTCGTGCAAATCGTTCCCACAGGCGCCGAGCCTTCCAACATTCAGCTCAACGCCAATATACTCAACGCTCTCGGCGACCTGCTCGACGGTCTGGTGAAGAGCGGCGTCATTCCCGTCGATACGGGCGGGCTCAGCATCGGCGCCTGGCTGTACGATCTGCTCGGTAAGGATCTTATCCTCGGATTGAACCTCAACAGCATCCTCGGTTTGTTCGGTCTCGATTTGTCCTCGCTGTTCGTCGGCGTAACCGAAGATATGACCACTGGTGACGTTCTCAAAACCATAGTCATGAACCTGCTCGGCGGTCTGTACTGGTACTGCGACCCCGAAATCGTCCCCGTTTACGACTATTACGAGGCGGCGGCGGAAAATCTCGGTTACAGCACCGAACTTGCGTCCTACTACTGTATGCTCGACAAAGCCGTGTACTGCGGCGGTTGGCACGGATATATGATAGGCTCCACCCTCATTCCCGGTGTTTCTCTCATTGCCGGCGACAACATCGGTTCCGGTATGCCTTCTTCTATGGGGATCGGCTCCTACTCGGCGGTCGTACAACTTCAGGCCGACCTCCAGTACAAGCCCACATATTATCCCCTTTATTCCGTGCGTAATCTCATTCTCGCATTCCTGCCCGTGGTTCTGTTCTGCCTGATTGCCAGCGGTATGGCGGCGGAAAAAGAGTGGTTGCTTGAGACCGGACAGGACGACGTTCCCGCCAAGAAAAAGAAAGTAAAGAAAGCGGATAAGGCGGCGGCGAAAGCGGAGGCGGCTCTGCCCGCGGTCGAAGAGGAATTCTCCAAGCCCGAAGAGACGGACGCCCCCGTGGAACGCACCGAAGCGTCCGTGGAATCCGCGGCCGATATTGTCGGAGAGCCGACGCTACAGCCCGAAGCGGAGGAGGGTACCGAAACCCTTGCCGAAGAAAATAACGGAAAGGAGGTGGAGTGACTATGACTAACGACATCAAGAAAGCCGTCAACAGAAAAGTCGCAGGGCTCACTCTGCTCGAAGTATTCCTGTATCTCGTCGGTATGCCCCTTCTCGTGGTGCTTACCGCAGTATTCGCAGTGCAATTCTATCAGATGGTGCCTTACTACACCTTCTGGCCGTTCGTGGGCGTCATACTGGCGGGTGTGCTTTGCCTCGTGTTCTTCATCGTGCTTATCTGCGTGACGCGCAAAAAGTCCCGCAAAACAATCAGAAGACAGACGATAGCGCTCGTCGTTACGGTGCTTTGCCTCACATTCCTCGTGGGCGCGCTCGTTGACGTCGTGTTGCCCGATATTCTTTCGTCGTTGACGTCCGACACCCTCAAGGTCGAGGACCTCGAAAACAACTACGAGGAACAGTCCGAAGTGAACGCAAAATTGGTGCGCAGATTCATTATGTCCAACGTGGCAAACGGTAACTATTCCGCCGAATATGCCTACGATACGATGAAGTCGCAACTGGAAACGTTCGGTTCGGATATGTTCAAATACAACTCCTACTATCTGACCGAACTCGAGCAGATAATCTCTCTCAGCGACGCGGCCGCGCAGAAAGAAAGGTACAACGCGCTTCTCGAAGGGCTTCCCGAACTGCAGCGCGAATATTTCGAGTTCGTGTACACCAGTTGGGTAATGCGCGACCCCGATTATATGCTGAATGCGCCGTCTTCCGGCAGTCATATCGGAAACATCGACCGTCTGGCTTTCGGTCTTGCGGTATCCAAGTCCACGCTCAGCGAGTACACCAAACTTACGCAGGAAGGAATGAGCAACAAGCGTATTTCCTATCTCTTCAACAAGAACTACGCAAGTATGCACAACGACGGCTATGTTACCTATGACGACAGCCTTATACTGTACGCTCAGTCCACAGGCAGAATGACCGTCCCCGTCGTTCTCCGTCTTATCCTCGACCAGAGCAGCGACTTCTCCGAAGATTCCCGTGCCACCGTCGACGAGAACAACAATCTCATCTATCCCACCTACGAGGCGACCGTGGAGGGACAGACAGTCGAAGCGATAACCTCCCTTTATTACGAGTTGTACAAGTCCGACGAAGTAATAAAGATGTTCAACAAGTACTCGTATGCCCTTATCAAGGTCAACAACTACGAGAACACCTATTACGTCAACCCCGACTCGTATGAGGATAACGATGTGTTCGGAATTTTGGCGGGCGCTGTAATCCGTCCCTGCTACAACGAAAACGACGAACTTATCGGCGGTTATGTCAGCCAGCCTATGAAGTGGGGTATCCTCGATATGGACGGCAAGGCAATGGCGGTTACTTCCGTGGATGTGTCCAACGCCCTGGGCGGCATACTCAACACCGTTATTCCTCTGCTTACCGAAGTCGGCGCAGAAATTGACGGCGAGAGCATAAGCATCGTTGAAGGATTGCTTGACGGTCTCGGCAAGGTTCTGTACGACGCGACCGGCGGCAGACCTCTTTCCCTCGGTCTGTGTATGAACGACGAAGGTATGTTGGAAATCAACATTTTCCCGATGAGCGTCACTTACGGCGTGCTGGGATACCAGGATATGACCTGGCTGCAGTCCAACAACCTGCTGTGTGCGGTCATCTCCGTGATGTCGCTGCGCAACTGGCTGTACATTGTCGGCGCAATAGCGCTCGTGACGGTGTTTGCGGCAAGTTGCTGCCGTGAATTCAAACTCCGTATAAAGAAGGACGCCGAAGAGGCCTCCGCGGCGCTTGAGCCCGCAGCGGAAACCGCCGGTGCCGACAGTGTCGCGAGTGCGCCTGCGCCCTCATACGATGACGAGGCGACGGCAACTCCGGTGCCCGACGAAGCGGGTGAGGCGGTCGTCTCCGACGAAACGGGTCCGACTGAAGACGAATAACAACAAAGCGCCGCAACAAGCGGCGCTTTGCTTTTGGGCGGAATTGACGCGCCGACGCCGTCGGAGCGTAACGGGCGGCAGAAAATCGCCGCTTGGATTGAAGTTATTTAGGACGTGCGCACGTCTGCACGTCCGCGCGTGTGCGTATACGCGAGAAGGCGTGTCGGACGACGGAAACGTAGTTGAGGGTGCGGACGGGCAAAGCGGAGCGGCACTGCGGATAACCGCTGAATATGCGCCGTAAAAAAGCGCGTTATTTTGGCGCAAACAATTTGCAATTTTCGCGGTCTGTGATATAATGGAAAAAATTTCGGAGGACGACGCAATGCCCGATTTCGGGAAGGTGCTTTATGTCGCGGGAAAGGAACTCTTGTGCGGGGAGGTAACCGTGCAGGGTGGGAAAGTCTTTCTTTCGGACGCCGCTCCCGTTCTCTCCGAACACGACGTCAGGGACGCAATGGTGATTGTTCCGGCTTTCGCAGACGTGCACGTGCACCTGCGGGAACCGGGATTTTTTTATAAAGAGAGCATAGCGACGGGCACCGAGAGTGCGGCGAGAGGAGGCTTTACGGCGGTGTGCGCGATGCCAAATCTGAACCCCGTGCCCGACAGCGTCGAAAATCTGAAAAAGCAACTTGAAATAATCAAAACGAATGCTAAAGTGCTTGTTCGTCCGTTTGCTGCTCTTACGGTAGGCGAAAAGGGCGAGAAAATTTCGGATATAGAAGGGCTTGCGCCGCTGGTTGTCGGATTTTCCGACGACGGCAAAGGGGTGCAGTCCGAGGCTCTTATGCGCGAAGCAATGGAGCGCGTCCGCGACGCAGGGGGTATAATCTCCGCGCATTGCGAGGTGGACGCATTGCTTAAGGGCGGATATATACACGACGGCGCGTATGCGCGCGCCCACGGGCACAAGGGAATATGCTCGGAAAGCGAGTGGAAAATGGTGGAGCGCGACGTGGCGCTGGCAGAGGCAACGGGAGTGCGGTACCACGTTTGCCACGTGTCCACAAAAGAAAGCGTGGAAATAATCCGCAGAGCCAAGGCGCGCGGGGTCGACGTCACCTGTGAGACCGCGCCGCATTACCTTGTGCTTACCGAGGACGACCTCGGGGAAGACGGCAGATTCAAGATGAATCCGCCGCTGCGCACCGCCGCAGACCGCGCGGCGCTTGTGGAAGGATTGGCGGACGGCACGGTGGATATGATTGCCACGGACCACGCGCCCCACTCCGACGAGGAAAAATCCCGCGGGTTGGCGGGCAGTCTTATGGGTGTTATCGGGCTGGAATACGCTTTCCCGATTTTGTATACCGAACTGGTGCTGACGGGCAAAATCCCGTTTGTGAGACTGATAGAGGCAATGAGTTATTCCCCGCGCAAGAGGTTCGGGCTGCCTGCAGCCGAGATAAAGCAGGGCGCGACCGCCGAACTTACCGTCATAGACCTTTCGCAAGAATGGACGGTGCGGGGGAGAGAGAGTGCGTCCAAGGGCAGCGCGACGCCTTTCGAGGGCAGAACCGTAAAAGGAAAAATAACCACGACGATGTCGGGCGGAGAAATAATATGGAGAAAATGAAAAAGAAGAAACTTGTGCTCGAAAACGGCGACGTTTACGTCGGCAGAGGATTCGGCGCGGACGTTGACGCAATCGGAGAGATTGTGTTCAACACCTCAATGGCGGGATACCAGGAAATAATATCCGACCCCAGTTACGCCGATCAGATTATCGTTATGAGTTACCCCATTATAGGCAACTACGGCATAACGGACGAGGACTACGAGAGCAAGGGGCTTATGCTCAGGGCGCTCATAGTGCGCGATTACAACGACGCGCCGTCCAATTTCCGCTACACCAAAACGTTGTCGGAGTTGCTCGAAGAGGACGGCGTGCCGGGAATGCAGGGTATCGACACCAGAAAACTGGTGCGCACGATACGCGACAAGGGCTCTATGGTGGCGTGTCTCACCGACGAGGACACCCCGACAGAAGAGGTTATGGCGAGGATAAAGGCGTTCTCCTATCCCACCGACCAGGTCAAGAGAGCGGGGTGCAAAAAGAGATGGTACAGCCGCACGCCCAATCACAAATACAACGTTGTGGCAATCGACTGCGGAATCAAGAATCAGATGGTGCACAATCTCAACGCACAGGGGTGCAACGTCATCATCGTTCCTCACACCATAAGCGCCGAAGACGTGCTTGCGCTGAAGCCCGACGGCGTGTTTCTTTCCAACGGTCCCGGGGACCCCGTGAACGTGCCCGAAGTGGTGTCGTTGGTCAAGGAACTCAAAGGCAAAGTGCCGATGATGGGCGTCTGTATGGGACATCAACTCATCTCGCTTGCATACGGCGCGAAGACTTACAAACTCAAGTTCGGTCACCGCGGGGGCAATCACCCCATTCTCAACAAGGAGACCGGTTGCGTGGAGATTACGGCTCAGAACCACAGTTACGCGGTGGACGAGAAGTCTCTGAAAGGAACGGGGCTCAGCGTAACGCACGTGAACCTGCTCGACGGTACGGTGGAGGGTGTGGAAGACAAGAAAAACAAGGTCTTTTCCGTGCAGTTCCACCCCGAGAGCGCGCCGGGTCCTCAGGACAGCATAAGACTGTTCGAGAAGTTTATCGTCAATATCGAGGAGTGGAAGAAAAATGCCTAAGAGAACGGATATAAAGAAAGTTTTGGTCATCGGTTCGGGTCCCATCGTCATAGGACAGGCGGCGGAATTCGACTATGCCGGCACGCAGGCGTGCATTGCGCTCAAGGAAGAGGGCTACGAGGTGGTGCTTGCAAACTCCAACCCCGCCACTATAATGACGGACAAGATGATGGCGGACAAAATTTATATGGAGCCGCTTACCCTCGAATATATGGCGAGGATAATCCGTTACGAGCGTCCGGACGCCATAGTTCCCGCTCTCGGCGGGCAGACGGGGCTCAATCTCGCGATGAAACTGGCGCACAGCGGCGTGCTAGACGAATGCAACGTCAAACTGCTCGGCACCTCCCTCGAGAGTATCGAGATGGCGGAGGACCGCGAGAAGTTCAAGGAAATGTGCGAGAGAATAGGCGAACCCGTCATTCCGTCCCAGATTACCTACAGCGTCGAGGAGGCGGTGGAAGCAGCGCAGATAATCGGTTACCCCGTGGTGCTCCGTCCCGCGTTCACGCTCGGCGGTACGGGCGGCGGTTTTGCGGAGAACGAGGAAGAACTCCGCGAGATAATGAAGAACGCTCTGCAACTTTCGCCGGTCGGACAAGTGCTGGTCGAAAAGAGCGTCAAGGGTTTCAAGGAAATCGAGTTCGAGGTTATGCGCGACGCGGCGGATACGGCGGTTGCGATATGCAGTATGGAGAACCTCGACCCCGTCGGCGTTCATACGGGCGACAGTATAGTGGTCGCGCCCGCGCAGACGCTCACCAACAAAGAGGTGCAGATGCTGCGCAACAGCGCCCTCAAGATAATCCGCGAACTCAAAATCGAGGGCGGTTGCAACGTTCAGTTTGCGCTCGACCCGCACTCTTTCAAATATTACCTCATAGAGGTCAACCCCCGCGTCAGCCGTTCTTCGGCGCTTGCGTCCAAAGCGAGCGGATATCCCATCGCGCGCGTTACGGCGAAAGTCGCGCTCGGAATGCGTCTCGACGAGATTATGCTCGCGAATACTCCCGCGTCGTTCGAGCCCGCTCTTGACTACATCGTTACCAAGATAGCGAGATTCCCGTTCGACAAGTTCGACACCGCCTCCAACAAACTCGGCACCCAGATGAAAGCGACGGGCGAGGTTATGAGTATAGGCAGAACTTTCGAGGAGAGTCTGCTGAAAGCGCTCCGTTCCCTCGAAATCGGCGCGATTCACATCTGGATTCCCAAGTTCGACGACTGGACGAGGCAGGAACTTTACGATTACATCAAGGATTGCACCGACGACAGACTGTTCGCCATAGCCGAACTTTTCGAGCGCGGCGGAGATATAGGTCTTATCGCTTCCAGCACCAAGATAGATATGTTCTTCCTCGAGAAGATTCGCGAAATCGTGGAGTTCGAATCCGTCGTCAAGGCAAATCCCTTCGACGTCGACGTCTTCCGCGAAGCCAAGAAGCGCGGTTTCTCGGACAAATATCTCGCAAAAGTGTGGAAGTCCACCGAGGAAGAGATTTATCTCAAGCGTAAAGCCCTCGGAATTATGCCCGTATACAAGATGATTGACACTTGCGCGGGCGAGTTTGAGAGTTATGTGCCTTATTTCTACTCCACCTACGAGGAAGAGCAGGAAAGCGTGGTCAGCGACCGCAAGAAAATAATCGTGCTCGGCTCCGGTCCCATAAGGATAGGGCAGGGTATCGAGTTCGACTATTCCACCGTTCACGCCATATGGACCATTCGCGAAGCGGGCTACGAGGCAATCATCATCAACAACAACCCCGAAACCGTTTCCACCGATTACACGACTTCGGACAAACTGTATTTCGAGCCCCTCACCGTCGAGGACACGATGAACATAATCGACCTCGAGAAGCCCGACGGCGTGGTGGTTTCGCTCGGCGGACAGACCGCAATCAACCTCGCGGACAAACTTCATTCTCTCGGTGTGAAGATTATAGGCACGGACGTGCAGGCGATTCAGAACGCGGAGGACAGAGACTGCTTCGAGAAAATCCTCAACCGTCTCGGTATTCCTCAGCCCAAGGGCGAAGCGGTCTTCACGGTCGAAGACGGTCTTGCCGTGGCGGAAAAAATCGGTTACCCCGTTCTCGTACGCCCCAGTTACGTGCTCGGCGGCAGGCAAATGCAGATTGCTTCCACCCCCGAAGCGCTCGGCAAATATCTCCGCTCGGCCTCCGCGCTCAACACGGGACACGCAATTCTCGTCGACAAGTACGTCCTCGGCAAGGAACTGGAAGTCGACGCCGTCTGTGACGGAAAAGACGTGTTCTGTCCCGCGATAATGCAGCACATCGAGCGTACGGGCGTGCACTCGGGCGACAGCATAAGCGTCTATCCCACGTTCAGCATTTCGGAAGCCGTCAAACAGAAAATCATCGACTACACTGTCAAACTCGGTCTCGGGATCGGAATCGTCGGTCTTTACAACATTCAGTTCATCGTCGACCGCAACGACGACGTGTACGTCATCGAAGTCAATCCGCGTTCTTCCCGTACGGTGCCGTTCATTTCCAAGGCTTCGGGATATTCGCTCGCCGATATCGGCACCAAGGTGATGCTCGGTATTTCGCTCAGGCAACAGGGCATAAAAGAGGTCTTCCCCGCCAAAGCCCCCGACAGGTGGTATGTCAAGGCGCCTGCCTTCTCGTTCTCCAAAATCAAGGGTATGGAAGTTTATCTCTCTCCCGAGATGAAATCGACGGGCGAGGCAATCGGCTACGACGTCTCTATGAACCGCGCGCTTTACAAGGCGCTCAAAGCGTCGGGAATGAGTATGCAGAACTACGGCACGGTGTTTATGACGATAGCGGACTGCGACAAGCAGGCGTTCCTGCCCATTGCGCGCCGTTTCTACGACCTCGGGTTCAACATCGAAGCAACCGCAGGCACCGCGGCATTCCTGCACCGCAACGGAATCAAGGCGCGCAGCAAAGCCAAGATAAGCGACGGCAGCAGCGACATTCTCGACAGCATAAGAAAAGGACACGTAACCTACGTTATCAACACCCGTGACCTCAACGAGGAGAGTACCAAGCACGACGGCTACGAAATCCGTCGCGCGGCGGTGGAAAACAACGTCACTCTCTTCACGTCGCAGGATACCGTCGAAGCGTTGCTCGACGTGCTTGAGGATATGACCTTCAAGGTCTCCACAATCTGCTGATATGAAACGCGAGACGCTGCTTCTCACGGGCAACCGCCCCCTTACCCCCACGGTGTTCGAGTTGACGTTCTCGGGCGCTTCTCCTATGCGAGCGGGACAGTTTGTCGAACTCGAAGTGGAAGGTCGGTTCCTGCGTCGCCCGATAAGCGTGGGCGACAGCGGGCGGGACGGCACCCTTACGTTGCTTGTAAAGACCGTGGGCGCCGGCACGGACAGGATGTCGCGCTGGCAGACGGGGAAAGAAGTCTCCGCGCTCACGTGCCTGGGCAACGGTTTCGACCTTTCCGCCGAAAAACCTTTGCTTGTGGGCGGAGGTATAGGTTGCGCTCCGCTGTTTATGCTGGCGCGCAAGTTTGCCGAAAAGGGCGTGCGCCCGACTGCGGTGCTCGGGTTCCAGACTGCGTCTGAAATTTATTACAAGGACAATTTCGCCCGCTACGCCGACGTGATTGTCGCCACCGACGACGGCAGCGAAGGGTATCGGGGCAACGCCGTTGCCGCTCTCCGCGATAAAGGTTTCGCGGCGGGAGTGAATTTCGACCGCTACTACGCCTGCGGGCCCGCGGTTATGCTCCGAGCGCTTTCGGCTTGGAGCACGGCGGGGCAACTCAGCCTCGAGGCGCGTATGGGGTGCGGTTTCGGGGCTTGTATGGGCTGCAGCATAAAGACGACTGACGGTTTCAGGCGCGTATGCAAGGAAGGCCCCGTATTCGAGGCGGCGTCCGTGATATGGGAGTGAGGAGGGCGCAATGGATATATCGGTAAACCTGTTCGGCAGAAAACTGGCAAGCCCCGTCATTCCCGCAAGCGGCACTTTCGGATTCGGCAGCGAGTTCGCGGAGTATTACGACCTGAACGTTCTCGGCGGCATAGCGCTCAAGGGCACCACCAAGGACGCGCGTTACGGAAACCCGCTCCCCAGAATAGCGGAGTGTCCCGCAGGCATAATCAACGCGATAGGGCTTCAGAATCCCGGCGCGGAAGCCGTGGCCAAAGAGGAAATACCACGCCTTGCAGCGGTTTACGGCGGCGCCATAATAGCGAACGTCGGCGGACACAGCGAAGAGGAATATGTATTTGCCGCGGAAAAACTCTCGGGCTGCAAAGAAGTTTTTGCGGTGGAACTGAACATTTCCTGTCCCAACGTAAAGGGCGGCGGAATGGCTTTCGGAACCGATGCGCAAATCGCAAAATCACTTGTTTACGCAGTCAAAAAGAAAGTTAAAAAGCCGCTTATCGTCAAACTCAGCCCGAACGTCACCAGTATAGCGGATATGGCGAGGGCGGTTGTCGACGGCGGCGCGGACGGCATAAGCCTCATAAACACGCTGGTCGGAATGAGGATAGACCTGCGCACCCGCAAGCCGGTTATCGCGGTGAGGACGGGCGGCGTCAGCGGTCCCGCCGTGTTCCCGGTGGCACTCCGTATGGTAAACGACGTGGCGCGTGCGGTAACCGTGCCTGTGATAGGTATGGGCGGCGTCACGACGGCGGAAGACGTACTGGAAATGATGATGGCGGGCGCGTGCGCCGTGCAGGTGGGGGCGGCAAATCTCGTCAATCCTTACGCTTGCAAGGAGATAGTCGAATCTCTGCCCGACGCAATGAAGAAATTCCGCATCGAAAACATATCCGATATAATCGGCGCCGCGCTGTAGTGCGCCGCAACAGGAGAAAATATGGCAAAAGACGTTATAATCGCGCTTGATTTCGCGGGAGCGGAGCAGGCGCTCGCTTTCCTCGACAGATTCGACGGCTGCAGCAGAAAGCCTTTCGTAAAAATCGGTATGGAACTTTTCTACGCCGCCGGCAGCGAAATGGTCAAAGAAATAAAGCGCCGCGGGCACAAAATCTTCCTCGACCTCAAACTGCACGACATTCCCAATACCGTCAAAAAGGCAATGGCGGTGCTTTCGGGACTGGATGTCGATATGTGCAACCTGCACGCGGGCGGCGGTTCGGTGATGATGAAAGCCGCGCTCGAGGGGCTCACGCGTGCCGACGGCACCCGTCCCCTGCTTATAGCGGTCACCCAACTCACGTCCACGAGCGAGCAACTTATGCGCGACGAACTGCTGATAGAGCGCCCCATCGACGAAACGGTTATGAGTTATGCTGAAAATGCCGCGCGCTCGGGATTGGACGGAGTGGTGTGTTCCCCTCTCGAGGCGGGCAAGGTTCACGGCATTTGCGGGCAGAGTTTCCTGACGGTTACGCCGGGCATACGTTTTGACGACGCCAGCAAGGGGGACCAGGTGCGCGTCACCACTCCCGCGCTTGCGCGCGAACTCGGTTCCGACTATATTGTCGTGGGCAGACCCGTAACGGCAGCCGACAATCCCGTCGCAGCCTATGCACGATGTGTAAAAG
>OERL01000036.1_pt1 | contig 33737 bp, 35 predicted proteins | sample 1539981 | NCBI WGS metagenome assembly OERL01 (sample SAMEA3891867, study PRJEB23780) | metagenome | biome: terrestrial biome; feature: animal house; material: Caecal content | place: Italy | collected 2015-05-05
ATGTTGTAGACATAGGCGGCAGACGGTCAAGCCGCTGCCGCCTACATATAAATTTCGCTCTATTCCTACGCTCAATGGACTTTACACAAAATTTGGGAGTGACCCTACATCTGGATTTTATACTATTTAGTGTATTTCCCTTATTCAAAGCAATCGAGATATATCCGCCTGATTTGAAATCACTGCCTCTGTTTTATGTAAGGCTATTAGTCTGTTAAAATGCCGAATTGTATCTGTATTGGCAAATCTATAATCTACAACATTAATTCCTTCGTTTCCTCTCGCAATAAATATAAGGTATTTCGGTGAAAGCGGAAATACAAATCCATTATTGTTATCTGTTTCTACTATCAGTTTATGTTCAAATGCTGGATTGTCCGAAGTAATAAAGTCTCCTGCTCCATCATAGGCTTCAAATAAAGTCATTTGAAGCCTTTCCAAAGATTTTTCTATAACATTATGATAGAATCCACCCGTCTTTTTATAAAACATCCTATATAATTCAGCGTACCACATTCCTTCCATCAATTCATCAACCAAGTCTTGCCCATCCGTATTATTGTTTCCGGCCGTTATATCTCGAAACATATCGTTAAATACCGGATATAAGACATTATTTTTTATGCTACTATATATGCCCATCGCATCAAATGATGGATTTCGACATAGCATTATAAAAAAAGCTGACAGCATATTTTCAGCAATTTCTGTAGGAATTACTCTTTCGCCACTTTCAAGTGCAAATGGTCTTCCATAATGAACAGCTGATACAAAATCTTTATAAGTTCTTTCCCAATTTTTCTCAAGGAAATCATCAAATGCTGATTCCAGAATATAGCTGTTCAAGTCATTAACATAATTTAAAATTGAAGCTTTTCTCGCAACGTTGCCGTTATAATAAAAGAACTGCCAATCCTGAATCTGAAATAAATGCTTTTCTATACTTCTTTTCGTTTTTATAACGCTATGTTCATATTTTCCATATACCGGATTTTCCTTTTTTCTTAAATAATTGTAAATCATACCAACAAAATCACTTTTTACCTTTGGACAAGATTTACAAATAAATGAATGTTTGAATCCAATTGTATATAAGTGAGGTTTCCATAATATGCTTTCTTTTGTTTTTCCATCGCTTCCATTCATTCCATGATAGTAAACACCCTGAAATTTTTTATTTGGCTCATTCTTGTTCGTCACTTCTGTTTCCCATGCTTTTATGTAAACTCTAGGAACGAAATGCTGTCTTCTAGTTGGCATAAACGCCTCCACTTCTCAGCCATCAATAAACGATTTAAAAGTTCCTCGTCATATGAGATAAGTGAATTCATATTTTCAAGATACACCGACATATCAGCATGACTCTTAAAAATTTTATGATATAACTTCATAGTAGAATTCCTACCGTTTCCTTCACATCTCAGCCAGTCATAAGACCGTTGCCTGCTGCTCACCACGGAGAGGTGTGTGAAGATTTGAGCAGCTACCGTGTGAAATTACTCACACGGCCTAAATTGTTATTCCCAGCTAAAGCACATTCCTTAGAAACCATCTGCTTGTTCTTTGCTAATGTAAGAGAGGTCGCTGAAAACTTCTCTGTCAACCGAGGTACTGTATACCGCCTTAAAAAAACAGTTGGACGAAACTGGCTCCATCGAAACCAGAACATATCTTCGTGGACGCAAGCCAGCGCTGAGCAAAGAAAATATTCAGAGCATCGAACAGCTGCTGCAGGCAAAGCCTGACATTACGATTGCAGAAATCATAGATACGCTTCAGCTCAAAACCTGTATCGTGAACAATATTCTCTTGGGGATTTTCAAACAGTCAACCATTTTTATCATATATCAGCTTTGACGACATATTCAGTTCTCCCTGTTCTGAAACTAATTCAAATCAGCTATGCTCCAAATAGAATTTCATCCGGTTAGATTTCATAGCATTTGAAACATCACTGGTAACTAATACCCATTCAAAAAACAACCTCATATCATGCAAGTTGCAGTTAAATTTCCCACGCAAATTATATTTTCAAGCTGAGGATTGGTGCTGTCCGACGTATCGAAAAATCGGTTTTTCTATATACCTATTTGATACTCCTGCTATAACAAATGTAGCCGTCCATACTATCAGCAAATAGCAGAAAGAATACTTCATCTTCAAAACAACATGAATAAAATCAAACACAGGAAGATGCCAAAGATAAATCCCATATGATAAATCAATTTTTAGACGATGACTGCCAAATTTAAAAGCAGCGCCAATTGCAATGCCCATAACTAAAAGTGCCGATATCGGGTTAATATATTTCCAATCAAAGCGTAAGTCCAGTGCAATTCCCCAGTGAATCAAGCCGTAACCGATGCAAAAAAGCCAAAAATATTTTTCGAGCCATCCCAATAAAATTTCTCTGTAGATATATATAATTGCTCCAAATAAGTACATATATAGATACGGCAAACAGCTAAGACTATAAATTCTAGCAATAGTACCTGTAAGTACCTGTTCAACCTTCACCGATAACAGATTCTCGACTATAGCACCTATAAATATTAAAATAGACACTTTTCTACTTTTGAGCAGTTTAAAAATTATCGGCGTCAAAAAATAAAACTGCATTTGAATAATAATTGTCCATAAGCTTCCATTTCCAATTGCTCCTACAGGAATCGTGTATTTCCCAAATGAGCCAATAGATATTGTTTTTAAACACTCTATAGTAATCTGTACGGGATTATAAGGTAGTAGTCCTATGCCAAAATAAATTATAACTGGAACTGTAACAGCTACAATTAGCAGTGGATAAATTCGTAATACTCGCTTTTTGTAGAAATCCAATAGGCGCGGACATTTTTCATACGAAGCAGTTACCAAAAATCCGGAAATCGCAAACATAACCGCAACTGCTGGCGCAGGAGCTATAAATCGCCAAAACGGAAAATCAGCTCCCCCCCCCGGCGATGAATGTGCCACTGTATGAGCCACCATAACATCAACTGCAGCAATTAAACTTATAATGTCAAAACTATTTTTATTAATTTCCATCACTTTTTCTAACTCCCTACAACATACCCTTGGATACAACTATTATTAATCTTTCATCGAGCTCATTAGCATAGACACCAAATCCTGTCCTGATATAATGTGAATATATGCGACCTCTGTATCCTCCGCTGCCATTGCAAGAAGCTCCAATATTGCTTCAAATGATTTGCCCCCTAGTTAATCTGGAACTTTTTTACAACTCGGACTTGTGGATACCGATTTTTGATCTCCAGTTCTTCCAGTTCCTCGCTCTTCGCATCAATGTGGAGGTATACTTTGAATTTTCCATATAAGATTTTCAACAATTCATCCAATTGCTTTGCGTCTTTATATGCGGTTTTCAAAACTGCCTGCATAAACTATCTCCATACTTTACCAATTTATTCTGGTCATTATGTTGTCATTTTAATTTTCTCAACACAACACTCTTCAATTATTTACATCGAATTCTGTGACTCTAGAATCTAAAAAAGCACTAACCCATTCTTAATAGAAAATCGGATTTGATTTTTTTCTTTCACTTCTCGTCGTCAATCCTTCATCAGGATAATTGCCAATTCCAATAAACATAACAATCACTTCACACTCAGCAATTCCAAGTAAATTGCAGACATTTTTTTCTTGAGCCAATGTGAGTGATCCACTAAGCGGAACGGATGCAATATTCTCGAAATGTAATGCATTAAGAATACTTTGTGCATACATTCCCGCATCCATATACACTTGATAGATTTCACGCTCACGGTTAAAGCAGCGTAAATCCCCTGTAACGCATATCAATCCGCCAAACTCTTGTCCAAATCCTTCATTCCCATTTTGATTCTGGAGAACTTTTTTCATAATTTCTTTATCCAAGATGATTCTTGCCTGCCATCCCTGTCGGTTGCATGCAGACGGTGTCTTTTGTGCAAGCTGAATTGCTTTTAATATACGCTCTTTGTCGACCGGTTCCGCAGAGAAGTGCCGCATACTGTGACGGCTGCAAACAAAATCCTTGTAGTTCAGCTTTTGCACATCCGACAAACTAATGCAGGCATTGTCAATCGTACCTCCAAAATTATTGGGTTTGCCTGGAAGCTTTGCAATACGTGCGTTCAATTTCTCGTCAATATAGCCGTATCGCGCATTTTTCTCCTGATATGCTGATAAAACGCTGAGTGCTGTTTCATAGAAAAATACTTTTGGAGAGTATCCATCAGAAACATAGTTTTCCATTGATGTTAACAGAAAATCCAGATTTCGCTTTCCAAATCCAGATCTAAAATTCGTGTATGCTAGTCCTTTTTCTATGGTATGATACCAGCGCGTGATGACCGCTTCATACTGTCTCTCGTCGCTACATTTTGTTCCTAAAAACGAGTATTTGAGAAATCTACGATAATAATCGTTATTCTTTTTCCTTATTTCCAGTTCTGGAAAGAACTTTCGCTTCAACTCATTATAATAGAATTTTATTTTCATATTACCATCCTCATTTTCTTAACGAATCGTCCTACAAGCTGAAGGCAATAGTTGGCTTCTTCTGTCTTATATGTCATTAAAACAAAAAGAATATTCGGAACCAGACAACAGATAACTAAGCGCTGTACGAGTCCACCAATACCATCAGCGCATATCATACAACACCCATACGATGCTACGCAGATTCCAACAGTCAAAACAAAATATTTGCAGATCCTTTTTATATTGGCAAATGCGTTCATTCGGAATAAATGCTCAAATAAAACCTTATTAGCCCACGGCAAAGAAATCAAGAATGCAAGAATTGAAGAAATGACAATTCCATAAATGCCAATATATTGAACCAGAATAATATTACTGACAACATTTATAATCATAGAACAATATGGTCTGATTTTGTCCACATGCCACAGCCCTGCCGCATCTTTAAAGGTCAGAATTGTTTTCTGAATCTGATACACAAAGAAATATAGTACCATAAGTACTGTAAATGGGAGACCTAGCATTAAATCTTCCCCAACCCATATCTTCATAAACGGTTCATATAAACATAGGAAACACGAACAACACCAGCATACAATCCATCCATTTATATAGCTTATCCGCTTAAATAGTTTAAATCCCTCTGTCATATTGTCCAATACTAGCTTGTTTCCAATTCCCGCCGTTATTGAGCTAAAAAACACACCGATAAAATTGCAGACCGAATTAAAAATCAAATAGTAATTTCCATATTGCGCGGTAAGTGTCAGTCCAAGAAATGTCGAAATCACGATTGTATCTGCAGAATGAACCACAATACTGTTCAATTTTGTACCGATTAGACCACTTATTTTCTTTTTGATATTAGTCTTAATGACGCTGTCTAGTTTTCCCTCCGGACGATATTCAGGGTATTTTTTTCTAGTAATGATATAATAAAGTGTATTTGTTGCCAGTGTTCCAACAATTGGTACAATAGCATAGAAGTAGAAATTCTTTGTTGCAACTAGCACAACAATTTGACCAAACTGCACTAAGATATTTACAATGGTCAATATCTTAGTGCTGATATCTTCACGCTGGCTCGCTATTAGTAAGCTAGATCGATATCCGGCAAAAAAATAGCTAACTACAGAGTTGATGAGATAAATATAGTAAAGGATATAAATATTGATACCATCAGGGCTACCGCTTTGAATCATCATAGGAACAAGCGGTAGAATGCCAGTTCCAATTGCCAGCATCACAATACCAATAATCCGATAAAAATTCCTATAGTAATTCAGTAGCGCACAAATTGTTTTCGTATCATTTTCCGCAAGGGGTTTATACATCACATAAACAATCGCCGCACTCAAGCCCAGTTCTGTTAAACTCAGAAAACTGAGGATCGACGAAAAAAGAGTACCAACGCCAAGATAACTTGCTCCCAGCATGTATAGAATGATTGTTCGAGTAATAAATGGCAGTATAAGTACTACTGTTTTGTTTACTCCTCCCCAAATCATATTTCTAGATGCATTCTTTATTCTACTGTCTTTCATGAATAATTGCTCCATTTTTTGAAATTCGTTATGTCCTGTAACAATTTACTCTTAAAATTCAGCAGTGCGCAGAACCTTTTCAACTTCATCAAAGCAGTTTTCGCCTTGAATTTCGACTAGTTTACGCTGAATTTCCTCGGTATATCTCTCATGGTTATTGTTCATTTTTTCTAATCCAAGGTCGAGTGCTTCTCCACAAAATTTATCGCGCACATCAAAAACGAATTCTTTCTGGTCAAATAAACCTGCAAGTTCGTGATATTTTACGGCCCACCCAAGAATGATACTGGGCACACCGTTTCTATATGCGTGAACAATTGAATGATACCTAGATGCCACCAGGTAATCCATTTTTCGGACAACCACATCATACTCATAACAAGAAAAGGCATGATCTAAAAAAATGACACCGTTTATTTTTTTGTTCTCCTCAAAAATAGCTTTGCATAAAGTTCTGTCCGCATCCGAATGATACATTAGATATACGTTTTTCCCTAATTTTCGTAATTTTTGAATTGTATAACTATACAGGTATATCACTTCTTCCGTCCCACGCTGTGTCAAATTCATCGAGTTCGGAATAACAGCAACATTTTCGCTGGTCTTGATATCGGGAATATCTAGCGTCGGCTCATCGCAAAACACAAGCTTCATATTCACCGATTTATTCTGAAGAACCATATCTGTCGATTTTATAACATTATTCAGATTAAAGGTTTCTTTCAGCAAATCATATCCTTCATTCTCACGAGCAAATATAAGCTTAGATTTGGACAGAACTGCTTCAATCCGCCTCAGCATTTCCTGCTTTCGCTCCTTATAGTCAAATGGTCCAAAGGACTGTGGCATCAGTATAACAGGGACATGATGTCTCTGCGCATCCTCCAGCAGTTCAAGATACTGAGTATTATAATCTATTCCGAACTGTGATGACAAGCAAAACCCGCTAATATCAATCAGTGAATCCACCTGATCAAGTACTCTCCTGTAATCCCAAAGACCATGTATAATATAATTCCTTTTTAGAAGGAAACGAAGTATATTTTTTAAAGTCAGAAAAGATACTTTCGCCAATGATTGGTCTGCCATGTGTATATCCGGATGATTTGCTATAACAAGAACATTTCTCATGTTTGCTTCTTTATACACTTTAGTAGAATCTAACGGAACAATTACAATGTTACAATCTTCAAATCGCTGCCGCAATTCTGCAATTGTAATTAGCAGCATAGACTGTGCTCCTTTATTGGTAAAATTGCCGCCCGAAATCAGGAATGTCTTCTTTTTCATCTATACACCCTCACACAGAAATCATTTCGCTATCAACTTCTTTAATGACATTTTCGCTGTCATGATTATTTCATACACTTTTAGTTTAGCATACTCCGTTCCATGTAGCCGCATTCTATTTTCGGCCGCCGGGAGCAGATCTTTTCTTCCTGTAAAAACAGCCGTCCACACTATTGTCTTATAGAAAATCGCTGCTTCTTTCGGATATTTCCGAAAAATGTCTTGATGTTTTTCGCAGAGTATACTAAATCCCTTAATTCTTCGCTCTGGATTCGTTGTAATGGCTTCATTTCCAACATGATAAATCACCAGCGACTCATTCACGTAGGCTATCTTGTAGCTTTTGCAGATTCTAAGCCACAACTCATAATCCTGCGAGGCGGGCATATCTAAATCAAAGCCCCCCAATTGATCAAGTACGCTCTTTTTAATCAATGGGAACGAGCATCCCCCCATAAAATTTCCTTTAAGCATTTCTCTGACGAGGTCGTCTGACCGGCATTCATGAATAAACTCCATCGAAGAGTACTCGCCGGATATATCATTGATTGTTCGTCCAGTACAATATACAAAATCCGCACTGGTTTCTTCCATAACCTTCTTTTGTCTTTCAAGTTTGTTTTCTTCCCATTCGTCATCGTCGTCCAAAAACGCAATATATATTCCGTTAGCAGCTGCAATTCCATCATTTCTGGCTTTACATGCACCTTGCCGTTCTTTATGTGAAATATAGCGGATTGTAGGGTACTCCTTCATCAAAGCCCGAATTAATGCATCGTACTCAGGATAATCATTTACAACAATCAATTCGATATCCTTTTCCGTCTGTTTCATCACTGTCTCTATCGCCCTTTTGAGAATTGGCAACTCTCGTTTATATGTAGTAATAATTACACTAATCATCGAAATGTCTCCTTCAACTGTACATTTGAGTTGTCAAAGCAAATGCACTATATGATGCAGTCAGGTTATAATAAAGTATCAAGACAACGCCTATACAGAGACCAGCCTCTAACAACCCTATTTTTGTATACCTGATTCGAAGTTTTATCTTCTGGAGGTCAAGACTCCGATACTGGCATAAGAGGATTGGTGTCACCATAAAGACTGCAACCGAATACCTTGAAAATACGTTTGTCGCAAAAATGGAAGGTAGCGTACCAAGTGTAAACATTCCCAGGTAGAAGGAAAATACCGCTATCCCGTTTTGTTCCTTTATATTCTTCATTATTACAAATGCAGCACACAATATCAATAATACCCAAAAAATACGAAAATATCTCATCATAAGGTAAGAGCCAGAAGTGTTAAATGTTTCTCCAAAGTTTTCATTGCTTCCACCAAGCATAGAATAATATGTTATTTTCCCAGACAAAACGGAGATAAAGCCAATCGAGTTAAATGATTGTAGAATAGCCAGCAATCCACTCAACCCATTTGCCCACAGCAGCAATACAGCGCCAACAGTTAGTTTTAGAAATATGTTTTTAACAAGATAAAGATAACGTAAACCAATAAGCACAGCTACTGCAGGATGTATAGATACTCCAACCAAATACAATATTACTGCTACGCACCTTTTCTCCTTATAAATATCAAGTACAATCCCATAAATGAAAACAGAAAAAGCCAACATATTTCTAACGCCATTTGAGGCATTATAAAAATTGATTATCAATATCAGCAGAATAATACAATTTTGAAGCATCCTCTTCTCTAAATCATAGTATTCTACCACAACCTGTATACTTTTCAGAAGGAAAAAGTACATCAGAAACATTGATATTGCGGAATAGAAATTATTGTACGGAAAAAGACTCATTAAATAAAAATACAGTTGAAGGCCAATCTTTCCACTAAAATAATTTTGTATCGTATAATGGGGATTTTGAAAATAGGAAAATCCACTCTCTCGTATACCGTTTAAGTATCCAAATGCTTCATATAAATCTGACATCTCCGACACTTTTTGAAAAAAAGCCATCAAAGCAAATAAACTTGAAATAATCAAAATCAAATTACTGCTCTTTTGAAATTTAACCCTTTTTATAATGAATATGATAAAAAACAAGAACCAGCCAAATCTTAAAGTTCCTTGAATAAGTTGCATCTACTATTCTCCTCAATCTCCGATTCGTTTCACAACTTTTGCCGGAACACCAGCTGCGATGGTATACGCCGGGACATCTCTGTTTACTACGCTTCCCGCAGCGACGACAGCATGCTCCCCAATTGTAACACCTTTTAGAATCACGGCATTGGCCCCAATCCATGCACCATTTTTTATATGAACAGCTTTGGAAATAAACTTTTTATCATTACTGTAATCATGATCGTGATCTACAATCACCACATTATTTGCTATTGTAACGTCGTCTTCTATTACAATATGCTTTTTTGCTGTAATACTTACATTCCGATTTAGAAACACATGCTTTCTAATATCAATCACACCGCCGTCTGCATGCAAAAAAACGCCGTCTCGTGTAAACAATCTGTTCTCAATGTGAATTTTTCCCCCAGCCTGACAGCAAATCTTCAATCCGCTTCCAAACATCTGCTTGAAATCAATCTGGCATCGTTTTCCATACCGCAGTTTTGTATATATGATGTACGGGAAACTTCTCGCAATACTGATGAAATTTTGAGTCTTCATATTTCCCCCTCCAAAATTTCCATAACATACCGCATATCATTCACATTAGAATAATCTGTCTCGGCCACTTTCCTTTTCAGTCTTCCAATATCGATGTCACCGTCAAGTATCTGTTTTAATGTAGTTCGAATTGACTCATTATCATTTTCCATAACAATTCCATCTACCATGTGCGAAACCTGTTCTTTTGCCGCCGAATATGCTGTCACACATGGAACTAATCCGAGAATCTGCGCCTCTGTCACCGCCATTGGCTTTCCTTCATAGTGGGAGGGAAGCAGAAAAATATCACATTGCTTTTCATATGGAAAAGGATTCATTTTGCTGCCAAGCAGAACAATTCTATTCTGAAGCTGATTTTCCTCAATCATTTTTTCCAGTTTTGGCTTATCATCACCGTCGCCGATGATATACCACTGATAGCTTAATTTGATGGGTTCCCTCTCGATTGCAGCGAATGCTTCTACAGCACGATCCAGACCTTTGTGCTTAAAATCAATTCGGCATACCGTTACAAATTTCAAATCAGCTTTCCTGCTCATGAGAGATCCGTCAGGTATTTCATACTCTGATTTTTTTAGTATTGTCTTGGACGATAAAATATTAGGTATCATTCTTACTTTATCAACAGCACCCGGAAATACTTTTTTGAAATTTGTAACACAAGAATTTGAAACCATCGCCACTCCGTCCAACTGGGAAATATATCGCATTTCAAGTACAGGATCAAACCCCGCATTTTCAAAATCCACATGAATCCAGTTAACTTTTCTCTTGGCCTGTACTTTATCTACCAAATAATAGAGCGGCCAACATTCCAAAAAACCAACTGCAATGTCATACTCAGACTTTAAAGGTGCACAAAATCCTGCCATAGCTTGTGCAATCAATTGCTCCTGCTGCCGCGGCGTATGTGGAATTATATGTGCTTTCCAGCATTTCCAGGAGAGTCTCTTTCGTAATTTTAATGGAAGAATTGATGTGTACGCACATGGCAGCACATGTACCTGCTCGGGAACTTCCTCAACTAATTGCTCTACTCCTTTTTGAAGCAAAAGGAGATCAACGCTATATTTACTATAATCCAGTTCATTTAAAATAGATAAGAGACTAGTTGTACTTCCTCCCATCATCATCTCCCTATATATAAATAATATTTTTTTCATTTTCTCTTCCTCACAGCATTATAAAAATCATGATATTTCTTTTATAAATTTTGCAGGATTGCCGGCCCATATCTGATTATCCGGAATATCTTTTGTAACAACGGATCCGGCACCCACTACACTATGTCGCCCTATTGTGACGCCTTTAAGCACAAACACACCACCACCGATAAATGCACCTTCCTTGATTCTTATTGGTGCAGATTTGGGCTTTTCAGTTGTATGCACTCTTTTATAATAGTCAACCGGGTGAAAATCATTGTCAAAAATCTTGCATCCAGCGCCAATAAATACATTATCCTCCACAACTATACTACTGTAACATGAGAATGCTGTATTAGATACTCCAACATTATCCCCAACAATTATTTCACCGCAGTCAAAAACCTGAAAATATGTTCGATTTCCAAGTCCTATAGGATTTTGTGTATTTCCAGAATTGATAAACACATGACTGCCCAACTCGATTTTTGCTTTCAAACTGTGAGCAATAGTAAATACCTTCCCTCTGCATTTTAGCCCCTCTCCGTATTTTATATCATTCATCCGAAAAGAAAGCTTGTTAACTGGTGTCCAAATCAAATAAGAAAACATACTGATTGCCTTTTTTGCCAGATAAACCACCTTCATTTTCAGTCCCCCTTATTTCAAAAATTTCTGTAGCACATCCGACCAATTATGAAAATCTAATTTATCCTCTACCTTTTTTCGCGCCGCATGCTTCATTGCAACCAGCCGTTCTGGCGAAAGTTCCAACGCTCTTCTGATTGCTGCCGCACATTTTTCTTTACTGCATCCCTGAAATACTATACTATCCTTTCCATCCTCTAGATATAACGCCGTGTAATCGCCTACATCCGAGCACACTGGTATGATTCCATATCCCATCATTTCTGGAACCTTACTAGGGAAATTAGAAAGTGTCATCACATTTTTCTCTCGCGCCAAGACCAAGAAATCCATTGTCTGATAGAACTTTAAGAGATCCTTATATTCCATCCAGCCATGAAAGACTAGCGAATTTCTAATTTTATCCCATTCCTTTTCTGAAATCCCGCAATCCTCTTTAACATTCTTCTCAGTTATCGCTGTAAAATGAAAACACATCCGTGATAATTCAGTTTCATCTAAAAGGGTCAGCCCCTGAACCATCTGCGGAATAGCATCCTTCTTTACAAACGCACCTACATATGTGAAATGATATTTCTCGGTTAAACTCTTTTCAACAATAACTGCCTTTTGGGCACTAATATCAGAGAGACAGGGCACCGTCAAGCAGTCACACCCCAGTCTTTCAAAATGTTCAGATACATAGGTACTAATTGAAATAATTTTCTTAAATTTAGGCAGCCATCTCGTAAAGTTATAATTCCACAAGATATAGTCCGGATTCATTCGTGCGAGTTTATACTGATAAGGTTGAAACCATTCAACAACAATACTACTGATGTGCCCTATTTCATTTAGTTTGCGATATTTGTTTAGCACCTGCCTAGATGTATCCGGGTAATCATTATAGAGAATAATGTAGTCCTCCTGTGTCGGAGCAAATGCCTTTAGCTGCTGACACAAATAACTACCGAAAGTCAAATGATTCACTAACCGAAACGGAATCTTCGAAATCGGAATTCTGCAATTCACAAATTTTGTTTTTCCGAAAGTTTCCAGAATAACCGATGTATTCGTCTTTTCAGCCTGTTCCGCACCAATCACAATTACATCAAAGTTATCATTCTCAGCAACCGCCTGTGCAAAGCTTCTAATATAATTAGAATTCGCGTTTTGATATGGATATTTAAAATCAAAGCATATAAATACTCGGCTTTTCTTTGTCACTTCCATAATTTCTTCCCCTGTTAACGCAACTGATTCAACTGTGTCTCTGCATTTTTCTTCCGATTCTATACAGAATTTCGTCTGGAGTCATATAGAATCCTTGTCTATACCACTTACGGTACTCTTCTGGATAAGTTCCCTGTGCTCTTCGGACAGCTTTTTTGATATCTTGATCGAAAATATTGGAAATGAATGACCGATACTCTTCCATTTCTTTTTCCTGCCGCTCGATTTGTTCTTCTGTCTGCCAAGGTTCAGCAATCATTCGACACCACAATTCTTCGTTTTCTTCAACTTGCTTTACCTTCTCCACAACCTCTGTAAGGGAAACGCACTCATTAACATAGATAAATGCTTTTTCATTAAATTCTTGCTTAACGCCGGGATCTCCCCAGTAGATAGGAACCGTATGCGCCTGAAGGCTTGTGAGAAGTTTCTCCGTCACATAGCCCTCATAGGTAGCATTTTCAGACGCAATAGAAAAGCGATAGTGCTTTTTGATATTGATTCCTCCTGCCATCCAGTCATATCCACCGAGTTTTCCCGCAATATCATCTACATTTCTCAGATGCCCCCCAAGGGAATCCACATGCTTGTACTCCGAAATCGCATAGAAAAGCTGGTCTCTAATCGGATGTGCTCGCCCATTAGAATAGAGAAAATTGCAGAATTCTTTCTTAGATTTCAGTTCTTCTCTTGCTTCCTCAATGGTGTGAATACTGTTTTCCTTTTCTAGAACAGACGCTTTATGGAAATACATGGCAGGCATACGCGCAATGCGATCTGCTGAGCGAAGATTCCGGTCAAAAACAATCGCGTAATCAAACAGATTGAGATCTGGCTCAATGCACTCGCCGGCGCAGTATATCGTAATCGTTCCAGGCTTCAGCATACTCAAAAATCTTTTATATATCTTTTTTTTCAAATAAATATGCTCACTTACAAATAAATAATCCGGGCTTTCCGCATCCCAAACAAAGTTATACTTCTGTGTATCCAATCCAAGATACTTAACCGAATCCTCCAACGTGAGAATTGTTTTATGTAAAAAATAAATTCGAATCGTTTTAGGCATCTGCTTTCACCGCTTTCTTTTTATATGGAACTATAGTAATTTTTGTAAGCCTCTCCCATAGTACGAATATCAAAATTTGTACCGTTCAAAGAAGCGGGGAATCTATTTTTTAGAATATCAGGTGCGTTGCGGAGCAACGCTGCAAGATCTTCAACACTCCCCAGTTGATATGTCTTCCCCGCATCTGCGAATTCTCCCAACACCTCTTGATGCTGAGGAATGTCCGATAGGCACAGATAATTTCCGGTGGATATCGCTTCCAGAACAGCTAGCGGCAATCCCTCGCTTTCGCTGGAAGACACGAAAACATCCGCTATATTTAGTAGCTCCTTGATATCGCTTCTTCTACCAAAAAATGTAACAGCTTCACTTTTTGCATACTTCTTCTTATACTCTTCAAGACACGGTCCATTTCCCACCATCAACAGATAAGCGTTCGGTATATTTGCGCGAATAAACGCATCCACTGTTTCTGGGATTCGTTTTCTTAGCGTCATGCTTCCGGTACTGATAAAAATCAAGGCATCTTTTGGATATCCATATTGCTTCCGAAGGCTTTTTTTATCTAATACCGGATAATCATTTAAATCAATTCCGTTTTGGATTGCCGTAACATTCAGTCCCCTGATATCCCTTTCAGTCTGTTTTTGCAATGTTTTAGAACACGCAATCACATACTTACTTTTATGTAGGATATGCGTTTGCACTTTTGTTGCCAGCATTGCCTTTGGTTTACTCATCCGCAGAAATGCATCCTCACGCAGATAATTATGCAATACAATGACATGTGGAATACTTGTTTTCCGAAAAGCATAGTGACAGACCATGTCCGAGCGAAGTCCATTGCTACTAACTAGCTGACAATTATTTTCGGCTACCACTTTCCGCAATCTGCTAATTTCAGAAAAAAAACTATATCTGTTAAACCGCATATGAATCGGTTCAATTCCAATATCCTTTAGCTTATTTTCGAGTATTTTTTCATCCTCTACATCTGTCAATGTAATAACAATGCAATTGTTCATTGCGCTAGAATGCTGTATAATCTTTACTGTTTGCAAATTACTTCCGCCATAAGATAAATCAGCGAAAACAAACGCAATTTTGGGTATTTTCTCACTACTGTCCATGTTTGTTCTCCGATATCATTCCTGAAACGGTCTCGCACTTTTAAAAAACTTTCGTTTTAAGAAACGCGTTCCCTTTAACAACCAGTTCTGCTTTTCCAGCATTGCAAGCTTTACCTCTTGGAACTCCACCTGATCGTGCTCCAGCCACACATCCAGAAGTCGCTCTGCTAGATACCCCAAGACCCGTCCCTGATAGACATCATAGGCGTCCAAATCTGTTCTCTTTTCGATTTCAAACAGGATGCTGAACAGCCATGTGCAGTAGGAATCAAGATGCTTGCGATCCATGATAAAGCAGTTAAATTTGTGTTGCCAGGTTCTTCCCATCACCTCATTGAATTTAGGCAAATAATCCGGATACAACTCTGTCACTACCTGACGGCACAGATCCATGTCCTTCTTATTGTGGGCATGGATATACTGTTCCTCGTTGGTTTCAATAAAGTAATTGCGTTTCTTAGCAACGATAACAGGGCACTTTTTTAATAGTGCCTCTACCTCCTCCCGCGAAAGGAGATACTCAAAAATTTTATCCTTGCAAGGCTTCTTCCTATTGCTAACGAAATATCGCCGGTAATGACAAGCTCCCATGTAATCACAGTCCAGATTCTTCCAGCCCCAATATACGGCACTAAGGTCAGAATACCATCTGTGTTTATAGGAAATATTATCGCCGGTATTGTCGCACTGATAACCAAAACGCTCCGAAACCTCGTCACATCCTACCTGAACCGGGAGATACAAGGAAGTATCCTCTGGCATTTTATAGGACTTGTGTGTTGATACAAGAATTTTTATATTCATATTATTTGCCCATTCTCTCTATATAATCTTTAAAGCTCATCAGATTCAAATCTTTTTCGCTGATGATCAGATTTTCTTTCCCGCCAATCAGCTCAAAAGGCCACTCGATACCAATATCCGGGTCATTATACATAATACCGGAGTCACCTTCGCCGTAGAAAACTTCGGCACACTTATAGCTGACCACAGAATCCTCAATAACCAGATATCCATGGCCAAAGAACTGCGGCACCAGCAGCATATTGGTGTTTTCGCCTGTCAGGTGGAAACCACGCCACTGGCCAAAAGTAGGAGAATCCGGGCGCAAATCAACGATAACGTCATAGACATGGCCCGAAATGCAGCGCACCAGCTTAGCCTGCTGCTTTACCAGTTGAAAGTGAGTTGCCCGGATAACACCGCGCTTAGAAATTGTATAGAACACTTCCTTCAGATCATGGTCAATCCCATTTGCCTTGAACGTGTCCACATTGTAGTCCTTGATCAAACCGCCCCGGTTATCCGTTGCATAAAAGGGCTTGATCAAATAGGCACCCTTCAGATCAAGTTCCTGAAAATCAAATTTCTGTACCATTATGCTTCACCTCTGATATAGTCCGCCGTCATTTTGATACCATCTGCAAAAGGAATCTGATTGATATAGCCGGTATCTCTTTCCACTTTTTTCAAATCAAACTGGCTGTAGGAAATGTCTACGCCCTTAAAGGGGATATCTCCCAGTCCGATTTCTGCTGTCGGGTCCACAATATCCCGCATTTCTAGTAAAAACTCCCGCAAAGGCTTGGGTTCACCGGAGCCAATATAGTACCGGTTAAATGCCTTGCCCTTTTCAGCCACTGCAACAATGGAATTGATTGCATCAGTGATATAGATAAAGTCGTAAGTCTGATAGCCTGCAGTGAAAGAGCAGTGTTCCTTGTGCACCAGCTTGTTGATAGAAGTGTAGATCATCCGGGCAGATTTTTCGCCAACGCCGTAGATATTCGTGATAATGACAGGGATAAACTCTACACCATTCAATTTTGCAACCGTCTCACCCATTAGATGAGCAGCGAGTTTGCCTGTGCCATAAATATAACCACCGGCAGGTTCAATATCATCCGACTGGAGGTACTCATAGGTCTCCATCTCATTGATACTGGAAGCATAAACCACACGCTTGCAGCCCACTTCAGCACAGAGTTTGATATAATCACAAGCCAGCTTTACATTATTCAACTGAACTGCATAGTCTGCACGCGCCGGGCCAGAAGTCCCAGCCCATGCCAGATGGAAGAAGCACATATAATCCTCCGCGGGGATCTCCTTTGCCAGTTCCGAAACTTCCTTATTCAGCACGCTTACACAAGTGACCCGATCATCATTTGCCAGCACTTCGTCAAATCGAATGTCTAAAGCTACCACATGATAGCCTTTTTCTAGCAATGCATTCACCAAAGTTTTGCCAATAAAACCGTTGGCACCTGTAACAATCACATTTTTCATATTATTCTCCCACCGACAAAAAAGCAGCAATTTCGTTATCCATACATACGCGAATGTCTCCGCCTTCTACCCAACACTTACTCCATTCTACGACCATCTCAATCGCCGTATCGAGGTTCCAATGGGGCTTCCAGCCAAAAGTGGTCTTTAACTTGGAACAATCCAGTTTCAAGAAGTTTGCTTCATGGGGGCCACCGTCATACCGATTGACCCATTTCATGCTATCGCCCCATTTGCTCACAAACAAGTCAACCAGTGCCCCCGTCTGGAAGCAATCAACATCGTCAGGACCCACATTATAATAGCCTGCATATTTTGCATCCTGATACTGCATTGCAGCAATCATCAGATAGGCATACAGCGGCTCCAGAACGTGCTGATACGGACGGGTCGAGAACGGATTTCTTACTACAATATCTTCCTGCTTGATTGCAGCACGGATGCAATCTGGAATAATGCGATCATTCGCAAAATCGCCACCACCGATCACATTTCCTGCACGAGCAGTAGAAATAGCAACATGATTATCGTTAAAGAAGCTATTTTTATAAGAGTGTGTGACAAGTTCAGAACAAGATTTGGAATTGGAGTACGGATCATAACCATCAAGCTCTTCATTCTCCCGATAACCCCAAGCCCATTCTTTATTCAGATAAACCTTGTCAGTTGTCACATTCAGAAAAGATTTCACGCAGCTGTTATTGCGCACACATTCCAGAATATTCACTGTACCCATTACATTTGTTTCATATGTATAGGCAGGATCTTTATAGCTATCACGAACGATGGGCTGTGCTGCTAAATGCAACACAATTTCCGGCTGAGCTTCATCAAAAGCGGTCTTCAATGCTTTGTAATCACGGATATCGCCAATCACAGAATGCACATCCTGCTCAATCCCAGCAATCTCAAATAGAGAAGGGCTGGTAGGCGGAGTCAACGAATAACCCGTGACAACTGCCCCAGCATTTGCAAGAATCTTGCACAGCCAAGACCCCTTGAAGCCGGTATGTCCGGTAACAAAAACTTTTTTTCCTTTATAAAAACTCAAATCAAACGTATCCATTATTCCTCCCACACTTTCCAAGGTGCATTACCTGCTTCCCAGAGTTGTTCCAGTTTCTGTTTTTCCCGCAACGTATCCATACACTGCCAGAAACCTTTGTGGATATATCCTACCAATTCTTTCTGCTCAACCAGTTTGGTCAGCGGACCTTTTTCAAATACGGTAGAGTCACCCTCAATCAAATCAAACAATTCCGGCTGAAAGACCATAAAGCCAATATTAATAAGATCCCCATCCATGTCGGATTTCTCCCGGAATGCATCAATCACACCGTTGGCTCCGACTTCCACAACGCCCTTGTTTTGTCCGAAGTTGTACATAGACATCGTGCCGATTTTTCCGTGTGCTTTATGGAACTCCACCAGTTCCTTAATGTTCACATTGCCGACCGCATCTCCATAAGTAAGCATAAACGATTCATTACCGATATACTCCCGGATGCGCTTTACACGTCCGCCCGTCTGTGTATTCAGACCCGTATCCACAACCGTCACCTTCCACGGCTCAGTATGCTTGTTGTGAACAATCATTTCGCTGTTACCGTTTGTGTAATCAAAGGTGATATCAGAAGTATGCAGGAAGTAGTCAGCAAACCACTCCTTGATTACATGCTGCTTATAACCAGCACAAATAACAAATTCGTTATAACCATACGATGCATAAGTTTTCATGATATGCCACAGAATCGGCATACCGCCAATTTCAATCATGGGCTTAGGTTTAAATGCAGATTCTTCGGAAATTCGGGTTCCAAAACCACCGGCAAGAATAACTACTTTCATTGTTTTTTCCTTTCACTATCCAGCAATAGCTTAGTACAGTCCCTGCTTGTTGCAATCTTCAAACCAGTCTTTGAAGGTATCTTCAAAACTGTAATGGAACTTATATCCGCTTGCAGCCAGCTTCTTGCCACAGATATTCGTACTCACCATCAGTTTCTTAACTCGTGCCGGATGAATGCCCACCTTCTTTCCTCCAATCGGTCCAAGAATCGTTGCTGCTGTCATCAGCAGTCCACCGGGAACCAGCGGAATATGGCGCTTCATACCAGTAGCAGCCTGCATGGTTTCACAAATCTGTTCAATGTTATAAGCAGGTTCAAATGTGCAGTTGTAGATATCTACGCCCGGAAAGTCATTATCAATCATCCGATACTTAAAGAATCGCACAAGTTCTTTCACATAGATGCAAGCCTTAACAGTATCCTTACGACCAGCATAGAAGAAATACCGTTTTTTCTGGCCACTATAAAGTCGGGTCATATTGCCGTGCTCGCCCTTTCCGTACACAATACCCGGACGAACAATTGTCAGTTCTCTGCTCGAATCCTTGGCCTGCCAAATCTGATGGATTTTCTCAGCCACCAGCTTGCTTATACCATACGGAGTGTTAGGAGTAGGCAGTGTATTCTCTGTCTTGAGTTCTTCCGCTGCACCATACGGAGCAATAGAACTGGTGAACAGAATCTTTCTGATGCCATGCTTTTCGGCAAAGGCCGTCACATTCTCTGCACCATAAATATTGGTTTCAAAGTATGCATGATCAGGGTGTCCCGGAGTCCGATGTACCGCAGCAAGATTAAAAATTACATCGCCTTTCGTAGGCTTGAAATCAAACTCAATCGGTTTCCGCACATCCAGTCGGATATACTCTACGCCATCGTTCTTCTCAACGATTCCAGGCACAACACCTTCTTCGCCGGGCATCACAATATCAAGATCGTAAATCTTATCGCCAGACTTCACACATTCGCTCTTCAACAGATGAATCAAATGAGTACCAATAAAGCCAGAACCACCAAAAATAATATAATTCATGTATCTTTCTCCTTCTTTATTTCGCGCCATCCCTACGAAGGACCGAAGCAACTGTTCTAAATAAAATCTTTATATCCAGCATGATGGATGCATGGTTGACATAGTACATTTCCATCTGCTGCCGCTGACCGCTTTGGTACGTTGCGTTATTTCGAGCGTATGCCTGCCAGTATCCCGTAACGCCCGGTTTCACAGAAAGCAATGTATCAAACATATCCGCATAATACGTTTGGATTTCCGATTCAATCAACGGACGCGGCCCCACCAAACTCATATCATTGCATAGCACGTTAAAAAGTTGTGGCAGCTCATCCAGACTGGTTTTCCGAAGAAAATTGCCAACTGGCGTAATGCGCGGATCATTGTCAATTTTGAATTCTGTAATGTACTGCTGTCTTTGTTCATCAGTAAGCTGATCAATCATCTTATCAGCATTTTTGTACATGCTTCGGAATTTCCACATCTTGAACGCTTTTTCGTTCTTCCCGATCCGAACCTGTCCGTAAATGACTGGTCCCGGATCCCCCAGATAAACGATTGCAGAAATTATCAGGAGCAACGGTGATATTGCAACAATTGCAGCCAATGCAGCAATAAAATCGAAGGCTCTTTTGACAAATTTATAAATGCCGTCCCCTGTGTCTGCCTGATATGTTGTTTCAAATGCTCGTTCTTGCAGTCCGTTTTGCATCCCGCTGTTTTCCTCATCACGCTATCTCAAGCTTAATCACGCTGGAAAATATCGCGTGTGTAAACCTTATCCTTCACATCATCAAGGCACTTGTCATAACGGTTTGCGATGATGGCATGGCTCATTTCCTTGAACTTAGCCAGATTATTGACTACAACAGAGCCAAAGAAGGTATCACCGTCTTTCAGGGTCGGCTCGTAGATAATAACAGCTGCGCCCTTTGCCTTGACGCGCTTCATGACGCCCTGAATAGAACTCTGGCGGAAGTTGTCGCTGTTACTCTTCATGGTCAGACGGTACACGCCGATGGTCACAGATTTTTCCTGTTCCTTGTCGTACTCGTTATCTTCGTCATAACCATAATATCCAGCCAGCTTCAAGACACGGTCGGCGATAAAGTCCTTACGAGTTCTGTTACTCTCAACAATTGCCTCGATCAGGTTCTCTGGCACATCCGCATAGTTTGCCAGCAACTGCTTGGTGTCTTTCGGCAGACAGTATCCGCCGTAACCGAAGGACGGATTGTTGTAGTGGCTGCCGATACGAGGATCAAGGCAGACACCGTCGATGATCTGCTGGGTATTCAAACCCTTGCTCTCTGCATAAGTGTCCAGCTCGTTGAAGTAAGCCACGCGCAGGGCAAGATATGTATTGGCGAACAGCTTGACTGCCTCTGCCTCGGTGAAGCCCATAAACAGAGTGTCGATGTTCTCCTTGATGGCACCTTCCTGCAGCAGACCAGCGAACTCGTGTGCTGCCTCAACCAGACGCTCATCGTTCAGGTCAGTGCCGACGATGATACGAGAAGGATACAGGTTATCATAGAGAGCCTTGGACTCGCGCAAAAACTCCGGGCTAAAGATGATATTCTTGCTGTTGAACTTCTTTCTTACACTTGCGGTGTAGCCCACAGGGATGGTAGATTTAATGACCATGATGGCATCTGGATTGTACTCCATGACCAGCTTGATTACAGCCTCGACCGCGCTCGTGTCGAAATGCTGCGTGTGGCTGTCGTAGTTCGTAGGAGCCGCTATAACAACAAAGTCCGCATCAGAGTATGCAGCCTTTGCATCCAGAGTTGCGGTCAGGTTCAATTCTTTTTCTGCGAGATACTTCTCGATATAGTCATCCTGAATCGGGGACTTACGGTTGTTGATCATGTCCACCTTCTCCGGAATGATATCCACAGCAGTCACCTGATGGTGCTGAGAAAGCAATGTGGCAATTGACAAACCAACATAGCCGGTACCGGCAACCGCAATTTTATAGTCCTTTTTCATAATTCTATATCCTCCTGAAATTTCTTCTTATATGTAAGGCTCATATTGAGCCAAGCAATCTTTTTAAAACAGTGTGTTCATCATCCGTATCAGATGATCTATCGCACTGTAGTTATCATTTTTCTCACAGTGGTCATCTTCCGCAGCCATATTGCAGTCCACTTTTCCGACCACCACTGAATCTTTTATGTAGACCTGTCATGGGCTACTCACCCAATTTACTTCAACTGAAACTTTATGGTAGATACCTTCATACCAGCTCACCACCAAAGTGTTAGGTCTTATTGTCGTAACTCGCAGTCGCACTTCTCCATTTTTCAAAGTGCTGACCCTTATTGTCATAACCCGTAAGCCAACTTACTTTGTTAAAACTGTACAAGTTCATACTGTTTCTTTGTTGCGACATGAACAATCATCTACCCCTCACTACCTCTAATTCCCCGGAAAAATGCAGTTATCATGTCCGTCTTTTCTCTGCAATAAACTTTTCCAGAAAAATAGATTTTGGGCTTTTCAACACTTTCAACCTCCACCTCTAATTCTTCGGAAAAATGAAGGTATCATGTCCGTCCCTTGCTCTGCAATAAAACAGGCTCGCAGTAGGGATATTTTGCATGAGTTTTATACTCCACCGTAGACCATCATGCCGCCACTGAAAGTTTGAGGTAGACATTGGTAGGTGCGGCTATAACAACGAAATCCGCAGTACTGTACGCCATCTCTGCGTCAAGCGTTGCGGTCAGATCCAGCCCTTTTTCCGATAGATACTTTTCAATGTACTCATCCTGAATCGGAGATTTTCTTTGATTAATAAGCTCGACCTTGGACGGCACAATGTCCACGGCATAAACTCTATGATGCTGGGACAGCAATGTGGCAATAGACAGGCCAACATAGCCAGTACCAGCAACCGCAATCGTGTAGTTCTTTTCCATAATGCATTTCCTCTTTTCATCCGTCAGAGCCGGAATATTGTTCTATATATCAATCACTGTGGTCATCATCCTGAAATATGAATACTTTCCACAGCGCCCTATCTTCCTAATAATCTCTCAGAGCAATCTATCGTCGCAGGTCTGTTCAAAATCTCATACTACAAAACACATAAAATCAACGTCCAAAATGTTCATTTCTATCTTTCAATCATCCAACTGTATCAACTATTCCATTTAGGGCAGTCCTATCAAACATTAACTACTTTATTGACTTCAATTAACTTCAATAATCCCATTTGGATAAGCACCCTTTGAACATAGCAATCGAAAATAGACGCTCCCAATGCAACTAAAATCATTTGGAACAACCTGCCATCATGTATCAATCATTTCTTGAAAACGCTGATAAAATCAGGCTTTCCGCCGTGTGAATATCATCCCGGACGCCAGCAATGTAGCTCGCTTTTCGCTTTATAATGACCTCATCACTGTCTGCGACCATCTATCCAAAATAAAAAATTTCACGATTTTCTCCCGCAACCAGGCTCTCGACTTTCGCTTTGTAATAGGAAACTTTCTGCCTAACCCATCTGCCTTTCGCTTTATAATGAAGTAATCACTATACAAACGCTTCTACACGAAAACACCTTTTCAAGCCCATTTTCATGTATTTTCTGGTCACCATACCTCATTTCTAACCAACTAATTCTTGAGGCTAGCCATTGTCGTAAAGAGCTTTAGACTCTCGCAAAAATTCCGGGCTGAAAAGGATATTCTTGCTGCCCGTCTTTTCCCGAATACTCTTGGTATATCCAACAGGAATGGTGCTTTTAATGACCATGGTAGCGTTGGGGTTATATTTCATAACCAAGTCAATAACATCCTCTACAGCGGAAGAGCCAAAGTGTTGAGTAGCCGAATCATAGTTGGTCGGTGCCGCAATCACAACAAAGTCGGCTGCGCAATAAGCCTGTTTAGCATTAAGCGTAGCTGTCAAATCAAGGTCTTTTTCTGCCAGATATTTTTCAATATATTCATCTTACAGATCCGCAAAAAGCCCCTCCTGATACACGCCCTTCTCCAGCATCCTCCGGAAGCTCTCCTTCACGGCCGGCACATCCTCCTTGTAGGTCATGCCGTACCAGGTGTCGTCGGTGCGCAGAACCTTGACCGACAGTTTGTCCTGTTCCAGCAGCTGGCCGATAAAAGTCGGGATCAGGTACTCAGCTTTCAGCGGATTCAGCGGGACTTCTTTCCGGAAGAATTCCACGAATCCCTCTTCCAGCAGCTGCAGAAAATCCGGCGTCAGCCCCCACATATTCATGGACACCAGCGATCCCAAATCCAGAGCCACGCCATCGGCTTCAGCGCCGTCAGCCGTCTTGACGATATTTTTAGTTTCCACCACTTTGGTTAGGTTGGACTGCGCGTCCATCTCGCAGATGCCGCGGGTGACGCTGCCGTTGTCCGACAGAGTATTCTTGAGTACAAAGCCTGCCATGCAGGCCTCACCGCCGTCTGCCAGGTAGTTGTGGACCTTGCGGAAGCCGTCTTTGCCGTAATAATCATCGGCGTTGATGATGGCAAAGGGGGTATGAATCAGCTCTTTGGCCGCCAGCACTGCCTGTCCGGTGCCCCAGGGCTTGGTGCGCCCTTCGGGGAGCTGACCGGGAATGTCGCGCAGATCTTGGAAAGCGTAGTCCACCGTGACGCCGTGAGCGGCGCAGACAGCGGCGATGCGGTCTCCGATGACCTCCCGGAACTCAGCCTCGATGTCCTTGCGGATCACAAAAATGACGTGGTTAAAACCCGCCTCGATGGCGTCGTGGATGGAATAGTCCATGATGATGTGGCCGCTGGCGTCCACCGGCTCCAGCTGCTTGATGCCGCCGCCAAAGCGCGAACCGATACCGGCGGCCATGATGAGCAAAGTTGTGTCCATACTTTTCCCTTTCTATGTTTTACCGTTACTCCTCGTACATATTAAAGAAAGGCTGCTTTTCTCCGCAGTTTTCGCGTTCAGAAAGCAGCCTCCATTCAAAATGATCTGTTTACGCATTTCCTGGACGGCTGTTCTTTATCAAAAGTGTGTAAGAAGTTCAGCCCTGTACCTGTATCTGAGCCGCGATCATCACGGGCCCCGAGCTGTATGCATTCCGGTATATAACGCCGTTCGCCACACACAGGCACAGCGCGGGTATTGCCGTTCCTGTCCCAACCAACATCCACCACTTGAGTGCCGTCCGTCGCACTAACCGCCGGGCGCTCCTCTCTGCCTCCTGCCGCGGCATGGTCCGAGAGGGATTTACATCCGAACTTCCGTAATCTATATTTTGTAGAATGTGGCTGTGCAGTTCAATGCTTTGACCGTCACTCTTTTACGCACAGAATAGATCGCATCCATCCCGGAAACGGAAGATACCTTTTTCAACTAAATGTACATGTATTTTAGCATGGTTTCGAGTGTTTTGCAAGTAGAGCGATTTCACCTGCAACCAAAATCGTACAATGCAACAAACGATTTGTGCAACACTATACCAATATTTTACAGATTGCAGAACCAACTATGTAATAAACCGTACGATGTATGTAACGAAACGCAGGAAAGAACGTTCGATATGGCAAGAAGGGTCCAAGGCAAAAAATCTCCAGGATGAAATTTTCAGAACTTGCAGGGCAGTGGCTTTTGTCCGTTTCATGCAGGCTCAAGGAAAAACGCCCTTTATATGCTCCTGGCGTCGCCGCCCCGGCCGAGTTTGTGGATTTTCGCCGCCAACGATTGACAAACGCTACAAAAAATGTAAAATAGAGTTAACATCTTTTGAAAGCAAGAAGGAGGCTTTCCCCATGTCCAAATTAGAGTCCCGCAGAACGTTCCTGAAGAAAACCGGCCTGTCCCTGAGCGGGCTGGCTTTCCTCAGCCTTGCCGGCTGCTCCCAGACGGCTTCCAGCTCCAGCTCTTCCGCTGTGGCGGCGTCGTCCGAGCCTGCCGCCGAGGCAGTGGCCGCGGATGCGGAGATCGAGATCCCTTCCCACCCCTATCCGTCCTGTGAGTTCGATCTGGACCGGGTGGAGCAGCTGGCCTACGAGAGCTTTTATCAGAACGGCTGCTGCTACGCTGTGACCAACGCCCTGCTGACCGAGCTGAAGGAAAAAGTGGGCTTCCCCTACACCGCCATCCCCGCCGAAATGTTCGTGAACGGCAAGACGGGCTACGGCGCCAGCTCTCTGTGCGGCTCTCTGGGCGGCGCGGCCGCTATCATCGGCCTGATGTGCTCCCCGGATGATTCCTCTGCCATCACCAAAGAGCTGTTCAACTGGTACACCTCCACCAACCTGCCCATCTACCAGCCTGAGATCCAGGCCGAGACCCCCACGGTCGCCAAGACCGTGAACTGCGCCGACAGCGTCACCACCTTCATGGCCGCCGCCGGCATCACCGAGATGAGCGACCCCCGGCGCCTGGCCCGCTGCGGCGGCGTCAGCGCCGACGTGGCCCGCAAAACCGCCGAGCTGCTGAACGTTCACTTCGGCTACATGGAGGCCGAGGCCGCCCCGGCCGAGAACGCCCCCGAAGAGACCCTGGCTGACAACGAGTACATCGGCGAGGGCGAGGGCTTCGGCGGCACCATCCGGGTCAAAGTCACTATGGACGGCGACCAGATCAGCAAGATCGAGGTCCTGTCCCACGGCGAGACCGCGGGCGTCTCCGACCCTGCTTTCGAGACCATTCCCGACGCCATCATCGCAGCCCAGTCCACCGAAGTGGATGCGGCCGCCGGCGCGACCTTCTCCAGCAAGGGCATCATGGAAGCTGTCAACGACGCCCTCTCCAAGATCGGCACCTGATCTCCCCTTTTTGCGCAGCAAAAACCTCCTGCGGCAGAATCTCCTTCTGCGGCGGGAGGTCTTTTTTTGTGCCGCACGCCAAAAGCGCCCCTGCCGCGGCTGCGGCAGAGGCGCGGGGCGCTCTCTTCCTTATATAATAGTATCCTATCCTTCCAGCAGCCAGCGGCGGATGGCTTGCGCCGCGCCGCCTTCGGTGTTGCGGCCGGTGACGGCCCGGGCCGCCTGCTGGACGTGGGCGGGCGCGTTGCCCATGGCCACCCCCAGCCCGGCGGCGGCCAGCAGGGCCGCGTCGTTGCCGCTGTCCCCTATTGCCATCACGTCCTGCAGGGTCAGCCCCAGACGCCCGGCCAGGAAGGCCACGGCGGCCAGCTTGCCGGCACCGGGGGCGGTCAGCTCGATCGCGCCGCCGCCGCAGTCCATGGCCAGGGCCGCGCCCTCCACCTCCGCAAAGAAGGCGTCGCGGGCCGGGCCCGGCACCAGCAGCGCGTTGATCTTGAGGATGTCCCGGCAGGCCAGACCGGCGGCCGGGCCCTCCAGCGGGCGGCCGCGGCGGGCCAGCACCCCTTTGTGAAAAGGGGTGACATCCGGCGAGCTCTCCAGCATCCGGCGGCCGGCCGGGGCCACATGGTACCAGCTGTCCCCGTCGATGTACTCGACCGGGAAGCCGCCCCGCCGGGCCGCCTGCTCCACCCGGGCCAGGCTGTCGGCGCCAAAGGCCCGCCGCCAGAGGCGCGCGCCGGTGCGGGGGTCGATCACCTCCGCCCCATCGTCCAGCACCAGCCATTGCATCCAGGCCGGCACCGGGTCCAGGGCGGCGGGCAGGCACCCCGCAGGACGCCCGGTGGCCGCCGCCACGATGCAGCCCCGCTCCGCCGCGGCGGCGGCCGCTTCGACCAGGCCCGGCGCAAAGGCGTCGGGGTCGCTGCCCAGGGCGGTGCCGTCCAGGTCCAGAGCCAACAGTTTATAGCGCATCGGCGGCCTCCTTTGCCGGAGGCGGCACCATGCAGAACCGGCTGCCCCGCTGGATGCAGTCCATCAGCAGCTGATACCGGGGGGCCACCCGGCCGATGACATTCACCCGGCCGTCGGCGGGCAGGTCCTGGCGGACCAGCTGGATCTCGCCGGAATAGCGGCCGTACAGGCGGTTGTCCATGGTGACGCTCCCCCGCAGCCGCACACCGCAGCCGGCAGGCTCCGCCGGGGGACCTGCCTTCGCATAGGCCCGGGACTCCTGGAACCGGACCAGCCCCTGGGGCGAGTCGGGCCGGCAGGTGAACACTTTGCCGTACAGCCCCCGGTGGGCGGGTTCCAGCTCCACCGGCACCGGCAGGACCTTTTCAGTGCAGAAGCGCGCGATCTGCGCCTGTTCATAGGGGCTGACGCCCGGGTCCCCCGCAAAGATGCCGTCCACCCCGTAGTGGACCGCCAGGTCCGCAAAGGCCGCCAGAGGCGCGGCCCCCCGGTGGGCTTCCAGGGTGGGCAGCCCGGCGTACAGAGGGCCCCGCAGCTGCTGGTCCCCGGGGATAAAGGCATAGACCTGCATCCCGGCGGCCTGGAGCATCCGGGTGCTCTCCCGCAGAAACGCGGGGTCCAGGCCGGTCTCGGGCCGGGGGTAAAAGTTGTGGATGGCGATCACCTCCGGCCCGGCGGCGGCCAGCGCGGCGGCCTGGGCGGGGGTGGTGGTGGAGGCGTTGACCGCGATGGGCATCCGGGCGGCCAGGGCGCAGGCTTCGTCCAGCGAAAAGCCGTCGTCCAGCCGCAGCCCCCACAGCCCCAGCGCCCCGGGCAGCTGGGCGGCATCGTCCAGCCCGAACAGGGGGGCGGTCACTTCGGATACGTCCGCCAGGATGCGCCAGCCCTGCCCGCTCAGCCAGCGGCACATGGCCCGCGCCCGGTCCGCATAGCCGGGGCCAAACTCCTCCCCGATGTGCAGGGAGATGAAAACAGGCGCACCGCCTGCCGGGCTGGCGGCAAGCGGTGCTTTCTGTTTCTCAAACTCTGTCAGGTAGACCGACCGTCCGAGAAAGTCAGGCATCGGCTACCTCCTCGGGCTTGATCATGGCGTTGGTGACCAGGAAGCCCATGACGTAGCTGATGAGCAGGCCCACCACATAGCAGGCCACGCTGGCGGTGGCGCCGGAAGGCCCGGCGGTCATGACGAAGATGGCCAGCAGGCCCGAGGGGCCCCAGGTGGTGGCGGCCACCTGCATGGCCATGACGAAGGCGCCGCCAAAGCCTGCGCCCAGGCCCGCCGTGATGAAGGGGCGGCCCATGGGCAGGGTGACGCCGTAGATCAGGGGCTCGCCCACGCCCAGGATGCCTGCGGGCAGCGCGCCGGTGATGACTTCCTTCATGCGGGTGTTGCCCACCTTTTTCGCCTTCAGATAGATGGCGATGGCTGCGCCCACCTGGCCGGCGCCTGCCATGGCCAGCGCGGGGTACAGGGTGACATAGCCCAGGGTCTCAAGCTGCACCGAGTACAGGGCCACCAGGCCGTGGTGCATACCCATGGCCACCATGGGCAGGAACAGGGCGGTGGAGATGTAGCCGGCGACGATCCGCATGATGAGGCTCTCGCTCATGCAGACCTGCTGCACGATCCAGCACAGACCGGTGGAGATGTAGCCGGTGATGGGCATGACCACCAGGATGTAGGGCACCGAGCAGACGATCAGGGTCAGCAGCGGGGTGAACATGATGTCCAGGGACTCAGGCATATACTTGCGGATGAACTTTTCCACATAGCTCAGGCACCACACGCCGATGACGGCGGCCAGGACGCCGCCGCGGCCGGCCCGCAGGATGGAGTCCAGGGGCTGCACCTCGTCGTACAGGCCCAGGATCTGGGAGATGGTGTCGATGTTGCCCAGGCCGGTGATCATGCCCAGCATGCCGCCCAGGATGGGGGTGGCGCCGAACTTTTCGGCGGCGCGGTAGCCGGCCCACGCCGTCAGATAGCTCAGGAACGCGGCGTTGATCAGGGCCAGCAGGTTGTACACGATGCTCCAGAACGAGCTTTCGGCGTAGTTGGGCATCACCTGGGTCATCAGGGTGGCCAGGCCGGAGCACAGGCCCGCGGCGATGACGCCGGGCAGCAGGGGCACAAAGATGTCCCCGAAGGTCTTGAGCATGCTCTTGACCTTGCTCTGTTTCTGGCCGGCCTTGACGGCGGCCTTGTTGGCCTGCCAGTCGTTTTTGGTGTCGGCGCCCCCTGCGGCGGGGATGCCCATGCTGCGGCAGATGTCGGCGCACTTGCGGCACTTGCCGGGGCCCACCACGATCTCCACATAGCCGGGCCGGTCATGCACCACGCCCAGGACGCCCTCGATCTTCTTGATGGCTTCCTCCTCGATCTTGCCTGCATCCTTGACCTCGATCCGCAGCCGGGTCATGCAGTTGGTGGCAGAGATCACGTTCCCCTTGCCGCCCAGGTGTTCCAGCGACTGCCGGACCAGTTCTTCGTTGGTCATTGCGTTGTCCTCCTTTTGATCCGAAATCGTTCTATTTGACAGACGGCATACGCCGCTTTGTCCTTCGTCAGCCCTCGATGGCGGCCCGCACATGGCCGTGGGCCTGTTCCAGGCGGCGGTGGGCTTCGTCCGCCGAGCAGCCGGCCAGCAGCATGGTGATGGCGCACTTGACGCTGCCGCCCGCCGCATCGATGGCCTGGCGGGCCTCCTCCCGCTCCACGCCGGTGGCGTCGATCACGATGTTCTCCGCCCGCACATGGAGCTTTTCGTTGGTCTGCATCACGTCCACCATCAGGTTCTGGTAGGCCTTGCCGATGCGCACCATGGACGCGGTGGAGATCATGTTCAGGATCATCTTTTGGGCGGTGCCCGATTTCAGCCGGGTGGAGCCGGTCAGCACCTCAGGCCCCACCTCCACCTCGATGGCCAGGTCCGCCGCCTGGCCCACGGCGCTGCCCGGGTTGCAGGCGATGGCCGCCGTACGGCAGCCCACGCTTTTGGCGTATTCCAGGCCGCCCAGCACATAGGGGGTGCGGCCCGACGCCGCGATGCCCACCACAAAGTCACTGGCGGTCAGGCCGTGGACTTCCAGGTCGCCGCGGCCCAGCTCGCGGCTGTCCTCCGCCCCCTCGATGGCCTTGAGGAAGGCTTTTTCGCCGCCGGCGATCAGCCCCACCACCATCCCGGGGTCCACCCCGAAGGTGGGCGGGCACTCGGCCGCGTCCAGCACGCCCAGGCGGCCGCTGGTGCCTGCGCCCATGTAGAACAGCCGGCCGCCCTGCTCAAAGGCTTCCACCGCCCAGCGGGCCGCCTGCGCGATCTCGGGCAGCTTTTTGGCGATCGCCAGGGGCACCCGGGCGTCCTCGTCGTTGATCGCGGTGACGATCTCCAGCTCGGACATGGTGTCCAGGTTCATGGTGCGGGGGTTGCGCCGCTCGGTGGTCATTCCGTTCAAATTCAGTTTCATTGTCTACCCGGCCTTTCTTGCTGCAGAGTTGGGGGTCATGCTTGTGACTGCATTATAGGCTTTTGAAAACAAAATGTCCACATTTTCGGCAGATTGTGGTATAATGTTTCATAAAAGCCAGGTTTTTGAAAATCTTATCCATGTTTGAGATATTTTTTGTGCAAAAACCATAAGAACCGGCGAGTTTTGCGCCCATCCAGGAGGTCATTATGAAAAACGCCCTGCTCCGCCTGCGGGAAGCCTGCGCCTCCCTCAGCCCTGCCGAACAGCAGATCGCCCGCTTTATCACCGACAACCCCGAAGAAGCCACCCTGCTCACCGTCCGCGAGCTGGCCCAGCGCACCTTCACCTCGCCCTCCAGCGTCGTGCGGGTCTGCCGGTCGGTGGGCTTTGACGGCTACAAAGAGCTGCGCCGCGCCCTGGTGGGGGAGCTGGCCGCCCTGGGCGAGACCGGCCGCCACCCCGAGCAGGAGCTGACCGCCGGGGACAGCGTCCACGAGATCATCCAGAAGGTGACCCGCAAGAACATCCAGTCCCTTTCCGACTCCCAGCGGCTGCTGACCCCCGAGACGGTGGAGCAGTGCGCCCACCTGCTGGACGCCTGCCGCAGCGTCCTGCTGTTCGGGCTGGGGTCCTCCCTGTGCGTGGCCCGGGACGCCTACCTCAAGTTCCTCCGGCTGAACAAGCCCTGCGTCATCAACGAGGACTGGCACGCCCAGCTGCTCTCGGCCCGCTACGCCACCAGCCAGGACGTGGGGATCGTCTTTTCCTATTCGGGCCAGACGGTGGAGGTGATCGAGTGCATGAAAGCCATGAAGGCCAACGGCGCCCCCCTCATCGCCGTCACCCGCTACTACCCCTCCGAGGTGGCCAAGCTGGCCGACTACAACCTGTACATCGCGGCCAACGAGTCCCTCTTCCGCAACGGGGCCATGTCCTCCCGGCTGGCCCAGCTCAACGCCGTGGACATCCTCTACACCGCCTACGCCAGCCTCCACTACGAGGACACCCTGCGCAAGCTGACCCTGACCCACATCTACAAGCCCGGCGAGCCGGAGGACGCCGCCCCCTGACGCCAAACAGCCCCCCTTTGCCTGCGGCAGGCGCGCCGCGCTGCAAGGGAGGGCTGTCGGTTTTTCCGGGGGTGCGGGGGCCGGGCTCATTCTTCCCGCAGGGCCTGAGCGTCGGTGCGGCGCTCGGACTCCAGGCGGCGGGCGGTGCCCACCTTGCGGGAGATGTTGGCCTGGTAGTCGGCGGCAAAGCAGCAGGAAAACAGGACGTTCAGGATGTACAGGATGGAATTTTCGGTGGCGAAGGTGGAGATCTTGCTGTACAGCCGCTCGTAGGAGGAGATGCTCAGGGTGTAGTCGGCGCGCTGGCGCAGCAGGTTGTCCCCGACGCTGGTCAGGGCGATCACCGGCACCCGGCGCTCCTCCAGGGCGGGCAGCACGCTCAGGGGGCCGTGGTGGATCGAGTTGCCGGAATAGGAGATGATGACGGCGCAGTCCTCCGCCGTCAGCGAGTGGGCCAGCAGGCCGGAGTCCCCCATGCTGGGCAGCTCCACCTGCCGGCCGATGCTCAGCATCTTGCGCTGGAACAGCTCGGCCAGGGTCAGGTTGGGGTTCAGCCCAAACATGGCGATCCGCCGGCTGCGCAGCAGCAGCTCCGCGCACTCCGCCAGGGGCGCGCCGTCCAGCAGGTCGGCGGTGTCCAGCAGGCTTTCCACCTGCAGGGAGCACAGCTGGTTGATGATGTCCTGCCGGGAGCTGTCCGCATCGAAGGGATAGTTCGCGTCGATGTCGGTATAGTGCTGCTCCTGGTAGGACTGTTCTTCCCAAAAGGCCTTGAGGAACTCTTTCCAGCCGGAAAAGCCCAGCGCCTTGGCAAAGCGGACCACCGCCGCCTTGGACGTATAGGTCGCGTCTGCGATCTCCTGCAGGCTGTACCGGGTCAGGGCGCTCTTTTTCTCCAGGATGAAGGTCCCGATGCTGTGGCGGGCCCCGCCGCCGTATTCCATGGTGATCTCTTCCACTTTATGGATCAAACTCATAACGCAAAAACCTCCGGGCGCCGTATTCTCCTACCATGATAGGGAATCCGGCGCCCGGTTGTCAATCAAATTTTCTTCATCTTAGGGTGTATCTGAAAACTCCCCAACGCTGTTCTATTCTACCAAAAAGCCCCA
>OERL01000044.1_pt1 | contig 30699 bp, 21 predicted proteins | sample 1539981 | NCBI WGS metagenome assembly OERL01 (sample SAMEA3891867, study PRJEB23780) | metagenome | biome: terrestrial biome; feature: animal house; material: Caecal content | place: Italy | collected 2015-05-05
TTTATATGACGAAACTTTATATCGGAAAATCGCGCGCAGAAAAATTTTTTGAGTGATTGATTTACAAAGAACCGTGTGTTTAATTGACGTAAAGTATAAACCGTAGCGTGTGTTAGCCGTAAAAGATTTCAATAATATCTGTCGAAATATTGAGTCTTGCAAAACTTTATATTCTGCGATACAATCCAATATATAAAAGAAGTCCGTGCGGTTGAAACAGCTTATTATATTGATGGACACAGTATTATGCAATGGTGACGCAATTGAAAATCCATACAATTATTTTTAATCGCGCATCATTCGGTATATCAATAGGGTGCCCCACCTTAACGCGGATGCAGACGTTTCCATCGGAAAATTTTCGAAGGCGATTTGTTCCTCGCATACAAACTAAGTTGCCAATATTGCGTAGTAATAATACGGAAAGCGTTGAAGCATTTTTCGCAAACGATAAGTCATATGCAAAGCGCGAGTAGCTATGATTTAAAGAGGCGGGCGTTTTTTGAAGAAATCAAAGAATCAGGCGGGAGTCTGGGGGGAGGATAAACGGTGAAGAAAATCGGATGTTGCTTGTTGGCGACGGTTTTGCTGATTGCAGCGTGTGCGGCGGGCGTGCTTACCGCGTGCGACAAAACGCCCGAGGAGCACGATGTTTTAATTGAGGTCATCAACCCTTACACCGGGGAGCCGATTGTTTATCCGCACCACGCGAAATTCCCCATGCCCGCAGCCGATACGCCGATAGAGATAAGAGTGAAGGACCGTGTGACGGGCAAGTATCTGACGGACAGCGATCTAAAGGGCAGTTCCCTTGATGCCAGCATATCGGTTTCCGTAGCATGCTATTCGGACTGGAGTAAAAGTTCTTCGGAGTACTCATATCGCAACATAACCAAAACATGGCCGGGCGAGGGGTATCCGTACAAAATATTCAAGATTACGGTAAATTTCACTTATCCGCTGATGACCGAGGAAGCGCTGGACATCGGCTTTGACTTCAGGTGCAAGTGGGCAACCGTACGGTTATGGTGCGAGTACATTTAGCGGTCGGGACGCCCGACGGCGCGCGGCGCAGAGTGCGCCCGTGAAGGTAATTCGACGGGCGGATTGCTCTCGCAGGGTAAACGGGAAGGACGAATTGCGAAATGGCGGAGGATAACGGCATGACGGGTAAAACAAGGAACAAAATCGCGGCGCTTGTTATTGCTTCGGTGTGTTTGTTCGTGTGCGCGGCGGGTATGCTTGTCGGTTGCGACCGAGAGATAGAACCGCACGACGTGGAAGTCGTGCTTATCAACCCTTATACGGGCGAACCCATGCCGGGACACGGAGCGCAGCTGGAGGAACCGCCGGCGGGTACGCCGCTCGACGTGAGAATCAAGGACCTTGTGACGGGGGAGTATCTCACGGACGAAGACCTGCCCGAAATGACGCTTGCCGCCAGTATAACCACCTCAACCAGATGTTTTATAGATTGGGACAATTATAGCGCGTCAAAAACATACGACAATCCACGCATTATCTGGCCGAGTCACGAACGAGTAGAGGATTATTATCATGTGTTCGATATTATGGTGATTTTCGATTGCCGTCCCGACGAACCCGATAATCCGAGTGAATTTCAAAGGAAATATTTCTCCAAGACCGCTTACTTCAAATTTGAGTATGTGCAATGATCACTAATCCCATTAAAAAAGCAAGGTCTTAACACATTCTCTTATTAATAAACGGGGGGGTACATCATCCAACAACTTGCCTTAGTTACAAACTTGGTTTTGTGGCGTGTGCTTGTAATTGACAAGTGGCGGCGCACTGATATGCGACACCAGACAAGCACACGCCTTTTATTTTAGCGTGAATTGCGGTATCGAGTACGAAAATTACAATGACACCGCCACTGCATAGCAATCACCGACGGATATTAAAATCCCTCGGTGCTACTAGAGCTTTCATTCGTTCAAATCATTTTGCCGAATTTCTACAGCATAACAGAGAAACTATAAGGCTTGACAATGAAAAAACCTAAACCGAACCGAGGGTTCAATTTAGGTTTTGACTGGCGGAGGAGCAGGGATTTGAACCCTGGCTACGATTCACTCGTACTACTCCCTTAGCAGGGGAGCCCCTTCGGCCTCTTGGGTACTCCTCCACGCCGAAATTGTTTGCCCGATTATGATACCACGGCGTTGCGGCGGTGTCAATTGTTTTGTGCGGCGGGGAAAACGGCAACGAGTGAAAGTGCGTGAAAGGAAGAATTCATTGCAGTTGCTCGAGCAGGAAACGTCGTATTCGCGCTGAGGGAACAACGGATTCGGGGCGTGCGGACGGCGCGAGGCGGGAACGGGCGGGCTGTGCGGGCGAAGGTAAGAGAGGGGCGGCGGGCAAGGGTGCACAAGCGCGGATAGGAAGCGGGGGAATGACCCGATTTGCAGAAAAATCTTTCCGGGAGAGAGAAGAACGAGGTGGATTTTACATATTTTTTACGACGTGTGTACAGGCTTTTTACTCCTACCGAAAAATGACAAATGGGTGACAAAAATCGGTGGTTTGAGGGATATGCGGGGGAGTAGACTGTGCTTGAAACAAGGAGGGTTGTATGAACACCTTTGAAAATGTTTTGGCACAAAGAGAAACGGTCTCGCAGAGTGCGGTTGCTGCCGGCAAGAGACAGGCATCGCACGGTAAAATCCGCGTGAAAGCGGCCGAAGCGGTCGATTTCGTGCTTGCAGCGGTTTTTGCGGTTATCGGCGGCGGATTGTGGTATTTCGGTTTTCATCTGCTTGACATAAGAGCGAAAAATCTCGGATACATCAACGCCACCGTGGCACTTGCGGTGATTGCGGGGGCGGCGTTCATAGCCGTTTGCGTTGCGGCTGCCGTGCGCGGCGCGCGCAGGATAAAGGCGAAAAAGAATTGAATTCCGCGGTATGACAAAGTTCGTTAAAGGCAAGGAAAAATTTTCCTACGGATTCGCCGCCGTTGCCAGTTATATGGTGGCGAATATGGCTTCGAGTTATCTCAACATATATCTCACCGACATACTGCTTGTTCCCACGACGTTCATACTCGTGCTTATGATATGTTCGCGCGTGTGGGATATGCTCAACGACCCGATGATGGGGGTCATAGTGGACAAGACCAACACGCCGCAAGGCAAAATGCGCCCTTACGTCAGAGTGGGCGCGTACATTATGGCGGCGTTCACGGTCTTTCTTTTTTATCCGCTGTCCGGCACGTCGGACGCGTGGAAAATGGTATTCGCCACGTTTATGTATCTGGGCTTCGGTATGGCGTATACGCTGGTTGACGTGCCCGCTATGGGAATGATGAGCGTTGCCACGCCGGACAAGAACGAGCGCGCCTCGCTGCTGTCGTTTTACGTGACGGTCGGGTCGGTGGGCGGACTTCTGCCCGCGGCGTTGTACTTCGTGCTCGACTATTTCGTGCCTCAGAGGTGGATATATTTCGTGATATCCGCATTCGTCGGCGTGCTGGTGCTGTGCGGATACCTGTGCCTGTATTACAACAGCAAGGAGCGTTTCGCCACTTCGACGGAGCGCATCAAAGTCAAAGAGATGTTCAAGGTCGTGGCGAAAAACAAGCCTATGGTGCTTACGTTGCTTATGTCGATGCTGGCTTCGCCGCGATATCTCATAATGCTGTGCGCCATTTACATCTCCATATACGTCGTGAAAATTCCCGGTATGGAACCCGGTACGGTGCAGTTGCTGCTTTATCTCATAGTCGGCGCGGGAATGTTCGCGGGAATACTGCTGACTCCCGTTTTCTACAAGCGCATAGGATACAAGCGTACCTCTCTCATTGCGGGTGCCATAGGCGCCGTGTTCCTCGGGGCGGGGTTCTTCGTGGGGCTTGCCAACATCTATGCCGCGCTGCCTTTTATGATGATAGGCGGACTGGGGCTGGGCGCATACAACACCCTGCCGTATCCTATGGTGGGCGACAGCCTGGACTATCTGGAGTGGAAGACGGGCAACCGTATGGAAGGAATTTGTTTCAGTTTCAATTCCTTCGTGACCAAGTTCAACAATGCGGTAGGCGCGGCGGGACTGGCCCTCGGGTTGATTGTGTTCCAGTATGTTCAGCCCGTCGTGCCCGGCGAATATCTGCCGCAGTCGGAGTTCACGGTCAACGGACTGTATTCGATGGTGACTCTCGTCCCGGCGATAGGATTTTTGTTGTCGCTGATACCTATGGCGCTGTATGATTATACGGGTGCCAAGAAGGAAAGGATTCTCGCCGAACTCGCCGAAAGGAGAAAGGCCGCGGAGGAGAACGCGGACGCCACGTCCGAAGGAAACGTTGCCGAACCCGCGACGGTTGCCGTGTGCAAGACCGACGGGCACGTTGCGGATCCCTCGCCCATACCTTCGGTGGCGGCGGAAAACGCTTCCGAATAAAACTCTCGGAGAAAGGAATGAAAATCAGAACGGATATAAGGGAATTTTCCCTGCCGAGGTTGCGGGTCGGAGTGCTGTCCGACTCGCAACTGAATTTTTCCCGCAGTCGTCGCCGTTCGGTGTTCGAGCGGAACCTGCTTGCGGCGTTCCGCACGATGAAGAAACTCGGAGTGACATTCATACTCTTTGCGGGCGATATATGCAATACGGCGAGCAAAGCGGGCTACCGCAAATTCGCGAGGTGCCTTGCCGAGGGATACGACGGAGACGTGCCGCCCGTAATGTGCGTTATGGGCAATCACGACTATTATCTGCGTCCGGGCACACGCGAACGGCAGCGCAGGCTGTTCGAGCGCGAACTTGGGCAGAATCCCTACGCGCATTTCGTGGTGAACGGCTGTCATTTCATAGGAGCGTCGCCCGATTGCGGCAGTATGTCGAGAGGATACGAGCGCATACTTCCGTGGCTGGAGGAGCGACTTCGCGAAGCCGAGAAAGACGGAAGCGGGCGGCCCGTTTTCGTTTTGACGCACAATTCGCCGCGCGGCACCGTGTACGGCAGCGGCGAGTGGGGCGACGACAGCCTTGCGGAAATTTTCGCGAAGCACCCGCGCGTGGTCAACTTTGCGGGTCACACTCATTATTCGCCGCTCGACCCGCGCATAATGTGGCGGGGAGAATACACCGCTTTCGGAACGGGTTCGACGTCCTATGTGGAAATGGAAAAAGGCAAGGCGAACGGCAGTGTGCCGCCAGAAGCGCATACCGCGCAGACTGGCTGGGTTCTGGATATAGAAGATGACAGCGTAACGGTTGCGTTGTATAATATGAAAGACGGCAGACGGGAAAGGCCCGTCCTCAACCTTTTCCCCGCCGCAGCCGAGGGTTACGCGTGCCCCGACGCCGACATTCCCGTTATGCCCGCCGAAGAAGGCTCCTGGAGAGAGAAAGACGGCACGGCGGAAATCAGTTTTCCGAGCGCGCAAGGCGCACATTCCTACAGGTTGGTTTATTCCGACGGCTCGGTGCAGGAATACTTTTCCGATTTCTGGAAAGGCGGCGCGGCGGAGACCGGCACACAGACCCTGACGCTGTACGGCAAGAGCAGAGGAATCTATCAAATCAAGGTTTATCCTGTCAATCCGTTCGGAAAAACGTCGGATTGTTGCACAGTAATCAAAAATGTGGAGATAAGGCGCAAGCGCCGTTACAGGCGACGTCTCGCGCCCGACGTAGTGTATTGAGAGACTTTCGGAGTTGCAAGGGATACATATTCGACCTCGACGGAACGCTCTTCGATTCTATGGGATTGTGGGCGGAGGTTTACCGCACGGCGTTGAGGCGATTCGGCGTTGAAGAGGTGCCCGCCGATTACATACGGGAGGTCAATTGCAGGAGCGTGTCGGGCGGCGCGCTTTATACCGCGGAGCGCTTCGGACTGCCTGCGAGCGCGGAAGACGTAATCGCGGTGTGGAAAAGCATTGCCGGAGACGCTTACGCTTCCACCGTCGAACTGAAGGAAGGGGCGGCGGAACTGCTTGCCTCGCTCAGGGAGGCGGGAAAGAAAATAGGTATAGCAACTGCGTTGGACGAAAGTCTGGCTTTGCCTTGTTTCAGACGGCACGGTATTCCCGACGTCGTACATTCGTTTTCCACGGTGGCTGAGGCGGGCAAGGACAAGAATTTCCCCGACGTGTATCTGCTGGAGTGCGAAAAACTCGGACTGAAGCCCGAGGAGTGCGCTGTCATCGAGGACAGCATAACCGGGGCGTCCACGGCGGCGAAAGCGGGGTTTTTCACCGTGGGGGTAACGGACGCGCACGCCGATTGCCCGCCCGAGGAACTGGCGGCGGTGACGGACGTTTGCGTGGATTCTCTGGCACAACTGGCAGACGTCGCGGACAAGGAAGGATTCTGACTCGCCCGCGCGGGCAGGCTTTCATACGCGTTGCATTTGTGTGGGAACGGTTGACAATCCTCCCGCGCGTGTAATAATATGTTGCTGCGAAAAAGGGAGTAGTTTAATGCCCGTGGTCAACATCGTGAAGCACAATCTTCTGGCTCGGGCAACCCTGACGGGTTACAAGACTTTTGACGGTTACGTCGGAGGTCTTTTTTAATTTCGTCGCCCCGCGGGGCGGCGGCTGAGGAGGCAATATGAAAGAGAGAAAGAAGCGCGCGGAAGACATTCAGCCGACCGCGGCCGAAACCGCGGAGGTCAGGGAGACGGAAAACAAAACGGTTTTCCACGACAAGACCGCCGAGCAGTCGTTGGAGTTGCTTTCCGCGACCGAGCACGGTCTCAGCGAGGCGGAAGCCGAGAAGAGACTGGGAGTTTACGGCGCGAACGCGCTCGCCGAGGGCAAAAAGAAAAACATCGTTCAGAAGTTCTTTGACCAGTTCAAGGACGTTATGATTATCGTTCTTCTCGCGGCGGCGGTCGTGTCCGCAATCATCGCAATAGTCAACGGCGAGTACAGCGAACTCATCGATGCGGGCGTGATTCTCCTCATCGTCATTCTCAACGCCGTCATAGGCGTGGTGCAGGAGAACAAGGCGGAGTCGGCTATGGAAGCGCTCAAGAATATGAACAAGGCGTTTTCCAAGGTTTTGCGCGACGGCGAGTGGAAGCACCTGGAGAGCGAAAAACTGGTGCCCGGCGACATAGTCAGGCTGGAAGCGGGCGATATAGTCCCCGCCGACATCAGACTGCTGTCCACGGCGTCGCTCAAAATCGAGGAAGCCGCTCTGACGGGCGAATCCGTGCCTTCCGAAAAGGATTGCGAGAAAACCGTCGCCGCCGACGCACCTCTGGGCGACAGGGCGGATATGGCGTATTCGGGTGGCACGGTCAGTTACGGCAGAGGTCACGGCGTGGTCACCGCAACGGGTATGAAGACCGAAGTCGGCAAAATCGCCGCTATGCTTTCCGAAGAGAAAGAGCAGTCCTCTCCCTTGCAGAAGCAACTCGGCAAGACCGCCAAAATTCTCAGCATACTGGTGCTGGTCATCGCGGCGATAATATTCGTCATTCAGGTGGTCGGCGGAATAGAAATCGTCGACGGCAAACGCGTTGTCGACGGCGACGACGTGATAGAGAGTTTTATGACCGCGGTCGCAATCGCCGTTGCCGCCATTCCCGAAGGGCTGCCCGCAATCGTCACCATAGTGCTGGCAATCGGCGTGCAGCGTATGAGCAAGCGCAACGCAATAGTCAAAAACCTTCCTTCTGTGGAAACTCTCGGGTGCTGCGAAGTCATATGCTCGGATAAGACGGGCACGCTCACTCTCAACAAGATGACCGTCAAAGGATATTATCTCGCCTCGTGCGGATACGGCGAAGCGAGCGACGAAAGCGTACCTGAAGGCGAGGATTTCGCGGAATTTCTGCGTGCTATGACCTTGTGCAACGATACGGTGCGCACTTCCGAAGGGCTCACCGGCGACCCGACCGAAACGGCGCTGGTCGCTTATGCCGACAAGTGCGGCCTCGACCTCGACGCGTTGACGAGCGGGTACCCCCGTGTGGACGAAAGACCTTTCGACAGCATAAGGAAACTTATGACCACCGTCAACGAGCACGACGGCGTGCGCACGGCGTACGTCAAGGGCGCGCCCGACATTCTCGTCGGCAAGTGCTCCAAGGTTCTCGACAACGGTGCGGTGAGGGCGCTCACCGACGACGACCGCGCGGCAATCAAGGACGCCAACGGCCGTATGGCGAGAGGCGCGCTCCGCGTGCTTGCAGTTGCAGTAAAACGCGACAATCTGGACACCGAGGACTGGGAGAGCGAACTCGTGTTCGTCGGTCTGGTCGGTATGATAGACCCGCCCCGTGCCGAGGTAAAGGAAGCCGTGCGCGTGTGCCGCGAAGCGGGTATGCGTCCCGTTATGATTACGGGCGACCACATCGACACCGCTTCCGCGATAGCGCGCGAGATAGGTATTCTCAAGGACGGCGACAAGGTCATTCTCGGCGCCGACCTCGACAAGATGTCCGACGAAGAATTCTTCGAGACCATAGAACAATACTCCGTGTATGCGCGAGTCAGTCCCGAAAACAAGGTGCGTATAGTCGACACCTACAGACAGAAGGGCAAAGTGGTCGCGATGACGGGCGACGGCGTCAACGACGCTCCGTCCATAAAGCGCGCGGATATCGGTATCGGTATGGGCATAACGGGGACGGACGTCAGCAAGGGCGCGAGCGACCTGGTGCTTGCCGACGACAACTTCGCCACTATCATCGGCGCCGTGGAAGAGGGCAGAAAGATTTTCGCCAACATAAAGAAAGCCATTCAGTTCCTGCTTTCCGCAAACATTGCCGAAGTGTTGTGCCTTTTCATTGCCACCTGTATGGGGCTTGCTATGGGACGCGACATCGCATTCCTCACCCCCATAATGATACTCTGGATAAACCTCATCACCGACAGTCTTCCCGCGTTGTCGCTGGGTATGGAAGCGGCGGAGAAAGACGTTATGCAACACCCCCCGAGAAAGTCGGGCGCAAGTCTCTTCGCGGGCAGAACCGGCGTGGATATCGTCGTGCAGGGCATATTCCAGACGGCTCTGGTTATGGTGGCGTTCTGTATCGGCTGTTTCGTCATCGAGGGAGGTCTGGACGAACGTCACGACGAGGCGATGACAATGGCATTCGTCAGCCTGTGCCTTATTCAACTGTTCCACAGTTATTCGATGCGCTCGCTTGACAACAGCATTCTCAACAAACGCCTGTTCGGCAACAAGTTCCTCAACATCAGTTTCCTGGTCGGCGTGCTGCTCACTACGCTCGTAGTCGTGGTTCCTCCTTTCCGCACCGTGTTCGACACCGCGCCGCTCGACGGTATGGAATGGGGTATCTCCATTGCGGTGGCGTTTGCAATCGTGCCGCTCGTCGAAATCTACAAACTCATCGTGCGGGCAATCGCGAAGCACAAAGACGGGCACCCCTCCGCGCCCGTTGCGCAGGAGACCGCCGAAGTCGCGGAGAACGCCGCGGAATAACGCGGCCCCGCATTTGCGCCTTTGCGGAATACGCTTCGGCGCGACGACAACCGAAACGAAAACCGTCCCTCGTCGGGACGGTTTTGTTTACTCGTTGTTTTCGCAACGGCGGCTAATTTGCGTTGCGGCCGCCACGGGCGGAACGCAGTCAGGCTTTGTAACTCGCCATAAGTTCGCGGAAGGCGGGCAGGGAGCGTTCTATCATATCGTAGGATACGCAGTAGGAAACGCGCACCCAGCCTTTTGCGCCGAAGTCGTCGCCGGGCACGATGAGAAGTCCGAGGCGTTTTGCTCTGTCGGCAAACGCGTTGGCGTCCTCTTCGAGGGCCTTGACGAAGAGATAGAAAGCGCCGTCGGGGCGCACGCAGGTGTATCCCATTTCGGTCAGCGCGCCGTAGATGAGATTGCGGTTGCGCTCGTATGCGGCTATGTCGGGTCGGGCGTCGACGCACTTCGCCACGACTTTCTGGAACAGGCTTGGCGCGCAGACGTAACCGAGAGCGCGTCCCGCGCCGCACACCGCCGCATAGATTTCCTTGCCCGCAGTCATATCGGGGGCAATCGCGATATATCCTATGCGTTCGCCCGGCAGGGACAGGGACTTGGAATAACTGTAGCACACCACGGTGTCGGGGTACAGATTGGGCAGGAAAGGAACTTCGACGTCACCGTACACGATTTCGCGGTAGGGTTCGTCCGCGATGAGAACGACCGGTCTTCCGAATTCGGCGCTTTTCTTCTTGAGCACTCCGCACAGTTTTGCGAGGGTTGCCCCGTCGTATACTGCGCCCGACGGATTGTTGGGGGAGTTGACTATCACGCCTTTGACTTTCGGGGTTATCGCTTTCTCGAACGCCTCGAGGTCGGGCGCGCAAGTTTTTTCGTCAAACGGCACAACGACGGGTTTAGCGCCCGCAGACGTCACAAAAACCGCGTATTCGGGGAAATAGGGCGCAAGCAGCACAAATTCGTCGCCGTCTTCGGCGAGAGCGTTGAGCGTAATGGTCAGAGACGCCGCCGCACCCGCGGTCATATAAATCATATCCGGAGACACGGCGGAACCGAAACGGCGGTTGAGGGAGTCGGCTATGGTTTTCCGCACTCCCGCGTCGCCTTGCGCCGAGGTGTAGCCGTGCACGGCGGTGGAATTTTCGGTGGAGAGAATTTCCCTCACCGCTTCGTTCACGCAGGCGGGGGCGGGCACGTTGGGATTGCCCAGCGAAAAGTCGTACACTTTGTCCGCGCCCACTTCGGCGGCGCGTTTTTTGCCGTATTCGAACAGTTCTCTTATAACGGAACGGCGGCTGCCGAGTCCGTACATAGTCTTGTTGTACATAGTCCCTCCGATGAGAAGTGGTCGGGAATATATTATATCTTTTGCTTCCGTTTGTCACGCGGAAAAGCGGTTGTGTCCTCCGCTATTGATTAAGGGAGGAGGCGGGAGTATACTTTTTCCGGAGGCGGATATGGACGACATAAAGAAACTTGCCGCAGTCATCAACCGCGCGGAGCGCATAGTCGCATTCACGGGAGCGGGATTCTCCGTGCCCAGCGGCATACCCGATTTCAGGAGCGCGGGAGGCATATACGATAAGGATTTCGACGGAATTCCTCCCGAGGTTATTCTGTCGCACGGATTTTTCGTGAGATACCCCGAACGGTTTTACGATTTTTACCGCAAGAAAATGATTTACGCCGACGCTCGCCCCAACGCCGCCCACCTCTTGCTTGCCGACCTCGAGCGCGCGGGGAAAAGGGTGTCCGTCGTCACTCAGAACATCGACGGCCTGCATACCGCCGCGGGCTCCCGCAGGGTCTGGGAACTGCACGGCAGCGTGTATCGCAATTTCTGCGGAAGTTGCGGCAAAACTTTCGGGCTGTCCGCGGTTACCGAGTCGGAGGGAGTGCCCCGCTGTGACAGATGCGGCGGAATAATACGTCCCGACGTAGTCCTTTACGGCGAGGGGCTTGACAACGACGTATTCACGGGGGCGGCGAAGGATATTGAGGAAGCCGACGCAATGATAGTGGCGGGCACCTCTCTTGCGGTGTATCCCGCTGCGGGGCTGGTGACGGAATTCGCGGGGAGAGACCTCGTGCTCATAAACAAGAGCGCAACAGAGCGCGACGGTCTGGCGACTTTGCTTATCAACGGAGACGTCGCCGAGACGGCGAAGGCGGTCGCTCCTTTGATTGATTGCCTTTGCCCCTGAGCGTCGCGGAGCGCAACCGCACTGCGCGGCGGCTGTTTCAAGGGACGGGCGTCCGACGGCACATAGTGAAAAACGCACTTGCGCAAAAGGGTTGCTGTTGACTTGACGAAGGTTTTTTGATACTATATTCAGATGAAAAAAGTGAGCGCGGCCGCAGGCGCGGCGCGCGGTATACAGCGAGGAGCGTATGACCAATTCCAACACCAGAGAAATTGCGGAAAGGCTTAAAGGCTTGCGTGAAATGATGGATATGACCGCTGCCGAGGTCGCCGAAGCGGCGGGCCTCGACGAAAAGACCTATCTCGAATACGAGGCAGGCAACAAGGATTTTTCCGTTACTATGCTTTACAACTGCGCGGGCAAGTTCGGCGTGGACGTGACGGCGTTGCTTACGGGGCACACCCCCACGTTGTCGTCCTACAGCATCGTGAGGGCGGGACAAGGCGTGATAACCGAGCGCAGACACGCTTTCACCTATCAGCATCTCGCGCAGAATTTCATCGACAGGACGGCGGAGCCTTTCTATGTGGTGGCGCCGTACGTTGCCGGTGCCGAGGACAAGCCCATTCCGCTTTCCGCGCACAACGGGCAGGAGTTCGACTACATTCTGTCGGGCAGACTGATGGTCAACATCGACGGACACATAGACACCCTCAACGCGGGTGACGCCGTGTATTACGACAGTTCGCAACCCCACGGAATGATAGCCGTTGACGGCGAGGACTGCGTGTTCCTCGCGGTTGTTCTGCACCCCGAGAAAAAGGAAAATCAATAAACGGCGCCGCAGGGCGCGGCGGAGGAAAATATGAGCGTATCCGAGAGTGTGCTTTCGGAAGTCAGAAAGAGATTCGCGGTCACTTGCGAAAAGACGGCGGAGGAGTGCGTGTACCTTACGGGCGACCTCCGCTTTTCCGTTCTTTCGGAGCGAATATTGCGCGTCGAAAAACGCACGGAAAGCGGATTCGTGGACTTGCCGAGCCAGAGCGTAATTTGCCGCAATTTTGCAAAACCGCGATTTAACGCGACGGAAACGGAAGACAAAGTGCGTGTTGAGACCGCTTCTGCCGTTTTTGTCACTGATAAACGCACCCTGAAGACCGAGTGCGTCACGCCGCTGGGGACGGCGCGTCCCGCAAGGCGTGACAATCTGGGAGGCACGGCGCGCACTCTCGATATGACCAACGGCCGCGTCAGGACGGGGCAGGGCGTTATGTCTCGCGGCGGAGTTGCCGAATACGACGATTCGCACTCCTGCCTTATAGGAGAAAACGCTATGCTCGTACCTCGTCCCGAAGGGGGCAAGGACAAGTACGTGTTTGCTTTCGGGCACGATTTCGCGGGCGGACTGAAAGAGTTCTTCGCGCTTACGGGATATCCGCCTCTTCTGCCTAAATTCGCGCTGGGGAACTGGTGGTCAAGATATCACGCGTACACGGCAGACGAATATCTGGCCCTTATGGACGAGTTCGCGGCGAAAGGTCTTCCTTTCACGGTGGCGACCGTGGATATGGACTGGCACATCGTCGACGACGTGCCCAAGGAATTCAAGCCTCATAACCCCACGCAATGCGCGGGCTGGACGGGCTATACGTTCAACAAAGACCTTTTCCCCGACCACCGCAAATTTCTTGCCGAACTCAAAAAGCGAGGGCTTGCGGTGACGTTCAATCTGCACCCCCGTGACGGAGTGCGTTATTTCGAAGAACAGTACGGCGATATGGCGAAAGCGTGCGGAATCGACCCCGCCACGAAGCAAACGGTGGAGTTCGACCTCACCGACCCGCAATTCCTGCTTGCCTATTTCGACATTCTGCATCACCCCTACGAGGACGAGGGAATAGATTTCTGGTGGATTGACTGGCAACAGGGCACAAAATCGAAAATGAAAAACGCGGACCCGCTGTGGCTGCTCAACCATTACCACACCATAGATTCGGGCAGAAACGGGCGCAAGCCGCTCATACTGTCGAGGTATGCGGGCGTGGGTTCGCACCGCTATCCCCTCGGATTTTCGGGAGATACGATAGTTTCCTGGAAGAGTCTGCGTCTGCAACCCCGCTTCACGTCCACGGCGGCGAACGTCGGCTTCACCTGGTGGTCGCACGACATCGGCGGACATATGTTCGGCAAAGGTGACCCCGAACTTTATGCGCGTTGGGTGCAGTTCGGAGCGTTTTCGCCCGTCAACAGGCTTCACTCCACCAAGAACGGTCATTCCAAAGAGCCCTGGCTGTACGGCGAGGAAGCCGAAAGAGTGGCTTCCGAATTCCTGAGGCTGAGGCACAGGATGTTGCCGTATCTGTACGCGGCGAACGTCGCAACCGCGACGGAGGGCACTCCCGTCTGCCGTCCGATGTATTACGACTACGACGAGGATATGGCGTACAACGTGCCCGACCAATATATGTTCGGCTCCGAACTCCTTGTCGACCCCGTACTCACCAAAGCCCGTTCCGACGGCTTCGCACGCACGCCGGTGTGGTTCCCGAAAGGGGAGTGGGTGAACGTGTTCACGGGAGAAAGAGAACAGGGCGGCAGGTACAAAGTCGTCGAGAACGACCTTTCCACGTTCCCCGTCTACGCGAAAGCGGGCGCAATCGTGCCGCTCATTGCCGAAAGGGAAGGGAATTCCACGGAATTCGACGAAATCGAAGTGCTGGTGTTCCGCGGGGACAACCGTTTCCGTATGTATGACGAAGGTTGCGGCGGAATCGTTTTCACTTCGCGTTTCGACGGCGAAAAACTCGTGCTGGATATTGCGCCCGAAGAGGGCTGCAGAACCCGAACGCTCAAAGTCCGTTTCTGCGACGCCGTGCCCGCGGCGGAACAGGCGGCGGGAATACTCGCCCGCGACGACGACAGCGTGACCGTGCCGTGCGCCGCTATTTCGGTGTGCGCGGTGTTTGGCGCTCCCGAGGAAAAAGCGGAAGAGGGCGGAGAGCCTCGGGCGTAAACCGCCGTTTCCGACGCAATCCGAAGATTTTTGCGGCGCGCGTTTCCCCCGCACCGGGTGTGCGGCGGAGCGCGCGCACGCCTTATATTGGGGGCGGCGAAAAAGTGGCTCAATTCGCTTGACACCGTTTTTCTTATTTATTATTATGGGTAAGCGTCTCCGCGGACGAAGGATTTCGCGCGCCGCGCACGGAACAGCGTGGCAACGACTCGTTCGGGTTGGACTGCTGCATTGCGAACTGCCCCTCGCTTGCACGGACTGTCGGAGAACATATCATTTTTGGAGGTCGGTATGGCTAAAGATTTGTCCGCAATGGCGAAAAACAACAAGTCTTATATGGCGAAGCCCGGCGAAGTGGAAAGCAAGTGGTATGTCGTCGATGCGACCGATATGGTCCTCGGCAGACTTGCCTCTCAGGTTGCGAGCATACTCAAAGGAAAAAACAAGCCCGAGTACACTCCCCACGTCGACTGCGGCGACCACGTTATAATCATCAACTGCGATAAGGTTGTGCTCACCGGCAGAAAACTGGAGCAGAAATACTATCGCTATCACACCGGTTACATCGGCGGTCTCAAAGAGGTTCAATACAAGAAACTTATGAGCGAGAAGCCCGAATTCGCCGTCTACAAGGCGGTCAAGGGTATGCTCCCCAAGACCACCCTCGGCAGACAGATGCTCAAGAAACTGCGCGTCTACGCCGGCAGCGAGCACGGACATCAGGCACAGTGCCCCGTGGCGCTCGAACTTAAATGAGGTGAACTATGGCTACCAAGAAGACCGTTAAGAAGAAAGTTCAGTATCTCGGCACCGGCAGAAGAAAGACCGCCGTCGCGCGCGTCCGTCTCCTCCCCGGTGAAGGCAACATCACCATCAACAAGCGCACTTTCGAGGATTACTTCCCCCTCGACACGATGCGTCTCATCGTCAATCAGCCCCTCGAGGCGGTCGGCGCCAAGGACAAGTTCGACGTCATCGTCAACGTTTACGGCGGCGGTATGACCGGACAGGCCGGCGCAATCCGTCACGGCATTGCCCGCGCACTCTGCGTGTGCGACAAAGAGGCCTATCGCGCGACCCTTAAGAAAGCGGGATTCCTCCGTCGCGACCCGCGTCAGAAAGAGCGCAAGAAATACGGTTTGCACAAAGCCCGTAAGGCGCCTCAGTTCTCCAAGCGTTAAAGAACTGTTACGCGAATTTATGTCGGCCCTGTTTGCGCGGGCAGTCGCGTGCGGCGAGCACGTCCTGTCTGCGGCGGCGGGGCTTTTGCATATCACGTTGCCTGCAGTCGCGTTGCGGTTTTTGCCCCTGCGCATATTCTCGCGAGGAAACGTATTGCGAAAAAAACAGCCCTCGAATCGGGCTGTTTTTTGGCAAATCGATGACGGAGCGTAATTATTTCAGCAATACCTGTGCGCAGGCGGCAATCGCGTTGCCGTCTCCTATATCGCCCACTCCCTCGTTGGTGGTTGCGGTGATGCCGAATTGCTCCTTGTTTATGTCGAGCAGTTTCGCCATACGGGTGCGCATTCTGTCGATATAGGGCGCAAGCACGGGCTTTTCGGCGATTATGCACACGGAGCAGTTGACGACGCCGCGGTTCTTTGCGCGCATTATTCTGAGCACGCCTTTCAACAGTTTCACGCTGTCCGCGTTGTCGTATTTTTTATCGTCGACGGGATAAAGGTGCCCGATGTCCTTTTCGCCGAGAGCGGAAAGGATTGCGTCCATAAGGGCGTGGATTGCAGCGTCTCCGTCGGAATGCGCCACGAAAGAATACGGGCAGGGTATGCGTTCGCCGAGCAGTTTGATTGCTTTGCCCGCGACGAGACGGTGAACGTCGTATCCGAATCCCGTGAGATATGTGAGCAGGTCGGATTTGACGGTGATTTTGACGTTTTCCGGCTCGCCGTCCACGAGGGTGACCGGCCCGTGTGCGTATTCGTCCACCACGCAGAAATCGTCGAGATAGTCTCCCGTGACTTCGGCGTAAGCCTTTTCCACGCGTTCGCGCGCAAAACCGACGGGGGTCTGTACCCTTCGGTACGGCGTGCGGTCGAGAGGGGAGACCCCTTCGTCGCCCGCATAAAGAATGTTGTCCACGAGGGGCAGCACCGGAACGCAGGCGCCGTATTTTTCCGCGCCCTTGATGACTCTTTTTATGAGACTTTCGCTGACGTAAGGGCGCGCTCCGTCGTGAATCAGCACGAGGTCGCAATCCTCGTCAAGGGCTTCCATACCATATTTGACCGTGCGCGTGCGCGTTGCGCCGCCGCGCGTGAGGACTATACGCCTGTCGTCGTCGAGCCCTGCGCGCTCGAGGGCGTCGAGAAACTCGTCGGACGAATCGGTGTCGATTGCGATTATTACCCGTTTGATATCGCGAAAAGCCAGGAAAGGTTTTATCGCTTCCACCAGAACGCAGGTGGAGCGGCAGGGTTCGAGAAGTTTGTTTTCCTTGCCGTAGCGCAGGCTGCTGCCGCCCGCCGCGACGACGACGTTGATTGTGGACATAATTCTCCGTGGGCAGGGGACGTTCCGTCCCTTTTATTCTTCTCCGATAATGCGGTACATCTCGGAAGCGGACTGTTTGGACTGTTTTTCGGACACGTCGAGCACCTCGAAAGTGAGGCTGCCCGCGCCGAAAGACACTTTCACCGTGTCGCCGACTTTGACTTCCTTGGCGGGCTTGGCGGGTTTGCCGTTGATTTCTATTCTTCCGCCCGAGCAGGCCTCCGCCGCGACGGTGCGCCTTTTTATGACGCGTGAAACTTTCAGAAATTTGTCTATTCTCACCGTTTTTACCTTTCCGCAGAGGGGTTTTGCGCCCGAGCGGGCGGGCAGACTCGTTCCTCGGCGGAGAAACATCGATTTTTTTATTCGCGCACTTGACAGGCTTGCATTTTGCTGATACAATGACAAAATGCGCAATACTGCATAGGACTACCCTCGAAATGAAAAATTACGGGGGTAGGGGGTTATCTCCACGAACGCAAGTATAACGCAACGGAGCAAAAAAAACAAGGGCTTTCCGCAAACGCGAAGTTTTCAAAAATTTTTTTGCGGGAAGGAAAAGTTGCAAATTTCAAGGAGTTAAGAATGTCCCAAAGAATCCACAAGGTTATGTACGGAACCACCGAGCGACAGACTTTTTCGAAGATTAAAGACGTCCTCGCGATTCCGTACCTTATCGAGGTGCAAAAAGATTCCTACGCGAACTTCATCGGCGACGGCATAAGGGAGGTTTTTGCCGATTATTCTCCCATCGTCGACTACGCCGGAAGATACAAGTTGGAGTTTCTTTCCCACTCGCTCACGGGCGAACCCAAGTACTCCGTCAAGGAATGCAAGGACCGCGACACCACCTATGCGCTTCCCCTCAAGGTAAAGGCGCGTCTCACCAACAACGAGACGGGCGAATTCATCGAGCAGGAAGTGTTTATGGGCGATTTCCCCCTGATGACCGAGGCGGGCTCTTTCGTCATCAACGGTGCCGAACGCGTCATCGTCAGCCAACTTGTCAGAAGCCCCGGCGTGTACAGCGAGAAATCCCTCGACCGCAACGGCGTTCCCCGTTATAAGACCACGGTTATTCCCAACAGGGGCGCGTGGCTGGAATTCGAGCAGGACCAGAACGACGTGCAATGGGTGCACGTCGACAGAATGAGAAAAATCACCGCGACGACTTTGCTCCGCGCGCTCGGTTACGGCACCGACGAGGAACTCATTGCGTTGTTCGGCGACGACGATATGGTGCGTGCCACCTGCGACAAGGACACCGCCTGCAAGACGAGCGACGCCGGCAAAATGGACCTCTTCAGAAGACTGCGTCCCGGTGAAGTGCCCACCATCGAAGGTGCGGATATCCTCATCAACGGCATTTTCTTCGATTACAAGAAATACGACCTCGCGAGAGTCGGCAGATACAAATACAACAAGAAACTCTCCCTCGCTTCCCGTATCGAGGGCAGGGAACTCGCAGAGGCTGTCGTCAATCCTCAGACCGGCGAAATTCTCGCCGACGCGGGCGAAAAACCCGACGAGAAGAAGGCGACCGAAATCCAGAACAGCGGCGTCAACGTCGTTTACCTCGCATACACCGACAAAGAGGGCGTGAAGAGAAAGCACAAGGTCATCGGCAACAACACCGTCGACCTTGCGGCGTTCGTCGATTGCAATCCCAGAGACTTCGGAATTCACGAGAAAGTCTATTATCCCGCGCTCAAGAGTTTGCTCGAGGAATACTCCGACCGTGACGAACTCCTCGTCGCGCTCAGGACGCGCACCATTGCCGACACCCTCGTCAGCAAGCACATCACCCTCGACGACATCGTGGCGACGGTCAGTTACAACCTCGGTCTGCGTTACGGCTTCGGCACCTGCGACGACATCGACCACCTCAGCAACAGGCGCGTCCGTCCCGTGGGCGAACTGCTGCAGAATCAGTTCCGCATCGGTGTGTCGAGACTTGAAAGGGTCATCAAGGAAAGAATGGCTTCCGCTCAGGAAAACGCCGAAATCACCCCTCAGACCCTCATCAATATCCGTCCCGTTACCAGCGCGATAAGAGAGTTCTTCGGTTCTTCTCAGTTGTCGCAGTTTATGGACCAGCCCAACCCCATCGCCGAACTTACTCACAAGAGAAAACTTTCGGCACTCGGCCCCGGCGGCCTCAACCGCGAACGCGCGAGTTTCGAAGTGCGTGACGTTCACCACTCCCACTACGGCAGAATGTGCCCGATAGAGACCCCCGAAGGTCAGAACATCGGTCTTATTTCCTCGCTGTCCACTTACGCACGCGTCAACGAATACGGCTTCATCGAGTCGCCTTACCGCAGAATCGACAAAGCCACCGGTATCGTCACCGACGAAGTGGTGTATATGACGGCGGACGAAGAGGACAAATACGTCGTGGCGCAGGCCAACGAGCCTCTCGACGATGACGGAAGGTTTGTCCGTGACCGCGTTATGTGCCGTATCAGGAGCGATATCCGCGAGAAGCCGAAGGACGAAGTCGACTATATGGACGTTTCGCCCAAGCAGTTGGTCTCCATAGCCACCGCGCTCATTCCCTTCCTCGAGAACGACGACACCAACCGCGCGCTTATGGGCTCCAATATGCAGCGCCAGGCAGTTCCTCTTCTCAAGCCCGAAGCGCCTATGATAGCCACCGGCGTCGAGCACAGAATCGCATACGACAGCGGCGCAATCAAACTTGCCAAGCGTGACGGTTTCGTCAAATACGTCGATTCCGACAGAATCGAAGTCGAGACCGCGGACGGCGACACCGACGTCTACACCCTCAGCAAATTCGAACGTTCCAACCAGTCCACCTGCATCAACCAGCACCCCATCGTTGCCAAAGGCGATAAGGTGTATGCGGAAAAACGCGACGAGAAAGGCAACGTCGTCTCCGAAGCCACCGTGCTTGCGGACGGCCCCGCCACCGACCACGGCGAACTCGCACTCGGCAGAAACATTCTCGTCGGCTTTATGAGTTGGGAAGGTTACAACTACGAGGACGCTATCCTCATCAGCGAAGACCTTGTGCGCAACGACGTGTTCACTTCCATTCACATCGAAGAACACGAAATCGAAGCGCGCGACACCAAACTCGGCGAGGAACAGATTACCCGCGACATTCCCAACCTGTCCGACGACGCGCTGCGCAACCTCGACGAAGACGGTATCGTCCGCGTCGGCGCCGAAGTCAGAAGCGGCGATATCCTCGTCGGCAAAGTCACCCCCAAGGGCGAGACCGAACTCACTCCCGAAGAGAGATTGCTCCGCGCAATCTTCGGCGAGAAGGCGAGAGAAGTCAGGGACACCTCCCTCCGCGTTCCCAACGGAGAGGGCGGTATCGTCGTGGACGTCAAGATTTTCACCAGAAAGAACCGCGACGAACTCAGCCCCGGCGTCAACAAACTCGTGCGCGTCTACATCGCCCAGAAACGTAAGATTTCCGTCGGCGACAAAATGGCGGGACGTCACGGCAACAAGGGCGTTATCTCCCGCGTGTTGCCCAAAGAGGATATGCCTTTCCTCGCGGACGGCACTCCTTTGCAGATAGTCCTCAACCCCCTCGGCGTGCCTTCCCGTATGAATATCGGTCAGGTTCTCGAGGTTCACCTCGGTCTTGTGGCGAATATGCTCGGCTGGAAGGTGGCGACGCCCGTCTTCGACGGCGCAAACGAGCAGGACATCAAGCAACTGTTCGCGGAATGCGGCATAGTCAACGGCGAAGGCAAGGTCGACGGCAAGATACGTCTTTACGACGGCAGAACCGGCGAGCCTTTCGAGAATCCCGTCACGGTCGGCTATATGTATATGCTCAAACTGCATCACCTCGTCGACGACAAGATTCACGCCAGAAGCACCGGTCCTTACAGCCTTGTCACGCAGCAGCCCCTCGGCGGTAAAGCGCAGTTCGGCGGACAGCGTTTCGGCGAAATGGAAGTGTGGGCGCTCGAAGCCTACGGCGCGGCGAATATGCTGCAGGAAATCCTCACCGTCAAGTCCGACGACGTGGTGGGCCGTGTCAAGACCTACGAGGCCATTGTCAAGGGCGAGCCTGTGCCTCAGCCCGGCATCCCCGAGTCCTTCAAGGTGCTCGTCAAGGAATTGCAGAGCCTCGGTCTCGACATCAAAGTTCTCACGGAGGACCGCGACGAAGTCGAACTCAAGGATTATTCCGACGAGGAACTCGATTTCGACACCGCGCCTCTCAAGAAAGACAGCGACTTCAAAGAAGTCGATATCCTCGGCGAAGGCGGATTGTTCGGAGAAATTCCGAGCGAAAGCGAAGTCGGCCTCGGCAGCCTGTTCGACAGCGCGGGCGACGATGACGAAAGCATTTTCTCCGCGCTCACGCAGGGTCAGCCCGACGTGTACGACATCTTCGGCACGGGCAACGGAAATTCCGACGACGAGGAGTAAGGAGGTAGCGGTATGTACGAACTGAGTAATTTCGACGCTATACAAATCGGGATTGCGTCTCCCGAAAAGATAAGAGAGTGGTCTTACGGCGAGGTCACCAAGCCCGAGACCATAAACTACCGCACGCAAAAACCCGAACGCGACGGCCTGTTCTGCGAAAAGATTTTCGGGCCTACCCGCGACTGGGAATGTCATTGCGGCCGCTACAAGAGAATACGCTATAAAGGCGTCATCTGCGAGAAGTGCGGAGTCGAAGTCACCAAGTCCAAGGTCAGACGCGAGAGAATGGGTCACATCGAACTTGCCACACCCGTCTCTCACATCTGGTATTTCCGCGGCGTTCCTTCGCGCATCAGTATGTTGCTCGACATTTCACCCAAAGATGTCGAACAGGTGCTTTACTTCGTCGCGTTTATAGTGCTTGACCCCGGTATCGTTCAGGGGCTCAGCAAGAAAGAGGTCATCACCGACAAGCGTTACCGCGAACTGCTCGAGACCTACGACGCCAAGGATTTCCGCGTCGGTATGGGTGCGGAAGCAATCAAGGAACTGCTTATGGAAATCGACCTCGACCGCGACAGCGAAATGCTCAAGGACGTCATCGCGCACAGCGTCGGTCAGAAGAGACTGCGCGCCGTCAAACGCCTTGAAATCGTCGAAGCCTTCCGTATCAGCGGCAACCGTCCCGAGTGGATGATACTCGACGTGCTGCCCGTGCTGCCCCCCGAACTGCGTCCCATGGTGCAACTCGACGGCGGCAGGTTCGCCACTTCCGACCTCAACGACCTTTACCGCAGGGTCATCAACCGCAACAACCGCCTCAAGAAACTCAAGGAACTCGGCGCGCCCGATATCATCGTCCGCAACGAGAAGCGTATGTTGCAAGAGGCCGTCGACGCGCTCATCGACAACGGCAGAAGAGGCAAGGCGGTCAGCGGTCCCGGCAACCGTGACCTCAAGTCCCTGTCCGGTCTCCTGCGCGGAAAACAGGGTCGTTTCCGTCAGAACCTGCTCGGTAAGCGAGTCGACTATTCCGGTCGTTCCGTTATCGTCGTAGGACCCGAACTCAAACTTTATCAGTGCGGTTTGCCCAAAGAAATGGCACTTGAACTCTTCAAGCCCTTCATTATGAAGAAACTTGTGGAGCAGAATCTGTGCCACAACATCAAGACCGCAAAGCGTTTTGTCGACACCGGCAAGAATCAGGTGTGGGACATCCTCGAAGAGATAATCAAGGACCACCCCGTGCTTCTCAACCGTGCGCCTACGCTTCACCGTCTCGGTATTCAGGCATTCGAGCCCGTTCTCGTCGAGGGCAGAGCAATCAAACTGCACCCCCTCGCCTGCGGTGCGTTCAACGCCGACTTCGACGGCGACCAGATGGCGGTTCACGTGCCTCTGTCCATCGAATCGCAGGTTGAAGCGCGCATACTGATGCTGTGCACGAACAACATTCTCAAACTGTCCGACGGCAAGCCTATCGTGTCGCCCACTCAGGATATGGTTATCGGTTCCTACTACCTCACCATAGTCCGCCCCGGCGACAAGGGCGAAGGCAAGATTTTCTCTTCCTTCGACGAAGCGTATATGGCTTACTACGACGGCGACATCACCCTGCAGTCCCTGGTCTATATCCGCACGCCTTATACCGCGGAAGACGGCACTCAGGCATACAAGATGCTGCACACCACCGTCGGCCGTTGCATTTTCGACCAGAACCTGCCTCAGGACCTGCAGTTCGTCAACCGTCGCAATCCCAAGAATGCGGGTTGCCTCGAAATTGACGGGATTCTGGGCATCGGCGCGGTTATGGACAACAAACAGTTCGTCGCGCTCGCGAACGCGCTGCGCGGCAAGGATATGACCCCCGCTCTCCGCGACGAAGCGCGCGCAATTCTGCGCAGCAGCGACCTTGCGGACGTCAAGGTGGACAGAATCGCCGAACTGCTCAATGCTTCCGCCGCCGACGTGGCCGGCCCCGAAGTGCGTGAGAAGACCGAACTCCGCAAAGCCATTCTCAAGGTTATGGGCGAGAAGGCTATGGCTATCGGCAAGAAGCAACTGTCTATGATAGTCGACAACTGCTTCAAGTATCACGGCGCAACCGAGACCGCCAACGTCCTCGACAAAATCAAGGCCCTCGGCTACAAATACTCGACCATAGGCGCAATCACCGCCAGCGTGTTCGATATGCATATCCCCGGCGACAAGAAGAGAATAATTGCCGACGCGGAACAGAAGGTCATCAACATCGAGCGCAATTTCGAGCGCGGTATCGTCACCGACGAAGAGCGCTATCAGACCGTAGTCAAAATCTGGAAGGACGCTTCCGACGCCGTCGAAAAAGAACTTGTCAAGGGTCTCGACGACTTCAACCCCATCTGGATGATGGCAAACTCCGGCGCCCGCGGCAATATGGGACAGATTCGACAACTCGCGGGTATGCGCGGACTTATGGCAGACCCCTCCGGTCGCACCATCGAGTTGCCCGTCCGTTCTTCCTTCCGTGAAGGTCTGTCCGTTCTGGAATACTTCATTTCCTCTCACGGCGGAAGAAAAGGTCTTGCCGACACCGCACTCAAGACGGCAGACTCCGGTTATCTTACCCGTCGTCTCGTCGACGTCTCCCACTCCGTCATCGTGCGCGAGCAGGATTGCGGCGACAGCAAGGGTACGGAAATCACCGCCATCACCGACGGCAAGACGCTGGTTGAGTCTCTCGCGGACAGAATCGCGGGCAGATTCACAATCGAGCCCATAGTGCACCCCGAGACCGGCGAAATCATCGTCGAAGCCGACACTATGATTTCCTCCGACAAAGCAAAGGAAATCGAGGACGCGGGTATCAAGAAAGTGCTTATCCGTTCCGTCCTCACCTGCAAGACCAGGAACGGCGTTTGCGCCAAGTGCTACGGCAAGAATATGGCGAGCGGCAATCCCGTCAAACTGGGCGAGGCGGTCGGTATCATAGCGGCACAGTCCATCGGCGAGCCCGGTACGCAACTTACGATGAGAACCTTCCACACGGGCGGCGTCGCGACGGGTGACGACATCACTCAGGGTCTCCCCCGAGTCGAAGAATTGTTTGAAGCGCGCAAACCCAAGGGCGAAGCGGTCATCACCGAGAACAGCGGTATCGTTCATATCGGCGAAGGCAACCGCGAGATAACCGTCGTCGGTTCCGACGGCGAATCCAAGACCTACGCCATTCCTTTCGGCGCCAAACTCCGCGTAGAAGAGGGCAGCGAACTCGAGGCGGGCGATCCGCTCACCGCAGGTTCCATCAATCCTCAGGATATGCTCCGCGCCAAGGGCGTCAAGGGCGTTCAGGATTACCTCACCAAGGAAGTGCAGTCGGCATACCGTCTGTCCGGCGTCGAAATCAACGACAAGCACATCGAAGTCATCGTCCGTCAGATGCTCCGCAAGGTCCGCATCGAAAATCAGGGCGACACCGATATGCTCCCCGGTTCTCTCGTGGATATCTTCACCTACGAAGAGGAGAACGAGAAGGCTCTCGAGAACGGAGGCGTGCCCGCGAGCGCGAAACGCACTCTGCTCGGCATCACCAAGACGGCGCTTGCCACCGAGTCCTTCCTGTCCGCCGCTTCCTTCCAGGAGACCGCGCGCGTGCTCACCGAAGCGGCAATCAAGAACAAGATTGACCCGCTCATCGGTCTCAAAGAGAACGTCATCATCGGCAAACTCATTCCCGCAGGCACGGGTATGAAGATTTACAAGAATATCACCACGGTGCCCGCCGAAACAGGCGAATCCTCTTTTGCGGAGTAATATGAACAAACTGGGAAAAAAGTTTTTCACATCCGAAAGCGTGACCGAAGGTCATCCCGACAAAGTTTGTGATCAGATAGCGGACGCCGTCCTCGACGACATTCTCGAGGACGACCCCGCCGCACGCGTTGCCGTCGAGGTCTGCGCCACGACGGGTATGGTTATGGTGTTCGGCGAGATGACCACGTCGCATTATTGCGACATTCCGTCGATTGTGCGCGAGGTCATAAAGGACGTCGGTTACGACGACAGTTCCCTCGGCTTCGACTACAAGACCTGCGCGGTGCTCACGTCCATAAACGAGCAGTCTCCCGACATCGCCCGAGGAGTGGACGAAGCCTCCGATTACGTGGGGTGCGACGAGTTCGACAAGCAGGGCGCCGGCGACCAGGGTATGATGTTCGGTTGCGCAACCGACGAAACCCCCGAACTTATGCCTCTGCCCATAGTGCTTGCGCACGCCGTTACCAGACGCCTTACGGAAGCCCGCAAGTCGGGCGAAATCCCGTGGCTCCGTCCGGACGGCAAGAGTCAGATTACCGTGGAATACGACGGCGGCGTGCCCAAACGCGTCGACGCGGTCGTGGTGTCGGCCCAGCACTCGGAAGACGTCGATTATGCGACCATCGAGCGCGAGATAACCGAAAAGGTCATAAAGAAAGCCGTCCCCGCAAAGTACATCGACAAAAAAACCCGTATCTACATAAACCCGACGGGCAGGTTCGTCATCGGCGGCCCTGCGGGCGACAGCGGGCTTACGGGCAGAAAAATCATCGTGGACACTTACGGCGGTTATTGTCCTCACGGCGGCGGCGCGCTGTCCGGCAAGGACCCGTCCAAGGTGGACAGAAGCGGTCTGTATATGGCGCGCTACATCTGCAAGAATCTTGTGGCGGCAAAGGTCTGCAAGCGAGTGGAAATCGAAGTGGCTTACGCAATCGGCAGGGCGCGTCCAGTATCCGTGCACGTGGATTCTTTCGGAACGGGTGTGGTGTCCGACGAAAAGATTGCCGAAATCGTTTCCGCTGTTTTCGATTTGAGACCCGCCGCTATAATCAAAAATCTGCGGCTTGCCCGACCCATATTCAGGGCAACGTCCAACTACGGACATCTCGGGCGCGGCGACTTCACTTGGGAAAAGACCGACAAAGTCGAAGAAATAGCCAAGGTTCTCGCGAAATACACGATATAAAGAAAAAAGCAAGGCGCGCCTTGCTTTTTCTTATAAGACGCATCGCGAGCGAGCGGCGCGTCGTTTTGGAAAATGCAACTGGAAGGCGAAGTAAAAAACGTAATATTCCGCAGCGAAGAGACGGGTTACACCGTCCTCGACCTCAAGGTCGGGGATTCGCTTTTTACTGTCGTCGGAACAATGCCGCCCGTATCGGCAGGTCAACGCCTCAAAGTGGAAGGCGATTTCAAGACCCGCAGTCTTTACGGCAGACAGTTTACTGCGGAGAAGGTTTACGTCGGGGCACCCTCGCGAGTGGACGGAATGATAAAATTCCTCGGCAGCGGGCTTATCAAAGGTTTGGGGCCCGTGACTGCGGCGGCTATCGTCGAGCGTTACGGCACCGATACCCTCGAGATGATGAAATATCCGATAGAGATTGCCAAGGTCAAGGGCGTCTCCCTGCGGAAGGCCACGGAATTCTGCCTTGCATATTCGGGGCTTCAGAAACTGCAGTCCGCCGTTATGTTTCTTCAGGGGTTGGGGCTCAGCGTGAACCTCGCGCTCAAGATTTACCGTGTCTACAGCGACTCAACGGAACAGAAAGTGCGCTCCAATCCTTATATGCTGGTCGACGACATAGAGGGTGTGGGCTTTGCGACCGCGGACAGAATAGCGGGGGAACTGGGGATTGCCCGCGACAGCGATTTCAGGATTTGCGCTGCCGTGAATTTCGTTCTTGCCGAAGCCTCGGCGAAATTCGGACACAATTATCTTCCCGAAAACGAACTTTTATCCGCCGCAATCGAACTGTTAAAACTCGATATTGAGGAAACGGAGCGCAGAGTTCGCGACAATATCGAGGATATGATTATGCTGGGCGAACTCGTCCGTTACGATACGGGTGAGTGCGTCGCTCTGCTTACCCGCCGCAGTTACAACATCGAAGTCGGAATTGCGCGCAGACTGGTCAGACTTGCCGCGGAAGCCGTTGATTTCCGCGTGGACGTTGCCGCCGAGGTGGCGCGATTCGAGAAGGAAGCGGGTTTCGAACTGCACCCCACGCAGGTGGAAGCCGTGCGCGCCGCGGTGGAAAACGGCGTGCAGATAGTAACGGGCGGCCCGGGCACCGGCAAAACCACGATAGTCAAATGCATTCTGCGTATGTTCGACAATCTGGGGCAGAAAGTCGCTTTGTGCGCCCCGACGGGCAGAGCCGCAAAACGTATGTCGGTCGCGACGGGCGCGGACGCGAAGACAATACACAGACTGCTCGAACTGGACTGGAGAGAGGACGGCGGTCATTTCAGTTACAACGAAAACAAGCCCTTGCCGCTCGACGCGGTCATAGTGGACGAAGTCAGTATGGTGGACGAATTCGTCTTCCACGCTCTGCTGAAGGCTCTTCCGAGAGGTTGTCGTCTGGTGCTCGTCGGCGACAAGGACCAACTTGCCTCCGTGGGTGCGGGCAACGTGCTCGGCGACCTTATTCGTTGCGGACATTTCCCCGTCATCGAACTGACGCAGATATACCGTCAGTCCGAGGACAGCAAAATAGTGCCCAACGCTCACAAAATCAACCGCGGCGAAATGCCCGACCTCGACAACAGAAGCCGAGACTTTTTCTTTGAGGAAAGAGAGGACGGCGACGGCATAGCGCGCACTGCGACGGACCTTGTCACCAGACGCCTGCCCGATTATCTCGGAGTGGCACCGCTCGACATTCAGTTGCTTTGTCCCATGAAGCGAGGCAGCGCGGGAACGATAAATCTGAACAGAGTGTTGCAGAGTGTGCTGAATCCGCCTTCCCGCGACAAACGCGAAGCGCGGCAGGGTGAAAACCTCTTCCGCGAAGGCGACAAGGTTATGCAGACCAAGAACGATTACAACCGCGAGTGGAAGCAGGTGACGGACACCAAAGTGGAAAGCGGCACCGGGGTTTTCAACGGCGATATAGGCGTGATTGAAAGCATAAATCCGCATATAATGCAGTTTACCGTGCGGTTTGATGACGATAAAGTGGCGATTTACGAATATTCCGACATCGAGGAACTGACGCTTGCCTACGCCGTGACCATACACAAATCCCAGGGCAGCGAGTTCGATACCGTGGTCATCGCGCTTGACGCCAACTATATGCTGCAGACGCGCAATCTGCTTTACACGGCAGTCACTCGCGCCAAAAAAATGGTGGTTCTCGTCGGGGCCAAAAAGACGGTCACCAGAATGATACGCAACAACGAAACAGCCAGGCGGTATTCTCTTCTCGTCAATCTCATAGACGACGAGGTCAGCGGGAGGGTTTTCCCGTGAAAGAGGGGCGCCGCAGAGGCGGAAGGAAGTCGTCGGACGGAGGAGTTGCCGTGCGGAACAGACTTGCCGCGCTTTTTTCGCGGGCGAGGAAGTCGATTCGCGACGCGGTTTATCCCGAGAACATCACCTGCGACGTTTGCGGGGCGGAACTCGTCGCTCCGACAAGATACAATCTCTGTGCCGCCTGCACGGAAGAAATGCCTTTCGTAAGAGGACGCCGTTGTCTCAACTGCGGTCTGCCCGTCAACGACGAAGCGGACTGGTGTCTCAGGTGTATGAAAACGGACTCCGCTTATCTCCTGAACCGTTCTCCGCTGGTATATGCGGGCAAAGCGCGGGCGCTCGTATATTCGCTGAAATTCGGCGGCAAGAAATATATTGCCGAACTGCTCGGCGCGATGATGAGCGACACGTTTCTGACCTGCGGTATGGAAGGCGAGATAATCGTGCCCGTTCCGATGACCGAAAAGGACTTGAAAAAGCGCGGTTTCAATCAGTCGGAATTGCTGGCGCGCGAGATAGGCGCACGCCTGGGAATCGCGGTTCTTCCCGCGCTCGTCAAGACCCGCGACACCGCGCCGCAGAAAGAATTATCGGGCAGAGAACGCGCAAACAACCTCAAAGGCTGTTTTACCGCCGCGTTTTCGGAATATCTGGCGGGGAGAAAGATTTTGCTGGTGGACGACGTGTTCACGACGGGAGCGACGGCAGACGAATGCGCAAGGACTTTGCTTAAGGCGGGCGCGGCTTCCGTATCCGTGTTGACCGCCGCCGTCACCAAGCCCGCACCGGCCGTCGAGAAGGGCGACGGCACCACAGCCGAAGTTTGCGACGACGTAATCTGACGGGCGGGCGGCTCCGCTGCCGATGTCACAAACGGATTGCCAATCTTCGGAGAATGTTATATCATATCGGAATGAAAGACGTGCGCCCGCAGGCGCGGCGCGCGCAGTGAGGACGTAATGGCAAGTATCTTCAACGAAAACGAAAGAAAGGTGCGCAAACTTCGCAAACTCGCCTTGAAGGTGGACGAACTTGCGGACAAATACGCGGCAATGACCGACGAGGCGCTCACCGCCGTCACCCCCGAACTCAAGGGAAGGCTGGAAAGAGGCGAAACGCTCGACGATATTCTCCCCGACGCTTATGCGGCAGTACGCGAGGCGGCGTGGCGCGTGTTGGGTATGAGACCCTTCTTCGTGCAGATTATGGGTGCGATTGCGCTTCATCAGGGGCGCATTGCCGAGATGGGAACGGGCGAAGGCAAGACCCTCGTCGCGACGTTGCCCGCATATCTGAACGCATTGACGGGCAAAGGCGTTCACATCGTCACCGTCAACGATTATCTGGCCAAGCGCGACTCCGAGTGGATGGGCAAGGTCTACCGTTTCCTCGGCCTGTCGGTCGGTCTGATTATCCACGGCCTTGATACGCAGCAGCGGCGCGACGCCTACGCCTGCGATATCACCTATGGGACCAACAACGAGTTCGGCTTTGATTACCTGCGCGACAACATGGTCATCTACAAGCGCGACAAGGTGCAGCGCGGCCACAACTACGCCATCGTTGACGAGGTGGACTCCATCCTGATCGACGAGGCGCGCACGCCGCTGATTATCTCCGGCCAGGGCGACAAGTCGACCGACCTTTATGAGCGCGCCGACCGCTTTGCACGCACGCTCAAATGCTACCGCGTCGCCGAGACGGACTCCAAAGAGGAGCATGACGACGTCGACGGCGATTATATCGTCGATGAAAAAGCCAAAACAGTCACGCTGACCGCCTCCGGCGTCACAAAGGCGGAGGAATATTTCGGTGTGGAAAACCTGACCGACGGCGACAATATGCAGCTCCAGCACCACATCAACCAGGCCATCCGCGCCCACGGCATCATGC
>OERL01000046.1_pt1 | contig 29485 bp, 28 predicted proteins | sample 1539981 | NCBI WGS metagenome assembly OERL01 (sample SAMEA3891867, study PRJEB23780) | metagenome | biome: terrestrial biome; feature: animal house; material: Caecal content | place: Italy | collected 2015-05-05
TCTCAGGTCTACGTTCTGACCAAGGAAGAAGGTGGTCGTCACACCCCGTTCTTCGACGGCTATCGTCCTCAGTTCTACTTCAGAACGACGGACGTTACCGGTTCCATCAAACTTCCCGCTGGCGTGGAAATGGTTATGCCCGGTGACCACATCGATATGGAAATCACCCTCATCACCCCCATCGCTATCGAAGAAGGTCTCCGTTTCGCTATCCGCGAAGGCGGCAGGACTGTCGGTTCCGGCGTTGTCGCGAAGATAATCGAATAAGCGTTCTTTCAAACTGTCGCTCTGCGCGGCACGCACGTGTCGCGCAGGGCTGCCTGTTGAGTAACGCTGCAAGGAGGCAATCAAATGGCTCAGAAAGATGCGAGAGTCAGGGTTACGCTCGCTTGCACCGAGTGCAAACAGCGCAACTACAACCTTAAGAAAAACAAACAGAAGCATCCCGACAGGATGGAACTTCAGAAATATTGCAGGTTCTGCAAGAAACACACTTTACACAGAGAAACCAAGTAAAGTGCAGGAGGCAGTATGGCAAAAAAGAAGGGCGATAACAGCGCATTGACCGGAGCGGACGTCAAGATGACGGGTGAACTCGAAAAACCTGTCCAGACTGCCGAGCCGACACCCGCCGAGTCGCAGAAGTCATCCTCCGTCAAGGGGAAACAGTCCGCCGCCAAGAAATCGGATAAGCCCAACATCTTCAAGCGTATGGGCAAGGGAATAAAGGGCGTTATTTCCGAACTCAAAAAGGTGACGTGGCCCAAGGGCAAGGATGTCGCGAAGTCCACGGCAGTCGTCGTGGTTGTCGTCGTGGCGTTTTTCGTCATTCTGTTCGGTGTGGACTATGTGCTCACGGGTCTTTACAGTCTCGTGACCGACGGTCAGTGGATATCCATTGTCTAAGAAAGGAACACTATGGAAAACAAAGAGCAAGCGCAGTGGTATGTGATTCACACCTATTCGGGCTACGAAGCGATGGTGGAAACCAACCTGCACAATATGGTGGAGAACAACAACCTGCAGGACTACATCTTCGAGATTAAGGTCCCCGTCGAGGACGAAGTGGTCGAGAAGAACGGAAAACGCAAGGTCGTGCAGCGCAAGAAGTTCCCCAGTTACGTGTTCATCAAAATGATTTACACCAACCATATCTGGTTTATGGTGACCAACACCCGTGGCGTGACCGGTTTTGTCGGTCCCGCAGGACGTCCGCTGCCTCTCCGTGACGACGAAGTCAAGCGTATGGGGCTGGAGGTCATCGAATTCGAGGACCTCGACATCAAGGCGGGCGACAGCGTGAGAGTCATCAGCGGCGCGCTCGAAAACTTCGACGGCGTTATCGAATCCATCAGCGCCGAGAGACAGAAAGTCAAAGTCGTCATTTCTATGTTCGGCAGGGATACGCCGGTCGAACTCGACTTCTCACAGGTCGAAAAACTGTGAAGCGGCAGGTGCCGCAGAAGGCGCGCGAGCGTCTAGTGGGAGAAGATAAATCCTTTATGTCTTCGCAATACCACGATTAGTCAGGAGGTATTATGGCTAAGAAAATTACCGCAGTCGTCAAACTGCAACTTCCCGCAGGGAAGGCTACGCCGGGACCCCCCGTCGGTTCCTCCCTCGGTCCTCACGGAATCAATATCCCCGCATTCACGAAGGAATTCAACGAAAAAACGGCCAAACAGGCGGGTCTTATTATCCCCGTCGTCATCACCATCTATCAGGACCGTTCTTTCACCTTCATCCTCAAGACTCCTCCCGCCCCCGTCCTCATCAAGAAGGCTTGCGGCATAGAGAGTGCGTCCGCCCGTCCCAACCGTGACAAGGTTGCGACCATCACCAAGGCGCAGGTCAAGGAAATTGCGGAACTCAAAATGGTCGACCTGAACGCGGGTTCGCTCGAAGCCGCCATGAGTATGATAGCCGGTACTGCTCGCAGTATGGGCATTCTCGTGGAAGAATAAGGAGGCAGAGTATGAAACGCGGTAAAAATTATATCGATTCCAAGAAACTCATCGAAAACAACAAACTTTACGACAGCGCGGAAGCAATCGATCTCGCGATTCAGACCGCAAAGTCCAAGTTTGACGAAACGATAGAACTGCACGTCAAACTCGGCGTCGACCCCCGTCACGCCGATCAGCAGGTCAGGGGCGTCGTCGTGCTTCCTCACGGCACGGGCAAAACCGTTCGCGTCCTCGTCATCGCCAAGGGCGACAAGGCTATCGAAGCCCAGAACGCCGGTGCCGATTTCGTCGGCGCGGAAGATATGATTCAGAAGATTACTTCCGAAAACTGGTTCGGTTTCGACGCGGTCGTTACCACTCCCGATATGATGGGCCTGGTCGGTCGTCTCGGCCGCATCCTCGGCCCCAAGGGCTTGATGCCTAACCCCAAGTCCGGCACCGTCACGATGGATGTCACCCGCGCCATCAACGACATCAAAGCCGGTAAAGTCGAGTACAGGGTTGACAAGACTGCTATCGTCCACGTCCCCATCGGCAAAAAGTCCTTCGGCAAGGAAAAGTTGGTGGACAACTTCAACACCGTTATGGAAGCCCTCGTCAAGGCGAAACCCGCAGCGTCCAAGGGACAGTATCTCAAGTCCGTTTGCCTCGCTGCAACGATGGGTCCGTCCGTCAAGGTTCTGTACAAGATGAACTGACACCGTTTTTCGTCCGTCCGCGACGCCCGCGGACGGACGGAACGGAAACACACTCGAAATAGGACCGTATCGCGCAACGTGCGCGATTCGGTTGACATCGTCCCCGCGCTTTGGTAAAATAAGCGCGTTCCTGAGACAGCAAGTGGCATTCGCCGTAAACGCCCAGCGTGCTTGCCGAGGATTGTATAATGCTTTATCGCATTCGTCATTCCGTGCTCAGGGTGACGAATTTTATTTTACAAGGAGGTAACAATGGCATCTAAAGAAGTTCTTGCCGCAAAGGAAGAGCAGGTGGAAGCCATAAAAGCCAAGATTTCGTCCGCGAAGTCCATAGTCGTCATCGATTATATGGGCCTCAACGTCGCGGAAGACACGGCTTTCAGAAAGGCTTTGCGCGGTGCGGGCGTCGACTACCAGGTTCTTAAGAACCGTCTGGTCAAGCGCGCATTCAACGAACTGGGCTACACCGTGTTCGACGAGGCTCTCAACGGACCGTCCGCCGTGGCTTTTTCCGCCACCGACGCAATCGCTCCCGCGAAAATCATCGTCGAGAGTATCAAGAAATTCAACAAAATGAAGGCGAAGTGCGGTATGGTCGAGGGCGAATTCCTCGATGAAAACGGCGTGAAAGCCATCGCCGCTATCCCCCCCAGGGAAGTCCTCATTGCCAAGATGCTCGGCAGTATGCAGTCTCCCATCACGAAACTTGCTGTGTGCCTGAGCAAAATCGCAGAGCAGAAAGAACAACAGGCCTGACGGAAAACGTTCGGCTCGGACAAATTCAAAAAATAAAAAAATTACGGAGAAATAAAAATGGCAGACCTTCAGAAACTTATGGAAGAAATCAAGAGTATGACCGTTCTCGAGTTGTCCAATTTCGTTAAACAACTCGAAGAGGAATTCGGCGTCAGCGCGGCGGCACCCGTAGCGGTTGCGGCGGCAGGCGGCGCGGCGGAAGCGGCCCCCGCGGAAGAGGAAAAGACGGAATTCGACGTCGTCCTCAAAGAAGTCGGCCCCAACAAAGTGCAGGTCATCAAGGTCGTCAAGGACGCCACCGGACTCGGCCTTGTCGAAGCCAAGGGCGTTGTCGACGGCGCACCCAAGACCGTCAAAGAGGCTATGCCCAAGGAAGCGGCGGAAGCACTCGTTGCCAAGTTCAAGGAAGTTGGCGCGACCGCCGAAATCAAGTAACGCAGTTTGTGTTGCAGCGGAACGGAAATACCGTATTTTAACTGAAAGGGCAAGATGCAAGCGGCACCTTGCCCTTTTTCGTCCGCATTTGTCGAAATTTGCGGAAAATTGTCGGGCTGCGGACACTGTTGATACAAAAACGGATTGAAAGGGGATTACTATGGGCAACGCATCTTCACGCGGTATTCGTGTTGCGGCGATAATAGCCGTCATCATTGCCGCCGCCATCGTTTGCACTGCGGCGGGTACTCTTGCGGCTTTCAGCGCGACTTACACCTGGTCTTCGGATACCACTTCGGGAAATTTTCCGTTTGCGGACACCGATTACACACTTGCACTTTTCGACGGTGCGACTTCGATAATGCCGGGGGACGGCGGAAGCGCCGTTCTCGACGGGCCTTCGTTCGACGGATACAATGTGGCCTGGACCTTCTCGGAGACCAACGACGCCACATTGCCCGTCGTTTTTTATCTGCGGAATTCCGCCGGCAAAATAATAGACAGGTCGGCTTATTCGAAATACGACTTTTCCGCTTTGAACGGCACCTACGTTGCCTCCGAAAACGGGATTGACAGATTGCCCGTGATATCGGTTTCGGACGCCCCTGTGGCGTTTACCGCGGCACTTACGGTGGGCGCCACCGTTTGTTGGGTATGGCCTGACGCGTTTTACACCGACGTGACGGGAGACGCGCTTTCGGACGACGCGGCGGTTGCCGCATATCTCGAAGAGTGCAAACAACTGTGTACCGCGTACGCTTTCGACGCGGCTTTGCCGTCAGTGATAGGTGAATTCGCTCTCTCATTCGTGACGGGCACAGAGGGGGAGACGCTTACGTGGCAGGGCGGAACGAACGACAGCGGTTTTACGATTCGCGACGGCGTTGTTTATGTGGGCGACATCGAAGCCGCATTGTATTCGGCCGGCGCATTTCACGCAGCGGCCGATATTGCGGGCGCGGGGTTACCGTCCGACGCGGAAGTGTGGATAATGGTCGGCACTTCGCACGCGGAAGAGATTTCTTCGGCTGCGCTACAGGCGGGAGTGGAGAATCTGGTCGTCAATGCGGGGGCCTATTCGATTGACGGCAACAGCGCGACGCCTGCCGCGGACGGAAACAGGACTTTGTTCAGAGTAAAGGTCTCAACGGTCAGCGACGGAGGTTATCCGCTGTCGGTCAGAATCACCGCTACCGTCAGTGCGGGAGAGTAATGAAAAACGAGACAGGGCGACCGCGCGGTAACGGCGCTGCGCTCCATATCGCCGTAAATTTTCTGTGCGTTGCGGTAATACTGTTCTGCGCGGGAATTGCCGTTGCCGCCGTGATATTCGGCGCGGCGACACTTAATGCGGGATACCCTACTTTCGGCGGATACGGATATTACTATGCAGGCGACGATGGGATACCCGACGTCACCGACGGCAGGGTTTTGCTGGTGTTTGAAAAATGTGACGGAGACGGGGTGAAGAAAGGCGACGTGCTGATATACGGAGGTTCCGGCGGCGCGCGTGCCGGCGTATGCCTGCTTGTCGACAAGGCCTCGGGAAGAGCCGTTCTTTCCGTTCCGGACGGAATAGCGGCGGTACCGTTCGATTCCGTTATAGGCAAATCGGTCGACGAAAACGAAGGCGCGGGCAAGGTTGTGGGCGCACTTGCGGATATTTATCCCGCATCGTCCATAGCGCTGTTTACGCTGGCGGCAGCGGTCGTCGCAATAGCCGTCATCGTCGCTGCAGGGCACAGGCGAGGGAAGAGGAATTCGCGAATCAGCGGGCAGAATCCCCGAAACCGACTCGGCTCTTAACTGCACTTGAATATGCGGAGTGACGAAGAGAGAAACAGACATAAATCGCTTTATGAGAGTTTTAAGTACAAAAACCGCATTGTAAAATGCGGTTTTTGTTAATATAAATGCTTTCCGTCTTATAAATTCGGCGAAAGTGCCGATTATTGTTACTTTCAGTCCTTTGTGGTGACGCGCGAACGGCACTTGGTTCCGGTGAGGGAATCCTTGACCGAAATGTTGTCGGCGGAGCAGAGCCCGTCAGTGTTGAAAGCGCAGTCGGCGGAGCATTGCACAATGCTGTCCTGACGCGCACCGTGGAATTCCTCTCCCGCTTCCACGTCGGCAAAGGATTGCGCCAGCGCGCCGCCTTCGCGTTTGATTCGGCTTAGGCACTTGGCGTTATCGCCCACGGAGATTATCCCCGCAAGGCATTTGCACTTGAGGTTGTGTTCGCAGTTGGACGTTTCGCAGCGTATTTCTTTCATACGGTCTCCTTTACGTCGCCTGAACGGGCGACTGAAACTATTGTCCCCGTCGTATTGTTTTTTATACGCGCGGGTGATATAATTCCGTAAAGGAGTTGTTATGAAAGTCATTCTCATTCAAGATGTAAAAGGCACCGGCAAAAAAGGCGAAATAGTCGAAGTCAACGACGGCTACGCCCGCAATTTCCTGCTTAAGAAAGGTCTGGCGCAGGAAGGCACGGCGCAGAATCTGTATGTCGCCGAACAACGCGAGAAATCCAGACTGGCAAGGATAGAAGCCGAAAAAGCGGAAGCCAGGGTGATTGCCGCTAAACTTTCCGCGATGACGCTGGTCGTCAAGGCTCGCGCAGGCAGCGAAGGCGGCAAAATGTTCGGTTCCGTCACAAACGAGAACATAGCCGAGGCGCTTGCCGAACAAGGCCTTGCCGTGGACAAGAAAAAAATAGAAATCAAAGAGAGCATACGCGATTTCGGGGACTTCGAAGTCCTCGTGCGCGTGTATCCCGAAATCTCCGCGAAACTCAGGATTACGGTGGTGCGGGCGTGAAATCCGAGGAAATCTCTCTCGGTGCTTGCGGCGGGCGTATTCTTACGGGCGACGGCTACCGCTTCACTCAGGACAGCGTTTTGCTTGCCAACCTGCTCAGGGTAGGCTCCAGGGACAGATTGCTGGACCTGGGGTGCGGCGGCGGCGTTATAGGCGTGCTCGCTTTGCTGAAAAAAGGCGTGAGGGAAGTCGTGGGCGTTGAGAAGGAGGAGTCGACGGCGGCGCTTGCGGTGCGCAACGTCGCGCTCAACGGTTTGTCCGACAGAATGCGCGTGGTATGTGCCGATGTCGCGAACGCCCCCGAACTGCTCGGCAGGGAAAGTTTCGACAAAGTTGTCGCCAATCCCCCCTATTACGATTTCGACGACGGTTGTTTCTGCCGCGAAGCGGCAAGCAAACGCGAAAGCGGCGATACGCTTTCGACTTTTATCGCGGCGGGCGCGGCTTGTCTGCGTTACGGAGGAGACTTCTTTATAGTACACAAAGCGGCGAGACTCGCCGACGTGACGGAGCGTTTCAGAAAGAACGGTCTGGAGCCCAAGCGCCTTACCTTGATTTTCCCAAGGCCGCACGCTTCCGCCGACACCTTCGTTATGGCGGCGCGCAAAGGCGGCGGCAAAGGGATTGAGGCGGACGCCCTCTTCGTGCGGGACGGCAACGGCAATCCCACCCCCGAGTTCGAGGCACTTTACGGCAATGGCTAAACTGTATATAGTAGGCACCCCGATAGGCAACTTAAAAGACATCACATTCAGGGCGGTGGAGGTTTTGCGCGCGGCGGACATAGTTGCCTGTGAGGACACAAGGGTGAGCCGTCCGCTCCTTGAACATTACGGCGTCAGTGCCAGACTTATTGCATATCACAAGTTTAACGAAACGGAATGCGCGGATAAAATAGTCGAATTTGTCGAAAACGGCAAAAACGTTGCGCTTATAACAGACGCGGGTATGCCGTCGGTGTCCGACCCGGGCGCGACTGTCGCGGCTTTGGCGCGTGCCCGCGGCATCGAGGTGGAAAGCGTCCCCGGCCCTTCTGCGGTCACCACAGCCGTCGCTCTTTCGGGAATGGCGGGGCGAGGATTCGTTTTCGTGGGATTTCTGCCCGAGAAAGCCTCGGCGAGGCGGGAGCGCATAGAGAAAGCCGCAAAAGCCGAGTTGCCCATCGTCGTGTATGTCGCGCCGCACGACGTCAAAAAAACGGCGGCGGAACTGGGCGCCGTGCTCGGCGACAGGAAGGTGGTCGTCGCACGCGAACTTACCAAACTCCACGAGAGCGTGACGGAATGTTCGTTGCTTGATTTCGAATGTGAAGAAAGGGGAGAAATCGTGCTTGTAATCGAGGGCGCGAAAGAGGAAAACACCCTGCTTTCGCTTTCTCCCGAAGAACACCTCGCCGCCTGTCTTGCCGCGGGTATGTCGGAGAAGGACGCCGTCAAAAAAGTGGCGGCGGAAAGAGGAGTGCCCAAGAACGAAATTTACAGGCTTACCGTAAAAGACAGATGACGTGCGCTCTTGTCGTTGCGTGACGGATAAGCAAGGGTATTGTCGTATCCGCACGACGTGCGCTTCTGTCCGCCTCTCGGCCGTTGTCCGTCGCCTGCTGCGCTTGCCCGAGGGCGGCGTTTTTTATTTGCTTTCTTTTTGAGGACGCAATCGCGAAAATGCGTGCCCGACGGAAAAAGTTTCCCGCGTTGCGCGCGGCGCGGTGTGCTAGTGTCGTGACAGTATCGTGCGCGGAGGCGTTATGCGCGAATTTCTACACACAAAACTCGACATCGCAAGAGACATCGGCGGCGCGAAAGTGTTTGCGGGAGAGGACATCGTCCCGTCAATACCCGCCACGGCGGCGGAAATCGTCGAAGACGGAAGGGTTCTGTTGCTTTGCGACAGGGGCACGGCGCGCATAGCGTCGGACGTGGCTGCCGAAATGAAAGGCGGCGGATTTCGCGTGAGCGCACACGACGTCGACGAGGATTTCGTCCCGGAGGAGCAATGTCGTCTGGTGCTCGGAGTTGGCGCGGGAAGAGTGGCGGAAAAATGCAAAAGTACCGCTCGCGAACTGGGCGCCGAGTGTGCTTTGCTGCTTACCGCTCCGACGAGCGAAAAGATTCTTTCGGGCGGCGGAATAAATCAGGTGTATCTCGACAAAAAAGTTTTGTCCTCCTGTCCGAGGCGTTGTTACGCGGCGGGGCTCGGCATATTGCTTGCCCGCCCCGTAATCGAATTCGACAGAATGTTCGACAACAAGGTATGTTCGGCGGGTACGACGGAGGTGGAGGCGACTTCGGTCGTGCGTGACCCCGACCCGACCGCTCTTGCCGTCGAATTGCTGACGCTGGGCGCGAAGGACGACGCATTTTTGCGCTCGGAGGAGGGAAAGAGGGCCCCGCGTCCCGCCCCTTGCGACGCCGTTGCCGAGGTGCTTTCGCGCATCGCGCTCCAAAAAGGAAAAAAACCGCGTTTGCGCGGAGAGTATATGTTCGTCACCGCCTGTGCGCTCAAGCGCTTCTACACCCTTTTTCTGTCTTCGCCGTCAATTGATACGTTGCTTCCCGCCGACAACGACGCCGTGCTTTCCCGACTGGTCGCGCTGACGGGCAGGGAGCGCGCGGGATTGCTGCAAATGTTTGACTTTTCGGACGTCAACAGTTATTTTAGAATAAGTTATATAGTCGGAGAATACAGGCTGGATTTCATCGACAGACTGTCCGCAATCGACCTTGCCGCCGCAGAGAGAAAGTGGCGTCGGACCTATGACGACGCGGGTTTCTTCCTGAGGGGTGCGATAACGGCGAGAGAGGTGACGGAGGCGATGTCGCTGGCGGGCGCCGTGTCGGGCGGATTGTTGCATTACGCTGCCACGACGGGATTTCTGGACAGAGTGGCGGCGATTCCTTCCTGACATCCGCTTTCACAAGGGAGAAAGGGTTGAAAGACATAAGAGACGTCGAACTTTTTTTATTTGACCTCGACGGTACGGTATACGTCGGCGACAAGGAGATAGAAGGCTCTTTCGCCGCGATTAACCGTCTGCGCGCTCTGGGCAAAAGAGTGTGCTTTTTCACCAACAACAGTTCCCGCAAACATACCGATTACATCGAACGCCTGAAAAGACTCGGGCTCGAGGCTACCGCCGACGAAGTCTACACCAGCGGACAGGTGACCTGCGAATATCTCCTAGAGCACCACACCGGCAAAAAGGTGCTTCTGCTGGGCAATGACAGGCTGAAGGCGGAATTCGCCGAGTACGGTATCGAGACCGTGGAAACCCACCCGGATATTGCCGTTATCGCGTTCGACACCTCGCTTACTTACGAAAAACTTTACAGTTTCTGCAGGTGGGTGCAGGAGGATATACCTTACTTTGCCACCCACCCCGACAATTTCTGTCCCGCGGAAGTATGTCCTATGCCCGACGTGGGCGCTCTCACCGAGGCCGTACGCCTTACCGTCGGTCGCTCGCCCGACCTGGTTATGGGCAAGCCTTTTGCGGCGGCGGGGGAGAGGATAGCAAAGCGATTCGGACTGCCTCCCGAAAAAATCGCAATGGTAGGCGACAGATTGTATACGGACATCGCGTTCGGGGTCAACTGCGGATTCGTGTCCGTGCTGGTGCTGACGGGCGAGACCGACCGGGCTATGGCGGAGAAGTCCGACATCAAAGCCGACGTCGTTCTCGGGGCGGTGAAGGATATCCCCGCGCTGGTGGAATGATTTTGGCACAAATGCGCATTTGATATGCGCTTTTTGTGTCGGTAAAGTATAGATATCGCAAAATATCGTCACATAAACGTATGTTCGTTTGTGCATAGTCGCAACCGTACATATGCGACATCAAGCAAACGACCGCCTGCGACGGTGTGCAGATGCGCAAATGCGCACTTGCCCTGTCGGGCGCGTGATCGTGAGGGAGACAAATGGCATCACTGCTCTCAGCGACAAACGAAGTCTGGCCGCAATGGCTCATATTCGCCGTTTATATGGCGGTCATTCTCGTCGTTGCCGTCGTGACCCGCAGGAAGAGCGCGAGTGTGGAAGGATTTATGTTCGCCAACAAAGGCGTGGGCGGCTGGCTGAGCGCTTTCGCTTACGGCGCGACCTATTTTTCCGCCGTCGTGTTCGTCGGTTATGCGGGCAAATTCGGGTGGAATTTCGGCTTGTCCGCCGTGTGGATAGGCATAGGGAATATGCTCATCGGAACGCTGGCGGCGTGGTTCATTCTTGCCGCCCGCACGAAGCGTATGACAACGGCGTTGTCGGTGCGTACGATGCCCGAATTTTTCGAAAAAAGGTACGAGAGCAAATACATCAAACTCTTTGCCGCAATAATCGTTTTCGTTTTTCTGCTGCCGTATTCCGCGTCCGTGTATCAGGGAATGGGGTACATTTTCGAAGCCGCGCTCGGCATTGATGCCAAATGGTGCGTGCTCATTCTGGCGGGGCTGACGGCCGTCTATCTTTTCCTCGGCGGCTACTTTGCCACCACGATTACCGACTTCATTCAGGGACTCATAATGATTGTGGGAATCGTTGTCACGGTGTTCGCGCTGCTCGGCAGCCCGCAGATGAACTGGGGCGAGGGTCTGTCTGCGCTGTGGAACGACCCCGACCTTACCCTTATTCCCAACGCAGTCACTCTCGAGGGCGGGACCTTCCTCGACAACCAACTTTTCAACGTGTTCATTCTCGTGTGCCTCACCTCGTTCGGAATGTGGGGGATGCCTCAATCCATTCACAAGTTCTATGCCATAAAGGACGGAGCGGCAATCAGGAAAGGCGCAATCATTTCCACTTTCTTTTCCCTCATAGTGGGGTGCGGCGCCTACTTTATGGGAAGTATGGTCACGCGTTTCGTGGACGAAGTGCCGGACGGCAACTTTGACAAACTCATTCCCGAAATGCTGGTGAACAACGTTCCGTCGGCTCTTCTCGGGTTGATTATAGTGTTGTTGTTCTCGGCTTCGATGTCAACGCTCGCCGCGTTGTCGCTGTCATCGAGTTCGACCGTGACGGTGGACTTCTACAAGGGTTATCTGAAACGCAACGCGCCCGACAAGAATCTGAACGTTCTCATTCGCGTGCTGTGTCTGGTGTTCGTGGCGGTTTCCGCCGTGCTCGCGATTGTGGAAGTGGACGCCATAGTCAGTATGATGAGCCTCAGTTGGGGTGCCGTGGCGGGCTGTTTCATAGGACCGTACGTCTACGGTCTGTACTCCAAAAAATCCAACAAGGCGGGCGCATACGCCTCTATGATAACCTGCCTCGTGCTCACGTTCTCGCTGATAATCGGGCTGGGGTATTACACCTTGCAAGCCGCGGGCGGAGACCCGACATTCGTCGAAGCGTTCAAGGCGGGTATAGGAAGGTCGCCTTTCATAGGAGTCGTGACGATGGCGGCGAGTATGATAGTCACGCCCGTGTTCAGCCTTATATTCGATAGCAAGTGCCGCGTCAGCGAGGAACTTACGGCCGCGCTTTTCCCGTCCAAATTCCCCGCGGACGAATATGTCCGGGAGAACGTCCGCGGCTCCGACGGCGCGGCGGAAGCGGATATGTCGGAAAACTGAACCCCGTAAAACCGTATAACACAGAAGCGCGGCCGATGTAGCCGCGCTTCTGCGTAAGGGGGGAGATTATTTCATCTTGCGTGGGTGCAAATGAATGTCTGTTGCCATAATCGCCTCGGTTGCGATTTCCGTCCCGCTTGCGGATTCGGTCCCGTGGAGCGGTGCGAAGCGCGGAGCGGCGGTTATTTTTCTTCGAGTACGAGGACTTCGAGGGGATTGATGTCCGTGCCGTCCTTGCTCATCTCGAAGTGAAGGTGATTGCCCGCGGTGCTTTCGGAACCTCTGGTCGCAGCCATAGTGCCGAGCAGTTGACCTTTGGTGACTTCGTCGCCCTTTTCGACTTCGAGATTTTCCGCGAGAGAGTAGTAGCGGGTTTCGTAGCCTTCGTCGTGGCTCACCACAACATAGTAGCCGTTCAGGATATCGTAGCCCGTTTCGGAGACGGTGCCGCGTTCTGCGGCGAACACCGAGAGGTCGTCGCCCGTGAAGTCAACGCCGAGGTGGACCTGATATTGTCCGAGGGTGGGATTCCACACCAACACGCTGTCGCTGTACTCCTGAGACACGGAACCGTTGACGGGAGAAGCGAAAGAGAGGGGCTCGACGACGGGTTCTTTGTCGTCGTCTTCGTCCTTGTCGTCGTCGGGGTCTTCGGGCTTGAGGACGTCGTCGCCGGGGTCTCCGTCGGGGTTGACGACGACCGCTCCGTCGTCACCGCTGAAGTCGCCCGTTACGGCGAGGGCGATAATCGTTGCCACGCACGCTATGCACAGCACGATGAGAATGTAGAATACGTTACGTTTCAGAAATTCGCCGACTTTTCTTGCTGCGGCAGTCATTTTGCTCATAGGATACCTCCGTTTGCCCGAAGTATTGACAGGGCGGGGGAGGTTTATACGGTGCGACAAAAAGATTTTTTTGTGTTGTTATCCGCTAGGCACGTCCAATTGCGTATTGACTGGCCTCGCGCGCGGGACTTATAATCGTGATATGAGCGGTATAAACGGGTCTATTTACTCTTATATGAGGGACTACCGTGCCAAAAACAAGCGCACGGTCGCTTTCGTGAGAGGCAGAAAAAAGACTGCGTACGGCAGATTTTTCCGCAGGGTCGACAGGGTTGCGGGCGGTCTTGCCGCGCTCGGGGTGAAAAAGGGCGACGTCGTTATGATTGCCACACCCACCATTCAGCAGGGCGTCACGGCGTTTTATGCCGTTTCCCGTCTCGGGGCGATAGCCTCTATGATTCACCCGCTTATGGAAAGAGGGGAGTTCGACGAGGCGGTCAGAGAGCAACGCCCCAAAGTCGTGTTTCTCTCCGATATCAACTACAAAAAACTGGGCAAAGGGCTTAAAGACGTCAAAAAGGTGCTTTGTCCTTTTCTGATGGACGTTTTCGTCGGCCTGCCGGGGAACGCGGGGTTCACCCCTTGCGAAAGCGACGGCAGCGAGCCTGCAGTGTATATGCGTTCGGGCGGCACTTCCGGCGTCGCGAAAACCGTGGTGCTTTCCGCGGCGGCGGTCAATGCGCTTCCCGACAATCTTTTCAGGACGCTTCTCAACAACGATTTCGGCGAAAAAGACAGAATGCTGGTCGCACTTCCGATGTTCCACGGCTTCGGTTTGCTTGTGGGCATTCACGCGGCGATGAGCACGTCTATGGCGCCTGTGCTCGTTCCGGTTTTCAACGTGCGCAAGGTGATAAAAGCCGTTGCCGCCAACGGGGTGACGACTATGATTGCCGTTCCGCGTATGATTGCCAAACTGCTTTCTTCGCGCGAATTCGCGGGTGAAAACGTCGTCGGGCTCAGGAACGTGTACGTCGGAGGCGACACCGTGGACGCCGAACTGGAAAACGCCTTCGACCGTCGTATGAAAGAAGCGGGCGCAAAGTGTTTTATGTCGCCGGGATACGGTCTTACCGAGACGGGCAGCGTGTCCGTTCTGTCACCCGTCAAAGTGGGCGGCGCGGCGGTGGGAAAGCCGCTGGACGGAATGGAGTGCCGCATTGTGGACGAGGATTGCCGCGAAGTGCCGTTCGGCGACGTCGGCGAACTGTGGCTTGCGGGCAACCAACTTATGCTCGGATATCTGGACGACCCCGAGGGTACGGCTGAAGCCTTCGCTGAAGCGGACGGCAAAAAGTGGGTCAGAACGGGTGATTATTTCAGGTATCTGCCCGACGGCACTCTGTTCTTTATGGGCAGGAAAAAGAGACTTATAAAGATTTCGGGAATGAACGTCTATCCCGTGGAAATCGAACGCGTGGCGTCCGAACTGCCTTACGTGACCGCCTGTGCGGCGGCGGAAGTCCGCGACAACGACAAGCCTTACATAGCGCTTTTCGTGGAGGGGGACCTCACCGAGGAGCAGAAAAAGGAAATAAAGAAACGCATAGTCTACAAACTTTCCCGCTGGCACGAGCCGAAATTCGTCATTTGTATGAAGGAACTTCCTCGCACCAACGTGGGCAAAACCGACTACAAGAGGTTGAACGATGGACTTGAAATCGGTGCGGAATAAGGTGCGCAAAATCGCGCCCGAAGTCACCGTGGAGGAATACCGCGGTTGCGTCAGGCTGACGGGGGAACTCGACAGTTGGGACAAGATTTACCGTTGCGGCGTCGCCGCCGTGACGAAGGGCTCTCTCGGCGTGCTCAACGACATACGCCTCAAAGGCTTTTCCGAGAAAATCAAAACGCCGTCGCTCTCCGACAACGCGCTTGACGGCGCGCGTCCCGACGTGCTTGTCATAGGCGGAGGTATCACGGGGTGCGCGATAGCGCGCGAACTCAGTCGTCTCGACGTCTCCGTTCTGTTGGTGGAAAAGGCCAACGACGTGGGCACGGGTGCGTCCTGCCGCAACGACGGGTGCATACACCCCGGTATCGATTTGCACAAAGGACAGGCAAAACTGCATTACGTTCTCCGCGGCAACGAACTTTATCCCGAAATGTGCCGAGAACTCGGGTGCGATTTCGAGCGGTGGACTCAGATGTTTATGTTCAGCACGTGGTGGGAGCGTTTCATCATCGCGCCGCTGATGATTCTGAAAGGAAGACTGCTCGGAATCCCCAAGGTCGATTTCGTTTCCCGCAAAAAAATCCGCGATATCGAGCAAGCCCCGCCGTCCTGGTTCAAGGGTGCGGTGCGAATGGGCTCCGCGGGCGTGGTCTCGCCGTACAAAGTGACCATAGCCCTTGCCGACAACGCGGTTATGAACGGCGCGCAGATTTCCCTCAACACGATTGTGAAAGGTATGGAAGTCAAAGACGGCAAGGTCGTGTCCGTTTCCACCAACCGCGGCACGGTGTATCCCGGAATCGTGGTCAACGCCGCGGGTGCCTTCAGCGATATAATAGCGGATATGGCGGGGGACAGGACTTTCACCATTCACCCCCGTAAAGGCACGGACCTCATTCTCGACAAGAAAAAGGCCTTCTACGCGTTGTCGTCCTTTGCGCGCAGTTATTTCGCGCCTCTCCCCAAGGAGCAGCGGGAGCAGGGACACGAAGCGGTAGGGCATACCAAAGGCGGCGGCGTAATGCGCACCGTGGACGGCAACATTCTCGTGGGTCCCGACGCGCACGAACAGCCGTACAGAGAGGACAATTCCACGTCGCTCGAAAACGTGAACGCCATTATACGCAAACAGAAAAACGTCGCGGAGCAACTCACCGCGGGTGATATCATCACCTATTTTGCGGGAGTACGCGCGGCTACCTACGAAGAGGATTTCGTGGTTCGCAAGGGGGTTTTCACTCAAAACGTCATAGAGGCTGCCGGCATTCAGTCGCCCGGAATCACTGCTGCGCCCGCAATCGCAAAAGACGTGGCGGGTTGGGCAAAAGAAATGCTCGGCGCCGCCGACAAAGCCGATTTCAATCCCGTCCGCCCGCATACCCCCAGGCTCGCGGGGTTGTCTCAGGCGGAGAGAGCGGAGTACATAAGACGGAATGCGGACTACGGCGAAATCGTGTGCCGTTGCGAGGAGGTAAGCAAAGGCGAAATCATCGACGCGCTGGAGTCTCCTCTCAAAGTCTGCACGGTTGACGGCGTGAAGCGCCGCGTCCGTCCCGGTATGGGACGTTGTCAGGGCGGTTTCTGTTCGCCGCTCGTGGTGAAGATAATCGCCGAGCACGAAGGTATCGCCCCCGAGCAGGTTCTCAAAGGGGACGAGGGCAGCAATATACTGTTCGGCAATACCAAACACGCGGAGGCGCACGAATGAAAAAGTACGACGTTATGGTAATCGGCGGCGGTCCTGCGGGGCTGGCGGCGGCGGAAAGTGCAAAGAAAGCGGGCGCCGAAGTGGTTGTCATCGAGCGCGAGGCGCGACTCGGCGGCATACTCAAACAATGCGTGCACGACGGTTTCGGACTCATACGGTTCGGCGAAAAACTTGCCGGTCCCGAGTACGCCGAAAGATATATCGACGCGGTGCGCGACCTCGGAATCGAGTGTCGCACGCTGACTTTTGTCACCGGAATAGAGAAGAAAGAGGAAGGATTTGTCGTGAACTGCGTCAGTCGCGAAGGCGCAGTCGCGTTTTACGGCAGAAGCATAGTGCTTGCAACGGGCTGCCGTGAAAGAACCGCCAGACAGGTGCTCATACAGGGCACCCGTCCCGCAGGCGTCTTCACGGCGGGCACGGCGCAGAATTTCGTAAACCTTATGGGCAAAATGCCCGCAAAGAAATGCGTCATACTCGGCAGCGGCGACATAGGTCTCATTATGGCGCGCCGCCTCACTCTCGAGGGCGCGGAAGTCGAGGGAGTATACGAGGTCAAGCCCGAGCCCAGCGGACTGACGCGCAACATACACCAGTGTCTTTATGATTTCAACATTCCTCTTCACCTGTTGCACACGGTGACGAGGGTGTTCGGCAACGACAGGCTCACGGCGGTGGAAGTTGCTGCGGTCGACGACAAAATGCGTCCGATAAAAGGCACCGAACGCATTGTGGAATGCGACGCCCTCATACTTTCGGTGGGTCTGATTCCCGAAAACGAACTTGCCGAAAGCCTCGGCGTAAAAATCAATCCATTTACCAAAGGCCCCGATTGCGACCAATCCTACGCAACTAGTGTCGCGGGTATCTATTCGGCAGGAAACGCACTTAACGTGTTCGATTTGGTGGATTACGTATCCGAATGTGCGTCAAGCGCGGGCGCAAACGCTGCCGCTCGCGAAAAAGACGGGGAGTGTGTGGCGCTCTCGCGCGGGGCGGGAATACTCTCGTATGTGCCTCACCGCATATGTCTCGCCAAACCTTGCGACAAGGTGGTGTTGTTCTTCCGTTCCGCAAAAGATATGGACAGAGCGACTCTCCGTATCACTACGGACGGCAGGGAAGTTTACAAGAAGAAATTCGCTTTTCTCCGTCCTCCCGAAATGCAGAGAATCGAAGTGGACTTCGCTTCTTTCGGGCTCACGACGGCGAGCGTGCTCGAGGTTTCGCTCGAGGAAAACTGAAGGAGTGGCGGTATGGAACTAGTGTGTATCGTTTGCCCCAAGGGCTGCAGATTGAAAGTGGAGAACGGAGTCGTCTCCGGCAACACCTGCAAAAAAGGCGAAGCGTTCGCGCTTGCCGAAAGCACCCGTCCTATGCGCACGGTGTGCACCACGGTTGCGACCGTGTTTCCTTCTATGCCCGTCCTGCCCGTGAGGACGGCGGGCGAAATTCCCAAGGACAAAATCGGCGAACTTATGAAAGTTGCCGACACCGTCCTTGTGACCGAGAAACTGCGCCGCGGCGACGTTGTCGTGAAAGACGTGGTCGGAACAGATGTGAATCTCGTCGCTACGGCGTCGATATATAACGATTGAAACGACAGGAGGGAGAATTATGTCAACCAAACCTTATAAAGATTTCGAGCCCAAGTGGATTACCGAACCGCCCGTGGAGAGAAGTTACCGCTCCATTATGAAATGGGGCGACCCCGCGGCGTGGAAACGTCCCAAAGAGGGTCTTTACAAACTCATCAAAAAGCAATTCGGGCTCACCGACGACGATTTCAAGGAAATGGTGGACGTGGGCAACGAAGTGGTGGATATTACCGCGCCCAGCCGCCTTTCCGACAAGCAACTGGAAGAACTCAGGGAAATCGTCGGCGACGACAACGTCACCACCGAGGAATTCAAGCGCGTGCAGGTGTGTTACGGCAAGACGATGATTGACATTATGCGCCTCAGGAAGGGCATTGTCGAGAATCTTCCCGACGCCGTGGTGTATCCTTCCACCACCGAGGACGTGGAAAAACTCGTGGAATTTTCCAAGCGCAATCACGTTTACCTCTATGTTTACGCGGGCGGCTCCAGCGTTACGCGCGGCACCGAGTGTATGCGCTCGCCCAACATCATTCTCGACCTGCGCAAGAACTTCAACAAGGTTATCGCGTTCAACGAAATCAACCAGACCATAACCGTTCAGCCCGGTATCAGTGGCCCCGACCTCGAGAAAATTCTCAACGAGGCCCCCGAAAACTTCGGCGCGGCGCACCGTCTCACCTGCGGGCATTTCCCGCAGTCGTTCGAGTACAGTTGCGTCGGAGGCTGGGTCGTCACGCGCGGCAGTGGTCAGAATTCCACGTATTACGGTTGCGCCGCTGACCTCGTGCTGTGTCAGGAATACGTCACCCCCGTGGGCAAAATCCGCACGGATTCCGCTCCCCGCAAGGCGACCGGTCCCAACATCGACCAGATAATGATGGGCAGCGAGGGCACTTTCGGCATACTCACCGAAGTTACGCTCAAGGTGTTCAAACTCTCCGAAAAGCACCGCAAGTTCTCTTATATGTTCCCCACCTGGGAGGACGGTATGGCGGCAATGCGCGAGGTTATGCAGGGCGAGTTCGGTTATCCTTCCGTCTTCAGGCTTTCCGACGCCGAGGAAACGGATATGATGATGCATATGTACGGCATAGTCGACAGCCCCCTGAACGCACTGTTGGCGGCGAAAGGTTTCAAACCCAACAAACGCTGCCTGCTCCTCGGCTTTGCCGACGGCGAAGCGGGGCTGCAACGCAACATCGTGAAGAACGTCAAAAAGATTGCTCACAAGTACAACGCGATGTCTCTGACGGGATATGTCACCACATCTTGGGAGCACGGCCGTTTCTCCGACCCCTATATGCGCGACACCATACAGGATTACGGCATCATAATCGACACCCTGGAGTGCGCGGTCAACTGGGATAATATGGCTTCCGTGCACACAGAGGTGCGCAAGGCGGTCAAAGCGTGGCCCAACGCGATATGCACCACGCATATTTCCCACAGTTATCCGCAGGGCGCCAACCTCTATTTCATCTTCGTCATCAAGACGACCGACCTCGACGAGTTCAAGAGATATCACGCAACCATTCTCGACGCGATAGCGAAATCGGGCGCCGCGCTCAGTCACCATCACGGCATAGGCAAACTGTTCGCGCCTTTCCTGCCCGAGTCGATAGGGGAGCAACAAATGAATCTCCTCAAAGCGCTCAAGCACTATTTCGACCCCGAAGGACTGCTCAATGCGGGCGGTACCCTCGCTCTCGACGAGCACCCCGACAATTTCTGACGGCGGCCGTCCGTACGGGCTTTTCCGCCTGCGCAGACAACACGTCTCAAAAGCCCCGCGCCGATTGCGCGGGGCTTTTCACGGTGAGGAAAATCGGGGCATATAGTTTAGTATGCCGGATTTCAGGGGGAAACACATTCATTTCACGGGCGTAGGGGGAGCGTCGATGTCCGCGCTTGCCGAGTACGCCGCGCTGTCGGGCGCGGCAGTCTCGGGCAGCGACAGAACGCAGTCCGAAACTCTCGACAGACTGGCGCGCGCTGGTATAAAGGTTTACGCGGGAGTCAATGAGGACATAATCGGTGAGGCGGACCTTGTGGTGCGTTCTTCCGCCGTGCCTCTTTCCAACCCCGAAATAACGCGTGCGGAAACGCTCGGAATACCCGTTGTAGAACGACACGAATTCCTCGCGCGTGTCGCAGAGGATTTCGAGCGTGTGGTCGCGGTTGCAGGCACGCACGGCAAAACGACCGTCACCGCAATGATAGCGCACATTCTGAAGAGCGCGGGCGTCCCGTTTGTGGCGCACATCGGCGGGGAGCCCGTCGGAATGGGCAATCTGACGGTATTCGGAGGAGACGGCAGACTTCCTCGCGGAATATTTCTGACGGAAGCCTGCGAATACCGCAGGCATCTGCTTGCGCTTGCCCCCGATGTTGCCGTGGTCACGAATATGGAATGCGACCACCCCGACTGTTATCCCGATATTCGCGAGGTGTATTCGGTTTTCGCGAAATTTGTCGAAAAATGTCCGCATACCGTAATCGAGACGAAAAACGCTTTCATATGCACGGGCGCGCATACGAATATATGTGCAGATGTGCATAACGCGAAACGAGAGTACTCGGGCGGGGATACGGTAGCACGCGATGCGGAGTCGTTCGTCGGCGCAGGACACGACGTATGTACATACGGTGTTTCGAGAATTCTCGAATGTTCGACAAGACAGACGGCGGTAGTCTGCAAGGACGGACGGGAATGTGTGCTTTCCCTCCGCGCGGCGGGCTCGCACCTGCTTGCGGACGCTTTGTTTGCCGTCGCCGCAGTCGGAGAACTGGGTGTGGATTTCTGCGTCGCCTGCAACGCGCTCGGAGATTTCAAAGGCGTAAAGAGACGGTTTGAAAAAGTCGGCGAAGCAGAGGGCGCGCAGGTCGTATTCGATTACGCCCATCACCCCACGGAGATTGCCTGCACGCTGGAGGCGGCGCGCGCCTACGGCAGACCGCTCGTGGTTTTTCAGCCGCACACCTTTACGAGGACGGCGAGGTATCTGGAGGATTTCGCGGCAGTACTGGGCAAGGAAGAACGCGTGATACTTATGCCTACCTATGCAGCCCGCGAAATGCCCGAAGAGGGGGCTGACAGCGCCGTTCTGGCACGTGAAATCAAAGATAAATATCCGTTTTGCGGCGTTTATCTCGCAAAAGACGCAGATGAAACCCTGGATTATGTCAAACTGTTCGCGGGAGAGTTCGACATTGTGCTCTTCCTGGGGGCCGGCGACATTTATAATCTGAAACGGTTTTTCGTATGAGCCGACTGCCCGCGCCGCCCCGAAGCGGAACGCGGGTCAGATTATGTCGGCAAAATTGAAGTCCAGCATACTGTGTATATTTTCCGCGGTGGTCAGCAGGGACTGGCACTTGCTCAGCGCGTTCTTGTCGTCGCCGCATTCGAGCGAGCCCTCGGTCTCGGCAAGTGCCACGGAAAATGCGCGTATATCGGGCGAGTAACTGAAAAGTTCCAGCGTCCTGCGTTTGTGCTCCCACCAGTCCGTCAGCCCGCGGACTTCGTCCAGCGCGTCGTCCTCGGGAGATTTGATTGCCGCTTCAAGGGCGTTGATTTGTTCTTCGAGGTCGGCGAACACGTGGTCGACATAGATTGCCTCGGCTATTCCCGCCGCAAGTATTACGGCGAGCACGGCAATTGCTATTGCAAGTCTTTTCATTTTGCGCCCTCCGATATTCTTTCGGGCGGGTGATGTTCTTCCTCCCGCGGTGCGACGGGAAACCGCACCGTCATACTGTCGCCTTTATACGGTTGCACGAAAACGTCGTCTCCCGCCACAAGCAGGAGAAGCACGTCTTTCTGCTCTATGTCCACCGAGGCAAGCAGTCGAAGTATGCGCTCTTTGTCTATGCCGTCGAGGGCGGCTATGTTGGCGCCCATAAAATTGCCTTCCATTATCGCTGTGACGGGCATACTCGAGCGCGGAAGTTCGACTTTCACGTCGGCAGGCGTGAGCGGTTTCGCTTCCGATTTCGGGAGCACCGTCATAGAGCCGTTGGTTTCGACGATTGCGTATTCCACCTCCGCCGGATTGAAATATCCGTTCCCGCGCAACGCTTCCAGCAGGTCGTCGATGTTCATATTCAGTTCTTTCATAATCTCGGGGAGTATATTGCCGCGTTCGATGACAATCACGGGCTTGCCGTTGAGCACTTTGCGGAAACGCAGACTCTTGACTGCGAGTCTCGTAATGATGATGTGCACGAGGAACAGCGTGAACACGGAGATGATTCCGTACACAATCGGAATGTTGGGGTCGCCCATAGGTATGCAGGCGAGTTCGCTGGCGACGAGAGTTATGGCAAATTCGAACGGTTGCAGTTCGCCCAGTTGCCGCTTGCCCATAAGCCGCATTGCGACCAGCAGAAAGAAGTAGATTACTATGCACCTGACAAACAGACTAAGCATAGCGGTATTTTGCCGCCGAGCGACGTTTTTATGCGGGCGGCGACACTGCGGTGCTGCAACCGACGGCTACGGCGGAAAAGGATTCCTGTTTATGAGCGGCGGTTTCTGCGCGCTGGCTTTCGTCTTTATGACGCTTGGCAACCACGTAAAAGTCCGTTGGAAAATAAACCTTGTCGTGCCTGTCTACATCGATACGCTTGCCGACGACGACGGCACGCGCGCCAAAATTTACCGACTGTTGTCCGTTGCGTGGAACCTGACGCTGACTTTGTTCATCGCCGCGATGTTTTTTGTCGGCCTTTCGGCGTGCAGGCAGGACAAATTCGAGTGGGTGGGATTCGGAATTTGTCTTGCCGGGTCTCTGGCGGCGGCTTTCGGTAGCGTATTCGTGGGGGCAGCCATTCTGTCCCGTGGCAGGGAAAAGACGGATTCGGACGGCGACGCGCCTCCCGCCGACTAGGCGGCAAGCGCTTTCAGCACACGGTGGAGACGGGTTTCCGTCTCTTTTTTTGTTGTCTTTGCGCACGCTTTTTTCTCTTCGAGAGAACCGTTGAGAAATCGGCGCGCGAAGGAAGAGCCATAGCGAAAAACGCTTTTATGTCCACGATTCCGAATACGGCGACGAAGAGAACGAACAGCCCCGTAATCGCCACGGAGAGCAGAATGAGAGTGCCCGTCGTGCCGAGCAGAGGCGACAGCAGTCTTTCCGAGAAAAAGCCGAGCAGCGCGAGCGGGAACGAAAACAGACATACAGCGGCGGTTTTGCCCGTGCCGCCGATTTTGCCCAGTTTTTTTCTGAGAGCAACGCAGTTAATGAGCGAGGTGACGGTAAACGCCGCGCCCGAAGCCACCGCCACCGCGTAAATACCGATGACCGAGGGCAGGAAGAAAATGCAGGGAAGGGTGCATACAAGCCCTGCAACGCAACTTGCGAACGTAATTTTTTCCATTCCCAGCGAATTGAGAACGGGCGTGGTGACCTGATTGAGCGCAAGCGGGAAGATGAGTACGGCGGCGACGGAAACGAAAGCGCCCGCCGCTTCGTCTCCGAAGAAAAACGTTCCGAGTTCTTTTCCGAGAGGGACGTACAGCGCGAAGAACGCCGCCGCTACGATTGCGGCGAACAGCAGCGACGTCTGCACCTTTTCACGGATTTCGTCGTAGCGTTTTTTCGAGGCGAGTTCTGCAATGTCGGGAATGAGAACCACCGAAAGGGCGGCAATAACGGTCACGGGCGCCATTATTAGCGGAAGCGCCATACCCGCCACTCTGCCGTATTGGGCGGTGGCGTATTCCACGGTCATACCGCCCGCGACAAGCCGTTTTGGAATGACGAGCGCGGTGAGGGACGCCGAGAGCGAGGTGAGTATGCGCACGGCCGAAAGGGGAAGAGTCGCGGACAGCAGTTCCTTTGTGCCGACGGGGCGGAACAGTCTGCCGCCTGCCTTGAAGAACAGTACGGCAAGTACGCATACGGAAACCACGTCGGAGAGCACGAGGGCGAGCGCAACGCCTTGAGCGCCCGTCAACGTGGACACCAGTCCTCCTGCGAACAGCAGGGAAAAACCTATCTTGAAAACTTCGTCGCCCAGTTCGGTTGCCGAAAAGACGATGAACTTTTTGCGTCCCCAGAACCAACTGCGCAGAGGAGCATAGAGGGAGGAGGTGACGAGGGCGGGCAACATAATGAGAAATATGGGTATGCACCTTTCGTCTGCGAAGATACCGCCCAGAAAACGCGAACAGGCGTAGAAGACCACACACAGGGCGACGGCGATTCCCCCGCCAAGGAGGAGCGAGGCTGTCGTCAGGGCGTTCTGGCGCGCGGTGTCGCCCCTTCCCGCGCACTCGGCGACTTTGCGGGACAGCACCGTGGGCGCGCCCGCGGTAAGCGAAAACAGCAGAAGGATAACGCTGAGCGCAATCTGGTATATGCCGACTGTTTCCGCGCCGAGCGAACGCGACATCCATATCTTGAAGAGGAAAGACAGCAGTCGCGTGAGTACGGAGAACGCCGTGACTATTGAAAAAGATTTGACCGTATTGTTCAATTTTTTCGCCTCGGGAAAGAATATGCCGAAAGGGGACGAAAAATGAGAGAAAAGCGGCGTTCCGCCCGCTACGCGGCGACGAATTTTCGCAGAGACGGAAAAACGCCCCCGCCGTTGACCGGCGGGGGCGTTTCGGCATTCTGTCGTTACGACTCGTTCCGATTATTCGTTGAAGTCGTCGTAATTGTTCTTCTTGCGGTTGACGTTGTCGAGATTTTCCTTCTCGACGGGGGCTTCCTCTTCGCCCGCTTTCTTTGCGAACTTCTTGCCGTACTTCTTGACGAAGAACACGATTACGACGGCGATGGTCGCAAGCGCGAGGAGAATGGTCGGAACCATCCACCACAGATTGTCGAGGTTGAAAGTGTGTTCGGGCGTTTCGGGATTGTTGTCGACGGAGGTGTCGCCGCTCTCGGGAGCGTTGGGCACGTTGTATGCGACATTGTACTTGTCGCCCTCGGGAATGGAATCCGCGGCGCTTTCGTACTCGGCAACGGTGATTTCCTCAAACGTCACAGCGTCGAAGAAAGCGTAACCTCCGAGCAGCAGGTCGGGATTGTCGACATCGTAAAGCCCGAGTCCGAGACGCAGTTGCACGCTCGTTACGTCGTCGGCGGGTGCCATAACGTAGAACGTGACGGTCTGCCAGCCTTCTTCGGCGGAGGGATTTATGTTCGCGATGCGCAGAGGCGATTCGGAATCGGTGTAACTGCCGAGATAGAGTTCGACGTATGCGCCGAGGTCGTCGGCAGATTCGAAGGTCAGTCCGTCGATGTGTCCGATACCGTGGGTGTAGACCCTGACGGAAATCTTGTACGCCTTATCTGCGGAAAGCGTGTAGTTGGACGAGTAGTAGTAGAACGCGCTGTTGGCGGTGTTGTTGACGACGAGAATTCTGTTGCCGTCGGGACCGATGCCCGCTTCGGGAAGAATATCGTCCCACGTCACGCCGAGGTTTTTCATAAGAGCGTCGTACTTGTCTTTCTTGAGAATATAGATGAGCGCGTCTCTCTCGTTGGTGTATTCGCCTTCGGCTATGATTTCGGCAATCCTGTCGGCGTATTCGCCGCTTGCAAGCGCGGCGTCCACTTCGGCGTCGTCGATGACGAAATCGTCAAGGTCGACGTCGGGCTCGAAGAGAGAGATGTAACCGTCCTCCGTGAGTTCGACATATCCGCCGTTTGTGTCGAGATAGAGCACGCCCGACGTGGTGTCGGAGGAACTCTGGTCAGTGCCGACTGCGGTGGACCAATCCTCGGGAGAGGTGAGTTCGCCGCGGTTGTCGGTGGAATCGGTCATTGTGTCGAAACTGTCGGAGTTGAAGTCGATGTAGCGCACGTAGGCGTCCTCGGCGCCGTTGTCGAAGTCCTCGTCGGTGAGAGTGGAGCGCATAGTCACGGAATCGAAAGCGATTACGCCGGAAGACTTGAGGCTGTCTTCGCTGACCTGTCCTTCCTCGTCGCCTACCACCGCTCCGGTGATATCCGCGTTTTCACCCAGCCACAGACCGAGTTTGAGCGAAACGGCGGTGAGGCCGACTTTGATGTTGAAGGTGTAACGGTGCCACGCGCCGTCTCCTTCTATCACGAAGTAGAGCGAATTGCCGTTGCGCTCGCTTCCCGAAGCCTCGCCCGTGAGGTAAATCATACCCTTGGTGCCCGCCTCGGCGCGCGCCCACACGCTTATGGTGTAGTTGGTGGAAGCGGAGAGCGAGAAGGAATCGGAAGTGTAGCCGACGTTGTATTTGTTGCCGTTCTTGCCGGCAAGCACGAGCATATTGGGGGCGCCTGCCTTGATTACGGCGTCGGTGCCGTCGGGATAGACGGAATTGAAGAAAGCGTAACCCTCGCCGAAGACGGAGGTGATTTGCTTGCTTGCGGTGCCGTCCGCGTTGAGTTTGACAATGCCGCCGACGAAGTTTTCGTCAAGGGTGTTGTCGGAGAGGGTCCAGTCGGCGGGAACGCCTGCCGCGGTGCTGTCCTGCAGGGGAGTGCCGGCGGAAGAGAGAGCCTCGTCCTCGGCAAAGTCGATGTTGTCGAATGCACCGTTGGTGAAAGAATAAGTGCCGGACTTCGAGAAATCGACTTTCTTTGCATAGGTGCCGGTGGAGGCGCCGTTGTAGTCGGAGTAGGTTATCTCGGTGAGGCTCATATTGGTGACGAACGCCGCCCCGCTGGCGAGAGTGGCGGCTGCGTATCTGTCGCCCGTGCCGAGCGCGAAACTGAGATAGACTTTTTCGCCGCCGTCGGTGGTGCCCGTTTTGTAGTCGACGTCCCCGCGCAGAAGCACGGTTATTTCCGTCCAGCCGTTGTTGTCCTCGACTTCCGAGGTGTTGACGGCGGTAAAGGAAGCGAGTGCGGTGGGCTCGTCATCTGCCTCTTCGCCTTTCTGCATCAGGTAGACGTAGATACCCGTGCCGCTCTTTATGTCCTGAGTTTTCACCCACAGCGAGGCGCGGTAGAAAGTGTTGGGTTTGATTTCGAATTCCGCCGTGTCATAGGCGAAGGAAGTGGCTTTGGACGCGTAGAGCATAAACGCGTAGGCGCTTTCGGTGGCGTAGGGGGTGCCGGGGGCTTCGACGCCTCCGGGAAGTCCCGCACCTGTCTTTGCGTCCACAACGCCGGTTTTAACGAACGAGACGTCAACCGCAGCCGCGTTGTCTTCGGTGCTTGCGGAGTAGGAAATGCCGGCGGACAGTCCGAGGGAGCCCGCGCTGAAATCGTCGGAACCCGCAGGTTTGAATTCACCGTCGATACCCGTCGAACCGCTTGCGAAGAGGTTGACGGTCTCGAGGTCTATTCTGAGACCCTGCGCGGCAACGGAGCCGTTCGCGTCGAGAGAGTAGTCTCCGTCGCCGGTTACGGTTGCGGAATCGAAACCCTCTTCGTCGGTCTCTTTGAGAGTGAGATTGTCGATGAAGACCCAGCCCGTCGAGAAAGTGCCGTTTGCCTTATAGGTGGTGGCGGAGGTGCCCGACGAGGAGGAGGACGTGGAGGTGTACTTGGTGTATTTCACCGAGGTGTTGCTGTTGGTGCCTTCGGTGCCGAGCCAGATTTCCATATTGTAGGACATATCCCTGTACTGGTTGCCGTGAATGACGAACGTATAGGTTGTCCAGCCGCCGGAAGATTTGCCGTTTTCGGCGGAACCGTAAAGCACGGTGTAGTCGACGGGGTTGGCGGCAATTCCGTTTATTTCTATGGTTTCGCCGTCGCCCGACAGGCGCAGAGTGGCGCCCGCGCCGTAGACGTTGACGAGATAGAGGTCAACGGAGACGATGTAGTACTTGTTCTTTTCGATGACTATCTTGCGGGAGGACTTTATGCCCTGAGCGGTCATCAGTTGCTGCGAAAGGAGATAAGCGCCCGTGCCGTAAATGCCGTCGCGCAGACCTATGGTGTTCGCGATTCCGTCAAGTTGGGTCGCGGGGCTGTATTTGGAGGTTGTTCCGCCGCTGCGCAGATAGTAGGACGTGCTGACGTAGGAGGAATAGTCCTCTTCGAACGTCGCAAGGTCGATAATTCCGTTGAAGCGGTCGGAGGAGGGAGCGGGGTCGCTCTCGGAGGAGTTTCCTCTCACCACGGACCAGTTGGAGGGGGCGGTGGAGGAGGAAATGGAAGTGGAGCCGAACTCGAAGCGTCCGTTGGGGAGTCTGAGAGTGGCGGTGGCGACCGTCACGGGAGACGCCGAGTCGTTCTTGTTGGCTTCGTACTGGTTGAGTTCGGTGGCGACGGCGTCGGCGTATTTCTCGGCGGCGGACTTGGTCACGGTGCCGTTTTCGTCGGTGTCGTCGGTTATCTTCTCGAGGGTGAGGTTATCGAAGAACGCGTAACCGGTGGTGAGTCCGTCGGAGTAGTAGGAAGAGTATTTGCCGAGCGCAAGATTGACCGTGAGCGTGTTGCTCGCGTCGGCGGCGCCTTCGATGTAGATTTCGTAGGTTACCCACTCGCCCTTGGTGTCGATGCCGGCTATTTCGGCGTAGGTGTTGGAGGAAACGTAAATCCTCGCGCCGGGTTCGTTGCCTTCCTTGTCGGTGCCCGCGATGTTGTAGGTGAGCACGTCGACGGAGAGTTTGTAGTACGAGTTCTTGTCAATGGTGAAAGAGGAGGAGGTGTAGCCGTAGGCGGTGGGACCGTAGTCCTCGTCTTCGGAGGTGACCTCGTCTTCCGTCGGCATATAAATCATCAGCGCGTTCTTGACGGCGTCGTCCGCGCCGTAACGACCGCCCGCCGTGAGCAGATTATAGATGGTGTTGGAATCGTCCTTCCACTGGCTGCGGTACTGTTCGTAGGTGGCGGCTGCCATATTGACAGCACCCGCGATGACGTCGCCGTGCACCGAGGACGAACTGTAGAGTTTGGCGCCCGTCCAACTGTTTATCGTGCGGGGGAAGTTGCCGCTGGTGCCGATGACCTTGAAGTCGGAGTTGGAAATCAGAAGACCTTCGGTGGGGTCGGCGGCTTCCGTCGTGCCGTCGTTGTCGTTGTCGGGGTCGCAGGCGGTGAGAACCGCGGCGAGGAACACCACGACCAGACACATAATGAGAGCGATGATGGATAATTTCTTTTTGTTCATAGTTGCCCTTATGCCTCATCGGCAGTGGAATGATTGCTGATTGCGCCCACACGCGCGTATTGCGCGCAAATTATAGGCTTATGTATTCTACAACACGGCGCGCGTGTTTGGCAAACGCTTTTGATAATTCCCGACAAATTAACGATAATAAACTCCGAGGTGCTTATGGTGAACAGTATTGCCGATTTCGCGACGGGCAAAACCCGCCTCGCAAAATACGCCTCGGAAGGCGCGGACGAAAAAAGAAAACGCAAAGCGCTGTTGGTGCTGAGCGGCGCGCTGGTGGGGCTTGTCAACGGTTTTCTGGGGGCGGGCGGCGGTATGCTTGCGGTGCCCGTGCTCACGTTTGTGGCGG
>OERL01000048.1_pt1 | contig 28760 bp, 21 predicted proteins | sample 1539981 | NCBI WGS metagenome assembly OERL01 (sample SAMEA3891867, study PRJEB23780) | metagenome | biome: terrestrial biome; feature: animal house; material: Caecal content | place: Italy | collected 2015-05-05
TCCAGACGGCTCATGTAGCTCTCAAGGTGCGCAGTATGAAGAATTGCAGGCCGGTCGCCCGGCTGCAAATTCTCTCGTGAGAATAAAGAAAGCCGCCCCGCAAGGGACCAAAGGATTTTGTCGTAGGTGAATGGCGGCAAAATGGTTCGGTGTGGCTGCGGGGCAGCGGTTTATCACAGTAAAGTGATTCGTGTGGATTAAAGGGTACCATGAGAGGGGCCAAGTGTCAAGAAAACAATTTGAAATTTGGATTGATGAACAAATCTGAATATAAAAATTTGGTAGATAAGACATAATTATGATGCAATGGGAAAGTTGTCACAAAATGAATAAAATCAAGCACAAACTCAACAATTTTTCCTGGACGGCTGGCAGGACAGCCTGATTTTGACAATTCTGGACATATTTTTGATAGAAGCCGGTGCGCAGAAATTTTACAATAGCCGCAACAAAGGTGGATGGCACGGATAAAAGCCACGCAGCGTCCATCAAAAATGAGGAGGATCAGACCAATGAAAAAGCCAATTTCCCGCCGCCGATTCCTATCTGCGCTGGGTGCTGCCGCAGCCGTCGGAGCAGTTTCCAGTGTTGCCCCTGTCAGCGCTTCCGCCTGCCTGCCCTTTTTCGACCACCTGCGCCGCACGCCCTGCGGATACATTCGGGGCGTCGCGGCCAAAGCGCCCGGCGTGACCGCTTATAAGGGCATCCGCTATGCAGAGGCGGGCCGGTGGGAATATCCCCGGCAGGTGACCCATTGGAACGGAATCTACGACGCAAGTGAATTCGGTCCCTGCGCCATGCAGGAAAACGCCATCACCCCCGAGTGGAAGAACGGGCGCGACCAGTTCTACTACCGTGAGTTCCGCGAGGGGCTGGACTACACCTACAGTGAGGACTGCCAGTATCTGAACATCTGGGCCCCTGATGACGCCAAAAATGCGCCGGTCATCGTCTACATCCACGGCGGTGCATTCTTGAGCGGTTCCGGCTGGGATAAGGTGTTCGACGAACCGGTCTGGCCCAGCCACGGCGTGATCGGGGTGACTCTCAACTACCGCCTGAGTGTCTTTGGCTATGCCTGTCTGCCCGAGCTGGCCGCCGAGGCCGGGCACACCGGCAACTACGGCCTATACGACCAGCTGTGCGCCTTGCAGTGGGTGCGCGACAACATTGCGGCCTTCGGCGGCGACCCCGACAACATCACCCTGATGGGCCAGAGCGCCGGCGCGAAGAGCGTCCAGATGCTGTCCAGCACCCACGCCACCGAGGGGCTGGTCCGCCAGGTGGTCATGTCCAGCGGCGCGGGTGATGAATCGTCCCTCTTTGCCGGTGAGGAAAACATGGAGGCAAAATACGACTTCTGGAAAGTCTGGAAAGAAGCCACCGGCGCGGCTACCCTTGAGGAGCTGCGCGCCCTCTCGTCCGAAGAAGTGCTGGCAGCTATGGGGGCGCTATTTGCTCACCCGGATTATGGTTACATGGGCGTCATGAACAATCTGGGTCCTGTCTGGGATAACGCTCTGTTCCCAAACGATGGTTTCACCCTGCCGGTACCTTACCTGTGCGGCGGCAATACCGAAGACCAGGTGACCGGTCTCGCGCTGGATGCCCTGAACTGGTGCGAAAAGCAGCCGGTAAACAGCTACGCCTACTGCTTTGCCCGGCAGCTGCCCGGCGATGAGAAGGGCGCCTTCCACAGCGCCGACCTGTGGTATTGGTTCGGTACGCTGGAAAACTGCTGGCGCCCCTTCACCGAGGAGGATCAGGCATTGTCCGACACTATGGTGGGCTACCTGACCAATTTCGCCCGCACCGGCGATCCCAACGGCGATGGCCTGCCGGTCTGGGAGACCGCCCAGAGCAGCGGCCAGTCCCTCTGGCTTGACACGTCCGAGCTGGTTATGGCGGACGTAGACGAAGAGGTCTGAGTTTTTCTGCTTTCACGAGAGATTCCCTTTTTGCGCTCCTCCTATAAGCGTTCCTGATCCCCATTCTGCCCGCTGAGGGCGGGAGGCCGGGCCTGTATCTGTGCGGTGCAGGCCCGGTTTTCCTTTTGGCTGCGAAAAGCACAAAACCAACAGTCTGTGTCACAAAACCGACAATGCGCGGGCAGGCTTTTGTAAGGCAGCCCATTTTTGACAATTCTGGACACATTTCAGATAGTGCGTACAGCGCAGAAAATTTACAATAGGCTCAGGAAAAGACGGAGCGAGAGAGTCTGGCTCCGCAAAGAGCAAGGAGGAGAGAGCCTATGCCTCAAAAGGGCGAAGTTTTACTGGAAGTCAAAGATATGTGCAAAAACTTTGGCGTCACCGTTGCGCTGAATCATGTGGATTTTGTGGTCAAGCGCGGCGAGATCCGCGGCCTGATCGGGGAGAATGGCAGCGGCAAATCGACGGTGTCATCCATTGCGGCGGGCATCCAGAAGGCCACCAGCGGCGAGATGTTTTACAAGGGCAAGCCCTGGAACCCGGCCAGTACCCTGGAAGCCCAGAGCGCCGGCATCTGCATGATCGTACAGGAAGCCGGTACGATCCCTGACATCCCGGTAGCGGACAACATCTTCCTCGGGCACGAGAAGATGTTTGCCAAGGGGCCTTTCGTCAACCACGCCAGGATGGTGCAGGAAGCCCAGAAACTGCTGGATTCCCTCGGCATCAAGATCGACGCTTCGATGCGGACGGGCCGGCTGAGCATGCAGCAGTGCAAGCTGGTGGAGATCGCCAAGGGGATGTACTGGAAGCCCGAGATCTTCATCGTGGACGAGACCACCACCGCCCTGTCCCAGACCGGGCGTGAACTGCTGTACAAGCTGATGCATCAGCTTTCGGGCGAGGGGCACAGCGTCCTGTTCATCAGCCACGACCTGAACGAGCTGATCGAGCAGTGCGACGCCGTCACCGTGCTGCGGGACGGCAAGATCATCGGCTCGCTGGACAAAAGCGAGTTCGACCCCGACCTGATGAAAAAGATGATGGTCGGCCGCGAGGTCAAGGGCGACTACTACCGCAGCGACTACGACGGCTATTCCGACGAGGTGGTGCTGCGGGCCGACTGCATCACCACCCGGCAGGACCTGATGTGCTTCGACCTGGAGCTGCACAAGGGCGAGATCCTGGGCATCGGCGGCCTGTCCGAGTGCGGGATGCACACGGTGGGCAAGGCTCTGTTCGGCGCGGAGAAGATTCTGGACGGCAAGGTGACGGTCGGGCCAAATCAGGTAGAAGTGAAAAACCCCGAGACCGCCATCGCCAACAGCATTGGCTATACCTCCAAGGACCGTGACCATGAGTCGGTGGGCCTGCCGGGTTCCATCCGCGACAACATCGCCTCCACCGGCTACAAGGCCAACCGCATTTTCGGTCCCATCATCTCCTTTAAAAAAGAGAAAGCCTATGTGGACAAAGAGATCAAAGACCTGAGCCTCAAGTGCGCCTCCCAGTACCACATGGTCAACACCCTGTCGGGCGGCAACAAGCAGAAGGTGGTCTTTGGCAAGTGGATCGGCGCAGATTCCCGCATCCTGATTTTGGACTGTCCCACCCGCGGCATCGACATCGGCGTCAAGGCCGCCATGTACCAGCTGATCTACAAAATGAAGAAGGAGGGCCGCTCTATCCTTCTCATCAGCGAGGAGCTGCCCGAACTGATCGGCATGAGCGACCGCATCCTCATCATGAAGGACGGACAGGTCGTCCACGAGACCCTGCGCAGCGAAAACCCCACCGAACACGACCTGATCGAGTATATGATTTAAGGAGGCGGCATCCATGCAAAACACGTTACAGAAACTCAAAGAGAGCCGCTGGACCAGCCGGCTGTTCTCACCGGTCATTCTGGTGCTGCTGGTCCTCCTGTTCAGCGTTTTGACCGGCGGGCGGTTCAGCAACCTGCGCAATCTGCGCATGGTGGTGGACCAGGCCCTGGTGGTGGCTACCGTCGCCAGCGGCGCGGTGTTCATCTTTGCCACCGGCAACGTCAACATTTCGATGGGCGCATCCACCGCCCTTATTGCCACCATCGCGGCCCAGATGTATATCCGCACCGCCTCGGTGCCGGTCATGTGCGTCGTGTCGGTGGCGGCGGGTGTCATCGCCCTGGCCATCACCGCCCTGCTGAGCACCACCCTGAAAGTCCGGGTGCTGTACATCACCGTCGTCATGATGACGCTGCTGGCCTCGATGCAGCAGGGCATCCTTGGTTCCACCACACTGTCCCTGCCCTATGACGTGACCAGCGGCCTGAAAAATGCCGGCGTGCCCTACATCCTTTTCCTGGGTTTCTTTGCATTCTGCACCATTCTGTTCCATTTTACTTCCCTCGGCCGCAAGCTGCGCTACCTCGGCATCAACGACCGCTGTGCCGAGCTGACCGGCTTCCCCATGGCACGGTATCTCTTCATCGCCTTCGTGATCGCCGGCATCGGCGTCGGCTTTGGCGCCATCATGACCATCATCCGCAACGGCTCCATCACTACCGACACCTGCGCCAGCCTGAACATGGACTGCATGCTGGCCATCGTCCTGGGCGGTATGTCCTGCTTCGGCGGCAGCCGTTCCAACACTTACTCGGCGGTGGTGGGCGCGGTCCTGGTCACTGTTTTGAACAACGGCCTTTTGATGATCGGCGTGTCCAGCACCATTTTGCAGGCCATCCGCGGTGTGATCTTCATCGTGCTGGTCTGCGTCAGCCAGACCCGGCCCAAGGGCCTGCCCAGCCGCGACGGCTGAATCGAAAAAAGCATAAAACACACGATACAAATAAAGATTTTGGAGGTCACTCTTATGAAAAAGATTTCGCGCAAGCAGTTCCTCTCCCTGGCCGGTATGTCGGCCTTGACCCTTGGCCTTGCCGCCTGCGGCAGTTCCGGCGGCAGCAGCGCGGCGAATGCCGGCAGTACCGCCGCGGCCTCGGGCGCTGCGTCCGGCAGCGGCTTTGAGCATAAGAAGATCGCCATCGCCTGGAACGGCGCCAACGACGACGTCGTCCAGACCAAGGCCCACTTCGACGGCGAGATCGGCGAATTGCTCAACCTCGAATTCGTCCACTCCGAGCCTATCTCGGACGCCGGCGCTCTGACCACTTTCATCGAGAACTCCTACGCTTCGGGCTGCGACGCCGTCCTGACCAACGTCAGCAACGCCATCGACCAGGCGGCCGCCGTATGCAACGACCTGGGCCTCTACTTCGTGGGCATCAGCTCGAGCAACGCGGCTGAAAACCAGGACCTGCCCTGCTATGTCTCGGTCTGCGGCGCGTCTGCTGAGGGCTACGGCGACTCCTACGCCGAGGCGCTGACCTCGGTGGTGGGCGACGGCGCAGAGCACAGCATCCTGATCCTGTCCGGCGCGGCCTGCTACGGCGCGACCAGCTTCATCGAGGGCACGGTGGGCAGCCTGCGCGCCCTGGAGGACGTCTATGGCCTGACTTACAACGAGGACCTGAACGCCCTGGCCACCAGCAGTGTCCAGGTAGAGGCCGAGAACGACAAGGGCGTGCGCATCACCATCATGCCCGGCATGGAGGACCTGGCCAACATGGTCTCGCCCCTGCTGCAGACCGGCGACTACGACGTCGTGGTGGGCACCACCGACATCTACGGCTCCCTGAGCATCGCCATCAACGAGGTGGAGGAAGCCCTGGGCAAGAACATCAACATCATCAGCCGCAACACCTTCTCCGAAATGGTGGGCACCGCTTTCAACAGCCAGGACTCCACCGGCCATCCGGCCCTGAACGCCATCGTCTGCACAGGCCTGTACGAATTTTTGGCGGGCATCATCGTCCTGCGCAACGCTCTGGACGGCTATGTCGAACAGATGCGCAGCGAGGACGGCACTTGCAGCCGCGTGCCCGGTATGCGGCCCACCGTCATCACCAGCGCCGAGGAGTACAATGTCCTGTCCGGCGACGATCTGCCCTACGCCTTCATCACCGAGGACGAGATCCTCAGCGTTTGCAGCCTGCTGCACCCCGAGATCACCTATGCGGACATCGACGCGCTGGGCGCCAAGCAGACCACCGACTATCTGATGACCAAGTTCGCATAAGAGAACTGACAGCACGAGGGAGGCGTCTGTGTTATGAAACAGTCCAATCAAATCGTCAGGGCGCTCAAAAGCGTCGCCATTGCGCTGGCCTTGCCGGTGGCCATGTTCGTCATCATGGAGGCGCTGGCTTTCTTTACCCAGGGCGAGCACATCATCAAGTCGAGCCTTGACATCAAGAACCTGATCCGGTCCTCCGGCATTTCGGCAGCCATCGCCTTCGCCTGGTCGATGAACCTGACCAGCGGCCGTATGGATCTGTCCCTCGGCGCGCAGCGGGTGGCGGCCACCATCTGCGGCGGCTTTGCGGCCACCGCGCTGGGCCTGGGCGGTATTTGGATCCTGGTCTTTGCCATCCTGTTCGGCGTCCTGTTTGGGGGGCTTGTGGGCACCGTGTTTGTCACTCTGCGCATCCCGCCCATGGTCCTTGGCATCGGCATGGCCTGCATCCTTGAGTGCGTCGGCTTCGCCCTGTCGGGCGGCGCGGGCTTCAAGATGGTGACGGCTGCCGGCTCTGCGGCTTTGTCCGACGTCAACTTCACCATCGCAGTGGTGGCTGTCATGCTGGTGGCCATGCTCCTCCTGATGACCTACACCACCTTCGGCTACCGCTTCCGGGCGGTGCGCGGCTCCCAGTTCATCGCGGCCAACGCGGGCGTCAATGTCTTTGCAAACGTGGCCGTCTGCTACGCGGTGGCAGGCTTACTGGTAGGCGTCTCCGGTGTGCTGGACGCGGCTTTCGCCGGGTCGATGGCTGCCACCATGGGCCTGACCAGCAACGGCAGCGTTATGGCGAATATGTTCCCCATGATGATCGGCTGCAACTTCCTGTCCCGCTACATCAACCAGGCGGTGGGCGTCGTGTCGGCGTCGGTGGCCATCCGCATCTTTGCGATGGGCCTGCTGGTATTCAACATCTCGGACGCCGTCAGCAGCTGCATCAACATGGCGCTGTTCATCGCCTTCCTGATCTGGCAGGCCAACAGCTACCGCATCGCCCAGTATAAGCACGACCGCGAGCGGATCGCTCAGGCCCAGGCCATGAAGAAGGCCCGCGCCGCCGCATAAAACAAGATAATTCCATCTCATTATTTCTTCTCTTACCGCCGGCGGGCGCGGGTTTCACGGCCTGCGCCCGCCATTCTGGTAGGGGAGCTTTTCAGGAGGTTTGTCCATATGGCAACGACCCTCGCAACCTTTGCAAAACAGAAAGACTACCTGATCTGCGTCGATTCAGACGGCTGTGCCATCGACACCATGGATATCAAACACCACACCTGTTTCGGCCCCTGCATGGTGGAGGAGTGGGGCTTGCAGCAGTGGGCGCAGCCCATCCTCGCCCGTTGGAACGAAATCAACCTCTACACCATGACCCGCGGCACCAACCGCTTCAAAGGCCTGGCCATGGCGCTGGCCGAGATCGACAAGCAGTACACCCCCATCGAGGGCTTGCCGGACCTGCTGGCCTGGGTGGACAGCGGCGCGGCCCCCAGCAACGATGCGGTGGAGCAGGCTTTCAAACAGACCGAAAACCCCATCTTCGCCAAGGCCCTGCGCTGGTCCAAAGCCGTCAACAAAGCCATCGCGGCCCTGCCAGCTGAGTCAAAGAAAGCCTTCCCCGGCGTGATCGAAGCCCTGCAGGCGGCTCACGCCGCTGCCGATGTGGCAGTGGTGTCCAGCGCCAACCGGGACGCCGTAGTGGAGGAGTGGGGCCGGTATGCCCTGTTGGATTCCGTTGATGTGCTGCTCTGCCAGGATGCGGGCAGCAAGGCTCACTGCATCGCCGGGCTGATCGAAAAGGGCTACGCCCCCGGCCATATCCTGATGTGCGGCGACGCGCCGGGTGACAAGGCCGCCGCTGAAGCAAACGGGGTGTTTTTTTATCCCATCCTGGTCCGGCATGAGGCCGAGAGCTGGGCCGCGTTTCACGAAGCGCTGGCTCATCTTCTGGACGGTAGCTACAGCCTCTACGGCGCGCAGAAGGCGCAGGCATTTCTTGATAACCTCTCGGGCAAAGCGTAACAGAAAGGAGCATTTCTCATGATCGACCTGAAAGCGAAACCGTTTTACCTGAACGACGAACAGATCCAGTGGGTGGAGGACACCATCGCCGGCATGACCCTGGAGGAAAAGCTGGGCCAGCTGTTTGTGATCCTGCAGGCCCAGCCGGGCTTCCAGGAAAAGCAGGTGGAAGCCCTGCTGGCGCAGTCCCACATGGGCGGCCTGCGGTGGCAGAACGGCGGCAATAAAGAGCAGATCTACAGCCAGCTGACCACCTTCCAGAAGCACAGCAGAATCCCGCTGCTGATCGCCGCCAACTGCGACGACGGCGGCAGCGGAGCCGCCCCGGAAGGCACCTTTGTGGCCACCGCCGCCGAGTGCGGCGCGGGGGAGGGCACCGAGAATGCCTACCATGTGGGTCTGGTGGCCGGCCGCGAGGCTTCGGCCCTGGGCGCTAACTGGATGTTCAACCCGGTGTGCGACGTCTACATGAACTGGCGGAACACCATCGTCAACACCCGCTCCTTTGGATGCGACCCTGACAAGGTGATCGCCAACGCCAAAGCCTATATCAAGGGCGTCAAGGACGCCAACCCTCACATGGCCTGCACAGCCAAGCACTTCCCCGGCGATGGTGTGGAGGAGCTGGATCAGCATCTGGTCATGGGCGTCAACTCCTTGAGCGTTGAGGACTGGGAAGCCACCTTCGGCAAGGTGTACCGGGCCCTGATCGCCGACGGGCTGGAGGCCGTCATGGTGGGCCACATCGCCCTGCCCGAGATGAGCCGCAAGCTCTGCCCCGGCATTGCCGACCAGGATATTAAGCCGGCCACCCTCGCGCCGGAACTCTTGACTGGCCTGCTGCGCGGCGATATGGGCTTCAATGGCGTCATCATCACCGACGCTACCCACATGGTAGGCTTCAGCGCAGCGGAAAAGCGGCGGGATTCCGTTCCCGGCGCCATCATGGCCGGCTGCGACATGATCCTGTTTGCCAATGACATCGACGAGGACACCGCCTACCTGAAGGACGCCTATGACAAGGGCGACCTCACCGAGGAGCGGCTGTCGGATGCGCTGCACCGCATCCTGGGCCTGAAAGCCCACCTGCACCTCTACGAGGAGGCTGTCCGCATCCCGGACAAGGCCGGCCTGGCCTGCGTGGGCTGCGAGGAGCATCAGAGCTACAGCGCTCAGGCTGCTGACAGCTGCATCACTTTGGTCAAGGATACCCGCGGCAATCTGCCCATCGACCCCGCCAGGATGAAGCGGGTCTTCCTGGTGTACGAGGGCTCCACCCCCACCACCAAGGGCTACAAGGGCGACCCTGTGAAACAGGTGGTCGTCGAGGAACTGGAAAAGGCCGGCTTCGAAGTGGACGTCTGCCCCAACTACCACGACCTGGAGGTAGAAAACGGTGTTTCACCCATGAACTTCGTCAAAATGGTCAGCCATCAAAGCCGCGCCAGTTTCCTGCAAAACCATGATTGGGCACTGGTGGTGGTCAATGTCAAGGGCTACGCCCAGGAGAACAACGTCCGCCTGCGGTGGAGTTGCAATCACAGCTGTGAGCTGCCCTGGTACAACGAGGAAGTGCCCACCGTCGGCATGAGCCTCAACTACACCAACCACCTTATCGACCTGCCCCAGATTCACACCTTCGTCAACGCCTATGCGCCGAACCGTGCCCATATCCGTGCCGCCATCGAAAAACTGACCGGCAAAAGCGAATTTAAGGGAACCGCCGAGGACAACGTGTTCTGCGACCGGTGGGATACCAGGCTGTAAATGCAACCTTGTAGCGCTTTTGCCAGATATGGTATACTGCCCTTATCAACATGGAGAGGGGAGAGGCGAAAAATGCGCAAAGACCGGCAGGCGGGCACCGTCCGCGGGCGGCTGCTGTTGTTGACGCTGGCGCTGCTGGCAGCGTTCACACTGCTGCTGGCGGTATACGGCTCGGTGATGGTGGGCGACCTACGCGAGCGGATGCTGCTGGAAGCGGAGGAACCACTGCAAAACTATATGCAGGAGTTCCACAACCGAAAGGAGAATATGGAGCAATACCTGTCCTACCTGGCAGTCACCAACGACGCCTTTCAGAATCTGTCGGGTCAGTCCAGCCGGGAGGCTCTCTATCTCGCCAGCGACGCACTGCAAAACGAGCTGGCTGCCATGGCTGGGATGAGTGGCGGCGAATACCTGGTCGTCCTCTACCACAGTGGGCTGGACTTTATGCTGGCGGCGCGGCAGAGCGTCAACTTGAAGGATGAGCTTGCCCTGCTGGAAGAACGCAGCTTTCGTCAGGCGCTGCAGGTGGAGCTGCGGCAGGGGGATTACCCCGCCGACCGCTGGTTCTGCGTGCAGGGCGGGGACGAGGTGCTGTATGTGCGGGTGGCACAGTATAAACAGATTTTGTGCTGTGTGGCCTGCCCGCTGTCGAGGCTGCTGGCGGCAGCCCCGGCAGGAGCGGACGCAGCGACGGTCCTCTACTACAAAGGGCAGCCCCTCTTCAACGCACAGGTACCCTTTGAGCTGCCCGATACGCCGGGACAGGCTGCTTTCCAGGATGGGTATCTGGTGGCGCAGGCCAGCGAGGATAAGCTGACGCTGGCGCGATTCACATCACAGCCGGCCGGTTTTACCGGTGCGCTGCCGATGTTGTTGATCGCGCTGGCGGTGGCCGTCCTGCTGATTTTTGTGCTGGGAGTCATCTATCTCTGGAATGGCTTTTACCGACCGGTGGCCCGTCTGGCCGCCACCATGGAGAGGCTGCAGAACAGCAGCCTGACGCCCGATGCGCTGGATCATGTGTACAGCGGGGCGGAGTTCCTGCAGATGAACGCAGCGCTGAAAAACCTGCTCTCCCAAATCACCGAGTGGAAGGTCAAGGCCTACGAAAAGGAACTTGAGCGCCGGGACGCTCAGCTCCAATACCTCCGCTCCCAGATACGGCCCCATTTTTACCTGAACTGCCTGAAAAATCTCTATGCCATGGCCCAGGTCAGCACCCCGGAAAAAATGCAGGAGAGCATCCGCTATCTGTCGGTCCATATGCGGTATATCTTCTCGGACCATGCTCAACTGACCACCCTGGGAAAAGAACTGGAACTGTGCCAGAACTATGTAGCTCTGTTCAGCTCAATGAATGCGACCTATCCCATCCAGTGCAGCGTCGAGGTGGAGCCCGCGCTGCGTGAAAAGACCATCCCGCCGGTGACACTCCTCTCTCTGGTGGAGAATTGCGTCAAATATTCTATCCGGCAGGACCGTCCCCTCAAGATCCTTCTCACCGCTTGTCTGCTGGAAGGAGAGGAGGGCGCGCCACTGCTCAACACCAGCGTACGGGACAACGGTAGTGGCTTTGCACCCGAATGGCTCGATCGCTTCAACCACCTGGAAAGCGGCGCCGGTGGGGAAGACCATGTGGGGATGACCAACCTCGTCCGCCGCTGCCGCGAACTGTACGGCGAGGCCTTCCACATCGCCTTTTACAATGGTATGGAGGACGACAAATACTGCGGCGCTTGCGTCGATCTGTTTATACCGGCTGAGAAAGGGGAGAGCTTACAAGATGAAACTGCTGATCGTGGATGATCAGATCTATGTGGCACAGGGGCTGCGTTTTGGCATTGACTGGAAGGCTGAGGGCTTTTCGGAGGTGCTTGTGGCGCTCAATGCACTGGAGGCCCGCGCTATCCTGCAAAAGAACGCAGTGGACGTCATGCTCTGCGACATCGAGATGCCGATGGAGAACGGCCTGTCCCTCATCCGCTGGGTGCGCGAGCAGAAAATGCCGGTCCGCTGCATACTGCTCACTGCCCACCCCGACTTCCAGTATGCGCGGGAGGCCATCCCGCTGGATGTGACCGACTATATTGTCCAGCCGGCCCCTTACAGCGAAGTGCTGCGGGTGGTCCGCAAGGCGGTTCAGGAGTGCGGCGAGCGGGTCAGCCAGGAGGCTGCTCCGGCCGGAGATGCGCTGCAAAAGCGCCAGGAATTGATGGAGAACATGGCTTTGCAGTCCTGGTTGGTCAGCCGCCAGCAAGCCCCCTACCGGGATGTGATGGGCGCCGGCCATCTGCCTGCTTTCGAGGACGAAGTCTGCCTGGCAGAGATCTGCATCCTGCGCTGGAACACTGAGAACAGCTGGAACAGTGATACCCTCTTTTATGCCATGAAGAACATGGTGGAGGAGTTGTTCGCCGACTGCGATTGCAAGGCGGTGCTGACCGAGCTGGCGCAGCAGGATTACTGCTGCATGGTTTGGGGCGGCAAAGCACCGGACGCCAGCAGCGCCGCCAAGCAGTTTGAATACCTGCGCAGCGCCTTCCGCCTGTACTTTCACGGCGAGGCAGCGGTCTACCTTCTTTCGCCCGTTTTGGTGCGGGACCTGCCGGAAGCCCGTGAAAGGCTGACCGCTGCTCATGCTGACAACATCGCCCGGCAAAGCCTGGTGCAGGTCTGCGGTAGCGAGAGCACTGCCGCCGGAACTAGGGCTGCTGCCGGCGCTTTCGACAGCGGCGAGATCGCCCGGCTGCTGGGCCAGGGCCTCAGCGCACAGGCGCAGGCCAAGCTGTTCGGCTGGCTGGACCAGCTTTTGGCGGAGGGTAAACTGGACGCTGCTGCTCTGCGCGGTTTTTATCAGGACTTCATGCAGGCCCTCTACAGCATCGCGGAGGAGAGCGGCGTTGACCCAAAGACCCTCTTTGATACGGCCGGGGCCTTTGAACTTTACCGCAACGCCACCCACTCGGTGGAGGAGATGAAGACCTTCCTTGCCTATGTCTGCAGCCAGTACGAGGGCTTGGCTGGGGAGGAGGGCAGCCGCCGTATCGTTCTGAAAGCGGAGGAATACATCAAGCACAACCTGGAAAAGAACATCCGCCGGGATGATGTAGCTGCCTATGCCCATGTCAGCGCGGGATACCTGTCCCATCTGTTCAGCCGGGAGAGAGGCTGCTCGCTGAAAGAGTACATCGTCCGGCAAAAAATGCTGCTGGCCCGCTCGCTGCTGCGAACGACGGCTTTACCAGTCAGCATTGTGGCCATGCGGGTGGGGTACACGAACTTTTCCCTGTTCTCCCAAAGTTACAAGGCGGCGTTCCAATGCTCCCCCAGCGCCGAGCGCAAGGCCATGGAACAGGAGCCGAAACTGTGACGCCGGCCAGGAAGATGGGGCGCCGCACCTTTCTGCGCGGTGCGGCGGGCACAGCTTTTCTGCTGGCCGGCTGCGGCAGAACGGAAATCTCTGCGGCACGCCCTGCGCCCGAGGCGCTGCCGGTGGTGCAGCTGTGGGGGATCGGCGGGATCAATGAGGCGACCCATCACCGCATCGAAGCCAGGCTGGATGCTCTTGCCCGGGAAAAGCTGGGCCTTTCAGTCAAGCTGACCATGGTCACTCGCAGCAGCTACAACGAGCGGCTGAACATTGCCTTTTTGCAGGGAGAGGCCCCGGACCTGTTTCCCATCTACCAGCAGTCTGCCTTTGATAGCCTCTACGACAGCGGCTGTCTGCGCAATTTGCACGGCTATATAGACGAGGATTATCTCAATAGCCTGCGGATCCCACGGCCCCTGTGGGGATGTACCCGGCGGGATGGTGACTACTATGGCGTTATCCAGTACAGCGAGACTATGCAGTTCACCACCTGCCAGATGCGGCAGGAGACGGCCGATGCGCTGAGCATCCCCCAGGACGACCGCCTGTGGAGCTGGAACGAACTGCACGGGTTACTGCTGCGGATGAAAGAGCTTTACCCCGACCGCGCGCCCCTGGTACCCCACTACGGCGCAATGTTGAACTACTTCGGCCAGGATAGCCTGGGAGACGATCTCGGCGTTTTGGTGGATGAGGACGGCGATGCCACCACAGTGGAAAACCTTTACGACAGCACTCGCTACCGGATGATCTGCCGCCGGATGCGCCAGTGGTATCAGGAGGGGCTGATCCTGCCTGACGCCTATGAGGGACAGGTGAACGGTGTGCTGCAAGTTTTGCAGGGGATAGGCTGCTGCTTTTTGCAGCGCAGCGGCGAATACGGCGCGTCGGACGGCTGGGTCCGGCTGCGCCTGTCCGAGCCGACCTTTGATACCTACACGAACTATGTATTCTGGGGCGTCTCGGCCCAGAGCGCCCAGCCCTGGCAGGCGGTACAGCTATTGCAGGCCATCTACAGCGACCCAGACATCGCTCTGCTGCTCCTTTTTGGGGAACAGGAGACCGACTATCGTCTGGATGCTGCCGGGGAGCTGACCGTGACGGACGCCAGCTGGTCGGGCAACAAATGGGCTTGGCCCGGCTGGCAGGCAACACAGCAAAAAGTCAGTCTGGAAAAACTGCGCCTTATCCCCAAAGAAACGCAGGTGCGCTATTCGCCGGCCTACGGCTTTGTCTGCGATGCCAGCGCCTACGCCGCCGAGGCGGAGGCCTGCAAAACGGTAGTGGAAAAGTACCACAAGGGGTTGCTCTGCGGCTTCCTTGAACCGGAAAGCACGATCCCCGCCTTTTTGCAGGAACTGGAGGACGCCGGCATCAACGCCATCATCCAAGAAAAACAGCGCCAGCTGGACGCCTGGCTGGCCCTAAACGGGAAATAAAACTGGAGGGAACTTTATGCGAACGATCTATTCTCTCAATGCCCTCAACTGGCGTTTTGCGCGGCTGGAAAGTCCCGGTATACCGCTGCCCGCGCCGGAGTCGAAGGTCTGGCAGGATGTCACATTGCCGCACGTCTGGAACAAGGACGATCCCAGCCAGACCGGCGAATGTGTCTACCAGGCGACTTTCGGGATGGATGCACGCCAGCTGGAAAAGCGGCACTTTATCGAGTTTGAAGCCGTGGCCGGCGTCTGTAAAGTGGAGATGAATGGCCAGCTGTTGGGCGAGCACCGGGGTGGCTACTCTACCTTCCGTTTTGCGATGGACGAGGCACTTGTGGAAGGGGCCAACACCCTCACCGTCCACGCCGACAACACTCGTTACAGCGATGTCAACCCCCTGACCGGCGACTTTGACAACTACGGCGGCATCTACCGTGATGTTAAGCTGATCGAGGTGGAGGGCACCCACTTCGACCTGCTCTACTATGGCACCCAGGGAGTAGAGATCGACGCCGAGGCCGACGGTACAGTGAAGATCACCCCTCACATCACAGGGGGAGAGGGGGCCATGGCCCGCTACGCCATTCTGGACGGTAATTGCATTGCGGCCGCCTGCGAAGTGTCTGCCATAACGGGGAGGGATGTGACCATGCAGGTGGAATATCCCCGCCTCTGGAACGGCAAGGCTGACCCCCACTGCTACACACTGCGGGCTGAGCTGCTGCGGGAGGGCGCTGTCTGCGATGCAGTGGAACTGGGCTTTGGTTTCCGCTCAATCGAGATGAACGCGGCGCAGGGCTTCTCCCTCAACGGCAAGCATCTGCGGCTGAACGGCGTCGCTAAGCACCAGGACCGCGAGAGAATGGGCTGCGCCTTCACCCGTGCTCAACTGGATGAGGACATGGCCATCCTCAAGGAGCTGGGGGCCAATGCAGTGCGCCTTTCTCACTACCAGCACCCGCAGTATTTCTATGACCTGTGTGACAAAGAAGGCTTTGTGGTCTGGGCCGAGATCCCCATGCTGGCCATGCCGGACGCCAACGACGGTGTGTTCGAGAACGCAAAAAGCCAGCTCACTGAGCTGATCCTGCAGAACAGGCACCACCCCTCCATCTGTTTCTGGGGTATCCAGAACGAGATCGCCATGATGGGTGAGAGCCTGGAGATGTACGACAAGGTCGCAAAGCTCAACGGTCTGGCAAAGCAGCTCGACCCCTCCCGCCTGACTACGGCGGCTAACCTCTACTGCGTCAAGAACAACAGCCAGCTTAATTTCATCCCTGACTGCATCGGCTATAACCTCTATTATGGCTGGTATTACGGCGAGATGGGGGACTATGCCGGCTTTATCCGCAAGTTCCGCAACGACAATCCCGGCGTTCCCCTCGGCTTTTCGGAGTACGGGGTGGACTGTAATTTGGCTTACCACAGCGAGACGCCCCGGCGCAAAGACTACTCGGAGGAGTACCAGGCCCTCTACCATGAGACAGTCTATCCCCAGCTGACCGCTGAGCCCGCCGTCTGGGGCAGCTTTGTGTGGAACCTGTTCGACTTTGGCAGCAGCATCCGGGATGAGGGCGGCGTCAAGGGGCGCAACAGCAAGGGCCTTGTCACCTGGGACCGCCAGACCAAAAAGGACGCCTTCTACTATTACAAAGCCCAGTGGTCGGAGGAGCTTTTTGTTCACATTGCGGGCCGCCGCTTTGTAAAGCGAAGCGGAGAGAGCACTACCGTCAAGGTCTACTCCAACTGTTCGGAAGTGACCCTGACCACAAATGGCAGGGAAATACCCGGCAGGCAGACCGCGGCGGGCGTTTTCGCCTTCACCGTGCCGCTGGACGCCGACGCCCTCGAGCTGCGGGCTGAGGGGACGGGCTGCTCCGACAGCATCACCCTCGAACATGTGGCCCAGCCTGAGCAGAGCTACATCTACGTGGACCCCAACCCGGAGATCGACGTGAAAAACTGGTTCACCATGCAGGACAGCGGGGAGGACCTCTTCCCGGAAGACCGCTTTTCGATCATGGACCCCATCGGGGAGATCCTTGACAATGCCGAGGCTCTTGCCCTGCTGGAAACCGAGCTGCCCGCCATCGCCCACGATGAGCGGAGCCGCAAATACCGCAGTATGGGCCTGATTCGTATCATCAACCGGATGCCCCATAAACCGGATGAGGACTTTTTGAAAGACCTCAACCGCAAGCTGAATACTATCCCTAAAAAGACGGAGGGCAGGAAATGAACCCCCCTGCCATGAATCCTTATCTGCCCCTGACTGCTTACATCCCGGATGGGGAGCCGCGAGTGTTTGACGGACGGTTGTATGTTTACGGCAGCCACGACCTCGTGGGGGGCGAGAAAGGTTTTTGTCCCGGAGACTACGAGGTCTGGAGCGCCCCGGTAGATGACTTGGGCCGTTGGACCTGCCACGGGGTCAGCCTGGCTCGCAGCGCCGTGCCCGGTATGACCGAAGGGGATGCCATGGCCGCGCCCGATGTGGTCCGCGGGCCGGATGGGCGGTATTACCTCTATTTCAACACCAACGCGCAGAAAGTTTGCCGGGTGGGGGTGAGCGAAACGCCGACGGGGCCGTTCGAGCTGATTGGTGAAGTCCGTCTACCGGACGGTACGCCTTATGAGGGATACAAGATGTTTGACCCTGGCGTCCTAGTGGACGACGACGGGCGGGTGTATCTGTATGTGGGCTTCTGTATACCGGTGATGCCGGTTCCGGAACGTTTCACCGGCAGGGCCAGTCCCTTCGCTCCCACCAGCCTCGGCTTTGAGCTAGAATCCGACATGATGACCATCCGCCGTGGTCCTGTACCCATTCTGCCGGGGGCGGGCACAGCAGCAGGCACTGGCTTTGAAAACCACGCCTTTTATGAGGCCAGCAGTCCCCGCAAGATCGAAGGGCGGTATGTGATGGTCTACTCGACCGAGCAAAGCCATGAGCTGGCCTATGCACTGGCCGACACTCCCTTCGGACCTTATTGTTATGCAGGGGTGCTGGTCAGCAACGCTGATCTTGGCCTTGCTGGCAACATCCACCCTGTGATGCCCTACGGCAACAACCATGGCGGCCTTGTGGAGCTGGGCGGGGACTGGTATATTTTTTACCACCGCCAGACATCGGGGCAGGAGGCCAGCCGCCAGGGCTGTGCCGAAAAGCTGCCACGCCGGTCGGACGGTTGGTTTGGCCAGGCTGAGATCACAAGCTGCGGGCTGAACGGTGGGCCGCTGCCGGCATGTGGAAGTTATCCGGCGGCCTGTTGTTGCCGCCTGACCTCTCCTGATATCCAGTCGAAACGTTACACCATCCGCGATTGCCGCCGTGCCGTTGAACCCCACATCTACGAGGAGCCTTGCGGCAGGCAGCCCTGCCCTTACCCCTGTTTTATTGCAAACATCGGACCGGGCACGGTAGTGGGGTACAAGTACTTTGCCTTCGACCGCCCCGGGCGTTTGACTTTGACGCTGCGCGGAGAGGGACACTTTTCCGCAGCAATTCATGCCGACGATCCCGACGGTCTTTGTCTGGGCCGCTGCACGGGGGCGCTGGCTGGCTCCTGGCAGGACTTTGGGCTGGAACTGGTGCCGCTGGACGGAACACATGCACTCTATATCCGCTTTGAAACAACAGAGGGGAGGCTGCAATTTGCGGCTTTTGCCTTTGCGCCTTGAAAGGAATAACCGAACGATGAAACCAAACGTATTGAACACTAACCTTTCCGGTAAGGTCGCCGTGGTCACTGGGGCGGGCGGAGTGCTCTGCTCCGATATGGCCAAGACTCTGGCCCGCGCTGGGGCAAAAGTCGCCCTGCTCAACCGCACGCTCTCCAAAGCACAGGTCCACGCCGACGCCATTGTCGCCGAGGGCGGGATCGCCAAAGCCTACCAGTGCAACGTCCTGGTCGAGAACGACTGCAAAGTCGTTGCACAGCAGGTGCTGGAGGACTTCGGGCCCTGCGACATTCTGGTCAACGGCGCGGGTGGCAACAGCGCCAAGGCCAACACCGACAAGGAATTCTACGAGCCGGGTGACATTGACGACTCGACCTTGCAGACCTTCTTCACCATTTCACCCGAGAACGTCTCGAGTGTTTTGGAGCTGAACTTTCTCGGCACATTGCTGCCGACCCAGGCATTCGCCAAACAGATGCTGGGCCGCCCGGGTTGCTGCATCGTCAACATTTCCAGCATGAATGCCTTTACCCCATTGACCAAGATCCCCGCTTACTCGGGCGCGAAGGCGGCAGTCTCTAACTTCACCCAGTGGCTGGCGGTGCACTTCAGCAAAGAGGGCATTCGGGTCAACGCCATCGCGCCTGGCTTCTTTGTCTCGGAGCAGAACGCCCGCCTGCTCTACAACGAGGACGGCACCCCTACCGCCCGTGCTCAGAAGATACTGGCCGGAACCCCCGCCGGCCGAATGGGGCGACCCGAAGAACTGGAAGGCGCGCTGCTCTTCCTTGTGAACACTGAGGCTGCCGGCTTCATCAATGGCATCGTCCTGCCGGTGGACGGCGGCTTCCAGGCTTATTCGGGCGTGTAACGACGACATTCTCTTATCCTTTCATATCAACCTTTGCCGTAATAAGACGGCAGACAGCCGCCCACTGCGTTTTGACACGCAATGGGCGGCTGTTCCATTTGTCCTATTGTCTTGACCCCTGCCGGAACCTGAATGAAATAGAACGGATTTTCCCTCTGCACATTTTTGCACATTTTCTGCACATTGTAGAGCTGGATATTGGATGTACAACTGTGCAAACTATGCAAAGAATGCAACGGATAAAAACGGATAAAATGACGATAATTTGATAAAGATAACGGATTTGCGCAAGATGCCGGTTTGGACGAAAAATGCCTCTCGGTTCCTCTTAATCAGTGGGCCCAGGGTTCGAGTCCCTGGAGGTGCACCACAAGCACAAAATCCGAACTTTTTCCAATAGGAGAAGGGTTCGGATTTTTTATTTTTCTTAAAAAGTGGAACCCGAGTCGGGTGCTCTTTGCGTGAAAATAATATTTCATAATGCGACAAAATAGAAAATTATACAAACATTTTACAGCTGTGTGGTCGCAGGCTTTACGTTCCTCTGGTAAACTTGGAATTGTTCGAAGCGGTTAACATTTTAAGATTACCGGGAGGTATCATGTATGGAATCTGTCAACAAGCAGACGGCCAGCCAGTCCCAGAAACTGATGGTCTTTGTCCTGACCATGGCGCTGTACGGCCTGGCCACTCTCTTTTCCGAGCTGATCCCCAAGTTTCAGGTGGGCATCGTGGAGTTTTCGGTGGAGTATTTCCTGTTCATTCCGCTGACGCTGGCAATGCTGTTTGACCCCATGTCCGCGGCGCTGGGCGCCGCCACCGGCGAGCTGGTGTTCAGCGAGATCATGCTGGGGCAGTTCGGAGGCCTGGGCGAGGTGGAAAAATTCCTCACCGTCACCATCGGCGTCTATGTGGCCGGCCGGCTGGTGCGTGACCCGTCCAACCGGGTGATGGTCGGTGTGGCGGCCATAGGCGGTACCGCTTTGCAGCTGTTTATGGGTACGGTGGTGGATATTCTGAAAGTACAGTTTGCCATCGAGGACTTTGAGGCCGTGGCCGGCCTGCCCGAAAGCGTCTTTGCCACCGAGGGCTTTGCCTTCCTGAACGACCTGCTCTTCTCGGGCATCCTCTTCTGCCTGCTGCCCACCCTCTATCTAGTGCCCAAGCTCCACGGCAAGATCGAGCCGCTGCTGGGGATGCAGCCCCGCACCCCGAAAACCGCACTGGAGCCCCTGGGGGCCAAGGCTGTCCTGGGCTGCATCGTCGGTTTTGCTGCTGCCGCCGGCACCCAGATGCTGGCCAAGAGCGGTATGAGCCTTGTGGACTGGGAGGCTCCCTGGTCTGAGAGCATGCCCGCTTTTGCAACGGCGATTTTGATCGCCGCCGCCCTGTGTCTGGTGGCCGTCCTGGTCATCCGCAAACAGGCCGAGCAGAACCAGAAAGGTTGAGCCTATGCACGCGATAGAAATAGATCACCTGACCTATTCCTATCCGGGCGCGGCGCATCCGGCGCTGCAAGATATCACCGTCTGTGTGGAACAGGGGGACTTTCTCGCCATTGTGGGCAACAATGGATGTGGAAAGTCCACTTTTTGCAAGGCCCTCAACGGTCTGATCCCCCAGTTCATCAGCGGCGATTTTTCGGGGCGCGTCCTTGCCTGCGGGCTGGATACCCGCACGAGCGACGTGGGCGCCCTGGCCCGGAAGGTGGGGTATGTATACCAGGACTTTGAAAATCAGATCATTCGCCCCACCGTGCTGGACGACGCCTCCTACGCCTGCCAGAACTACGCCATGCCAGACTATAAGGAGCGGGGCATGGCGGCGTTGGAGCAGTGCGGCCTGCGCGGCCGGGAGAGTGATTTCATCTGGCAGCTGTCGGGCGGGCAGACCCATCTGCTGGCGCTGGCGGGGGCTCTGTCTCTGCAGCCCGACGTCCTGATCCTGGACGAGCCCATCGCCCAGCTGGACCCGGCCCACGCCGACCGCATCTATGGGGTGCTGCGGGAGCTGAACGAGCGGTACGGCAAGACCATCATCGTCATCGAGCACCACACCGAGTACATTGCCGACTTCTGCAAGCACGTCATGCTGCTGAAAGAGGGCCGGGTGCAGTGGATGCTGCCCACCGGCGAGGCTCTGCAGCGAGTGGAAGAACTGCAAAGCTGCAATATTTTCCCGCCGCAGGTGACCCTTGCGGCCTGGCGGATGCGCCAGGCGGGCAGCCTGACCGTGCCGCGCCTGCCGGCGACCATCTCAGAGGGCAGGGAAGTGTTTGTCCCCCGGGCAGACCCGGCGCCCGCCCCGCGGCCTGCCGTCCCTGCGCAGGGGGAGACGGTGGCCTCCTTCCAGGACGTTTCGGTGGCCTACCGCAGCATCAAAGGGGAACCGCGTAAGGTGTTCGATGGGCTCGACCTGGAGATCCATAAGGGGGACAAGGTGGCCCTCATCGGCTCTAACGGCGCAGGTAAATCCACTTTTATGAAACTGCTGGTGGGGCTGATGAAGCCGTCGGCCGGCACGGTCTGCCTGCATGGACGGTCTCTGCGGGACGTCCGGCCGGAGGCCCTTTCCCGCGAGGTCTCGATGGTCTACCAGAACCCCGAAGATATGTTCATCAAGGATTCGATCGAAAAGGACATCGCCTACGCGATGGAGGCCCGGGGCGTTCCCGATGCGGCCGGCCGCACCGACCGGCTGCTCGAGCGTTTCCGTCTGTCCGGCCTGCGGGACCGGGACGGCCGCCTGCTCTCGGGTGGGCAGATGCGCCGGGCCAGCCTGGCCATCGGGGTAGCGCTGGACCCGGGCATCCTGCTGCTGGACGAGCCCACCGCCAACCTGGATATTGCCACCCGAAAGGAGATCATGCGCACCCTTGAGGATCTGAAAGAGATCACCGAGACGGTGGTCATTGCCACCCACGATATGCAGCTGGTCTGCGAGTGGGCCCAGCGGATCATCGTCCTGTGCGGCGGAAAGGTCGTGGCCGACGGGACCCGGGATGAGATCTTCGGAGACCGCGCCTTGATCGAGCGGGTGGGCATCCGTCCGCCCGAGATCTTCGCCATGGGGCAGGCGCTGGACCCCGCCGCCCTCTGCTACACCATCGACGACTTTTTGCGCTGTTTTGAGGGGAGGAAGCCTGTATGAAAGCGGTCGATAAGCTCTCGGAAAATATCCTGGACAAACTGTCCATAGATTTTCTGCGCAGCCAGGTGCTGAAAAATGCTTACGGCAACAACGATACCGTCATCGCCGCGATGGACCCTCGCGTCCTGATCGTTTGGTACCTCTTTTTTGGGCTGGTCCCCTGGTTCGTCAGCGACCTGCCCTTCCTGCTGGGATGTTTTATGCTGGTAACAGCCACCACGATCCTGGCTCATGTGGCGGGGCTGGTGCTGTTCCTGTTCGGGCTTGGCGTGTTCTCCCAGACGGGGTATCTGCTGGTCGTGACCTGGCTGTTCGGCGGAGACGCCTCGGCCATCGCGCCGCTGCTGGTGCTCACCCTCAAGGTGGCCACTGTGTCACTGGCATCGGTCACCGTCTTTTCGGGGATGGACCCCGACAAACTGGCCAATGGCCTGATGTGGTTTGGCTGCCCGGAGCAGCTGTCTTTTTCCATCTCCTACGCCTACCGGATGCTGCCCATCCTGATGGAGGAATTCCAGAACGTCCTGCTGTCCTACCGGCTGCGGGGCAACCCGCCGGCCCACGACACCCTTTGGGGCAAGATCCGCTACCTGGCTTACCAGATCCAGATCATCATCTGTGCCTTTTACCCCCTGATGCTCAACACGGCCAAGCGGTCCCGCACCACTGTCGAGGTGCTGGAGATCAAGGGCTACCGCTACGCCGCCGCCAACCCCGAAGTCAAAAAGCTCAAGCTGGCCGCCCTCAAAGTGACGAACAACGATCTGCTGTTCCTGGCGCTGTCGTTTGTCTGGGTCGCCGCCGCCTTTTTGCTTTCCACCTTGCTCTGAGAGGGACAACGCTATGTACATGGATTTTCACACACATGGGAAGCTGGCAAAATATCTGCCTTTCTCCACCGAATATACCGACTGGCTGCTGCGCGAGGCGCGCCGCGCCGGCCTGGACGCCATCTGCCTGACCGAGCATTTCAACACCCAGCAGTTCGACACCCTTTACGGCTACATCGAAGCGCGGGGCGAAAAGAACGGGGACGCCTATGTATTTGAAGACGCGGGCGGACTGCGCGTTTTTCCTGGCATGGAGACCGACATTGCGGAAGGCGGGCATGTGCTGTGCGTCGGCCCGATGGAGGCCATCCGGGAGATGAACCGCCGCCTGGAGCCGCACAAGGCCAAAGACCGGTTCCTCCCGGCGGCGCAGCTGCTGGAACTCTTTGCTGAATACCCGGTCCTGGTGGGGGCGGGGCACCCCTTCCGGGACGGCGGGCACATCCCCGACCTGCCGCCGGAGCTGCTGATGCGCTTTGATTTTCTGGACCTGAACGGCAAGGACACCGCCGAGGACCGTCAGCGCACCGAGGAGCTGACCTTCGGGCTGGGGCAGCGGCTGGGCAAGCCGGTGGTGGCCGGCAGCGACACCCATCAGGCGGTGCAGTATGGCTGCATCCGCACCTGTTTTGAACACGATTTTGCTTCCTTTGACGCGCTGGCCCGGGAGATGAAGGCGGGCCGGTACAGCATCTGCGTCCATCCCGACGCGGAGGTCAAGGTGCGCACGGCCGGCCTGCTCAAACGCGCGCTGAAAGAGGTCCACGCCCTGGGTGGGGACTATGTTTCGGTCCTGTTGAGCCGCGGGGGAGAGTCCCCGGCGGTGCTGGCAGCCAAGAAGGCGGCCCTGTGATGGACACCGCTGCGCTGCTGCGGCAGGCTGGCCGCATCGTACGGGAGGCGGGCGCGCGTTTGGAGGACCGGAGCCTGGCGGCGCAGGTGCGCGCCAAAGGCCCCACCGACTTTGTCACGGCGGTGGATACCGAAGTGCAGGAGCAGATCCGCGCCCGGCTGCAGGCGCTGGACGGAACGATCCAGTTCATGGCCGAAGAAAAGGACAACGCCGCGATCGATCCGGCCCGCCCGGTCTGGGTCCTGGACCCGGTGGACGGCACCACCAACCTGATCCACGGTTTCCGGCACAGTGCAATTTCGCTGGCGCTGGCCGAAGGCGGCAGGGTGTGCCTCGGCCTTGTGTTCGACCCCTTTGCAGGGGAGCTGTTTGCTGCCCGGCGGGGCGGGGGAGCGTTCTGCAATGGGCGGCCGATCCATGCCAGCGGGACCGTGCACCTGGCGGACAGCCTCTGCTCGGTGGGGACCAATCCCGGCCGGCGGGAGGAAGCCGGCGCCGCCTTTGCCCGGGCCCGCCGCATCTACGACTGCTGCCACGACATCCGCCGGATCGGTGCGGCCTCCGTCGAACTGTGCTATACGGCCTGCGGCCGTCTGGATGCGTACCTGGAGCACGGTCTCAAACCCTGGGACTATGCGGCCGGCTGGCTGATCCTGGAAGAAGCCGGCGGCCGCCTGACCACATGGGACGGCAAGACCCCTTCCCTTGCCGCAGCCAGTTGTGCTATACTGGCGACGAACGGCCGCATTCACGAGGAATTACTGGCCCTGGTATAACAGGAGGCGTCTATGAATCTTTCCTTTCCCCAAATGCCGGAAAAACTGACCAGCACCGAACAGGACATCGTAGAATACATCGCCGCGCACCGGGATGAATTTCTCTGCATGACCATCGGGCAGCTGTCGGCGGCGCTGCATATCTCGGAGGCCACGGTCTCCCGCTTTGCCCGGCATGTGGGCTGCGAGGATTTCAAGCACCTCAAGCGGACGGTGGTGGAACAGACCGTCCAGCGCGGGCCGGTCCAGAAACTGAGCAACACCCTGCAGGCCAAGGAAGGCGACATCCTTGCCGCCTGGCTGGAACAGCAGCGCTACAACCTGCAAAAGACCCTGGACCTGTTGGACCGGGAGGCCTTTGCCGCGGCGGTGGCCGCCCTGCTGGGGGCGCGCAAAATTTTTCTCCACGCCCGCAACGCCTCCCGCGCCCCGGCCGTCCTGCTGGAATACCGACTGCGCCGCATCGGGCTGGAGGTGGAGCAGCTGCCGGCGGCCGGCAGCGAACTGGCCGAGCGTCTGGCCGCCATCGGCCCGCAGGACGTGGTCGTGCTGTTCGGCTTTGCCAAGGTATCGCAGGCGGCCGGGGTCATTCTGGACCGGCAGCAGCAGGCCGGCTACCGGACCATCCTTTTCACCAGCCGCATTTGGCACGGCGAGGGCCCCGCGCCGACATCGAGCTTTTTGTTTACCGCGGGGACGAAAAGGAACAGCACTCGATGAGTTCCCCCATCTCGGTGGCCGAGGCCCTGAGCCTGGCCCTCTCGGCCCAGATGGGCGGCGCCGCCCTTGCCCGCCTGGACGAGATCCAGCAGCTCAAAACCGCCTATAAGGACCGGCTGTGAAAAGATGCGGCTGCCTGGTCCAGTCTGGCGCACCATAAGCACAAGATCCGAACCTTTTCCAATAGGAGAAGAGTTCGGATTTTGTTTTCTTCGGTGAGTTAAATAATGAACGGCTCCCTTTCCGAAACCGTACCGGAAGGCCGGGGGCCAAAGCGGTGATGGGTTACTCCAGAGTGAAAAATAGATGCGCCCTGAAGGACGTGAATTGCCCCCCATTTGTTCGACAGCATGAAATCCTGGTTGACACAAAACGCGCAAGCATCTTCCGCGCATTTCTACGCAGATTGCTGCAGGGAATGGTAGAAGTGCTGCCTCCCGAAGAGCAGGATAGGCTTTTACTGCGTTCTCTACTGTTCTGGCACACAGGGGTGCTTTCCTATTGGTATCCATAGCCAGCCCCAGGACAGCTCTGTCATAGGGGACCGGGGCTTCGCACCCCTGCCGCCGGCAAAAACGCCACAGCGCCAGCACCTTGCCTCCCTTTCTGCGCAACCAAACGCAACACATTTTGCCTGCCGCGGTTGGTGGAACTTTTGGACCATCGAGAGTATAATCGAACCAGGAGGTGTGAAAGGTATGAAAATGCAGAAAAATAAAATCGCCCAAAATCTGATGGTCCTGCGGCAGCTGCATCAACTGTCCCAGGAAGAGGTGGCCGGGCGGATCGGCGTTTCCCGGCAGGCTGTCGCAAAGTGGGAAACCGGAGTTTCCCTCAGATAAAGATACTTCCCACCCATGCTCCTGCTTCCACTATCATTATTACTGAACCATAAAAGAGCCGCTATGCCAGCATCCTACTGGCATGGCGGCTCTTTTTGTTGGCGTCTCCTACCTCACACGAGACCTTTAGTCTATCATATAGACTCCTGAAAAATATACGTTTTATCGATTCAATGAGTCCAACGGGGCCCCAATGCCAGACGGATTACCCCTGCAATCAGAGTATCGAAATCTTAACAGAAAAATGGGAGTACGACACCCTCCGCCAGAACAGTCAAAGGATGTGGTACTCCCGAAGGAAAGAACGAATGAACTTGAATAGACGGAAAAATTAACCCAGCCGCCACTGGGCGCTCTCGGTCTGGAGCTCCACCATGCGGCGGTAAAGGCCGCCCTGCTCCATCAGCTCCGCCGGGGTGCCCTGCTGGGCCACATGGCCGTCCTCCAAAACCACGATGTGGTCGGCTCCGGCCACGGTGCGCATCCGATGGGCAATGACCAGCACCGTCTTGCCCCGGAGCAGGCGGGAGAGGGCGGTCTGGACGGCACTCTCGTTCTCCACGTCCAGGCTGGCGGTGGCCTCGTCCAGCAGCACCACCGGCGCGTCCTTTAGAAGTGCCCGGGCGATGGAGATCCGCTGCCGCTCCCCGCCGGAGAGGGTGGAACCGTTCTCCCCGATCAGCGTCTGATAGCCTTGGGGCAGCTTGCGGATGAACTCGTCGCACTGGGCGGCCTTGGCGGCTTCCAGCACCTCCTCGTCGGTGGCGCCCCGGCGGCCCAGGCGGATGTTCTCCATCACCGTATCCCGGAACAACACCACGTCCTGGAACACCATGGAGTAGAAACGCAGGAGGGTCTCCGGGTCCACCGTGGACACATCCGTCCCACCTAAAAGTACCTTCCCGGCGGTGACGTCCCAGAACCGGGCGGCCAGCTTGCAGGCGGTGGACTTCCCGCCGCCGGAGGGGCCGATCAGAGCTGTGACCTCTCCCTGGCGGGCGGTGAAGCTCACATCTTCCAGTACCCCAGTGCCCTCCCGGTAGGCAAAGGAGACATGGTCAAAGGTGATGTCGTAGCGGTCGGGGTGGAAGTCCTCTGTTCCCGTCTGCACCGGCTGCTCCAGGATGGAGCGCATCCGTTCAATTTGCAGCTTGGTATTGAAGGTGGCGGCGATGTTCTGGAGCACCACCCCCAGAGGATCGTACAGCCGGGCGGCAGCGAACAGGAAGCCCAGGAAATAGAGGAAAGAGAGCTTCCCGGCCAGCAGCAGCGACCCGCCGGTGAGCACCGTGGTGGCAAGCCCCAGGCGCAGGAATGCCTGAGCGGAGCACACGAACACGCCGGTGGCCAGCTCGGAACGGATGGAACTGCCCTCCATAGCGGCCAGCTTTGCCTCCAGATCGCTCAAGTAGCGCTCCTGCCGGTGGCAGGCCTTGATGTCCCGGATGGTCTCCAGCCCCTCCTGGATGCAGTCGGCCACTGCCCGCTTGTTCAGGATGTTTTTCGTCCCAAAGGCGTCCTGGATCTTCTTGGAGCCCGCCGTCAGCGCCACCGCCACGGGTACCACCCACAGCACGGCCAGGGCCATACGCCAGTCGCAGGCAAACATACACACCCCGATCACCAGCGTGGAACCGACGGAGGCGAACAGCTGGGGCACATAGTGGGAAAACATCTGGTCCAGGCTGGAGCAGTCGGCGATCATGGTGGAGGTCAGGTCGCTGAGGTCACGGTTCCCAAAAAAGGACAGGGGGAGCCTGCGCAGCGTCTCCGCCAGGCTCACCCGGCGGTTGGCGCTCTCCCGGTAGGTGGCGATGTAGAGGGACGCGTACTGAAACCAGTGAAGGACGAACAGTAGAACCAGCACCGCCAGGGCAAAGCCCACATAGATCCAGAACCCCTCCATGGGGTCGCTGCCGCCCTCCAGACAGCCCAGCAGATGCTGGACCGTGAACAGAACCGCCCCGACGGGGAACATGAGGGCCAGGTTGCACACAAAGCACCAAAATACGGCCTTCACCAGATCCTTTGCCCCCTTCTCACTGAGGGCAAACCAATGCTGTAATTTCTTCGTCATACCGCAGCCTCCTTTCCGACCTTCCATTGGGCGCTGCGCTGATAGTCCGCCCACATGGCGGCGTAGACGCCGTTTTTCTCCAATAGGGCGCTGTGGCTGCCCTGTTCCGCGATCTTTCCTTCGTTTAAGACGATGATGTTGTCCGCGTTCTGCACCGTGGACAGCCGGTGGGCGATCATCAGCACCGTTTTGTTCCGGGTCAGGGTCTCAAAGGCCTTTTGGATCTGATGCTCATTCTCCGGGTCGGCAAAGGCGGTGGCCTCGTCCAGCACCACGATGGGAGCGTCCTTCAAAATGGCCCGGGCC
>OERL01000051.1_pt1 | contig 27061 bp, 17 predicted proteins | sample 1539981 | NCBI WGS metagenome assembly OERL01 (sample SAMEA3891867, study PRJEB23780) | metagenome | biome: terrestrial biome; feature: animal house; material: Caecal content | place: Italy | collected 2015-05-05
ATCGTATGCAACCTCTTAAAGCTCGATAAAAGCTGGAAGTGCCGCACCCTTTCGGGCGGGCAGAAACAGCGGCTTATCACGGCAAGCACGCTTGCAATGGGGCAGAAAATAATTATTCTTGATGAACCGCTCGCAAATCTTGATAAAGACGGCGCGGCAATGCTCATGGGCACGCTGCGCTCGCTCGCGCAGGCGGGTTATTGCGTGGTCGTCATAGAACACAGGCTCGACATGGTTCTGCCGTTCGTCGATACCGTCTGGCACATCGGCAACAAGACGGTAAAAAAGGTTGAAAACAGACAGGAGTATCTCATACAGCAGACGGCAAAAATAGAAGATAGTTGCCACATATATGCGGGTCAATCGCCGCTGTTTACACTCAAAAATATAAAGTTTTCCGTCAAAGACAGGGGCATTCTCAAAGATATATCGCTTGAAATTCCGAAGGGCGGCAGAACGGTTTTCCTCGGCGAAAACGGCTGCGGAAAGACGACGCTCCTGCGCCTGATTGCAAGATTATATAAGCCTACGGGCGGCAATATAGCGCAGTACATAGACGAAAAATTCAAACAAAAGCCGAAGGGCAGCAAGGCTTGGTATAAAAAGGTGGGCGTCGTATACCAGAACCCCGATTACCAGCTCTTCATGCCCACCGTGCGGCAGGAGATCTCTTTCGGCGCAAAGAGTGAAGAATACGCCGCGGAAATCGCCGAACTGTTCGGAGTAAAGCACCTTTGGGATCGCCATCCGCAGTCGCTTTCCGAAGGGCAGAAGCGCCGCGTTTCCATTGCGGCGGTCGCCGCGTGCGATCCGGAAGTGTTACTTCTGGACGAGCCGACGGTGGGGCAGGACTATGACGGACTTTGCGCTTTGGTGGAGATATTAAACAAGCTGCACATGCAGTCGGGCAATACGATGATCACCATCACGCACGACGTCCGCTGTGCCGAGGCGCTCTGTGACAGGGCGTATCTCATTGCGGACGGAATTGTCGCAAAGTGCGGCGGTAAGGAACTTGTACGGGAATATTTCACTCTATGAATGATAGGGGGACATGATGCATCATTCACAACTTGAGTACCTTATTGCAGTGCAGAAATTGCAGGGTGAGAGTGCCGGAGTAAGAGGTATAACGCTTGCAGATTATATGAATGTTTCGGCATCCTATATTGTAAAATTATCTGTATATGCGGAAACAAACGGATATGTCTGTCGATGCAATTCCAGAATGATGCGCCTTACAGAGCAAGGCGAGAGAATCGTAACGGAATACCTGACCGCCGCGCAATATATGGAGAACTTTTTTCTCTCCTGCGGGGTAGACAGAGCCACAAGCCACAATGATGCAATCAGAGGCGTGTGTGCAATTACCGAAAAGGCGAGGAATGCGTTGCGTTTAGCGCAGAACACAAAAGTACAAACAGATTAAATTTCTTATGAGGTCTTGCTTTTACTGCATTCTTTCGCTTGCTAATTCTTTGTGAAATATGTTATACTTATCTATGGAAATTAAACATGGTTAATTTTCTAAACGCAGACTTGTTTCCCATAAAAGGTGTAATTGCACCTGTTTTTTAAGGTGATAGGTTGCGTATGGCGAACTCAATAGGTTAAGAAGTTGGCGCGGAAAGAGCGCCAAACTTTAAGCGGTAATGTTCGCTAATGCGAACTTAAATTTTTAGAGATGAGTTCGCGTATGAGAACTTATATAACGGGAATACAAACAACTCTTAAAGAGAAAAAGGAGAACGCTCGGTGCTGTTAAAACTTCAAAATATCGGAAAAATATACGATTCCAACGATATTCTCACGGTGGGTATCCGCGGGATCGATTTGGCGTTCGACTATAACGAGTTTGTGACGATAGAAGGGGAGAGCGGTTCGGGCAAATCGACGCTCTTGAACGTCATCGGCGCGAACGATACATACGAGGAAGGGGAACTCTACTTCAACGGCGAGCCGACCTCGCACTACTCCGAAAGCGATTGGGAGAAGTACCGCGAAAAGAATATTGCCACCATCTTTCAGGACTTCAATATCATAGAAAACCTCACCGTTCTGGAAAACGTGGAACTTGCGCTCCTTCGGCTGGACGACAAAAAGGAACGCCGGAGAAGAGCAAAGGAACTCATCGCCCGCGTGGGGCTGACCGAGCAGATGAACAGGCGTGGAAGCAAACTTTCGGGCGGCGAAAAACAGAGGACAGTCATAGCCCGCGCGCTCGCAAAGGACGCGCCCATCATTCTCGCAGACGAGCCGACGGGCAATCTCGACGTCAAGGCGAGCAAAGAAGTGGCGGCGCTTTTGAAAGAGGTGAGCCGCGATAAACTTGTCATCGTCGTCACGCACAACCCCGAATTTTTCAAGCAGTACGCCACGCGCCGTGTGCGCATCTACGACGGCAGCGTGAGCGAGGATAAACAGATCGAATCTCCCGCGACGTACTCCGGGAGCGAACAGACGGAACAAATTGCCGTCAGTCGTTTTCATAATTTCAAAAACACTCTTCATATCGGCGTACTCAACTACAAGAGCCGCCCCAAATTCACCACAATGATGAGTCTTGCGCTCGCGGTGTGCGCGGTAACGCTCTTTCTTGTCATCGCGCTGTTCGGGCAGAGCCTTATATCTCCGCTCACGACCACGCTGGACGGCGTGGGAATAGAGGGCAAAGTCATCGTGTCCGGCACGGGGGACGGAATTTCAGCCGATACGCTGGACGAACTCGCCTATGATACGAACGCGGGTTATATTCTCGGCGACAGAACGCTGTCCGAATTTACAGTCACCGTTCCCGAAAGCGGGGATATGCTCAGGGCTTATGAGGTCGTCTGCCTGTATTCGCCGTATGAATATAACCTTTCTGCAAACGAGGGCGTGCTGGTGCTTCCGCAATCGGCAAGCAGCGACGGAGCGGCGATTGCCGGCGAATTCACAAACGCAGGCGTCGGGCTGGAGAATATAGAGATAAAAACGTCGCTCACGGCAGAGGATGTGCGGCTGTATCTCGGTTACGGCGCGCTTGCGGAAAACGGGCTGAAGATACAGGCGGTAAACTCTGCGGTGCGGCTCGGCGAGGACGAAACGACGGTCTATACCTTTGCCGTCAACGAAAATCTTGCGGACGGAAACATCAACCTCGTCAATTCCAACTACTTCAACGTTGTGGGGCGGACGGCGGTGTTTACGGCAAAGGCGGATAAGGCGTATATCGTGGCGGACGCGAGCGGAGAGAACGAAAGCATTGACGGACTCATCGTCGAAATGAGCGAAGCGGACTATGCCGCCATGTTTGAAGGCGGTTTTTCCTCCGCTGCGCAGGCGTGCCTGTATTTCTCCTCGGACGATGCGGCGCGGGCGGCTGTTTCAAAACTTCCCGAAGGATATATGGGGCTTTTGTCCACGAGCGGCATTTATGTGCAGAGCGCGGGGGACGTGTTCACGTCGAACGTGCTTTGGTATGTGGCGCTCATCGCCGCAAGCCTTCTTGTCGGCGTGCTCATCGGCATCATCTTTATGCGCAGCGTGAAGATTTATCAGGCGGATTTTACGGTGTACAGAACGCTCGGCATTCCGAACAAGGTTTCCAGCCGCTCGCTGTATATCCAGATGGCGCTCATTTTCCTGCCGACGCTCGTGCTTCTGCCGCTCGTATCGCTCATTGCCGCGGTCATTCCGGGCAGCAGCCTCGTGTTCATCTCGGCGGGCAATTACTTCTTCATAGAAGTCATGCTTCTCTTGATCGTCGAACTTGTGGCGTTCGGGTTCAATAAATCCCTCAACGGGCAGAGCATTCGTAAGAGCTTGAGGAGGGGAAGTAAATGATTAGAATCGAAAACATCGGTAAAGTATTCAACGCACACTCCCGCAACCGCAATGAGGTTTTGAAGGGCGTTTCCTTCGAGCTTCCCGAAAAAGGCTTTATCGCCATATACGGCAAATCGGGCAGCGGTAAGACGACCTTGCTCAACATCATCGGCGGGCTTGACAGGCAGGACAGCGGAAAAATATATATCGACGGCGAAAACGTTGCCGGGAAAGTGGATAAGGTACGCAACGCAAAAATAGGATTTATCTTCCAGAATTACTACCTCGAACGCGGCTATACCATCGCCGAAATCATGCGCAACGCCATGCACATCGCGGGTTTCAAGGACGAAGCCGAGATCGAACGGCGGAGCGAAGAAGTCCTTGCGCTCGTGGACATGGAGCGGTTCAAGAACAAGCAGGGCGACGCGCTCTCCGGCGGACAGAAACAGCGCGTAGCCATCGCCCGCGCGCTCATCAAGGGCGCGGACGTCATTCTCGCCGACGAGCCTACGGGCAACCTCGACGCGGAAAATACCATGAAGGTCATGGACATTCTCAAAGAGATCTCCAAGACCAAACTCGTCGTGGTGGTAACGCACGAGATAACGCTCATCAAGAAATATGCCGACAGCTACATAAAGCTCGTGGACGGCAGGCTGGACGAGAACACCGACCTCGGCGAAGTGTTTGAGTACGATACCGAACACAACAATATCTATGTGGACGAAAAGCCGCGCGGAGAGGTGAAAGAGGGCGCGCTGGACATAGAGTTCTACGGCGATACCCCTGCGGCAAGGGATACCATACAGGTATTTAACGATAAGGGCAGCATCTACATAAAGGCGGGCAGGAACGTCACCGTTCTGGACGATAAGAGCGAGAAAAAGATAATCTTCCGCGGCACCGAGAGGCGAAGTGAAGAAGAGCAGACCGCCCGCCGCGTTCCCGATTTTACAAAGAGCACGGCAAAAAGGAACGGCAGGCTGTTCACGGCGGGGAGTATTTTCAAACTGTTCCGCTCGGACGGTACGGAACGCGCCTATTCCACGGCAAACATCTTCAAACAAGTGTTTATCTTCGTCATCGCGGCGGTGCTGTGCTTTCTTTCTCTCATGGCGTTCGAGGCGGCGAACACGAGAATTGAAAATAAGGTGCTTGACAGTGACAGCGTGTATGTCAACATGAACACCTATACCGACCTGCGCACGCTGGATAAGAGCTTGTACGAGCATATCGACTTCTTTGAAACGCAGTACAAGCAGGGCAGCTTTTCGTATAACGAGATCGCCTCGATTTCTGGAATATCGGCGGACTATGCTCCAAAAGCGATAGAGGCGGACGACACGGCGGAGAGCGTGGGACTTACCTACGGCGAAATGCCGCAGGAAGGTGAAGTGCTTATTTCTCGTTCTTTGGTAGAAACGCTCAAAACGCAGTTCCGTCTTTCGGAACTGGATACAGACCGCGCGATGCTTCTCGCCGTGTTTGAGGACGAATACCGGGTGAGCGGAATAGCCGACGGCGGTACGCCTGCGGTGTATCTCAATAAAGTGGACTATGTAAACTTCCTCGGCGTGTACAACACGGTGCAGTTCAGCGATTACAACAACCTGTTCTTTGCCGCCGACTTTGCGGGAACAAGCTATACGAGCGAGATTCTCTTGTCCGACAGTTCTACGCTCGGCGACAGCGAAGTGACGGTGGAGATCAACCGTAATTCGCTGTATAAGATGATGACGGACACTACGCAGGCGGACTATCTCGTCAATGTAACGAACTCCTACCTCGCCGCAACGTCCGGCACGTCCACAGCGATTCAGATAGTCGGCAGCCGCCCTATGTATGTGCAGAGGTTCGAGATCACGCGCGACGTAATGGATACGGATATCCGTATCTACGTCAATGTGAATACACTTTCCAACATTTTTGTCGCGTTGCAGCCGGACATCGACGCATTGCAGGGTACGACCTCTTCCGCGGGCATTGCCTCGCAGTTCTACTTCGAGATAAAGACGAGCGGAGGGGAACAGCTTGCCTCTCTTATGAACACGCTCTCGCAGCTCGGCATCCGCAGTATCGACATCAATGCGCTGTATGCAAGGGAGAACGCGGAGATCATGAGCGATGCGACGGGCAATCTTTCAATCTTCTTCGTCGTGCTCGCGTTGCTGCTCATCGTGTGGTTCTTTATAGAAAAATCGGGGAGCATACGCAACAGCAAGGAATACGGCATTTACCGCGCGATCGGCGTGAACAGGAGCAATCTTCTGTTCAAGGAGATGCTGACGGCACTCACGAGCAACATGATAGGGTATATCGTGTTCTACCTCATCGTGTTTGCGCTCATGTGCGTGCGGTATGCGGTCATGAATACGGCGTTCGGTATGTTCGTCGGCATTGCGCTGGGCGTTATGGTTGCAGGCGGTCTTCTGATGCTTGCAATATCGCTCATCCCGTATCTGTTCGTGCTGTGGCAGACGCCCGCGCAGATACTTGCGCGCTATGACATTTAGGAATCCACCCGACTCGGTATTGCCATACGGGAAGGGAATTCAAATAAATAAAAAGGAGAAACAACTATGGCAAAAACTAAAAAAAAGGCAGTATTGCTGGTTGTGTGCCTTATGCTCGCGGTGCTGTGCGCCGGTGTGCTTGCCGCCTGCAACAACACCGAAACGTACACCGTCACCTTCATGGTGCGCGAAAACGGCACGACGGGCGACTGGCAGCAGTACACGACCGTCGAAACCAACGACGACGGCTCGGTAACGCTCCCCGCCGAACCTACCGTGGACGGCTATACCTTCCGCGACTGGTACACCGACGAGGCTTGCAGTGCGGATAATGTGTTTGACGAAACTTCCGTTTCGGGCGATATCACCGTGTACGCTCTCATGGCGGAGGCGAACATCACGCTCAACGTTACGGACGGCAGCGGCACGGCAACGCAGATTGCGGGTACGCTCTCCGCGCTTTCTCAAACGACGGCGGAGCAGGAAGCCGCCGCAGCCGAAGAGAACCTCACGTTTGACGGCTGGTACACGGACGCGGCGTTCACGCAGAAGTATTCTTCCGGCATGGACGCTACTGCGCTCTACGGCAGATATATGGCAAAAGTCACTTACGATAACGGTTACGAGGAACTGTATACTGAACTTGTAACGCCGAGCGGAAAGACCACTGCGCCCGATGCAAGGGTGGATGACTTTGTAAAGCGTTATATGGACGACGAAGATATTTCCTACAACGACTCGGAAGGCAACGCCATTGATTTTACGGCAGACACGTTTGACAAAAACGAAGTTGTGACCGTGCTTTGGAAAACGCCGGGACTTGAATATAAGGAAATTGAAGGCACGGATAACTATTATGTATCGGGAATTGATACGACGGATATTACCTATCCCGCTGTTTCTGTTCTTTCCAAAAACGTAACGATTGAAGGCAAGGCTGGCTGCAATGTAGTGGCAGTTGATGCTGCTGTCGGTTTAGACAGATACGATCAGGCAGAAGTTTTCATTTTCAATGAAGGCATTGAATCTATCATAGGGTTTTATGCCGCATCGTACGGCGGTCCGTCCGCAATGAAAGAGGTCCGGCTGCCTTCAACCTTGAAGGTGTTGGAAGATTCCTTTAATATGCCGAGTACCGCTATTTCCGAATTAGTTTTGCCGGAAGGTCTGGAAGTGATCATAGATTGTTTTTGGAGCGATATGTTGGCAACAGCAAATCCTGACCGTGAAAACGGCTTGAATATATCAATTACCATTCCCTCGACGGTAACCAACATGGTAGTCGTTCCCAAAAATCTCGATCTTTCGAAGAATAAGAATTTTCAGTATGACCAAGAAGGCAGACTATACTATATCAGCGCTAAAAGCAAAAGTATAATTCTCTGCTCGGAATATCAGTCGAATGTTACGGATGAAGGCAGACTCGTTGTGGAAGAGGGAGTAACGGGCGTGCAGGTATATCTGCTCTCCACGTTGAATTATGACTATCTTGACCTGCCCTCCACTTTCTGCGAGGTAGGCTATAACAATGCTGCAGAGAATTATCCCGCATATACCGGCTCCCTGCTCACGCCGCAGTCGGTAATCACCAATCCCGATGCGACGCCTGTATCGGGGACAACCCCTGATTCTTATGCGATTGTTTCCAATCTCGACGAAATCATCTATGTCACGATAGCGCGTACAGGTGATTTGCCCGTAAGCGACTATGCGTTTGTTTCCACTTCAGGCGTTCCCCATAACGGCAGCGAATTTGAAGATGACGTCAAAGTCGTGCTCATCGGCGATGTAGCGGCGGGCGCAACAGTAGAAATTCGTCTGACGGTCTCCTATTCGCGCGATAACGAGGTTACGACAAGTGTGCTTAGCAGCTATAAGAGCGGCGATACACTGACCGTTGCGGCTATTCTTGAAGCGGCAGGGGTTTCCGAAGAGGATTATACCGTGATCGTTCGCAACGTCGGCGAAGTGTATGAAGGCGGCACAATAACTTCCGACATGTATATTACCGTCGAATGTTATGCAAAGGCGGGCGGCTTTACCTATACGGTCAATGCGGACGGTGAAACGGCGACCGTTACGGGGTTCGATTCTGCCACTGCGGAACAGCTTACCGACGGCACTTACCGCGTTACCATCGACATGATTGACGGATATATTGTCACGGCGATTGCGGACGGCGCTTTCAAGAATGTCAGTGGCGTTTCCGAAGTGTATATTTCGAATGCTGTTACAACGATCGGCACCGAAGCGTTTATGAATATGGGCAATTTAAGGCTTGTGGATATTGCTCCCGGCGGACTTTCCGTCATCGGGGAAAGCGCCTTTGAAAACGCCGGCTGCGTGCAGGATTCCGACGGCAATTGGGCGGTCAACACCGAAGGCGGTGTGGATGAACTTACCATGATTCTGCCGCTTGCCGATCTCACCGATATTCAGCCGTATGCTTTTAAGACGAAGGCAATAGAAAAGTTTACTGCTGTTGATAGTGAAGCAACAAGAAATATCCAAATGATGTTGATGCAGGGGACTTCCTCATTTACAGAAGGTATGTTCTTGTTCGCAATGACAGGAAGCGGCACAAATCGTGCAATAATTAAATACACGGGAATCAATGAAACCAAGACTATGCAAGACTCTTCCGGTGAAGATACTGAAATTACGGTGAGAGGTGCTCAACTCGTGGCAATTGCCGGAGGCGCTGCTTATTCTAACCCCAGCTCCGGTTTAGCGTTAGGGTTTTCATATAGGTATTTTGATTCGCAAATGGGCGCGTATGCACCTTTGCTTGCTACCAACGTATTTGAGTATGAAATCATGGAAGGCTCTGTTTATTATGGAGGGTCAACGTTGCAGATTTATATCGGTATGGTGAGCAAGGTGCATAAAAACGCATTTACCGATATAGAGGATGAAGCGCCCAGTATAAACTATTACAATTGTTCTTACGATCAGCATATGACTATTGAGCAGGTTCAGACTCAGACTTCTGAAATTTTCGAAGAAGGCTGGTTTGAAGGCGCGGATAATTCCGAAAATACGTTTATGGCAGATGCGAAAGCACAGTCTTCAAAATATCCTCTTATGTGACCTGTGCAGAAAAGTGTTTTGATTGGTTGCAGAAGTTAAGGAGACAGTCCGCGCCCGTCTACTGGGCGGGCGCGGATAAATTTTTTAGGCAAACAAAAAATGAAAAAGAAATCTATCCTTGCAATACTCATCGCCGTACTTTGTCTGTCGACCGTATGTTTTACGGCTTGTTCGAGCTACGACGGACAGACGCCGCAGGAGATCCTTGAAAATGTCTACGGCGACACGGAATATACAATATCCTTTGTGACGGAGGACGCGGACGCACCCGTCGCCGATATGACGTACACGGCAAAGAGTATGCCTGCTTTGCCTACGCCAACAAGGGTGGGGTATGTCTTTTCGGGCTGGTATTTCGATTCGTCCTATACCATGCCGTATTCCGACGGGATATTGTATCTCTATATGCGCGATGTGGTGCTGTATGCAAAGTGGGAGCAGGAGTCGTTTTCCGCCGACGGCACTTACGACATAGATTATAGTGCGTCGATTGTGGACGGGACGCTTGTTCTCGGAACACTTGCGGAAGAGTACGGCTATAAAAATTTTGCGGACGATATTGTGGCTGACGAAACGTATATCGAAAAGACGGACGATCAGCTTCTTCTGAAAATTCAATACGACTGCCGTGCGCTCGAACCGCTTTCGCTTTCCGATTATAAATCGTATGAGGTAACGCTTGCCGCAACTCTAAACGATTCGGATATTTACATTGCAGATACCGTCGACTCGTACACGGATACGATAAAGACGCTCTATATAGATATTACGGGTATGGATCTTTCCACCCCCATATACTTCAACATTTCGACCATAAATTGGGAGACGGAAGGGCTTACGGACGAGCAGCGCCTTGCCACGCAGACGACGTATACCATAGAGTTTTCCATTGAAAGGATGATAGGCTTTTCCCGCCCGTTTGAAGATACGTCCGTGCCGCTCGAAGACGGGTATTATCTCGTTCGTACCTATATGTCGCAGCTCGACATGTCGGAAACGATGATGGACAGTTTCAACCCCGTCTATTCGTATATCATTGCCGAAGGCGGGAACTACACGCTCGTAAAACCGCTGTATCCCTATTTCGGCATTACGGAATATTATCTGGGCGAACTTCTCGAACCTCTTGCGGCGAACTATTACGACAGAATGGCTACCTTTATGCCGTGGCAGGTGTGTTACGAAGTCGATATTTCCGATTATGAAGGGCAGACGGGAGTCGAGTCCGATTACTATCCCGAAACTTACAATGCAGGATATTATAAAGAGTTTGCTCTCGAATTTCATGCCGATACGGGCAATTGTTACAGCGTCGTTGACCTCGGCGATAATTTGCGGACGGCGCTTGTACTTTCCGGCTCTCCGACCGGGTTTATGGAAGTGGCGGTCGATCTGGGCGAAATGCACACTTTGATGACGATAGATTACGAGCATATCGTAAAACTGACTTCCATTGATTATGAGCCTTTGGAAGGGGACGCCTTTATCGCCGAAGAAGAAATACAGTATTATCCGGGAGATATAGACGATCTGAACGAACGCGGCAAGACGTTCGACGCGACGGAAGAATACGGTCTTTCCACGCGCATGATAAATTACTTTTTCACGGCGACGGGGCTGAACAGTTCCTATCAGTCGCGGACGGCTTACGACAGCCGCATCACCGTTGCGCCCACCGCCTCGACCAACGCGCAGACGGTAGCAAATTCCCGCTATAATATCGCGTATTTTTCGGTTTCGAGCGAGATTTTCGGGTATGATCCGACAGCCGCTGCCGAAAAGGGGGAAAAACTTTATTACGATTCCATGACGCTTGGCACGTTTACATCCGCTAATATGCGCGAATTTGACGAGTACCGCCTCGGAAAATCGTACCGGGCGGGGCAGTCGGTCGTGCTTTCCGAGCTGTATGCCGAAAAGGTGGACTCCGACGCCGATTTTAACACCGTAAGCTGGCAGGCGTACCGAATGGTGAACGGCGAACCCGATTTTTCGCAGCCCGTATCGGTTGACGGTTCTTTCGTTATGGAAGAAAGCGTCGCCATACTGTTCTCGTCGGGCAGTGCGGGGAACAGGCGGATCTCGCTTGTCGAAGCCGTACTGTACGAAGAGCCGCAGATAACGGTGGAAGGAGATTGGAGCCTTTCGGAGGGAAATGAAAATACCTATGTTACGGACGATGCGATCACTTTGGACAGCGAATACGCTTATCCCGTCGTGACTTACACATGGGGAGCAAAAAGCGGGAGCTTTGTCGGCGATTATTATGACAGCGGAACGTCGGGGCTGAACGATCTGAAAGTCGCGTATTACACGGAAGAAAACGGCGTCTATTATCTGCATGCCGTCTCGCGTGAAGTGTCGGATTTTACGATGACGACGGATTACAGGTTGGTCGTCTATGAAATCTCCAACATTTACGGAGAAAAGCAGCATATTTACTTCGAGTACACTGCAGACGGGGTAAACGACACGTTTTTCAGCGTGACGGACGATGAAGCCGGCAACGGCACCATGTACGATTCCGGGACGTTGGAAGAAGATACGAACGGCGCATTGCTCGGCGCGGCGGCAAGCGCGACGGGGTATCTCAACGCCGAGAATTATCTTGACGAATTGCTGCGAAATTATTATTTGCACACTTCGAGCGGCGATTACAGGTTTGCTCTTTCGTCTTATCGGCTGTATCTTGACGGAAATTCGTCGGAATATTCTGCGGATGAGATGACGGAAGGGCTTGCAAAGCAGTTGTGGCAAAGCATATCTCAAAGCAATTTCGCGGTTTTAACATTGAATTACACGCGGGGCGAATATTCCTTTACAATGCGATATGTTGCCCGCATCACATTCAGCGGAAACAGGGATTTCCGTTCCGTTGACGAGGAAGACTACTTTACGGGATATGAATACACGTTCATCCGTCCGTATGTATATGACATGGAGGGCAATTCTCTCGGCGCTCTTACGGTAAGCGCCGCAAAGTATGCTTCGCTTGACAGCAATGAAGTGTTAAACAACGTGCAGTCGGCAAGGGCGGTGCGCTTGTCGCTGTCGGGGCAGCAATATTCGATGACTTTTTCGGAAACGGGAAAATACAGACTGACTTACATGTTTTCGATATCGCTTTCATCAACGGAACGAGTTTCGTTTACGTTGACGCAGGATGTTTATGTGCTGGACGGTCAGGGCGAAGTGTCCGTTACATATGTGACGGATGAAGAGCACCCGTTCTCCGATGAGATCATGCGCGACGCCGTGGATTACACGTTTGCCGACGGCAGCAAGGGGTGTGCCTATACGCAGACGTATAGTTTGTTGCAGGCGATACGATCACTTTCGTCTTCCGATTTTGCCGCGGGAAGAGATATCTTTTTCGGCTGGTCGATGGAAGAAAACGGTTCGGCCCGCGCGGCGTCCGTTATTTCGGCAGGGTATTCGATAACCGATTTTATTTCTCGTTTCGGCGACAGCGATCCCGTCGTTTATGCGATATGGGATCCCGGTATTACGGTTACGGCAGTAGCAAACGGACAGACTCAGCAAAGGACGCTTTATATGAATTCGAGCGGCGTTTACGTCGTCGATTTCAGCAGTTTTCAGGCGTTGGCTCCGAGCGGTTATAACTTTGTCGGCTGGACAGGCGGGTTCCTCGGTCAGTCGATTGTCACGGGCAGATATACGATTGAGGCGGTGGACTATGACGATCCCGACCTTGCAGAATATCTGACGATTACGGCGGAGTTCAGAGAGCGGCTGCTTGTGAGCTATTCCATTGACAGTCAGTATTCCAACAGCTTTTTCCTGCGGGAAGAAGTAAATGACGGATACTATGTTTCTGGCGTAAAAACACCCGTTGCGAAAGACGGATATACCTTCGTCGGTTGGTATATTGCCGTCATGGATGAAAACGGAACCGTCACGGGAATCGGAAACGTATTTGACCTTGCGAACGATACCGTGGAATCCGAACTTTGCAATACGACGGGTACGGCGCTCGGAAGCACGTTCAGGATGTTACAGCTCGTCGCCGTGTTTGAAGATGCGGAGGGCAATCTCGTATGGTGAAAAGAAGAAACCTTTTTGTTGCGGCCATAGCCGCCGTGTGTATGCTGATGAGCCTGTTTGCCGTCCTTACGAGCGGTGGGCTTACGGCATATGCGGAAAGCCCCGTGCAAAGTCCGGACGGCACATATTCCGTTCCCGTCAATTTAGACGGTCTTACGATGGGCGCGGACAACTTCTCGTCCTCGGCTACCATCGAAAAGAGCGGCGGAAACTACTACATGACCTTCGGGCACAGTTCGAGCGTGGACGACCTCGTTCTGGAAAGCGGGAATATGCAGACCGGCTGCACCGTGCGGACGGAGAACGGCTGGACGTATTACACCTATACCATGTCCGAAGAGCGTTTGCAAAGCAGCCTTTCCTTTACGGCGTATATCAACGCCATGAGCAGAGATGTCAGCTTTACCATTACGCTAAACCTTGCAAACGGCACGCGCACGGGAGATTATGTTGACGTCGGCGAACGCCCCGCGGAATACGTTCCCGTGATCGAAACGAGTGCGGGCGCGGAGTACGAAGCGGCGCGGGGAACGGTGTTTCCCATCCCGTCCGCCACGGCAACATTGGGCAATGAAAACCTTGACGTGATTATTTCGGCGTATTATGTTCAGGGCGGCGAGCGGACGGACGTGGCAATTTTGAACAATTCCATAACGCTGGAAAACGTAGGGGAGTATCACGTCGTGTACCGCGCTGAGAGCGATAAATATCTCACCAACCTCGGCAATCCGTCCTATACCGAATACGACGTAAAGATCAATTCCTCCGCGGGCGGCAGCACGCTTGCAAGGGTGGAAGATCCGAACGGTGTATTGCCGGAAGGCACGTCAATCCTTCCGAGCCGCATAACGGCGGGAACGCTTTACGAGCAGGCTGCGGAAAAGATGAAAAGCATAGCGGACAACTTTGAGGTGTTCGGCATCTCGCTCGTGCAGTCGGACGGCACGGCGGCGACGCCGAGCGGGAATATCACGCTGTATTTGCAGGCGGATATGACCTACAACCGCAACGAAGTCGTCGTTTACCACATGGCGGAAGATGGCACGCTTACGGAAATCGCCGCAGACGGTTACGGGCGGTATGTGCGGTTCAATACGTCAGAAACGGGAACGTTCATCGTCTGTATTCCCGGCGTGGCGTTCGTCATGCCGATGTGGGGGTATGCCGTGATTCTCGTCGCGTGCGTACTCGTCGTCGCGGCGGCTGTAACGGTTACGGTCATACTTGTCCGCAGAAAGAAGAAATCAAAAGAAACGCAATGACAAGGCAGGGAAAAGGGTGAAATCATGCTGAAAAACGAATCAACGGAAATGTATCTGGAAACGATTTGCGGTTAAGCGAACGAAGCAAAGCAATTCGTGAAGTCGATCTTGCGGATGCCATGAGAATTTCCAAAGTGTCGGTCTGCAAGGCGGTCAAAAGATTGGTCGAAAAGCAACTTGTGACCTACAAAGACCATCGCATCGCTTTGACGAAAAAGGGCAGAACCGTGGCCGCAAATGTGTATGAGCGCCATATTGTGCTTACGAGCTTTTTGGTTGCGCTCGGCGTTTCGTCCGCGGTCGCGGAGCAGGACGCCTGCCGCATGGAGCATTGCATTTCCGAAGAAACATTTGCAGTCATAAAATCCAAATGCGGTGCTGAACAATGATCCGCAATGAAAACAAGCAACAAATTGGAAACAAAGAAAAATGTTCGAAACGACCGGTTCAACCGGCCGTTTCGAGCATCTGAGTGGGGTTGCGACGATTTTGCGACCGTTGATGTCCGCGATGAGCTATGCTACCATAGCCGACCGAAAAAGCGCGAATTCAGAGGTGTTATTGCAAACGGACAATGACGCCGAAATAATCTCTTGCAAAAAATAATACGAACCTCGACTTGTCGTCTTGGTTCGTATTATTCTTGTATGGTGCGGCCACCGAGACTTGAACTCGGACGGTCTCCCATACGCCCCTCAAACGTACGCGTCTGCCTATTCCGCCATGGCCGCACAGTGATGTCATTATATTGCTTGCAAGGAATTTTGTCAACGGATTGCGGGGCAAAATATCAACATTTCCGAGATGAAAAAGTATTATGGAGAATGAAACGAAAAGCCGCCGAACTCAACTGCATTGCCGCCTTGCTCGCAGAGGTGCTGTGCGAGGACAAATCGGTTGCCGAAGTCGCCGAACTTGCGCTTTTTCTTAACCTGCTGCTGAACAACGTGCGAACTTATCTCAGCGCAGGCGACTGAAAGGAAGCGCAATTGCGGAGAGCGGCGTCGGCGGGTTCTGCTGAAAATAACGACATAAAAAGGACGGCTTTGCGCCGTCCTTTCGTTGTTCCGTTGTCGGGTCAGGAGTTGTCGCCGTCTTGCGGAGAGCCGTTGCCTTCGCGCTCGGGAGAAGCGCCGTCGGTTCCCTCGTCGAGCATTGCGGTAAATTCCTCGGAGCCGTTGTCGGTGGAATCGCCGCCGCCTTCAGGCAATTCTTCCGCGAGTTGCGGGGCATATTTGAATTTCTTGCCGAACCGTAACGGGCGCAGTTTGGGCGTGCGCATAATATGCAGTTCGTTGCCGTTCGGTTTGTCCGTTACGGCGAGCAGGGCGGGCAATACGAATATGACCAGTATTGCGCTGATGAGGGCGCCTCTTGCGACGAGGAAGGTGATTTCCTCGATGATGAGGTTGGAGGTCGAGAAGCAGATGCTGAAGCAAGCGCCTGCCATTATGAGCGCCGAAGTGAGCACGGACATAACCGAACTCGTAGTGGCTCTGTACGCCGCCTGACGGGGTTCCCACGTCTTGCGCAGGTTGCAGTATTTCGTGGTGACGAGAATCGCGTAGTCCACCGTTGCGCCGAGTTGTACCGCGCTGATGATGAGGTAAGACATAAAGTTGATTTCGCCGCCCGCAAAGATATACTGCATCACGAGGTTGAGGAATATGCCGAATTCTATGAGCGCGACCAGCAGTATGGGGCGCTTGAGACCGCGCAGCGTGAATATCAGTATTATCAGTATTGCCGCAACGGAAATGCCCGTCACCAGCGCAAAGTCGGTGGGGGTGACCGCCGCGAAATCGTAGGCGCCCTGCGTGTAGCCTGTGAAGTAACAGCGCATAGGAGTGTAATCGGCATATTTCACGTCTACCGTGCCGCCTTCGCCGAAAACGCTGTTTGCAATTGCCTTGATTTCGTCGAGAATGTCGAAACTGGTCTGACTTTCGTTGTCGATTTCGGGGTAGGTTATGCCTACGGTATACATAGTATAACCGCCGTTGACGTAACTCTGGAAAGTGGTGAGATAGCCCGACATATCGCCATTCATCATAGCGGTGAGGTCGCCGAATGTGGGGCGCGATATGCTTTCGTCAAGCACGCCGTCGCCGTCGGGGTCTTGAATTATATCTCCTACTGCGGCAACCAGTTTGGCTATTGCCGTGAGGTCCCAATTGTCGGCGTCAAGGTCGAGCCCCGAGTCCTTATATGCGTCGAGCAGGCGCAGGAGTTGGCTGAGATTGAGTTCCATTCCGCCGAAATTGACCGTACTGCCTTCGGGGAACATCACGTACATTCCCAGCATAAATGAAATTTTGTCGACGGTGACGTCCTCGCCCTTGTATTCCACGGTGACTTGTTCCGCGCCGAGGGCTTTCAGTTTGCGTAGGAATTCGTAGTTTTCGTCTATCAGATAGTGTTTGACTCCGTTGGAATCCGTAAAGTCGTTGGGCACGACAATCATAAGTTGGTTGCCGAGCGTCTGAGCCATCTGATGTTTGTAAGACGTGTCGGTGCTTTCCGGCATAAACTTGACGTAGTTGTAGTCAAGCGTATTTGCGAAATAGCACACGGGAACAAACAGTGCAAGGAACGCGATACCCACCCAGCGCCTGTCGCGTATGGAGCGTTTGACGGGGGCGCGGAAGTGGAAGTCGAGGCACTTGTGTTGCGTTTTGACCCTTGCCTTGTCGAGAATAAGCATAAGACAGGGCTGCAGGAAGAGCACCGTGATGAGCGAGCACACGATACCCTTGGCAAGGCTCAGTCCGAGGTCGAAACCTATCTCGAACTTCATAGCAATGAGCGCCAGCAATCCGACTATGGTAGTGAGCGCGGAGGAGGCGAGGGCGGCGACGGACTTGGGTATGGCCGCGGCGAGCGCCTGTTTGGGGTCGAGATTGGTCTTGAGTTCCGCTCTGTACTGGTGCATCAGGAATATTGCATAGTCCATCGACAATCCCAGTTGCAGAATGGCTCCGATTGCGAAGGTTATTATCGAAGTTGAGGAGAAAATGGCGTTGGAGCCGAGATTTATCACGATGGAAATGACCAGCGTGAGTATGAGAATGAGCGGCTCCATAAGGGAGTTGGTCGTTATCAGCAAAATTGCAATGACCACTATACCGGCTGCGATGAGGTATATCCAGATTTCGTCGAATACGGTCTCGTAGAGCGCGTTGGCCTGTTCGGTCATACCGCTTGTGGAGTAACTGTTTTCGCCCACCACGTTTTTGAGAATTTCGACTATCTTGCCGTAGGCTTCGATAGCCTGAGGCGTGGACGGGGGATACTCGAGGGTCACGAGTATCGCCCAGTTGTATGCAGTGCCTTCCGCTTCTTCGTAGACTATTTCGCCGTCGACCATCTTGGGCACGGGGGCGTCGGTAAGCACGCCGTAAATGGTTTTGAAATCTTCGCCGAACTCTCCGTTTTCGTCGGGTTCGTACACGCCGAATTCGAGCAGCATTTCCACCATATTCGCCCAAATGGCACCTGTCACGCCCTCGACTTCGGCAATCTGAGTCGCGGCCTCGGCAATCTGTTCGCGCGTGCCGAGCACGCCCGCCTCTACGTCGCCGTGAATGTTGAACGTCTTGGAGAGGAAATCGTATCCGTCGTTGGTGTCGTATCCTTCGGGAAGATAGGAAGTAAGGTCGTAATTGACCCTGCTTATCATAGTAGGGATAAACGCGCCGCACAGAATGAGGAGTCCGACAAAGACGGCAAGGAAAATGTAACGATATTTAACTATAAATTTGCCCAATTCAGCACCCCGCTCAACAGAATACGGGAAAAATCCCAAGCGATATTATTTTCGGGGAAAAGCGGGCAAAAGTCAACGGAATGAAAAATAAAATCGGAGATAAAAACAAAAAATATACGCGTGCGCTGCGCGTATGCGAGAAGGCGAGACCGTTCGGCGGCACGACTGCGACCGCAAAAAAGCGGTTTTTGCAGGGGCATACAACAGGGATTTTCGCGGGGCAAACAGAGGCGAAATTGTCCGTTCCGAGGATTATGTTGAAAAATTCACCCACTTAGAATGCGGAAAACCGACAAAAATCCGTTTTTGTAAAAAAGGTATTGCAATGCCTGCGGCGACGTGGTAAAATATAGTCACGGAAGAAAGTCCTGCTATGTACGTGATGGTGTTCGATTTTGAACCACAGTTATTTATACGGGATGGCGAGTCCGTGTCTCGGATGTCAGGCCTCATAACATCGGAGGAAGGCAGAAGAGGTTGGCAGCCTTGACCCACCCTGCACATGCAGGTTTATAAAATGGCACCACACGGCATCGTGGGATTTTCTCGTTTAAGACCCTGCGACCATACGGCACCCCGGCGCGAACTCTCGCGCAAGGGTGAGCGGGAAGATTCGGCGGCGCGCTCGCGCCGCCGAATGTTTTTTTGTCTGCAATTCGCTTTTGGACCTTATTCCGTTTCGTGTTTGTCGGTTTTGCCGTCTTTGTCGTCGCTGTCGATTTCGACGTTTTCGCGCACATATTCCGCGGGCGCGGGAAGCAGCCGTCTGAGCGCCCCGTCTCCGTCGTCTTTGCCTTCTGAAAGTGGGGTAAGCGTAAGCAGGGCGAGCAGCAGGGATATGCTTCCGAACACGAGATAATAGATTTTCAGAGGAGTGAGAAACGCGACCGCAATGAGCACCGTTCCCGAAAAAAGATAATTCTTCAGGTTTCCGCGGCTGAGGGCCGCGGAAAGCAGAGCGCGCAGGGAAAATTTTGCGGGATACCTTTCCAGCGCGGGCAACGAACGACGCTTTGCGAGAAAACTGTAAAGCGCGCGTGTACGCACGAGGGAAACTTTGACGGGAAAGCACCTCGCCGCTCCGAAAGCGCGCCTGTCGGCGGCGCGGGTGACAATCACCGCGCGTTTTGCTCCCATCTTTTCGGCGCGTCGCAAACGTGCGCACAGGTCTGCGGGGCCGAATTTTATGAATCGGAAAGCGGCGAACCAGACCGTATCGCCGTTTCGCACATAGTCATCTCCGAATTCCAGGTTGTCGTTTGCGGCCGCCTTTTTGAGAAGATTCACGAGGTATTCGTCTCCGCGTACGCACAGTTCCAGGGCGAGGCGGTCGGGGTGATAGGGGTGATAACGGCGTTTTTTTATGTATACCACCGTAAACACGACAACTGCCGTTATTCCCGCCGCGAATACAATCGCTCCCGCCCAGTTGTCGAAAAGCAAAGTCGCCCACACGAGAGTGAGCAGAAAAACGACAGCCGTGAGCGTAATGAGGTCTATTGCCTTTGCCATAAGGCTATTATTGCCTGCGTGCGGAAATTCAACCCCGATGGGACCGCTTTCGCGAGAAGGTTGCGCAAAACGGGAGAGACTGCGGAGGCGGCGCAAAAATTCAGACGGTGCGTATTGAAAACGGGGCGGGAATGAGGTAAAATACAAGCGTATGGCAACGATAATCTTCGGAGGTGCGTTTGACCCGCCTCACCGCGAGCACGTCAGGTTGCTGAAGGCGGCGGTCGAGGAATTGAATGCCGAACGCGCAGTGATAGTTCCCACTTATTTCCCCCCGCACAAAAGTCAGGGGATTTTGCCGTTTGACGCGCGCTCGGAACTTTGCCGAGCGGCTTTTTGCGGTGAAGTGGGCGCCGAGATAATCATTGACGAAACAGAGCGCGAACGCGGTCGGGACAATTACACCTGTCTGGTTCTTCCCGAACTGAAAAAGAAATACGGCGACGTCGTTTATCTCATCGGCGGCGACAGTCTCGAATATCTGCCGACGTGGAAAAACCCGGCGGAAATTCTTTCCGTTTGTCCGTTGGCGGTGGCGGGACGAGAGGGGTTTGCTCCCGTCTCCGAGGTTGCGGCGAAGATTACGGCGCGTTACGGCGGGACCGTTCGGGTGCTCGACTTTGTGGGCGAAGAGGTGTCGTCGGGGCGCATACGCGCCGAATTTTTCCTCGGCGAAAACAGCGACCTTGTGCCTGAAGCGGTCGGACGGACCGTTCGGGAGCGCGGATTCTATCGCGATTATGCCGAGACCGTCACAAAAGTCAGGGATTTCGAAAGCGCCGAACTTTACGAGCACACCCGTCAAGTGGTGTTCCGTGCCGTCGACCTGAATTCCGCTCACAACCTGAAATGCGATTTTCGCAAAGTTTTTCTTGCCGCGCTTTTGCACGATAATGCGAAACAGCGTCCCTCTCTCGACGGATTGTCGGTGCCTGCAGACAGCGTCGGGACGTCGGTGCTGCACCAGTTTCTCGGTGCGGAAAAGGCAAAACGCGATTTCGGGGTGACCGACGACGAGATTCTGAACGCCGTACGTTATCATACAACGGCAAAGCCCGAAATGACGGTATTCGAGAAACTCATATATACCGCGGACAGCACGTCTTACGACCGCGAATACGACCCGATTCCCGTCATTCGCGCCATAGCGGACGAAGATTTCGAGAAAGGATTTTTGTCGGTGCTGGAATATACGTATATGAAACTGGTCGCAAAAGGCGGCGCAATATATCCGCTCACCGAAGACGCGGTGAGGTATTATCTTCCCGATATTGCGGGGTGGGCGTGATATGACGGGGGAGCGCTCGACGGCGTACGACGGACCCGGGCGCAAAAATGTCGTAAATGCACAAAATAAAGTGTAAGCGTCTGCGGACAATCCGTCTTATACGGGGCTTGCACACGGAAGAACCCGAGAAAAGAGCGCCGTAATTCGGCGCAAAAGGAGAATAAATGGAAAACGAAGCAACAGTCAGTGCCTCTCTCACGCCCGAAGAGATTAAAAACGCAGTCTGCCGCGAACTCGACGAGAGGAAAGCGGTGGACATTACGGTGCTCAAGGTGACCGACCTCACCGTAATTGCCGATTACTTTGTCATCTGCACCGCGCGCAGCAACAAGCAGGTTAAGGCCCTTGCCGAGTATGTCGGCGAAAAACTCGAAGAAATGGGCACGAAGGTGCTGCGCACCGACGGCGTCGCCGAGGGGAAATGGGCAGTCATCGACTTCGGCAGCGTCATAGTGCACATTTTCAACGACGACACCCGCGTATTTTACTGTCTCGAAAAATTGTGGACAAGCGGAGACAACGTGGAGTTCTATCCCGCAAAATAGTCTTTCCGTGAGGTTTTGCGGACTGAACGGCGACGTCGCGGAATGAAATTCGCGGCTCGTTCCTGCGGTTGAGAATCGTGGAGAGAAAAAATTTACCCCGCCGAAAAGCGGGGTATTTTGCTGTTTTCAAAGCAAAAGTACTCTCGATTTTGCCGAATAGTATAATACAAAAAGGCGTTTTCGAGAATACTTTTGCCCTTTTGGAGGGTATCCCGACGCTAGCCGCCTGTTACTTGCGTGCGGTTGCGACGGCGTAAAGAGCGGCTTTCGCTTCGCTGCTCATATCCGGTTTAATCTTTCTGTATACCCCGAGGTCGTAAGTGACGAGGGCCTGTTTGCCGGTTGCCCGTTCGATGTCGCATTTAAGTTCTTCTTTCAGTTCGCGGCGTTCGCTCACGAGAAAAACGGGGTCGAGAAGTACCGCAACCAGCAAGCCGTCCTCCGTTTCGATTGCCCGAGCCGCCGCAACGCTGTCGTTGGCAAGCGCCGCGTCGGTTGCGACGCTTTCGTTTGCCGTCAGGGCGCGCGGGACTATTTTGTCCCCGAGCCCTCCGTCCGGGAGCGGGCGGGCGGTGCTGTCAGTCAAAACGTCGGGGGCGTAAGTTGCGGCGTCGTTTCCGTCATTATAAGGGGCGGGGCGGACCTGCGGGCGGTTTTGTTCTTCTCCGTCGGGAAAATAGGGAAGAGGAACGGGGCGGTGTCCGTTTCCGTCTCCCTCGTCTTTCCCTTCGGGAGAGACGTTTTTGCCGTCGCACACGGAGTTTTCGCCGCTGCCGTTCGGTCTGCCGTTGCGGTGCGGGTGCTTGTGTCGGGGAGCGGGACGCGCTTCGTCGTTTTCTCTCGGGCCGTTTCCGTTTTCATCGGGAACCGCACGCGGTTCGGGACGGGGCGTTATGCTCGGGTTTTCCGTCACCGTATAATCGGGCGTTGAGATTTCGGGGGCTAAAATGCCGTCCTCGGTTGCTTCTGATTGCCGCGCGATGTACGCGCTTTCGTTGAAGTCGAAATTTTCCATACCCATATTCTCGACTTCGCCGCCGCTTTTATACCGCGGAAGTCGTCGGTTTGTTTCAAAACGGAATGGGCGGGCGGCGTGACGGATTTCGTAAACGTGCTGCCAAAACGTTGACTTTTTTCCCACGCGGGCATAGTATTAGGTTGCTTCGGGGCGAGGTGCGATTCCTCACCGGCGGTAAAAGTCCGCGAACTTGCGTTGCAAGCCGAACGGGTGAAATTCCCGTACCGACGGTACAGTCCGGATGGAAGAAGCGGAACGGTTGCTTTTCCGTGCGCCCCGATTTGTATGGTCGGGGCGTTTTTCACGCCCGAGGAGGGCTTTATGCAAATCGGAAAGAAACAAATCACTCTCAAAATGTCGGCGGCTGTCGTCGCCAAAATCGCGGTGCTTACGGCGATTTCTTTCGTGCTGTATCTGCTGAAATTCAATCTGCCGTTTATGTTCCCGTCTTTTCTCGAAATGCAGTTTTCGGAATTGCCCGCTATGCTTGCCGGGTTCTCTATGGGACCTGTGGCAGGGGTGTTGGTAGTGGTGTTCAAGTGCCTGCTGAAACTGCCTCTTACGTCCACGGCGTACGTTGGGGAACTCACCGACATTATAATAGGCGTGGCGTACGTTCTTCCCGCGTCTGTCATATACAGACTGCGGAAAGACAGAAAGCACGCTTTCATAGGTATTTCCGTGGGAACGGCGGTGGTCGTTGTTGCCGCGGTGCTCATCAACCGCTTCATTTCCATTCCGTTCTACACCGAAATGATGTTCGGCGGCAATTTCGGCACCATTGTGGGGATATGTTCCGCAATATATCCCAATGCGACCGAAGAAACCTTTTACGCCTATTATCTCGGACTGGGCATCGTGCCTTTCAATCTGTTGCGCACGCTCATTATGTCGTTGCTTACTTTCCTGCTTTACAAGAAACTCAGCAGAATACTGCATTGGGAAGGCGAATCCCTTATTCGCAGGAAACTGACGGGAGAGTACGACTGCGACGGTGAGGAGGAGACTTTCGAGTTGGCAAAGAAAGTCGCGGACACCCTGAAAGGCGGCGAAACGGTATTGCTGGAGGGAGACCTCGGCGCGGGCAAGACCACTTTTACCAAAGGACTTGCCAAGGCTCTCGGAGTGACCGAGGAGGTCACAAGCCCCACTTTCACCATACTGAACGTCTACAAAAGCGGCAGATTGCCGCTCTATCACGCGGATATGTACCGTATGGAGGACGAGGACGAAACGTACGAACTGGGACTTTTCGAGGACGCCCCCGACAATGCCGTGTTCGTGATAGAGTGGAACAAGACCACCGACTTGACAGACAGAGTCATAAGTGTCAAAATAACCGCGAAGGGAGACGCCGAAAGACATTTTGTCGTGAGCGACACCGCGGAAAACAAGGACAAAAACAAGCCCTGTGCCGCGTGCGGAGTTTCGGCGCACCCCGACGGCAAAACCAAAACCGAGCAGGAGACGGCGGACGCCGACGGCAACACGGCGCCGTAATGTCAACCGCCCGACCCCTGCGAACGGGCAGCGAATGAATATCCTATTTGCGGACACATCTTCCCGCATTCTTACTGTGGGTGCGGTTTTCGACGGAAGACTTGTCTCCCGCTCTTTCGACGCGGGCAAGAGCGGTCATACCGCATTGCTGATGCCCACGCTTGACGAAATTCTGCGCGAATGCGGCGCAAAACCCGTCGATTTCGGCGCGGTGGGCGTGGTGACGGGACCGGGGTCGTTCACGGGAATAAGAATAGGAGCGGCGACGGCGACGGCTGTCACTTTCGCAACAGGTGCAAAACGGGTGGCGGTGACGGCGTTCGAGCCCATTGCATACAATAGAGGTGCCGTGAACGCGGCAATCGACGCGGGACGAGGCAACGTTTACGCCGCGCGTTGCGAGGACGGGCAGGTCAAAGAAACCTTTTTTCTGACCGCAGAGGAATACGCCGAAGCGTCCGCAAGGGGCGAAAAGTTCTGCACGGAGCCTGTCGGAGACGTTGCGGAAACACTTGCCGCAATCGTCAACGCAAAAGCCGAAAGGGGAGATTTCGTCTCCGTTTTCGAGCCGTTCTATATGAGAAAACCGCAGGCGGAGAGGAATTTGCAATGAAATTCGAGCCCTTGCGATTCGACCACCTCGAGCAAATGGCGGCAATCGAACGCGAAGCCTTCGACCTGCCGTGGACGGTGAATATGTTTATTCCCGAACTGAGCGCGGAGAACGCCACGTATCTTGTCGGCACGCGCGGCGGGGAAGTGGTGTGCTACGGCGGTTTTCACACCGTGCTCGACGAGGCGCACATCACCAACATTGCCGTCAAAAGCACCGAGAGAGGGCGCGGAATAGGCAAAATGCTGATGTCTGCGCTGCTGGAAAAAGCAAGAGAAAAAGGTGCCAGAACCGTGACTCTGGAGGTCAAAAGCGGCAATTTTCCCGCAATCAACCTTTACGGAGCGTTCGGGTTTCAGGTGCAGGGCATACGCAGGAAGTACTACAACAACCGCTTCGACGCGCTCATAATGACGCTCGAAATGTAGGAGGCTCTTGCACAGCGACGATACTGTCCGTGACGGCGCATACGTAATTTTTCTGCACGGCTGGGGAGGCAACTCCTCGGCGTTTTCTTTGTCCGCGGATATGCTGAAACGGTCGGGTTACCGTGCGATTACACCCGATTTTTGCGGCTTCGGCGACAGTGCCGAGCCCGATTCGCCGCGCGGAGTCCCCGAATACGCCGACGATATTATTTCGCTGATGGAGCGGAACGGAATCTCGGAAGCCGTGTTGGTGGGGCACAGTTTCGGCGGCAGGGTGGCGCTCGAAATAGCGGCGAAACACCCGGAGCGCGTACGCGGACTGGTCCTTGTGGACGCGGCGGGTTTGAAACCGCGCCGAAAGCCCTCTTATTATATCAAAGTCGCATTCCACAAACTTTCGGTGAAAATGGGAGGAAAAGGGCTTGCGGGTTCTTCCGACTACCGCGCGCTTTCTCCCGTTATGAAAGAATGTTTCAAGCGGATAGTCAATTACGACCAGACTCCGCTTTTGCCGCTTGTGAAATGTCCCACGGCGATTTTCTGGGGACGCGACGACCGCGATACCCCGTTCTGTATGGCGAAGCGTTTCAACAGAGGCATAGCCGATTCGCACGTTTTTCCGCTCAAAGGGGGGCATTTCGCCTATCTTACCGATTGCGACAAATTCCTGTCCGTACTCCGTGCTTTCGTGAGGGAAATCACAAAGTGAACGCTCCGAAAATATAATGTCCTTGAAGCGGCTGCGGAGGGGATATGGTTTTTGCGCGCGGAGATTGGTTCTATGTTCTGATGACACTCGTCGTCACGGCGGCAATGGCCCGCCCCTGCCTGCACGCCGCCCAACTCGACAATTACCGTCCCTCCGCGGTTTTCCGCTCCCGTCAGGTGCGCTCGGCGTACATAACCGACGTTGTCTGCGCGGTGATTTTCACGGCAATCTGGACGGGGTTTTATTTCGTATCTTCGCGTGCGTTCTGGGGATTTCTTTCGGGACTGTTCTTTTTCATAGCGGAGTTTGCGCTTTATTTCATAGAAGACAATACCGAAAAGAAAAAACCGCTCCGATACACCCGCCGTGCCGTGCGCGCAATCGTATCGTGCGCCGTCGTCATTACCGCCGTCGTCACCGTAGCGCTTACGGTGCTCAACGCCAATACGGACGATTTCTATCTTAGATATCCGCTGTTTTTCGCAATACCCGTCGTTTATCCCGTGTTGTTTGCGGGTGTGTTGTCGGTTGTCAACGTTTTCGAACGGCTGAATAATCGCCGCTACGAAAAACGGGCTTCCAAAAGGCTCAACGAAAGGCACGACCTCATCAAGGTGGCAATCACCGGAAGTTGCGGAAAGACTTCCGTCAAGAACTATCTTGCCGCAATGCTCGAGGACAAATACAACGTTCTGGCGACGGAGGGCAGTTTCAACACACCTATGGGAATTGCCAGAACGACGGAAAGGCTTACTCCCGCGCACGACGTTTTCATTGCCGAAATGGGCGCGCGCAGGAAAGGCGACATCAAAAAACTTATGAAAATAGTGCGCCCAACGCACTCGATTCTTACGGCTGTCAACACTCAACATCTCGAGACTTTCGGCAGCAGAGAAGCCATAATCCGCGAGAAAGTCCGCGTTCTGGACGTCTCCTCGGAGC
>OERL01000053.1_pt1 | contig 26697 bp, 30 predicted proteins | sample 1539981 | NCBI WGS metagenome assembly OERL01 (sample SAMEA3891867, study PRJEB23780) | metagenome | biome: terrestrial biome; feature: animal house; material: Caecal content | place: Italy | collected 2015-05-05
ACAATAACCTTCTTCACATGGGAAAGCCGCTATGCATAAAGCCGCTGTCTAACAACGACGCTATCGATCTAATTGAGATTCCTATGTCCTATCTCGGCTTCAAGATTGGAATGCCCCAGATTGAACTGATCCTTTCCAACACCAACAGCTATCCCGGCCTGATCCACATGTTTTGCAATGCGCTGATTCAAGCTGTGTGCCGGGACCAGAGTCAGCTCTGCTCCGAGGGCGGCAACTATCCGCCTTACCTTATCTCTGATGTCCAAATGCAAACCGTCTTCCGGGAGCAGGACATCCGCAAGGAGATCGGTCAGCGGGTCATGGCCACCATCCGGCTGAACCGCAAGTACAAGACTGTCTCCTACCTGCTGGCTCAGATGATCTATGAGGACCAGGAGAAGGACCGCCGACAACTCTTCGGTTACACCGCACTTGATCTGATGTCGTACAATCAGAAGTTAAAGATCCCTTCGCTCCTTGATATTAAGGTGAAGGATCTGAATACCCTCATGGAGGAAATGGAGAACATGGGTATCCTCTGGAAAAACCGAGAGACCCAGCAGTTCCGCTTCCGCCAACAGGATTTCCTGGAGTTCATCGGAAGCAGCGAGAAGGTCCAGGATGCCCTCCTTGAGCTTTTGGATGAGGAGGATGCGCACTTATGATTGCTGATGCCATCACACTTTGGTGGGAGACCATGGCCGGCCCCCAGATTCTAATTCGACGGATTGCTGACGCTCTTTCCGAAGGGAAGAGCGTCCTCCTGCGGTCTTCTGGGCGCCTACCCTGGCAGGAGCAGATGCGGGATATTCTATCACATCAGCTCAGTTCGGCCACCATCGAACACGCTGAGCTGAGTTCTGGCACGCCCCAGCAACTCATCCCCCAGTTGCTAGGACAGTTGCGCCGGACGAGAGCCAGCATATGCCCCCTGGAATACAGGGCGCAGCTTACCTACTTGCTGGACGAGCATATTTTCCAGGGCAGCGTAGTATGGCTCCATCTAGCCACCGGTTGTGACCTCCGTCCAGCTGTCCATCTGATTTCGGACTTCAGGGGCAAAGGACTTGAGCGTTCCGGCTGCTTCGTCCTAGCAGTTCCGGACCAGTTCTCTCTCCCCAGGCTCTCTGGCTCTGTGGAGGTGATCGACTGCAGCGAGGCCGTCCATTTCGGGGATGTGCGCCTCTTTGCCAGCATCCTAGCTGACATGCAGCCCGGTCTTCCGGAGGAGTTCCGTCTCTATGCCGCCCAGTTGGCAGCCCACCTGGCTGGCCTGAACGGCGAACTGGTTCCACCCCTCCTCCAGTACCTGCGCCCCGACCAGGAGCCGGCTGAGAGCCTTAAAGAAATCCGGCACGACATACTGGTGGACCCCAGCCTTCTTCCTGACCCAGCCAGGCTGGAGCAGTCGGTCTGGAAGGCCCAGATCCAGACAGTGTTCGCCGATATTGAGATGGCCCGGCTCCGAATCGTCTCCGACTGGTCAGATGCAATTGAAGATGCCCTGGAGACCGAGTACTGGGAGCCCCAGAAAAACCGTACGGGTTTTATCGAGCAGATGGGCGAGCGACTGACTGAAGCTGAAGGTGTGGAACTGGGGACACTGGTACGCATGATGGTGCTGCGACGTAAGGAGGACCACAACCAGTATCTGCTCTATATCCCCGACAAGCAGACGCGGGAATGGATCTGCTTTCTTCGAACCTGCCGCAACAAACTGGCCCACCATGTTCCCTGCCCCCAGGCAGAAATGTCCCAGCTTCTATCTGGTCTTGCCGCCCAGGAGGAGCCTTGTACAGGCGTGCCGCAAATCCTCCAGCACTGACCCCATCCCAGTTTTAGAGCTGTTGAAGATAGGGTGGGTCAAAACAACAGAACAATCAGACAGAAACAGGGAGTTGTTAAGTATGGCAGCTCCCTTTTCTGTTGCTTTGATGTAGAAGTGCAATTTTATACCTGGAGCTTTGAGAGTTACAACGAAGAGGAGTGAGCAGATGGATTCGTCTGCTCACTCCCCCTATTTACGGTGTGATGATAACACACGGAATGTGCTGTTGTTTGGCATAAGCGATGGTATTTCTGGTTCCGCCGCTCTCACCCGTATAGACCGCGATCACCCGTCCGGAGTGATCTACCATCCATTCATTGCGGCGCTGGTATGCGGAATAGGAGAACTCCTGACTAATACAGCGCACCAGATCTGCGTGCCGTATCACCTCCACATAACGATCAGTCCACGACGTACTCCAATGAAGTCCGAAATTTTCATACGGAAGTGCGCAGATCAGCTTCAGTCGGGCATCTGATACTCTGCGTTTAAGAACCAGTTCTGCCGCGCAAATATCTACCCCCTTTGCCATCCCTGAAATAAATGTAGTAAACCCATCCTCTATCGCTCGGTCGATTTCCAGTCCTAATCGTACACATAACTGTTCTTCTGAGATGTTCAGCTTTTCTGGTCTGTGTCCCGTAAAGCAGCAGCGGTGTTTCCGCAGTTCTTGCTCACTCATCTCTTAGCACGCTCCTTGTTGTAATGATGCCTTGATTATACCACTTATAAAGGTTTGATCAATTGCTTATTCCCTTTGTGAGAGTGAATGAAAGCACTTTAGGCAAGATACAATAAGGGGCGTAGCGAGGTGAATATCATGGATGAAAATTTTATCCGTAAAAGGATGACCGAGCTTCGCATGAAAAAGGGCGTATCTGAATATCAGATGAGTTTGGATATGGGGCACAGCCGCAATTATATTCAAAATATCTCAAATGGACGCGCCTTGCCCTCTATGCCGGAGTTTCTTTATATGTGCGAATACCTGGATGTTACCCCAAGTGCCTTTTTCGATGAAAGCACGGAAAATCCGGCTCTCATGCAAAAGGCCATCGATGAGTTGCGCACATTACCGGACAGAGATGTGTTGACCTTGCTTGGTTTGATCCAAAGATTAAAAGAGAGTGGATAGCAGTTTATAGCACAGAGATGCCAATGGCATCTCTGTGCTATTTTGTCCGACCTCTTTTTGTGTGCCGACCTTTGGCCGGAGCCGCTTTGTGCTGCCGATCCAGCTGTTCCCGGTATCCCTTCAGCTGTGCCAGAACAGAGGGGCGCTCATGAGTCGTCTCCGTACTGATTTCGCTCTTGGAGATACTGGAGCTGCCGCTGATACCGGCCAAGTCGAACTCCGACCGAGACTCTTTTTTTGGCGTTCTTTCCTCCCGGATCACGGAATCCCGCATGGGGGCTTGCTCCTTGGCTGGTGTACTCTGGCGATCCTGCGGAAGGTATCGGATGCGCTCAAAAATGAGATTGGCTCGCTCCAGCTCTGTGACTGGCATGGCCACATCTACCACCTTGCCGCGACCATCCGAATCCCGGATGACAGAAAACAGGATCTTCTGTTTGACTGCCCTCTGCTTGAATGCCTGATACTGTTCCGGCGACATGGGGAACATTCGGATATCCCGTGTCTCCCGGAGCATTTTTCCCATGTTGACCTTCCCGGACAGGGTCTTGTGATGCTTTGCCAAAGCCAGCGTGATGGCCAGTAGATTTTTGAGGGCGGATGCACCCAACCGAACCGTCACTTCTGTGCCGGTCAACATCATGCGAACCATCTGGTCGGCAGCCTCACCGCCTCCGATGTTCATCGTGTTCCACCTCTTTTCCTCTTGTTTCAGTTTTGCGGATATCTTCTTCCATCTGCTTACTTGCCGTCTGGATTTCCCGGCACAGGGCCAGCTTTTTGCGTTCTGCGCGGATCTGCCGGTTCAGATCGGCAAGTTGGTTATACACCTCCGTTTTTTCTTGTGTCAGATGCTCAGAGGGGACGCCGCACCGTTCCAATAGGCGCACGGCTTGCATGTAGCGGGCAAACTCTTCCTCCATGCCGGACAGCCCCTTCTCATAGCATACCTTGGCCGGTGCCAGGGCCTCCACATCCGCCAGGGCGTCGTACAGCGCCTGCCGCTTCTTTTTGCGCACATTGAGGATGGTGCGCTGCTTCATCAGATCGGCCAGTGTTTCCTCTGTGCGGCTTTGATAGGCGGTCATTTCGTCAGTGGTGGAAATGTTGTTCTCTCGCAGGAAAGCAAACTGTGTCCGGTACTGCTCAAATTTCATGACTTCCTGCCGCAGGTGCGGCGTCATCCTGGGGGGATACTGTCGCTGTTCGATTTTTCCCAGCAGGTAGAGATAATGAACGTACAGGGCCAAAAAGCCCGTGTATTTGGGGTGTCTGCGGTAGGGACGAAACATGGGCCTGTCAGAAAATGCGGCCCGTTGACCCGTCTCGATTTCCTCCAAATTGCCCAGGATGGCGGCACGGATACCGTTCTCTGTGAAGGTGGCATTTTTTCTGCCTGGATACTGAAACCGCTCCTGGCCCCGCAGACGGAATCCCAGACGGTTTCCGTGGCGGATCTCGTAGCCCTTGTGCTCCATGAGCAGGAAGAAGTGCCCCAGGTCATTGGCGTCCTCAATGGACTCCCGGAGATCCGCCTCCAACATGGAGCGGAAGGTGGGTTGACCTTTGGATTGACGCAGCCACTCCACATAGCTCATGGATTTGGAAGTCTCTCCGGATAGGATCACAGAGAGGCCGTGCTCCCGGCACAGCCGGTCTGAGATGGCCCGGATCTGGCAGTAATAGCTTCTGGCATTGCTATGATATTTCTCGCCGGTGTCCGCGTTCACAGAGTTGAACACAATGTGCGAATGGATATGCCCCCGATCCACATGGGTGGCAATTACCGCCTCGTAACCGTCCAGATGCTCCGCAGCGAAAGTCTTGGCAATTTCCAGAGCCAGCTCGGGAGAGATTTCACCGGGCTTGAAGGACTGGACAATATGGTAATACTGGACGCCCCCCATGTTTTCAGTGTCCCGTTTCGTCTCCAGCATCTGACGGCATTCCCGGCCTGGCTCACAGCCCTGATGGGCGGTGAGGATCTTCTGCTCCGTCTTATCGCCGTTGAGGATGTAGTCGATCCCGATATCCAGCCGACCTTTTCGGGCCAGGATCTTGGTGACAGCCATTACGGATTGGCCACCTGGTACATCAACTCATAGACTTTATCCAGCAGGAACAGTCCACGCCTGGCATCCTCTGCCGTGGCGATACCGGCATTGACGCTGCGGGCGATCTGGTTGATGTTATTGCCGATGTGATGGATCTCCGTGCGGAGGTCCTTGATTTCCTGGGAGGGTCTGGCCCGGATCGGAGTCCCGTCGATGAGCCGGACGATATAAGCCCGTTTACACAGCCCGCAGAGTTTGGCCTGACGGCAGAGCTGCTGATACTGCTCCGCCGTCAGCTCAATGTGCAGATGGTGTTTTTCTTTTGGGAGCCCCAAGCGTGCCTCCTTTCTGCGGCTCTGCCGCAAACCTTCCGCCCGCAGGCGGCATTGGGGTCAGGGGTTTCCCCTGCAAGCGCGCAAAATGTACATTTGCGCTATGCTTGCCCAACGCCGCCCCTGGCGGCGTTGGTGCGGCCCCGCCGAAGCGGGGCCTTTTATCATGCGGTAGGTGGATTATGATCCGGGCAGGCAGAGCCTGCCAACTCCTCGAAAAAGAAAAATCACCGCTCTGGACCAGAGCGGCGACGCTTATTGTGGGCTGGAATGCTCAATATTCCTCTGGCATGATCATCTCCACACAAGGGTGTCTATGTTAGCACCCTGAATGTCAAAAAATCCGGGCAGGGTGTCTTATGTGACACCCCGCCCGGATTTATCATGTGTTATCAATGTGATCTGCTTTCTGCTTCCGGTGTTGGACATATTAGGCCATCTTCTCTCTCTGGATCTTCCACGCCTGCGACAGCACATCTTCCTGTGTGCCATCGTCATCGTACCAGATGCAGGAAGCTGCAAACTTGGGAAACCAATCTGTCCGAAGCAATGCCATCAAAATGGCCCACATATTAGAGAAATCTTCTTCGCCGCCACAGCCCACAAAGGACAGCTTCTCGCCATTGGAAACGCAGGGTAATCCTTTTGCCGCAAAGTTTTTCTGGATCGTCTGCCGCACAGTGTCCACAGTATATCCGTACTGCTGGATCTGCTCCTTGTCAAAGGTGAACTCGACTTTCATGCGCGCACCTCCTCCGGTTGTTTCATTATACCCGCCTGTTGGGGCGTTATCAAGGGCAATCGGCAGACAGCAAGCCGTCACGCACTCTGGGCCAGCTCCCGTGCGATCCGTTCCTTGGACAGGGCGGCGTAGGCGTCGGTGACCTCGATGCCAGTGGCGGAGTAGCCCTCCAGCACAGCGGCCAGCACTGTGCTGCCGGAACCGGCAAAGGGGTCCAGGATACGCCCTCCCGGCTCCGTGATCTTCACCACATCCCGCATAAGCTGCAGAGGCTTCTCCGTCAGATGGATGCGGTTCTGGGGATTGCCGTACTTAAATACGCCGGGCAGACAGGGGACGGGTCTGCTGATAGGCATATCCCCGTTGGAACCCCAGACAATGTACTCAGCCTGCTGGCGGAAGCGGCCCTTCTGAGGACGGCTGTTGCCTTTGTCCCAGACAGCTGTGCCGCGCCAGATCCACCCCGCCCACTGGAGCGCATCGGTGGCTGCGGGGAGTTGCCGCCAATCGATGAACATGCACACAGGGGCACCGGGTTTACAGACCTTGCGGGCGTCATAGAGCCATTCAGCGGCCCAACGGGTCCAGGATCGCTGATCCTTGGAGTCGCCGTCAAAGGGAGGGGGCGCGCTTTCTCCCATGCTGGAATATTTCTTGTCGGTGGACTTGTTTTTCTCCGCCTGGGTCCGGCCCCCGGAGGCATAGGGGGGATCGGTGATGACCGCATCGAAGGTATTAGGGGCAAACTCGCGCAGGACCTTCAGTGCGTCGCCGTGGATGATCTCCCAACTGGGACGGATCGCAGTGATGTTATCGCTCATAGGCATGTTTCTCCTTCTTTCCTTTGGATTGATTTTGGAGCGCGGGCAGATCCGTCTCCACATATTCGCTGATGATACACAGCGCCTCATGGTAACTGTGGCAATTCCCTCCGGTGATGCGGCCACACATCTCTTTGGCCTGGGCGCCCATGCCATGCTCCCGGAGCGTTCTGGACGCTGCCCCCATCAGGTTGAAGATGTTACCGTCTTGTTCAATCAGCGAACAGTACGGTTTCGATCGCTCCTGCTGGTGGGGCTGCTCCAGGAAACCACCCAGCCGATTGGGTACATAGTCGGACAGCCAAGTGCCTCCAAACTGGCTGTGTGTCTGAATCCGCCACATCGCAAGCTTTCCCACATTCAGCTGAACCCCCCAAAAGAGAACAGCAGGTTTGTGAGACCGTCGTGCTGGAATGTAGCCGCGTTTTCGAACTTGGAGCCGTTCAGCAGGATTCCTTCCTGAGTAAGCAGCTCGTTGATGCCGTCCACCCATTCCTGAAGGTCGCCGCCGCAGCCCTGGAGGATCAGCCCCTCCTCATCGGTCATGTGCCGCAAGTCCTCCGTGGTCTTTTCTCGGATCATTTGACCTCCTCGCGCTTGGCGCTTTTCTTTCTTCTGGGCGAAGTGCGTCCCTTCGTTTTCAAATCGGTTACCACTGGGATATCCAGTTTATTGGCGCGATGGATCTCCGCCCACATCCCTTCCGTGACCGGTCCATAGACATTGACCTGCTGACACTTTTCTACCAGCCGAAGGCCCATCTCCCGTGCGGCCTGGTCCTGCGCCGGGTCGCCCGGATCTGCGATGGGCGGGAACATGAGATGGGGGCAGACTGGGATGTCGCCCGCCTGAAAGACTTCCTGGGCTTTCTGTCTGGCGAACTCAATGTTTTTCTCTACCTCACCTCGGAGGGGCGCGCAGATGTACACCAATTTGGGGCCGTGGTTTTTTGCCGGGACTTGAATACGGAAGGTCTCCACATAATCGCTGGCCATTTGCCGGAGCTGCCGGTAGTCCTCCTGGGTAGGATGATAGGCATACCAATCGATCCGGTCACCATCTACCCAAATATGCGGATCAACGCCATCCCGCAGGTAGGGGTTGTTGGGGATCTTCTGTTTTCCCCATACATCCTTGAACCGAAGAGTCAGCTTGTCCACCACACCCTGATTGCTGTCCAGCAGCGTCAGGCGGAGAGCCGCATAATGATCCGCATGGCCCAGTGTAACAAATTCAGCCCTCACCTGACGGTTTCTGTCCAAGCCACCCAGGCAGGCACGGCCTACAAAGACCGGATCATGGATCACAGACCCGTCCGCAAACAGTTTGCGGAGTTCCTGCTCAAAAAAGTTGCTCATCTGCTCATCTCACAGCCTTTCTGTTTCTTGGGGGGAGAAGGAGCTGGCTGTTGAGGAGCCAGTTCGTCTCGGGACGAATCCCGGATCACAGAACGGTTTTTCCCGCTGATCACCAGGGTGTCCAGTGTATCGTTGCGGATCTCCTCACCGCTGATCACCAATGCGCTGCCTGTCAGACGCACATCCCCGGATACTTTGCCATAGACCGCGCAGTGGCCGGACAGAATGGGAACACCCATGGTATCCTTGTCATTGAGGATCATGGAAAAACCGGAGGCCCTTGCAGAGGCGCTGAGCACAGCGCCGCGTATATAGGCATTGTCCTCTGCCCGCGTATGACCGGAAAGGACAGCGCCCATAGAGATATAAGCGTTGTCGCAGACGACCGCCTCTCCGCGCAGAACAGCCCCCTTGTCAACATAGGCGTCATTGCAGGCAATGGCATCGTCAAAAATCCATGCGGTATCGTCCGGCTCAAAGGAAAGGTTGCTCTCGCTCTCCACGAAGCCACCTAAATCACCGGCCCTGACCTCCGCACTCACATCCCGGAGTGCCCGGATACGATGAAGGAAGGGATACTTTTCGTGCGAGATCTCCGTGATTTCATATTTCTGATTGCTCGTTGTTCTCATCTCCTTTTTTATGCAGCATTTTGGAACAGACTCTCCTGCGCATCTTCCAGACGGAACTCCGCGTCAATGTCGGAGAAGGTCTCGCTGCGATTGAATTTCTCGCTCACCTTGTTGGGCAAGGCCTGCAGCTCCAACATCCGTTCCCACAGGTTTGGGTGGTAGTCATAGAGATGGCGCAGTTCTTTTCTTTTGGCGTTAGGGCAGAACCAACAGCCCCCGCGGGTTGTAAATGTGTAGACAGGCGAAAGCAGCCCTGCCCGCTGGCAGAGCTGCTTTGCATCTTCCTCTGTGCAGTTGTACTTGTCCAGTAAGGAGACCCGGTTCCCGGCCAATCGAAGCAGCCGTTCCTGCTCGTCCTTGGCGATCCCAATATACTGAACTGTGTCGGGCGGCAGCGATTTTTGGTATCGCAGGATGGGTTTCAGCTTGCAATCTCTCTGAACAGCACACCGTCCGCAGATGGGAAAAGAACGCAGAAGGCCCTTCTTAGGACCGCGGGTGATTTTGCCTGTGAAGAGATCCACATACGTTTTCTCACTGCGCAGGACGGTTACCTTCACACCCCTGCGTTCTAAAGCCGGAATGGCGGTGGTGTAAATAAAATCACGGTGTTCCGGCACCTCGCCGGAGATCTCCTTGTCGAACATGACCTCACAGTATACTGCCTCATCCAGAGGCTCCCCATGTTCCAGAGCCAGTAATATGGTGGCAAGACTGTCCTTGCCAAAGGAACAGGAGGCAACATGTTTCAACGGTCCGACACACCTGCTTCCTTGATGCGACAGGCGTTACACAGTACCTCCGCTTTGTCCGTCTGCTCCCAGGGAGCGTCCGGATGGGTAAAGTGGCCATAGTTGCAGAACTGAGCGAAGATGGGCTTGTCCAACCCGAGGGTGTGACACATCCCGGCGGGGGTCAGGTCAAAGACCGCCTGGACGGCCTGTTCCAGCACATCATCCCGACATTCGCCGGTTCCTTCGGTATCCACGTTGACCGCCACAGGCTCTGCCTTTCCGATGGCATAGGCCAGAGTGACGGTACAGCGATCCGCCAGACCGGCAGATACAATGTTTTTTGCAATATAGCGGGCCATGTAGGCTCCGCTGCGGTCCACCTTGGTGGAGTCTTTACCAGACAGCGCGCCGCCGCCGTGAGGGGCCAGTCCGCCATAGGTATCCACCATCAGCTTGCGGCCCGTGAGGCCGGTATCCGCCTCAAATCCGCCATAGACAAACCGCCCCGATGGATTGATCAGGATCTCCGTTTCCCCATCAGGCGGCAGCTCCCGCAGTGCGGGCTGGATCACATGGTCCATGAGTTCCTCCCGCAGCTGGTCCAGGTCTTTCTCCGGGTCATGCTGGCAGGACAGAACCACCGATGCAAGACGCACGGGGATATCGAAGTTGTACTCCACAGACACCTGCGCCTTGCCGTCCGGACGCAGGCCCTGGATCATCCCGGTTTTTCTGGCGTTGGTCAGCAGCCGGGTGAGCCGGTGGGCCAGGATGACCGGCAGAGGAAGATAGGATTCTGTCTCATCACAGGCAAATCCATACATGATCCCCTGGTCGCCAGCCCCAGTCTGGACTCCTTCCCGCACAGCGTGAGCAATATCGTCGCTCTGATCGTGGGTGATGACCTCGATCTCATAGTCCAGCCCAGTGTACCCAGCTTCCCGGATGGTCCGGCAGACAATGGAGGGGATATCCGGCATGACCTTTGCCGAGATTTCTCCGGCCACCAGCACTTTGCCAGCTGTGGCCAGTACTTCGCAGGCCACATGGGCGGAGGAGTCACCCTTGAGACAGGCATCCAGAACAGAATCCGCGATGGTGTCGCAGAGCTTGTCAGGGTGGCCCTCGGTAACAGACTCTGCGGTCAAAATGTATTTATCTCTCATGGTCGATTTTCCCTTTCTTTTTTATGTGTTGGTCGCCAACGATCCGTCCCTGTTCTCCGGCTGCCGTTCGCACAGGAAGGATCTGCATGTTGTCGTACAGGGACTTGTATCGCTGAATCTGCTCATCCGTCAGGGAAATAAAGTCCTCCTGGCCAAGTCCAGCGATGAAGAAGGTGCCGCGGATGATGTCATAGGGCAGATAGTCCTTATCCAACAGCGGACGATTCATCGGCAGGCCAAGGGCCTTTCCGTCAGCATTGCACACCACGGCCACTGGCTCTTGGAACGGATACACAGCTTCAATATCTCCTCCTACAAGCTGCTGCATATCCGTGAGATTCTCAATCTCCTGCACACGGCAGGGCTTTTGCGGTTCTACAACTAATACTTTCATGTGCGATCATTCCCCCTATCGCTCTTTCCCACGTTGCTTCTTGGGCGATTTGGCCTGCCCGCCGCAGATACGGTTGAGTTTACTGCTCGCTTGATCCAATTCCTTAGCACAATACTCCCATGCCTGTTTTAATTTGGACAGTGGCAGTCCGTTCTGGCGGTAGCCATCCCGAATGCCCTGGTAATAATATTCCGAGGGCAGGGCGGGAGAGCGCCACCGATCCCCATCCGTCATCACGTAGGCCATGACGGTCAGCTGCCGCCCCGCATGATCCCGCACAGCAACAGACTCTTTTTCGTATAGGTGGGGATATCCCTCATAGAGATCGAGAGACCGCTCACAGCCCGGTGTGATCCGCCAAAGCAGGCCATGTACCTGCTGCCCTTCCTTGGGCTTGATGGTGGCAACGCCATTTCCGCTTGCGTTGCCGCGAAACAGCAGTTCATATCCCTCCAGCACGACCGGCCCCACCACCTGGGCCGCGGGGCAGCGGTAGGCCATCTGATCCAGGTTGATGTTGCTGCCGTAGGCGAAATACAATTTATCTTCAGCTATGGTCCAACACCTCCAGTGCGCCGATCTTCGCCAGCGCCATAATCATGGTCTGCGCCTGCGCCTCTACGCCACGATCCGGCAGGGGACAGTCCTGATCTGTCATGCGGATGAAATTGCTGCGAAGCTGCCAGATATAGCTCTCTGTGTCCGGAAACTCCGTGGGGTCAAAGGCAGCTTTCCGAAGCTGGTCCATGATTTCTGTCCCGGTACCCTCGTACACGGTATCTTCAATGCGTATTTTCATCGTGCCACCTCACTGCTTCGGTTTTTCTTTTTCTTATTGACATCGTAACTGTCCTTGTCATAGCGCCATGCCCGATCCCCGTCCAAGTTGGCCAGAAGATGATCCCGCGTGTGCTTGAACTCGGGTCCATTCAACCCAAGGCGTACCAGCCATACCCGAAAGGTGAACAGCTCATTATCGCTTTGCGTCTTGCGCATGACGGTGCTGCGCTGGGCGATAGCCTGGGCCGACATGGCAAGGCACAAATTCACATAGGCAGCAGCGCGGCCTGCGTGGAGCGTGGAATTAAAACAGCGGAATTCGACGGTCCCCCGGAAAAACACGGAATGGAGATTGAGCGCATAGTACCGTGTCCAGTTGTAGTGCTCCGTGCTGCCGTTATCCCCCTCATACCAGATGGTTTCCAGCTGTGTCAGATTTTTGGTTTCTTCGGATGAAAGCTTGCGTGCCTTTTGCAGCATGGGTTCCCGTACTTTCTGGCAATAGTTCGCTATGCGATAGGAGTTAACCTGGAGTGCCTTGAACAGAATATCTTCTTTGGAATACATAATGCCCAGCAGGTTTTTCAGGCTCTGGCGATTATGGTTTGCGGCATCCACATGGACATGGATACCGCAGGAGGAATTGACTTTTCCCCCTGCAGTGCGGACGCGGCGGACGCATTCCTGAAATTTGGGCAATTCCGCATAGGTCAGTTTGGGCGTGACCATTTCCACACGATACCTCGGATCTGAGGTGGAGGTGTATCTGGCACCCACTTTTTGTTCTCCACGGATGCTGCTGTCACTCATCAGCCGCCATTCTTTTCCCTCCCCATCCCGCACATACCAGCTGTCGTAGTAGTCATCCCCACGGCGAGGCTCCGTCCCAAAATAATCTGCCAAGGCTTGTGCCGCCTGTTCACGTGTAATTCCGGTCAGTTCCACTTCCACGCCGAAACACTGATCTTTTAGTCCTACTTCATTCATGTCACTGCTCCCTTCTAAAAGATGTTTCAAAACCTTGCAAACACTGTATCCGTTCGAAAACCGCTGATCCCGGCGAACATATCAAAATAGCGTATCAGGTGATCTCATCTCCTTCCTGCTGCAGGGCAAGAAGAAAGCCGAGGACATTCTCATCCATGTCCCCGGCCTGTGCCTGCTGGCTTTTTTCTGTTGTCAGATCTAAATGGCGCAGTTCTTCCCTGATCAGCCCCCGGATGGCAGACAGAAGGGCATCCTGTTCATGGGCTTTACACACCATCCGACACACAGCGTCTGTCCGCTGTCCGGCAGGGATGGAACTGAGAATGTGCCACGCCTCACGCTGTTGGGATGATGCCAGAGAAAAAGAAAGGTTGAGCCGCCGCTTACCCGCCATGGCCCACACCCCGCGACATCTGCCCCACAAGGCGCTCATATCCTTTGGCGTTCAGGGATACGTCATCCAGGATAAGCGGGCGGCACAGGCCGTCTGTGGCCGAAAGGTGGCGCTTTAAGAGCGCCGCTCCACCACCCAGAAAGATGGTGGGCATAGCGCGGATGTCTAGGCCGCTCTCTGTGACTGCCGAGAGCAGGTTTCGGGCGTACTTGCCCGCCTGGGCATGGATGACCGCTCTGATCCGCTCGTCCATCCCGCCGGAGCTGCCCCGCAGGGCGCTCTCGATCTGAGCGGTAGTCATGGACAGCCCAAACAACCGGCGCACCTGTTCGCTGATTTCATCGATACAGCGGATCATGCCCAGTTCCAGACTCCGGCAGGAGGCAGCGTTGGGGATGCGGTTGTCCAGACGCATCAGATCCACCGTCCAGCCGCCTATGTCCGCCACGATGACGGACGGCTCGTCCAGCAGCTCCGTCTGGGTCAGGACGGCAGCATAGCCCTGGGGAAACAGGGACACCTCTTGGATGGTGATGGTATAGTCCTGCCCCTCATAGCGAAAAGGAATGGCGCTCCCATCCCGGTACAGATACGAACGGAAGGACTTCTTGTCCCGGCCAAAGCTGGTCAGGGGCAGGCCCGCCGCCAGGTGGATGCTGGCGGTGTGCTCCGCACCCCGGTGCTCCAGCTCCTTGGCGATGGCTGCCAGGGTAAGCAGATAGTAGTCCTCTGTTTGGGTCTTGTCTCTCTGGAGGGGCTGGCGACCGCTGCCCACCACATAGTATCTGCCGCCGTATTCCAGCACATCTTTCTGGGTGTACGGCTCATGTTCATATTCCACCAATCCGGTGGGGAACGAAAAGTGTACAGTTTTCATGGCTGCGTAGCCATGATCAATGCCAATGATGATCGAACCACTCATCGCGGCGTTCCTCCTTTTTTGCGGGACTTCGTTTTTTGGGCGCGCTGTTGTTTGTCAAATGTCTTTCCCTCAATTAGCAGTGCGTTTACATCAGACATCTCCAGATTCCACACATACGGGTGTATCTGGCTTCCGTCTGCCCCTCCGTATTTCTCGCACAATCTTGGCAAAAAATTCGGCAGGTCTTTCATTTCTCTGGGAAACTGGATGCCATCTTTGTACACAATCTCTCTTTTCAAAGATTTGTACAATTCTTTTGTGTTTTTAATTGCCTCCACATCTTGATATATACTTTGCCCTGTAAGCTGTTCATAAGCACTGTAGGCGGCATAGGAGAGGCCGCTAAAAGAACAGTCTCCGTATATCTCCACGTCAGCCAGTGTATCCGGATCTTTTAAGACTGCCATATACGTCTCCTTGCCCTGAGCGATCAGCCATGGCCGAAAATCCATAAATCCTTCGTCAGAACAACCGCGCTCCTTGACAATGCTGGCTGCGTCCCAAAGCCCATATTGGTCTGCCAATCTCGAATATATATATACGCATTTATGAAAAACCATGGCGGATTCAGGCCCCATGGAAATCAGACGATCCATAAGAAAGTGCTCCATGGCTTTTATGTCCTGGCCGCAAGCGGTTTTTGCCTGATGAATCAAATCCCAAAAAGCATCCGGATTATCCTCTGTAATTTTAGTAACATGGTCTTGCTCTGCCGTAATGATCACCTCTTTTTTATCTGCCGGGCATCCTGTGGCAATAGCCCCGTTCATCTGGAGCCGCGCCCGTTCCGATGGCGTTGCTTCTGTGTAACCCGCGCTGCCTGCTCATGCTCCAGTGGATTCAGATGGCAATTTTGCATCAGCGTTTCATATAATCTGCGTTCAAACTGTTGGTAGGCTGGTGTGGTAGTATCAATGGGTTGGAGGATTGCGTGTTCATAGCCAGTTCCGGGCACGATCTCCCAGCGGATGGCATGGAACTGATCCGCCAGCAGATAGCGCATGAGCTGATGACCGTTCATCATTTCAAACATCCCGCGGGAGTCCTCATAAGGGAACTGCTTATATAGCTCAAAGCCTGTCAGCCTTTGGGCTGTGAAGTACAGCTTGAAGCCCCCTGGGTCCAGTTCCGGGGCGAGCTGCTCATAGAATGTCTTTGCGTCCATCTCAACCAGCCCTTCTCCACTTGTGGGCCAGCCGTTCCAGAACAGTCAGCCTGCCGGACACTTTCCGCGCCGAGAGATCCAGCCCATTCATCTGGTTTTGGATGCGGCGGTGGATCTGCTTGAGCTGCCGCCTGTCGCCGCAGCCCTCCAGCACTACATAGCTGCCTTTTCCGTTGGCCAGCACCTCACGCCGCCCGGTATCATCCCGGAGACTGGCCATGAGACGCTGGCCCAGGCGCTTGCGGTAGCTGTCCTGGAGGGCCTCCACATCCCCGCACACGCCATGCTTTTTCAGGATCGCGGCGATCTCGCTGGAGTGGATCTCCATCCCCTCGAACAATGCCTCCAGGATCTCCTGCTCAGCCTCTGGCGGCAGTCTGGGCGGAGCAGTCGGCTTGGCACCCGCGTTTTCCCGGTTCATCGTTCTGCCTCCTTTCGCTTTTTTTGAGGGGAACGCGGTGTTTTTGCAGGCTGCGGATCATCGCGCCAGGTTTCCGGGGCCATGGTGTTGATATGGCGGAGCATATCCCGCACATTTGCACAGGTGAATTCCGGCTGTTCAAATCCATGGCGCTCCGTGTAGATGGTCCACTTATGGGTCTCATGGGGACTGTCCCGGATGACCACAAAATATCTCCCGTTGCGGTCACCATGCAGCGGTTCAAACCGCACGTCATCATAGAGCGGGCCGGACAGCGGGCAGTTGTTCTTGAACCAGACATAGTAGTGGTCCAGGATATAGGGGTCGGTGATCCCCATGACCACCTTGCTCAACTTCTGGAGCCGTCCGGCCAGCGCGTCATCCTGACAGAACCAGTCATACCACCCAGCCTCACACTGAACGGCACGATCTTTCGAGGAAAAATCCCCGGCACGGAACCGCTCCTGCCACTGGCGGACACTCATTTCCGTCATAGCGTCCCCCTCTCCGGCAGGAGGCGCTCCATGAGGTCGGCAATGGTCCGAAACACCTCCGCCAATTCACGGGATTCTTTCACCGTATCTTCCATCTCGTCCCTGGTCATGCGGGTGCATTTAGCCCAGATCCGGACATTTTCCTCTGTGGGGTCCAGCAGGACCGCCTTTTCGTATGCTTTGCAGAAGACTCCGGCGATCTTCCCCTCACGGTCGATCTCCGCGTCCTTTTCCTGGATTTCCTTTTTTGCTCTCAGGATGTCCAACGCCTCCTGGGCGGCCTGCTCCCGCTGCTCCTCCGGCAGATCCTCCACCTGCTTGGTGATCTGGTAGCCTTGGTTGATGGACAGTTCCTTCTTGTCCAGCGCCTCCTTGACCGCTGCGGGGGCGTGCTCGTCGATCTGCATCACTTTGCCCATGGTGACCTCGCCAATGCCAACAGAATCGGCCAGTTCTTTGCGGGTACTGATAGGGGGAAGGTTTGACAATGTTGTCAAACCTTCCTCGGATGGGCGATATGCCTGCCCTCCGGCAGACATATTGGCCTTGGCCCTGGCTTCGATCTCCGGCTTGAGTTTCATGGCGATCTTGCCCAGTTCCCACTTGTCCAGGTTACGGCGGCCTTTCTGGGTATCCAGCGCCCACTGCTTGGCCTCCAGCAGATCGTCAAAGGCGAACACCAGCATCTGATAGGGCAGGCCGTGCTTGTCGCACAGGGATTTTCGGTTATGCCCGTCAATAACGACCAGATCCTCATTGACGATGATGGAGGTATAGCACCCATTTTTCAGGAGGTCCGTCTCCAGTGCGCCGAGCTGCTCCTCGCTCAAAGGCGGGAGCAGCTCGGCCATCTCAGGCAGCACAACAGGGGTGCGCTCTGTGCTGCTGTAAATGATCCCAGTGTTCTTCATCAGGCGGCCTCACACTCGGCCTGGTTCTGCCCGGCAGCGGTTGCATCCTCTGCCCGACGGGGGGAGAGGAGCTCCACCTCCGTAGCCTTGATCAGGAAGCCGGGCTGGCGGGTGGGATCGTCAGAAAAAGTGATGGTCTCGAAGTCGCCGGAGGCGGCCAGCTTGCAGCCCTTCCAGGCATAGGCGGCACAGAACTCGGCCAGGGGGCCGCGCACCTTGATGGAGATGAAGTCGGTGAGCCGGTTGCCCTCCTGATCCCGATAGCGGCGGTCCGAGGCGATACGCAGGATGGCATAGGGCTTGCCCGTGGTTTCGTTCATCTTCAGCTCCACATCATTGGTCAGATTTCCAGTGGCAGTGATCTTCAACATCGTTCATTTCTCCTTTTTCTGTTAGAATAATTGGTTGTAAGAAAGAGGGGGACTCACAGCTTTTGTGAGTCCCCCAAGGGCTTAATACCCCGTCCGGGGCAGGGTGGGAATGACAGGTTTGCCGTACACCGTGGTCACCCAACGGCTGACGGCCTGCACCCACTGGCCGTTGTAGACGCCGCCCACGTCGGCCACATTGACAAAGGAGGTGGAGGCCAGGTTGGCCACGGCGGTGCAGTGGAGGTACGGCTTTTCTACCTGGGCAAAGCCAGCAGGGGCCTGTCCAAAGACGAACATGACCTCTGTGACCCGTTCATTGCTGGCAAGGCCCAGTGCGGTGGCCGAGGCAGCCAGGGTGTAGTTCTTGCTGGTGGACAGGTTGTCGGCCAGGGTCCGATACTCGCCGCCGTTCACACGATAGGTGATCTTATAGGTGCCGGGGAAGTTATAGGTTCCGGTGACCACCGTATCCAACCGCACCTCTGCGGGAAGGGTATCGCGCCAATAAAAGTTGTCCAGCCGGACATTGGAGCTATTGGCGATGCCGGAGAAGGTATAGCGTACCGGCTGGCCTGCCATGATCTCCTTGGGGCCGGTTTTGGTGATGGATACGCCGGTAGTTAGGCTCTTGTTGGTCACCTCAAATTTGACGATCTGTCCCTCATGTTCAAGATAGGCAGTGAGTTCCGTTTCATTTACGCCGTAATTGGCCGGAGCCTTGACCTCCCGTATGGTATAGCGGGAGAGAGGCAAAGGTTTGGACACGGCCAGCCCTCGGCTATCAGAGCGGATGGTGTCTACCAGGTTACCCGCTTTATCATAGATCTCAAACACGGCCCCCTCCAGCAGTGTTCCAGCAGGCAGTCCGTTGGTGGGGTTGTAGTCGGCGGACTTCTTGACGATTTGGATTTGTCCTGTGATGGGGGTATTTTCCCACTCTACCAATGTGGTTTCCCCAGCTTTGACATAGACTGTACGGAGTTGGGTGTCTGGGATATACCCCTCATTCTCCAGTTCGCGCAGATAGTACCGGCCACTCTCGGTCAAGTCCTCAAACCAGGCATAGCCTCGGTCGTCGGTGGTCTGCTGGTCGATGGGGTTGTGGCCGCTGTCATACAGGATGAACGACACACCAGGGATGCCCTTACCATCAGCAGTAGAAATTTTGTGAAGCAGGATGCCGGACATGGGCGCATTGGTTACGGTCAGTTTCGTGGTCTGCCCATTCTTTATGGTGAAATAATGGGGCGTGCTGTCCAGCTTGAACCCCTCGGCACTCTCGATCTCCACGGCATAATAATTGTTATCCTCCAGTGTTACAAAGACGCTGCCGCTCTCCCCGGTGGTCACGGTGTCCACCAGGGCATCATCCGACACCCGCCGGATTTCAAAGGTGGTATTGGGGATGCGCTCCGTCTTGTCCGCTTCGGAGACTTTAATCAACTCCACGCCGCCCACAGCATTGTTATAAAATCGGATCGTCTGTGTGTCATTGGGGTTAATGGTGACAGTCTGGCTCTGGCTATCCGGGTCGATAGTGTACCCAGGCACGCTCTCAAGTTCAGTCACTACCACCGTGCCAGTGATCCCGGACAGGATGACCTTACCTGTGGAGTCGGAATAATAGATACCATTGCTGGACAACGTGCCTCCTGCGGCATCCACATACTGCCCATTGGCGTACTTAATCTCAAATTTGACGCCCTCCAGGGGGACTTCCGTAGAGCCGTTCCGTCCCCACTTCTCAATTACCAGATTGCCCAAAGGCTGGTTCCGAAATTCTACGGTGACGGTCTGGCCCTCTTTGACCTGAACGGTCTGAGGTGCATCATCCAGCAGGAAGCCGGGCTTGGCACGGGTTTCCTTGATGACCAGTGTAGTTCCAGGTTCTACCCCTTCCACCAGAAAACTGCCGGTGGAATCCGTCACGAACTTGCCGTTGGCATCACCCACCACGGAGCCGTCCGATTTTGTCACCAGGAACTCCACATCGGAGAGCGGGGAATTGTCTGCTGCCGATACCTTCTTGACCAGGACGCCTCCCTTGGGGGCGTTGGAGAAGTAGAGGGTCACGATGTCCTGATCCTCGCCGGAAATATAGAAGGACTGGGGCGCGGCGTCAATCACGTGGCTGCTGTCGCTCTCCAACTCCTCGCAGATGTAGTAGCCCTTTTTGAGCCCAGTGACAGTGAAGGAGCCGTTGGCCGAAGTCGTGTAAGTGCCGATCACGGTGCCACCGCTGCCGCTGACCTCGCCACCCAGATATTTCAGTTGGAAGCGGCAGCCGGAGATTCCAGCCCCGGTCACGCTGTCCTGCTTGTAGACCACCAACGCTGACAGGGGGATGTTGGAAATGGTGATGGTCTTGTTTTCGCCGCCCTTGACATAGACCTCCGTAACAGGATTGTCGGGAGCCTGGAAGCCAGGCGCAGGTTTGGTCTCCTCAATTTTCAGCCAGCCATCCTCAATGGCCTCCAGGATGATCTGACCCGCCTCATCTGTCTGGAAGGTTCCCAGATCCCGCTGTTCCCCAGTTTCCGTCTTATTGCTGGACCATGTGATGTGAAACTCGGCGGATTCAATGGGGTCATGCGTGACGGAGTTTTCCTTCTGGATGGTGACAGACGGCTTTTTGTGGTTTTCAAAATATACCTCTCTGTCCCGATTGGGATAGAGAGTGACAAGCTGGCTGGGAGCGTCCGGCAGGTAAGGCGACGGCACAGACTTCTCGATTACCTCATAGACCATAGGCAGGAGGTTGGGGACCTTGGCGGAACCATCCGGGCCAGTGGTCACCTCGGCCACACTGTGGCCGTCTGCTGTCTTTACAAGGAAAACTGCGCCCTCCACGGGAGCGCCGCTGTCTGCGTCACGCTTCCAAATGGTGAGGTTTGGCCTCTTATCGTTCTCCAAAACGATGGTGCTGTCCTTACCGGGGAATAATTCTACATGATATTCCTTTTCGTCCAAAATGTGGTCTGATACTGTGTCGGTTTCCTTTAGGGAATATACTCCAGGCTGTAAGCCCTCCCAAATGATCGTACCTGTGCTGGAAGTGGTCTGATCCATATACCGGCTGCCATCCTCAATCCGGGTCAGGCTGTATGTCACTCCGGCCAGGGCGGAGCCATCCGAACTGATTTTTGTGAGGCGGAGGGAAGGCAGCTTGCTGTTGGTAAAGACAAACTGGGCCGTCTCATTTCCATCCAGGTGGATGATCCTCTGTGCCTCGTCAATCACATATCCCGGACACTCCAGTTCAGTCACCACATAAGCGCCCACGGGGAGCTTGGAGAGGTCGATGGTCCCATCCTCCGAAGTCGTATATTCCTCCGGTCCCCAGGAGCCGTCCACCGCCTCAATGCGGAATTTGACATTGGCAATCGGCTTACTGAGATCCGCACTGTCTACCTTGATAAGATGAATGCCGGGCAGCTGGTCATTATAAAACACCCGTTCCACAATGCCTATGCCCGTGGTCAACTCCGCATATTGGGGGGTGGTATCTATAATATGCTCATCGTCTCCGGGGTTTCGTTCCTCGATCCGATAACTGCCCTCGGGCTGGTTGACCAGGAGAATTTCGCCCTGTTCATTGGTACGGAAGATGCCCAGGGAAACATTATCCCGGAAGATCTCAAACGCCACATCCGGCATAAGCTCCATCGTCTTTCGGTCATACTTGATGATCCGCAGACCAGGAAGTTCTTCATTGATAATGGTAGCGGTGGATTCCTCGCCTGACACCACATTGACCGTCTGAACGGTATCGGTCACAGCTTTCCAGCCCTCGATTCCTGCCAGCTCACGCACTTCCCATGCGCCGGGTTCAAGCTGGTCGAAGGTGATGGAACCTCCGGTGGTGGTCTGACCGCTCCGGGTCTGGCCGCTCTCCAAGTGCTTGATCTGGATGGTTACACCGGAAAGCAGATCTCCAGTGTCACTCTTTTTCTCCACCCGAAGTGAGCCGTAGGGGGCGTTCCAGAAAGTCAGGGTTGCAATCTTGTTGTACTCCACATCCGCGTGCTGGGTGCGCTCATCCGGCAAAAGATGATACCGGGGCGGGATCTCCTCGGTTACCGTATAGTGGCCCTCAAGGGTCAGAGGGATTACCACGGTCCCGTCCGGGCCAGTAGAGAAAGAGCCAACCTTGCGTCCCTCTGGATCGTACACAGAGAACACCGCGCCCTCCAGTGGGATTTTTGTGCCCTCCTCCAGCTTTACGATTTTCAGCGCGGTCTCATCCGGGTCGGGGTCCTGACCGTCATAATAGTTGCTGATAGCAGCCACATCCAGACGTACATTGTTATCCAGGTCGCAGATATAATTTTGCAGGTCGCCGTACTTATCCTTCTCCTGGCAGATGGCATACATGGCGGCATACTGCGCCACGGAGGCGGACAGTGCAAGCTGGACGCTGCCACTTTGGTTCTGGATGGATTCCGCGGGGTACAGCACCTTGAATTGAGCGGAGTAGCCGTCTCCGGTTCCTTCCGCAGCAACAGAGGTCACATCCTGGTTGTCCATGTTGACGATCCGGGTGCCATTGGGAACGGCAGAGGGGTCCTGAAAGGCGACAGAAATGTCGTAATCGTAGACCCATGTCTCGCTCCAAACCGTAAACACCTGCTGATAGTAGTCCTTACCCTCAACACTGACAGGATAGGCCACGGAATGGTCTGGGGTGGCTGTCATTTTGGGCGTGAGCATATAGTTGTAGGTGGTGCCGCGCTTGTAGATGTCCTTGGCGGCGGCCAGGATGCGGTTGCCAATGTCCAGTTCAGAACCGGAAAGGCCGGGGGCCACCTTTAGATTGTTGATGTCCCAGGTGGAAAGCAAATAACACCAGAGGGCCATCTTTGTGGCGTAATACGCCTGATACTTGTTATCCAAATTCAGTTCACCCAGACTGCGGTGGGGGTAACCGTTGGAGATAATGCCCACCACCTTGGGATCGCTGGAGCGTTCCTCCGCAAGATATTTAATGCTTTCGCCGGGTTCTACCTTTTGGGGAACACCTTTGAGATACGGATTCACACAATATGCCGGAACTTCTTTGGTTGTCCCATCATTGCTCTTATACATGAAATAGGTGTAGTCTTGCTTCTTGACAGCGCCGTTGATGGACAGATAACCCAGCTCATATCCGCCGTTATAAATGTCCACTTCGCCCAGCGCCGCTTCTACACTATCCGCGGCCCAAGCGGAGGTCGGAAGAATTCCAAGCAGCAAAACGCAGGCCAAAAACATTGAAAGCAGTTTTTTCATAAGCCCTCCTTAAAATATACAGAAAGAGGCATGAACAACAATCTGTTCATCACCTCTTTCTGGAAGTAATTCAGTCAGGGTTTCGCAGAAACTAAGCGAAAAAAACGCAGTGCATTTCCCAATTTGGGAGATGCACTGCGTTTAGCATTCCACAGCCTGGACACACCAGCGGTATGCCCGCTGATCCCGCACACAGGTAAACAACGTGATACGGTTGTCACTGGTAGTGGCGGTGCCGCTGGTATCTGTCTCCAATACCTTTTCTACACTGACCACCTGATAGGTGCGTGTGCCCAGCTTGGTGGTCCAGGTAATGGTATCGCCTGGCTCCAGGGTATGCAGGTCTCCAAAATCATCCCGGACACCGCGGTTGTGACCCGCAATGCAGCAGTTTCCATCCCAGATGCTGGTGCCAGGGAAATGACCGGCCCCTTTTGCCAGAGTGCTGCTGTCTGTCCCTTCGTAGACCTTGGTAGACAGGCCGATAGCCGGGATCTTGAGCGTCCCCAGATGTCCGCCGGAGTAGTAGAGATCGCTGGTGACGGCAGTATAGCCGACGTCCTGGCCAGAACTGCCCCCATTTCCTGTGTCGATCACAGGATAGTTGACGCTCCCTGTCTGGGACACCAGCCCGCCGCCATCCAGAGCGCCGGGGATGAGATTGGGCGTCAGAGGGTCGCCGCTGCCGGGGAGGTAACTGGTAGGTGTGCCAAATCCAGGCGGGATCAGGGCGGTGTTCTTACTCCGGTCTACATTGGGATCTTCCCATTCGTAGATGGTGTCATCGCTGGTAGGTCTGCCGAACAGGTAATCGTCCGGGGCCTCCATGGTATATTCCAGGGCGCTGGCCTGGCCCACACATAGGGCGCATAGCATGGTGGCCAGCAGAAGTGCTCTCAGCTTCAGTTGAATCAGCTCCTTCCTTTATACCGCTTGAACAGGAAAACCCCACCTGCAGTCAGTAGGAGAACCGCACCGCCAATCAGGAGGGGCTGTTTGATGTCAATCTCTGCCGTGGCCCCGTTTGAGTTTTCGCTGGAAGGGGTATCTGTGGGGGCCGGGTCAGTCTGCTCCGCGGGGATCTCCATGCTGCCAAAAATGGCGGTATAGGTCAACACAGAGCAGTTGGTTTTGGAAACTTGGCCGGTATAGTCTGCCGTAACAGTGTAGCCGGTAGCATAGGTGCTGCTGGTAGTGCCGGTATATTTGGCGGTGGCGGTATATCGGGTGACGGCCCCATCCGCCCCGGCTTCACTGGTCTCGGCCCACTGGACGTCTGCCAGAGTCAGGCTTTTTCCATTGTCCTCAATGCTCTTTGGAATCAAAGATAGATCCGCTTCCGAGAGATTGGGATAGGTGCGGGTGGCGGAGAGATCCTTTGTCCGGGTAGCATAACCGTCTGCCGCTACCTTGACAGTGGTATGATCCAGTGTCAGAGTGCCGGTATAACCGTCCTCTGTGGTTACCTCCATCTGCGGTTCCAGACTCTGGAGGATCTTCTCCATATTGTTGGTCTCGCTGGCCAGAGTTTTGGTCTGGGTGATGGTCTGGATGTCCACCCCAACCTCGTCCTTCCGCGTCATATCCAGCAGATAATAGAGGCGGCCATCCCGCTCAAAATCCTCGGTGGGAATCTGGGATGGGTCATCTGCCAGGGACAGCTGGTACACTTTCTTGATCCTGGGGCTGTCTCCCTCCATATACTCCTCCACCGATGTGGGGTAGTAACTGGCACTCTGCTCCGGTTCAGCGGCCAGAGCAGGGACAGATGCCGCCAGGAGCAGGGTCAGGGCGCACATCGTGGTCAAAATGCGTTTCATACTGGATTCCTCCTACAACAATTTTTCTTTTGATTTGCCGGAAATCATATTGTTATTTCTTCTTTTGGAAATTGTCACCCCCTTTCCCGGAGCACATTTCGTTGCAGCAGATACTCATTCCAATCCTTTCCCTGTGGCGGAAGTTGTTGAGACACCTCATAGCCCTCTGCGCAGAACATTTCTCGGAGCTTTTGGGCTGCCTGCCGACCATGTTCATCGTTATCCAGGCACAGAATAATCCGGCGTATGTGTGGGTTGTCTCGCAGATAGGTCCGCAGTCCTCCTTCGTACAGCCCACACAGTGCCACCGCGTTGGAGGTTACTTTCCGGTGCAGGGTGCAGAAGCTCATCAGGTCGATTGGGGCCTCAAAGACAAGAACTGCATCATGCTTCTTGCTGCAGTAAAGTCGAAATGCGATGTCCTTATTGCTGCCTGGGACATCCCCCTTAAAGCTGCTGCCGTTCCAATCATAGGTTCCTCGTTGATTGGCAAATACCGGCGCTCCTGATTGGTCCCGGCCAACAAAGACACAGTTGTGATGTTGGGCGTCCTCGTACAGCAATCCAGCCTCCACAAAGCCCCGGATCACTTGGGGTGCGATCCCACGCTTGCGGAGATAGGCAAACACCCTGCGGTGATCCACGTTGGCAGGGGGGAGGGTAAAGGGGACCTTTTCCTCCTTTTCCTTGGTCTGCCGCGGAGTGCTCACCGGGGGAGAGTCACGGGCGCGGCCATGCCAGGTCAGCAGGTACTCCACGGCCTCCGGGAAACTTTTGTTATAGAACCGCTGGAGGAATGTGATGGCATCTCCGCCGATGCCCTCTGAGTAGCGGAACCAGGTACGTCTGTCCTTGATCCGGATGCTGTCCATCTCCTGCGTGGTGTAGTACCTGCCGATCCGCTTCACCTGGTAGCCCAGGGAGATCAGCAGATCCGGAAGGTCCGTGTCTCGGACAGTGGCCATTTCAGCCTCTGTAAAACGAGTTTTTTCTGACGTTTGTATCATGTTCACCCCCCTTCTAGGAAAAACAAAAAAGGGGCCGGAGGACGCATCTGCTTGAGATGTGTCCTCCGGCCCCTTGCTTTGACTCCTTGTGTTATTGTTCGATGTCCGCTGTGTCTCTCTCCGCCTCCGTGCTGGCCTCGCTGGCGTCTGGGGTGGTACCGGCGGCTCCGTTGTCCTCCGGGGCTTCCTCGGTGCTCTCAGGGCCCTCCTGTGGGGCCAGGCTGGCTTCGGCTTCCGCCAGCGCCTGCTCGATCAGGCCCAGGACGAAGTCCCGCTGGGTGAGCTTTACGCCGGTCCGAGCCGTTTCTCTGGCCAGGTGGGTCTTGATGCGCTGGAAGAGTTCCTCGGGAATCTGGAATGCCATCGTTCTGCTGCCTGTCATGTTGATTCCTCCATTCTCATCTTTCATCTTGTAGTATTCAGTGAGCAGTGCTGCGATGTACTGGCTGGTGGTCATCTCCAGGCGGTCTTTTTCTTCTGTTACCCGGTTGTGCAGGGCGATGTCGATTTGAGCGCATAGGTTTTTCTTGTCTGCCATGGTCTGCTCTCCTTTCCTCGTTTTGCAACGCAAGTATATCCAAAACCATGTCAGAAAGCTATTACCAAGACCACCAAGGAACCAAGGACAAAGCAAGCAATACCACCAACTGAAACAGCTATGTAATAAAAAGAGAGAAGCCCCCGTTGGCAGTTCGATTTGAACTACCAGCGGGGGCTTCTCTCGCTGTTTTCTCTTTGCTCAGAGGTTCGAATCACCCCACATCACGAAAATGGCCTTTTGCATCTCCATCTCGTCTGGTGCTCGATTTTGTCCTCTGAAACGGCTGAAACCCTTGCCGCAGCAAGGGTTTCAGGGGTTGCATCTTTTTCAGCAACCTTAGTTGGTCCGAGTGGGGAGACTCGAACTCCCGGCATCTTGCTCCCAAACGTGTGTCAGAACTTTCAAACAGCACTCTGCCGC
>OERL01000054.1_pt1 | contig 26602 bp, 21 predicted proteins | sample 1539981 | NCBI WGS metagenome assembly OERL01 (sample SAMEA3891867, study PRJEB23780) | metagenome | biome: terrestrial biome; feature: animal house; material: Caecal content | place: Italy | collected 2015-05-05
ATCTCAAGCAATTTGAGTTGCCCCTCGTCTACGGGGGAATCGAGATATTCGGCACGTTTAAGATTCGGATAATCGGATTTTTCCTTTTTCCCGACGACAAACCCGACTTTGCGCATCGGCCCGAAAGGCACCGCAACGCGACTTCCGAGAGGCACGTCCTCGCCCTCGTAGTCGAAAGGTCTGTCAACCTCCGCCGTGGAAATGTCGACTATAACTTCAAGCACCATAACACTCGGAAAGTCTGTCGAGAATGATGTCGGCAAGCGCGCGTTTTGACATCAAAGGATATTCCGTCACACTGCCGTCGGCGGTTATAATAGAAGCGATATTGGTATCGGCGTAAAAACCCGCGCCCTCCGCCGTAACGTCGTTTGCGACGGCAAGATCCGCATTTTTGGAAGCGAGTTTCCCGCGGGCGTTTTTCAGGAGATTTTCCGTTTCGGCGGAAAAAATAACCAGTTTGCGCTCCCCTTTCGCGGCGCCGAGAGCGGCTGCGATGTCGGGATTTTTGACAAATTCGAGAGTCAGGGTTTCGCTCTTGATTTTCTGCGAAAAAGAATTCTTGACTTTGTAGTCGGCAGGAGCCGCCGCCATAATTGCAGCGTCGCAGGACGGGAAAATACGCGTCGCCGCGTCGAACATATCCTGCGTGCTTTTCACGCGGATAACTTCAGCGGCGTTCCCGGGTGCGGGAACGTCCGTCCTTCCCGCAACGATTATCACTTCCGCGCCGCGTTCGGCCGCCGCTTCGGCAACGGCAAAACCCATTTTTCCGCTGGAGTGATTGGTGATTACCCGCACGCCGTCGATGTTTTCTTCCGTTGCGCCCGCGGTGACAAGCAGCCGCCTGCCCGCGTAATCGCGCTTCGGTTGCAACACGTCCAGAACGGCCGAAACTATTTCGGCAGGCTCCGCCATTCTGCCCTTGCCCACATCGCCGCAAGCGAGTTTGCCGACGTTGGGCTCCACAATCAGCACGCCTCTGGAACGCAGCGTGGCGAGATTTTCCTGCGTCGCCGCGTCCTCGTACATTGCCGTATTCATTGCGGGAGCAATCATTCGCACGCTTTTGGTCGCCAGCCACACGGTTGACAACATATCGTCGGCAATGCCGCGCGCGAATTTCGCGATGACGTCCGCGGTTGCTGGTGCGACTAGAAGGACGTCGGCTTTTTTGGCAAGAGAAACGTGTCTGACGTCGAATTCCTTTCGCTCGTCGAACATACCGCGCACCACGGCGTTACCCGACAGGGTTTCGAAAGTGAGAGGCGTGACAAACTCCTCGGCGTTCTTCGTCAAAACGACGTCGACGGCAGCGCCGAGTTTCCTGAGCGAGGATACGACTTCGCAACTCTTGTATGCGGCGATTCCACCCGAAACGCCGAGCACAACGTTCTTACCGTAAATCATCAGTCGCGGACTATCTTGATTTTGCCTTCGTAGATTTCCTTGCAGGCAAGCGTGACGGGCTTTTCGCCGCTCTTTTCTAGATAGGCGCTGTCGCTGGTCAGCAGTTCCCTGGTGCGTTTAGCCACGGCGCAGGTGAGCGCGTAGCGGCATTCCGCCTTTTTGATGAGTTTGTCGATTGGGGGGTCAATCATCATAAATTCAGTCCTCCGAATGGAATATGTCCAGATTCTCCGCACGCGAAGTGCGCAGGTGTTCGCTTTTTATTATCCCGACTATTTCCTCGGCGCAGGTTCGGGCAACGCTGTTGGTTACCGCGTAGTCGTAATCGGGAATGCTGCGGCTCTCGGTCTCTATTTCCTTCAGACGGCGCGCAAGGCTCTCCTCGCTTTCCGTTCCTCTTCCGATAAGACGGGCCTTGAGAGCCTCCAGAGAGGGCGGGCAAACGAATATCGTCACGCAGTCGGGATAGATTTTCTTCATATTCGCCGCACCGACGACGTTTAATTCCATAAGAATATCCACGCCGTTTTCTATGGGCTTGTCTATTTCGCTTTTCAGAGTGCCGTAGTAGTTGGTGAATGTGCGGGTGTGTTCCACGAATTCCCCGCGCGCTATTTTATCCTCGAACTCCTCTTCGGTGAGGAAGAAATAGTTGACGCCGTTTTCCTCGCCGTGACGGGGTTTACGCGTTGTGCAGGAGACGGAAAACTTGAGAGTGGGAAGCGCGTCGAGCACCATCTGAATGACGGTGCCTTTGCCCACTCCGCTGAAACCGGATATGACCACGAGAAGTCCTTTTGCCATACTCACTCCACATTCTGCGCTTGTTCGCGGATTTTTTCTATGTCGTTCTTGATAGCCAGCACTCTTTCGGTAATGCGAAGGTCGTTTGCCTTGCTGCCTATGGTGTTGGCTTCGCGGTTCATTTCCTGCACGAGGAAATCCAGTTTGCGCCCTACGGGAGCCGTGCTCTTCAGGTGCGCCCTCATAGCCGCTATGTGCGCCGTAAGACGGCTGATTTCCTCGTCTATCGCGCATTTGTCGGCAAACAGAGCGACTTCCGTCGCGATTCTGCTCTCCTCGGGAAGATTGTCGCCCAACGCTTCACGTATGCGTGCGGCGAGTTTGGCGCGGTAGTCCGCGACGACCTGCGGCGCGACGGAGGCAATTTCTCCCAGCGCGCTCTCGATTGCGTCGAGTTTTGCGCTTATATCCGCGACCTGGGTTACCCCCTCTTTTTCCCGCATAGCGACAAGACCGACCAACGCTTCGCCCAACGCCTCGAGTACGACCGATTTTGCGGTTTCGTCGTCGATTTCGGCGGCTTTGAGCGACACGATATCGGGATTTTTCATAAGAGAACTGACCGTCACGTCGTACTGAACGCCCGTCGATTCGGCTAGATTTTCGGCGGTGCGCACGTATTTAAGCGCGAGATTGCCGTCCACGGCATAATCGTCGGCGACGCCTGCGTCGCGCTCCACCGTAAGATAGACGTCAACGTGACCGCGTTGCACCTCGGCGGCAACGGCGCGCTTCGCGTCGTCCTCCACGAAAAGGAAACCTTTGGGCATCTTGATGCTCCAGTCGAAAAACTTGTGGTTGACGGTTTTTATCTCCGCCGTGACTGTCAGTCCGTCGCGGGAAGCCGTCCCCTTTCCGTAGCCGGTCATACTGCGCATATACGCACCTGCCTTGTCGAATTTCAAATAATTATATCACGCAAAACGCGCGTATGCAAGAAATATTACGCTCCGAGCATACGGCGAAATTCCGCTTCGTCTATGATTCTGATACCCAGTTTCTGCGCCTTGTCGAGTTTGCTTCCCGCGTCCTCGCCGGCAAGCACCAGGTCGACCGTTTTGGAGACCGAAGAGGCGACTTCGCCGCCGTTGTCTTCGATAAGCCGCGTCGCTTCGCCGCGTTTGTATGTGGGAAGCGAGCCCGTAAGCACTATTTTCAGCCCGGAGAACACCCCCGTTTTTTCCTCTTCGGGTTGCGCTTCCACGCCGGCGTCGTAAAGTTTTTGCAGTTCGGCGCAATTTGCTTCGTCTGCGAAATATTCGACGATATTGTCGGCAAGCACGCCGCCTATTCCGTCAACCGCGAGCAGGTCTTCTTTTGCCGCTCCCCTGACGCCCTCGATTGTGCGGAACTTCTTCACCAGGTCTTTTGCGGTTTTCTTGCCGATTCCGTCAATCCCGAGCGCAAACAAAAGCCTGTCTGGAGTGGTTTTTTTCGCCTTTTGAATGGCGGTGAACAGATTTTCGGCTTTCTTTTCGCCGAAGCGTTCCAGTTCCACCATATCGGCGGCGGAAAGGCTCATAATGTCGGACGGAGCGCGCACTCCCAGTTCGTTGTAGAACTGCTCCGCGGTTTTCTCGGAGAATCCGTCGATGTCCATAGCGTCCTTGGAAGCGAAATGGTCCAGCGCCGAAACGATTTGCGGCGCGCAGTGCTCGCCCGTGCAATAGATGAAAGCGCCTTCCTCGCGTACGGGAGACCCGCAGGCGGGACAGACCGTCGGTTTTTCGACGGGTTTCGCCCCTTCGGTTTCCTCCGCAACTCCCGTGATTTCGGGAATGACGTCGTTGCTCCTGCGAATGAAAACCCTGTCGCCTATGCGCACCTTTTTCTTGAGTATGTCGCCGTAATTGTTGAGCGTTGCGCGGCTGACGGTAACACCGCCTATATCGACGGGTTCCAGCACGGCAAGCGGGTTGAGTTTTGCGCTTCTCGACACCTGCCACACCACGTCGCGGAGCACGGTGGTCATTTCGTCTGCGCGGAATTTGTAGGCGATAGCCCACTTGGGGAATTTGTCGGTGTATCCGATGTCGGCACGCAGTGAAATATCGTCGACCTTGAACACCGCCCCGTCGATAAGGAAATCGAGGTCGCCGCGCTTTTCTTCCACACCGCAGGCAAAGGCAAAGGCTTCGTCGCCGTCCGCAACCACCTTGAAATTGTCTTCGGTCTCGAATCCCTCAGCGGCAAGGAAATCGTGCACTTCGCGCTGAGTGGCGAATTCCCTGTCGGAATAGCCCACGTTGTACGCGACGAAAGAAAGGTCGCGGGCAGCCGTAACCGCGGGGTCGAGATTGCGAATGGCTCCCGCGGCGCCGTTGCGCGCGTTCTTGAGAGGTTCGCTCGCCGTCTCGTTGTAACGCGCGAGCGCCGAGAGTTTCATTATTCCCTCGCCCTGAATCTCGATTGTTCCTTTGTAGGAAATTTCCCGAGGAAGTCTGCGGATTGTTTTGACCTGCGCCGTAACGACTTCGCCGGTGACGCCGTCGCCGCGCGTCGTCGCACGCGTCAGTTTACCGCCCTCGTACAACAGACTGAGCGTGAGTCCGTCGAACTTGTATTCCGCGCTGAGCGCAACGGGTTTTCCCGCTGCTCTGACCGTCTTGTCGTACCATTCCACCAGTTCTTCGCGGGTGCGGCATTTGTCGAGAGAATACAGACGCAGGAGGTGCTTCGCCTGCTCGAATTTTTTCTGAGGCGCGCCGCCGACACGATGAGTGGGGGAATTCTTGAGCGAATACCCTTCGCTCTCCTCGAGCGCGAGAAGTTCGTCGTAGAGGGCGTCGTATTCCGCGTCCGACACGGCTGGCGCGTCCTCTTCGTAATACAGCCTGGCGTAACGGTTGAGCACCTCAACCAACTCTTTCATTCTGCCGTAAGCGTCCATATATTCTCCTTTTCGCAGTCCGCGGTTTCGCGACGGCGGAATCAGTCCCTGACGACCTTCAGACTGCTCGCCGCGACGGCAAGCGCAAAGCGTTTTACGCCCAATCCCTTGAATGCGATTGCAGCCACCTTGTCCTCGCCCTCTCCCGTCGTGGAAATAATTATGCCCCGCCCGAATTTGCTGTGCTCCACGATGGTGTCCTTGGTGAATTCGTCGGTGGAGACGGCGCTCTTCGCGCCTGTCGCTGTCTTAGGTGCGGAAGCCACCCTTCGGGTGAGCGCTTCGAGGCGCTCCGCGCGGCTCGCCGCCTGCATATCTATCGAGGGGGCGCCCGCACGAATAGACTGTTTTTCCCCGCGCATTTCGGTTATAAACCTGCTTTTCGGATTATAAACAGTCTCGCCGAATCTGAAACGCGAGCGCGACGAAAGCACGAAAAGACGCTTTCTTGCACGGGTCACGGCGACGTACATAAGTCGCCTTTCTTCTTCGACGTCGCCGTTGTTGACGGCTATCGAAACGGGGAAAATTCCCTCCTCGAGTCCTACGATGAAAACGTTGTCGAACTCAAGCCCTTTGACGGCGTGCACCGTTGCGACCGTGACGTAGTTTTCGTCGTCCATACCGTCGGTGTCGGAGACCAGCGCGACGGACTCCATAAAATCGGCGACGGAGGCTTCCGGGTTGTCCTCGACGAATCCGTGGACGGCGCCGACAAGTTCCTCGATGTTGTCGTAGCGGTTTGCGTCCTCGGGGTCGGCACTGCCTTTGAGAGCATTCTCCAGTCCGCTGCGCTTTATGACGTAACGCATAAAGTCCTCGGGAGACATAGTGCCGAGAGCCGCGGTGATGTCTTTCACGGTATCGTAGAACGGCGCGAGTTTGCGCGCGGAGGTGACGGACAGTTTGTCGGGATTGGCAAGCGCCTGCATTATGCTGATGTTTTCCGTGCTCGCCAGCATAGAAACCTCGGACACCGCGACGTTCCCTATTCCTCGGCGGGGGTAATTGACTACCCTGAGGAAACTGTCGTTGTCGGCGGGATTGAGCGCAAGTCTGACATACGCGAGAGTATCTTTGATTTCCTTTCGCTCGAAGAAACGGAACCCGCCGAAAACCTTGTAGGGTATGCGGTACAGGTTGAAATTCTCCTCGAGGAGTCGGGTCAACGAGTTGACTCGCACCAGTACGGCGAAATCGCGGTAGGACGCCCCTTGTCCGACGAGGTAGTTTATTTTTCTGCACACGAAGTCGGCTTCGTCGCGGTCGCCGTACGCCTCGTAATATTCGACGGGTTCACCCTCCCCGTTGTCGCTCCAAAGGGTTTTCTCGTTGCGGGAAACGTTGTTTTTTATTACGCGGTTCGCGGCGTCCAGAATTGCGGTCGTGCTGCGGTAATTCTGCTCGAGTTTGTACACCCTGACGTCGGGGAAATCCTTGTTGAAATCCAGAATGTTCCTAATCTCTGCGCCGCGCCAACTGTAAATGTTCTGGTCCTCGTCGCCGACAACGAAAAGATTGCCCCACTCCGAAGCCAGCATTTTCACCAGTCGGTACTGAAGTTTGTTTGTGTCCTGAAATTCGTCGACGTTGATGTAGCGGAAACGGTGCGCGTATTCGCTCAATACGTCGGGGAAATTCTCGAACAGTTGCACGGTCTTCAGCAACAGGTCGTCGAAATCGAGAGCGTCGGAAATCTTCAGTTCCTCTTCGTATGCGGCGTATACGGCAACGATATTGCGCGCCTCCCTGACGAAAGGATTTATCTCTTCGAAGTATTCCGCGGGAGAAAGCCCGGCGGTCTTTGCCGCCGAAATGTGATAAAGGAAATCGCCTTTTCTCTTGGGGTCCGCGCCTACTTTTTCGCAGACGCGCTTGACGACGCGCTCGCTTTCGAGTTCGGTATAAATCGTAAAGTTTCTTCCGTAGCCGAGGCGTTCGCCGTGCACTCGTAGTATGCGCGCGCAGAGAGAATGGAAAGTGCTTGCCCAGACGCCCGCGTCGGCGCCGAGATGTCGCGCTATGCGTTCTTTCATCTCGTTTGCGGCTTTGTTGGTGAAAGTTATGGCGAGAATGTTGTAGGGCGACACGCCCTTTTCCACAAGGGAACATATACGCGCCGTAAGTACGCGCGTCTTGCCGCTGCCCGCCCCCGCGATTACGAGAACCGCGCCTTCGGTGTCACGAACTGCGGCGAACTGACGGTCGTTCAATCCGAAATTGTTTTGCATAGCGGTATGATAACACATTCCGCGAAGGATTACAATTTTATAACCGAATATCGGCACGATTTTCCGAGCCTGCGGGAAAGATTTATCGCAGGCTATGAGCGGCGCGCGGCGGCCTCGTTGCGGCGGGGCGAGATTTTTGAAAAACATTCCCCCAATGCCCTTGCACCGAACGCGGCAAAGTGATAATATGATATACAGATTATGGAGTTCGGGGGTAGAGCCCTATGGCAGATTATACCGTTTACAACGACAACTACGACGAAATCGAATTTCTCGAAAGCGAAATCGAAGACGACGACAACGACGCTCCTCTCGGAGTGCTCATCGTCAACGACAACGGCAAGGTGAGACCGTTCGTGCGCGACACTTCCGCCGACGAAACCGCACCCGTTGCCGAGGACAAACCCGCCGTGGCCGAAACACCCGCGACGACCGACGAGCAACAGCCCGCCGAAACCGCTGCGGAAGAAATACCCTCCGAGCAACCCGTCGCCGAGGAGTCCGCTCCCGCGGAAGAACCCGTTGCCGCTCCCGTGGCGGAAGAAATCACCGTCGAGGAAGAGCCCGCCCCCGTGCCTGTTGCGGAAGAAACTCCCGTGACGGAATCCGCTCCCGAATCCGTCGCAGAGGAAGACGGACAGCCCTCCCCCGAGGACATTGCGGCGTACGCCATAGTCTACAATCCCGACCGCGCAGACGCGGCGGTAAGCGCGGCTATGAAACAGGAAGAGGCCGAGTCCGTCCCTGCAGAAGAGCCTGCACCCGCTCCCGTCGCGGAAGAGACTCCCGCTGCGGAACCCGCCGCAACCGAAGTCGCTCCCGAGCCTGCTCCCGTCGAAGAAAAATCCGCGGAAGCAGTCGCGAGCAAGCCCGCTCCCGCCAAAAAGTCCGCACCCAAGAAAAAAGCGGCTACGGTCACCATTCAGAAAGCGGCTTCCGCCGACGACGTCTGGGGCTCCGCCGTCATCACCACGACCAAGAAAAGCGCGCCCAAGGAGAAATCCTCTGCCGCCGCTAAAGAAAATACAAACACCAAGGAGGAAAAACCTGTGGTAAAGAAAGAAGAAAAACCCGCGGCGGCAAAGAAGACCGCAACCAAGGCAGACGCCAAAGAAACCAAGACGGAAAAGGCCGCCAAAGCCCCTGCAAAGGACACCAAGACTGCCGCCAAGTCTCCCGCCAAAGCAAAGGAAGAAACCAAAGCCGCAAAACCCGCGACCAAGGCGGCGGAAGCCACCGAACAGGTTCTGGAAGAGGGCGACGCGAGCGCGCCTCACGGCAAGTTCGTCATCAAGAAGACGGAGAACAACAATTTCGTCTACAAACTCTACTCTTCCAACCACAGAGTCGTAGCGATAGGCGCGGGGCTTTACACTTCCATCGCTTCCTGCAAATCCGGCATCAACAGCGTGAGGAACAACGCCGAGAACGCCCCCATAGAAGACCAGACCCTGCAGAAATGGGAAGAAAAGAAATTCCCCAAGTGGCAGATTTACTTTGACAAGAAAGGCGAAGTCCGTCTGAGACTGCTTGCCTCCAACGGCAACATCGTCGCCACCACCAACGACGGATATCTCTCCCGCGACGCCGCGAAGAAAGGCATCGAAGCCATCGCCCGCGCCGCAAAAGGCTCCTCAATCGTCCGCAACGACGACCTGTGGTAAGCCGACACACCGAAACGAAAACCGCCGCACTCCGCGGCGGTTTTTTATTTTAGCATTCAGGCGTATTTCATTTTGCTTTATTCGGGCGCACCACCCTTTCACTGACAGGACTTCGAAAACCCGAACGGCAAACCCCGATAAGTCGCAACGCACGATTTGTTGTTGCGCTCCCCGTCGCTTTCGCGCTCAGTCGTCGGTCGGCGGTATTTCGCCGTCTTGCGCAAAAGGCAGAGCGACTTCCGCTGCGTTCTTCCTCTTGACAAGGTATCTGCAAAGAAACACCGCAAAGAACAGCACCACAGGGAACACGATTGCGACAAGCAAGCCCGTGTGCAAATCGTCGCCCACCGACGAAGACACCTGCCCCACAAGAGTGGGCCCCGCAAGGCAACCGAGGTCGCCTGCAAGCGCAAGCAGCGCAAACATTGCCGTGCCGCCCGAGGGAATGGAAGAGGCGGCTTTGCTGAAGGACGCCGGCCACATAAGCGCCACCGAAACCCCGCACAACGCGCACCCCGCCAGCGCTAACGCGGCATTGTCGGTGAGAGTCATCATCAGATAACTCGCCGCGCACAATCCCGCCGAAACCGCTATGGGCACGGTCAATCCAAGTTTTTTCGCTATCGGCGCATAGGCGACGCGAACTATTCCCATAAGCAACGCGAACAGGCACGGCCCCAACAGGTCGCCCATAGTTTTGGAAACTCCCAGTCCTTTCTCCACGAAAGAGGAAGCCCACTGCGTCACCGCAAGTTCGCTGGCGCCCGCACAGAAAATCATCACGGCAAGCACCCAGAAAATACCGCTTTTAAGCAACGGCAGTACTCTCGAGCGCGGTCCTTCGAAAAGTTGAGCGGGTATGGGCACAAAGAGGAACAACAAGGCGTTCAGGAAAGGCAAAACCGACCATATCATAGACAACTCGTCCCACACCCGAGTGCCGAACCGTGCGAAAACCGCCGTGGTCAGACCTATTACGAGCACGCTGCCCCAGCAATAAAACGAATGAAGCAGGCTCATCGAAGCCGACTTGCCTTTCGTCGGACAACTTTCCACGAGAGGACTGACCATAACTTCCAGCATACCGCCCCCGACGGAATAGACTGCCGAAGCGGCGATAAGCCCCGCGAGCGGAGACGATACGGCGTAAGGCAACGTACTCATAAGAATTAGCCCCACTCCGATAAAAAGATGCGCGCTCACGCCCGCTGCGCGGTAGCCGATGCGGTCGATGATTTTTGCACTGAGCAGGTCGACCGTCAGTTGAATGGCAAAATTCACGGTGATAAGAACCGTGGTTTCGGCAAGACTGATGCCGAACTGCGTCCCGAAAGTGACGAAAAGCAGAGGCGCGAAATTGTTGACAATAGCCTGACACACATAGCCCACGCAACAGGCGCCTATTGTGACTTTGTAGTTCTTTATCAGCGCTTTCACCTGTCGAACGCGTTTCCGCCCACGGAAACTCCCTCTCTTTTCATCGCGTAGTGAGTGAAGCCGTAAAAAGGCACTTCCGCGCACACCTCGAAGCCGAGGCGTCTGTAAATCGCGACGTTTTCTTCGGTGTGCGTTTCGAGGTATATCGGCATATCGCCGCACAGTTCGGAAAGCGCCTTGCGGAGCAATCCTTTCCCTCGTGCGGATTTCTTCACTCCGATATTCTTCAGATAGCAATCTGTGTCGGGGTTATAGAATTTCGCGGCCGTTTCTTCCGTCATTGCCACGTACTCGCGCGCAACCGATATACCCCGTCTTCCCACGGCGGACAGAAATCCCGCGGCACGGAAAGGATTGGCAAAAAAAGTCGCGTCGGATTTATCCTTGTCGCCGGGTCTTTTGAGCGCAACGACAACGTCCGTATCGCCGTCCGTATAATTGTAGTCGGACGAAACGTGCAATTCGTATCTGAACAGCCAGTAAATGCCGTTATCGAAGTGTTTTTCGTCCAGAATGGCACGATAAGCGCCGTATTCCGCGAAAGATTCGGCAAGCATTCTGCACGCGTTAGGGATTTCTTTTGTCGGAAGTTTTCTCACGTTTGCCTCCGCGGAACGGAATTCCGCTTTTTGCTTCAAATCCCGGTTATTCTAGCACGTTGCCCGAAGGGTTGGCAACGGTTCGCACGGCCGCTTTAGTCCGTTTGCGTGATTTTTACAACTTTTGGGGATTTTGCCGCGCTTCAGACCCGCTCTCGCCGCGTTGCGCTTCTCTTCTCACCGCTGTGTGGCTCGCTTGTTTTTGCTCACGAACGTCGCCGCACAGCGGGTAGGATTGACATTTTGCGAATAGTTTGATATTCTCTGAATGACGTATCGCGTCGGGCCGCTTTGCGGCAATCTTTGCCGACGACAAGCGAAAGCGAGGAATTATGTCCAACTACTACAAGGAACGCGAACGCGACGTAAATATGCGGCTTCGCGAAATTCGGGATTCGCTCCCCGAGTTCGTCGAGGAATTCTTTGTGGGTATCGAACCTCGAACAACCGCGCTGACGCGCCTCAACTACGCTTACGACCTGCGCATTTTCTTCGATTTTCTGACCAAGAGGGTGCGCTGTTGCCGAGGAAAATCCCCCGCGGACGTCACCCTTGACGACCTTTCCAGAATAACCACCGCCAATCTCGAGAGTTATATGGAATATCTTTCCCTTTACGAGTTCGACGGCAAGGAATACACCAACGGAGACAGGGGCAAGGCGCGCAAAATCTCCACCGTCCGCACCTTTTTCAAGTATTACTACAACCGTGACAGACTGTCTTCGGACGTAGCCTCCAAAATTACGTTGCCCAAACAGCGCGACAAGGAAATCATACGTCTCGAGCGCAAAGAAATAGAAAGAATACTGTCCGTTGCCGAAGACGGAGAAGGTCTGAGCACGCACCAGCGCAAGGTGCTCCGCTCCACCCGCGCCAGGGATACCGCCATTCTGTCTCTGCTGCTCGGCACGGGAATACGAGTGAGCGAACTCGTCGGGCTGAACGTGAAAGACGTCGATTTCGACAACAACGCTTTCACAGTAACCCGCAAAGGCGGCGGACGCGCGATTCTTTACTTCAACGACGACGTCAAACAGGCGCTGTCCGATTATGTCGAAACGGAAAGAAAACGGCTCCTCAACCGCACCGAGAAATTGAGCGTGCCGGACGAAGACGCGCTTTTCCTCTCGCTTCAGGTACGGAGAATGTGCGTTCGAGCCGTAGAAAACCTTGTCAAGAAGTACGCCGAGGTGGCGGCACCCCTCAAGACCATTTCGCCGCACAAACTTCGCAGCACCTACGGCACCAATCTCTACCGCGCAACCGGTGACATCTATATGGTGGCGGACGTACTGGGACACCGCGACGTAAACACGACCAAAAAGCATTACGCCGCAATAGAAATCGACCGAAGAAAGGCCGCGGCGAAAGCAGTCACGCTTCACGACGAGGACGACTGAGAGATTTTCTCCCGCACCCGATATAACGCCGTCGCCGATACCGACTTGAAACGCGCCTTTTACGGCGCGTTTTGCATTGCGTCTTTCGACGCAATTCGACTTTTATTTGCGCTTATACTACTTTATAATATTGACTTTTGTATAGTAGTTTGTTATCATTTTTTCAGAACCAAGCGGGAGTACGATTATGGATATTTCGTCCGTCAACAGCGACCTTATCCGCGGCAACGTGACCACAATCATACTCGGTTCCCTGTGGAGTCAGGACAGATACGGTTACGACATTCTCAAGGAAATCGAGACGCGGAGCGAAGGTCAGTACAAACTCAAGCAACCGACCCTTTACAACCAACTCAAAAGGCTGGAGAAACAAGGGCTGATTTCGTCGTACGACGGAGACCCCGACGATACGGGCGGCGGCAGGCGCCGTTATTACGCTCTCACCGCCGAGGGCAGGAATTTCCTGGTGCGCGAGAGAACGGAATACGAATATTCGCGCACTATTCTCGACAAACTCGTTTCCGACCGCACTTTCGATTTCGAAGCGGATACCGCTCCGTTCAACACCGACGAACTTCGTCCCTACATAAAAAAAGACGGCGAGAAATCCCGCGTCGTCTACAAAGAGAAGGAAGTGGAAAAAGTCGTGTACGTCGAGAAAAAGGTGTTCTTCGACGCGGACGGCAACGAAGTCGACGAGGAAACGGCGCGCGCTTCCGCCGCTGCCGCCCGCGCTTCCCTCTCCGAGGAAGAACTTGCCGAACTCGACGCAAGGAAGGAACGGGAAATAGAAGAAATCGAGGCGCGTCACCGCGAGGAAATCGAGCGCATACAGACCGAAAACCGTCTGCGTTACGAAAAACTCGGCTACGAAATGACGGACGCGCTCAGCAAATCCGAAGCCGACCGCGCGGAAGCCGTCGCACGCATCGAGGCGGAAAGGCAGGAGGCCGTCCGCAGGCTCGAGAATATGCTCGACAACGCCAATCTCACAGTTGCCGACAAAATAGCCGAAATCGAGGAACGCCACCGTCTGGAAATCGAAAAACTCAGCGCGGAGCGCAATGCGGAACTCCAACGTGCGGAGGAGGCCCTCAAGGAGGAGGCCGAGCAACTCGCCGAACAAAAGCGCGCGGAAATTGAAAAACTCAGCGCCGAACGCGAGGAAGAACTCAAACGTCTCGCCGACGAAAAACAGGCGGAAATAGACGAGATACGCCGTTCCCGCGAGACGGAACTCGAGGAAATCGAAGCGCGTCACCGTGAAGAAATAGAAAAACTGAGTGCCGAACGCGAGGAGGAACTCAAGCGTCTCGCCGACGAAAAACAGGCGGAAATAGACGAGATACGCCGTTCCCGCGAGGCGGAACTCGAGGAAATCGAAGCGCGTCACCGTGAAGAAATCGAGCGCATCAATTCCGAAAGCGCCGCCCTCTCCGCCGAAATCGAAAACCGTCGCGCCGCGTTCGAAGCGGAGCGCGAGGAAGAACTCAGACGCCTTGAAGCCGAACGCGAAGAAACCGAGAAAAAGTTTGCCGAGGAAAGGCAGAAATTCGAGGAAGAGAAACGCGAAGAGGACGAAAAACGCGAAGAATACGCCCGTATGGACGCCGCGCGCCGAGAAGAACTCGAAAAAATCGAGCAGGAACGCATAGAAGCGGAAAAGCGTTTCGAAGAAGAACGTGAAAAATTCCGTGAGGAGATACGCGCCGAAGAAGAAAGGCGGGCCGCAGAGGAACGCGCCGAACTCGAACGCAAAGCGGAAGAGGAACGTGTGGCGCGCGAACGCGAAGAAGCCCTGATGTCTCAGGCGACAATGAGCCTTTCGGACATATTCCGAGAACTCGACGCACGGAGCGAATACACCGAAAAATCGAACAACAGCGAAAAACTCGTCGTGGAAGACGCCGAATGGGTGGTGCCCTCTTCCGACGCCGCGTCCGTTGCCAAAGCGGACGAACCCGTCGAAATCGAGCCCGTTCCCGAACCGGTCGCAGTCGCAGTCGGCGCATACGACGAGGAAGAATCCGTGGAAAAAGCCGAGGAACCCGAGGAAACGGACGAGGACGACCTGCCTTTCTTCGAGGACGAAATCAACGAAGACGACGCCGATTCGACGTCGGAAGCGAACGAGGAAGACGACAAGTCCTCTTTCGACGACGCTCACAGCGAGAAACTGCGCGAAATTGCCGCCGAACTCGCTTACGTCCGCAAGAAAATAGACGCACTCGACGCGGAAGCGGTCGCCGCTCCCTACGCCGCCGACTTGCTCCGTCGCGCGGAATCCGACTCCGAAAAAGCCTCGGAGAACAAATCGGAGCGCGTCGAACGCAACGAATCGTCCTACTACACCGCCGATACCGTTACGGAAAGGCGTGCGCCCGAAACTACCCTGCGCGATTTGTTCAAGCGCCTTGACGAGCGCGCGGCGGAGATAGATTCCAAGAAACCGCAGGAAGAAGAGGGCGAGGAGCCCGTCTACGAAGCAGAAGCCGAACCATCTCCTATGCCGGAGCGCGGCGAATTCGCGATGTCAGCGGTACGCAACAGCAGAACCGAACCGTTCGCCTACGAACGCGGTGACGTCAATTACAAAGAGTTCTTTGCAACCGTTGCCGCCGAGAGCGCCCCGGAGCCCGAGACCGAAAAGGCACCCGTCGAAAAGACCGCGTCTCACGCCGAAGCCGACCTCAAAACACGTCTGTACACGGAAGGTTTCAAACTCCGTCCCTACGACAGAGGAAGCACTGCCGAGTACTACACTTTCAACTTTATCCGCTCCAACAGACTGCTGCGCGATTGCTGGCTTATTGTGCTTGCGGTGTTTCTCGTGGAAGCGGCGGCGATGTGGGCGAGCACCGCGACAATGATAAGTTACGTATACTACCTGCCTATAATCGCGGGCGGCACCGTGTTGATGCTTATCCCCTCTTTCGTCTACCTCGCAAATCCCAGCAAGAGACGGCGTGCGGATTTCAACGTGAAGTTATCGTTCATCAACCGCTTTATGATAATGATAGAACTTGCCGTAATTCTCGTGCTGGTGGCGTTCTTCGGAGTGGGAGTGAGCGTGCGCGACACGCAACTGATTCTTATGACAATGGTGCTGCCGATAATTCTGCTGACCAACCTGCCGCTGAGTTCGATAATATATTATCTGCTCTACCGCACGAGAAAATATCACACGGCGTAACAAAAAAGTACTTTACATTGACACGAAAAGCGGGACGACAACGTCCCGCTTTTAGTTATTGGCTGATATCCGATTCATTGGCGCGAAATCCGACGGGAAACGTCAGATTGCGGGCGCGGAAACAGCAACGTATTTCTTGATAGCCGCACGCGCGAGTGCGTCACAGCGGTTGTTATGCTCGTTGTCGGCGTGTCCTTTGACCTTGACGAAAGTCACGTTGTGTTTTTTCGTAAGCCCCACGAGCGTTTGCCACAAATCGGAGTTCTTGACGTCGGACTTGTCGGCGGTGCGCCAACCGTTCTTCTGCCAGCCGTATATCCACCCCTGGTTGAATGCGTCGACGCAATACGCGCTGTCGCTGTAAAGAGTGACGTCGCACCCGAATTTGAGTGCGGAAAGCCCTTTGATTATCGCGGTCAGTTCCATACGGTTGTTGGTGGTGTCTCCCTCTGCACCGCTCATTTCTTTGCGTATGCCGCGGTAAAACATCACCACGCCCCAACCGCCCACGCCGGGATTGCCCGAACAGGCGCCGTCGGTGTAAATTTCCACCTGTTTACGCATCGCCGAGTTCCTCCGCGCGCTTGCGACACTTTGTCATACCGCGTTTGACCACGTCTTCCAGTCCGTCTTCGCGGAAACTCTCAACCGCACGTATGGTGGTGCCGCCTTTGGAGCATACGGCCTCTGTGAGTTGCTCGACCGAACGCTTGTCGGTTGCCACCATTTTGGCGGCGCCGCGCACTGTGCCCACAGCAAGTTTTTTTGCGACGTCTTCGGGAAGTCCGCCTTCAACGCCGCCTTTTATCAGCGCGTCAATGAACATATAAACATAAGCGGGACCCGAACCGGACAACGAAGTGACGGCGGCGAAATGTTTTTCGTCGATTTCGACCACCTCTCCCACCGAATGGAATATGTCAAGTACGAAGCGCGAACGGTATCCCTCGCTGAATGCAACCGCACTGACGCCTTCGCCGACAAGGGCGGGAGTATTGGGCATTATGCGTGCATAATGGCGCTCTCCCAAAGCCGCGCGCAACGTCTCGATACGAACCCCCGCCATAATGGAAATGACGGTGCCGGCCTGTATGCAGTCGGCTATTTCTTCGAATACGGCGGGTGCAACCTGAGGCTTGACAGCAAACATAAGGTATTCCGATTGCGCCGCAAGAGTCTTGTTGTCGTCTAGAACGGCGACCTTGTTCTGCGCTATTACTGCGCGTTTTTCGGGGTCGGGGTCGGATAATGCAATCTTATCCGCGGGAACGATACCCGCCCTGAGAATACCGCCGAGTATGGCCGAGGCCATATTGCCGGCGCCTATAATGCCGAGTGTGAATTTCTTTTCCATATAATCACCTACTTTGTTGACTAAGCAGTGCTTTGTTGCTATAATGATTTCCGCACCAAAGGGGAGTGGCTCAACGGTAGAGCAACGGTCTCCAAAACCGTCGGTTGCGTGTTCGAATCGCGTCTCCCCTGCCAGACGACCTGCACTATGTGACAGGTCGTTTGCTTTTTGCGACGCGATTCCGTACAGAACTGTGACGCGATTGGCTGTCGCAACAATCGCTATTCCGTCGCTTCGCTCCTTACGAACGCGTCTCCCGATGAGACGACCTGCACTATGTGACAGGTCGTTTTGTTTACGCGGTCGGCGGAACGAGTCACATTCCGAGTGACTCCCCGACGATTATCACTTTGATGCGACCTGCGGGTTTGCAGAAACGCGTCAGGACAAACTGACTGCATATAGTAGACGGGGAAAGGCAATCTGCGCATTTACCCGTCGTTTTGCAGGGAGTGGCGATGTCGAAACGCTGAGCGTTCAACGGTGCCGCCACGTTGCGCGCACGCTCGATTGCCGCGTCCACGCCGCCGTCCACCAACTTATTTACGCCGACGACGAAGATTATATTCCGAGGGCCGTATATGGTGGCGGCAACACGGTTGCCCGTACCGTCGATATTGACTATCCACCCGTCCGTCGAAAGCGCGTTGATTCCCGAAATGAAAGTATCTGCCGTCAGCCCCTCGCGCATCAGCGCCGCTTTTTCTTCGGGACAGGCAGCCTTATCTCGGTCCACAACGGAAAATTTACCTGCCGTACGAACCGCTTCTATAAGCCCGATTTGCTCGGCGGTTTTGGAACCGCCCCACGCAACTTTGTCCCCTTCGGGAATAAGCGACAGTGCCAGGTCTCGCGCCTCTTCCGACGTCTCGCAATAGTACGCCGCAAATTGCCTGCGACTGAGATTTTCAATGGTCTTTTCGACCGCATTTTTGTATGATGCCATTTTATTCTCCGTTCAATCGCCGTCTTGTATTGTAGCACTAACGGCAGTTAAGATTGCGAAATATTACATATAAAACAGATTTATAGTGAACTTCGCTGTTTCGCGAGGTCCGTCACGCGTCTAGACGTACATCGCGAGCATCTGCTCGAACTCCGCAAGTTTGCCGCCGTCCACGTATCCTTTTGCCACATTGAGTCGGAGCGTCAATGCGGACTTTTCGCAAGTCACGAAGTCTCGCATAATAATGTTGACGGTATCGAGATATTCGCTGTCATACAGTCCGCGCACGAAGTCGTTGATATACCCTATTGCGCGCCCCTCGCGATAGGACGGACCGAAGAAACCGATTGTGACGGTCATCTGGGCCTGCAGCACAAAGAATCCCTGTCCGACTTCCTCCGCGAATTGCTCTACGTACGAAGGCAGATGTTCCTCGGCGAATTTCTTTGCCGTCGCGCCGTTTTTGCTTCGCTCGTAATAGGACACCAGCGAAAGTTCGGGATACTTTTCGGTTTCCTTACCGCGGTAGAACAGATACTCGTCTTCGTCGTAGTCGGTTTCCTCGCAACCGATATAGACGATACACTTGCCGCGAACGTCGCCGAGAGTGAGACTGTCTATAAACTCGACGTCGCGCATATGGGTGTCGTTGACGACGAAGTTTTCCGCGCCCACGTATTCCTCCAGCATATCGAACACCAAGGCCTCGGAATCGTTCTTGAAATGCTGGAAATCCAGAATGAGGAATTCGTCGGGGTGGGTGGCCATAAACTCCGCAATGTCCTCAAGTACGTCGGAGTACGCAACTCCGTTGAGGGGACCGTGATATATGACCGCACCCTTGCCGGAAGCGTTGACGTGAATATCGAAATAGCGCACACCGCGCGCGAGTTGCTCGGCAAACGTAAGATTCTGAGTTCTGCCGAGATAGCCCATACCGTCATAACAGCCGCTGTCGTGCGAACCGGGGATTGCCATAGACGTAATCGGCGTGTCGTCCGACAGATAAGACGTCCAGTTCTCCAGCGCGTAAGCGGGGGTCTGCTCGTCGGGAACGATAACTTTGTTACCCTTTGCGACAATGGGGGCAAAAACAATCACGCCGAGAACGATAACCCCGATTATCACACAAAGCGTAATCAGCAGAATTTTCTTGATTTTCTTTATCTTTGCCGCTTTGTCTCCTCCGCCCGCAGGAGGCGTGTCGACGGCGTCCGTTCCGTTTTGACCGACTTCACACACGCTTTCCTTATCCATAATTCCCTCCCGAAATCCTATGCAACAATTTTACCCCACAGTCGCCTTGTAGTCAACCTGCAAATGCGCGCGTAACACGCGTGTGCGTGCGCGGGCGCTCGTCATAAATAAGTTCATCAACCGCGCGACGAATGCCCGATTCCGGTCTCCGAGGCGTCGCTGAGTTGAACGCCGTTTGCTCCCGCAATACAGTTCCTAGAGTTATGCTTCAAATGTAAAACGCAAAAAGAAAAGCACCGCGTTTGCGGTGCTTTTTCTTCTTTCAATCAATTACTCTTCGCCTTCGGCGGGAGCGTCTTCCTTCTTCTTGCGGGTCGCCTTCTTCTTGGGAGCCTCTTCTTCGGCGGGAACTTCGTCTGCGAGTTGGATATCCAGTCCCTTGAAGAGGTCGCCGATGGAAGCGGCGGAATCACCCGAACGCCATTCCTTGGGCTCGGAGGAAGTTTCCTTTCTGGCGCGACGTTCCTTTCTGTCCTCGCTGTCGGCAAGTTTCTGCTCGAAACGCTTGACGCGAGAGGAACGACGACCGGCTTTTTCCTCGCTGTCGGCTTCCGCGAACTCGACGCTCTCGGTTTCCTCGGGAGCGGGAAGCACTTCCTTGATGGACAGCGTTATGCGGTTGTCTTCGAAACCGATAATCTTCGCCTCGACTTCTTCGCCGACCTTGAGGGCTTCGTTTGCGTCCTTAATCCAGTTGTGGGAAATCTGGGACACGTGAACGAGACCGTCAACACCCTCGTCGATGGAAACGAAAGCACCGTAGGAGAAGATTCTCTCGACCTTGCCTTTGATGACGGTGCCGACGGGATATTTCTCCGCGGCGATGTCGTAGGGCTTCTTCTGAAGTTGCTTGTAACCGAGGGAAATTCTGCCCTTTTCGCGGTCGAGACGGAGGACGACGAAGTCATAGGTCTCGCCGATGGTGAGCACGGTGGAGGGGTCGGAAATCTTGTTCCAACTCAGTTCGGAAATGTGAGCGAGGCAATCGAAGCCCTTGACGCTGACGAAAGCACCGAATTGAGTGAATCTCTTGACTTTGCCCTCGACGACGTCGTGGACGTGAATGTTGTTCCAGAAAGCGTCTTCCTTTTCCTGCTTCTCTCTCTCGAGAACCATACGCTGAGAGGCAAAGAGATATCTGGAGCGCTTTGCGGGTTTCTTTTCGGCTGCGGCTTCCTCGACTTCGCCTTCTCCTGCGCCCTCCTTGACCTTTTCAGGCATAAGGGTGAGGCGGAGAACCTTGTCCTTATACTGCTCCAGGTCGCGGACGTAACCCATTCTGATTTGGGAAGCGGGAACAAACACGGTGTATTGTCCCATTCTGCCGCGGAGACCACCCTTGGTGACTTCGGTCATCTTGAGGGTGAACACTTCGGACGCAAGAGCCTTCTCGGCCATTTCGTCTTCGGCGCGCTGCAGGTCGACTTCTTTCTTGGAAAGCGCGACGTATTCCTTGTTGACGGCGGTGATTATCGCCTCGATGGGGTCGCCGGGCTTGTAATCTTCGGGATTGTAGTTGCCTTCTGCGGAGGCGTCGGACTTATCGATGAAACCGTCCTTCTTTCCGCCGATAGTGACGTAAATGCCCGTCTCGTCGGCTCTGATAACGGAGCCTTTCATACGCTTGCCGACCTTATAGTTGACCAGACCGGCAGAACGGGGAGACGCCATAACATCTTCCATCGTGATTTCTTTTTCCTCGGCGGACTCTGCCTTGACTTCGGCAGACTGAGGGGTGTTTTGCTCTTCCTGAAGCGTTGCCTCTTTTATCGCTTCGGTTTCTTCCGTCGTCTTGATTTCGGCGACATCGTTTTGAGTAGTTTCACTCATAAGTTTCGTAACCTCCCGTATCAACCGCTGAGGCGTAGACGCGCCCGCAACGACCGATATGTTGTCAAATTGCCTGAAATTGATTGCCGACAAGTCGGAGACGTCCTGCACGAAAAAGATGTTGGGATTTTCGGTTAGAGCCACCTGAAAAAGCCTTCTCGTATTGGCGCTGGAGCGACTTCCGATGACTACAACGGCGTCGCTTTCACGCGCAAGAGCGCGCGCCTCTTCCTGTCTGCTTAAAGTAGTATAACAAATGGTATTGAAAATTCCAACTGTTTTTGCGCCGTTTTTTTGGGAATTTTCTGCATATTCGCGGAATTTTTCGTACTTTTCGGCAAGAACGGTGGTCTGAAAGACGACGGACAGGGGTTCGGGACAGTCTTCCAGGTCCTCCACTTCGGAAATTATTTTCACCCTGCCTTTGCCGTAACTTGCGGCGCCCGCCACTTCGTCGTGATTTGCGTCGCCGACTATGGCGACGTAATCACCTGCCTCGTGACGTTCCGAAATAATCTTGTGGATACGCTTCACAACGGGACAAGTGGCGTCGAAAAGTTCCACTCCCCTTGCCCTTATTTCCTCCTCGTCTTCGCGCGGAATACCGTGAGCGCGAATAAGCGCCGCGGCACCGCAAGGCAACGATCTGGCCTCTTCGAGCGAAATTGCGTGCACGCCGTGTTCTTCGAGATACGCGACGACGCCCTCATTGTGTATGAGAGCGCCGATTGTGTAAACTTTTCCGTATTTTTCGGCGAGTTCGAGCGCTTTGTCGACGGCGTTGCTGACGCCCTTGCAGAACCCTGCGCTTTTTGCGACGCTTATTTTCATTCTGCCTTATTTTTCCTCTTTTTGCGGGATTTTTTCGCCGCCATCAAATTTTCCACGTAGGCGTCGCATTCCCCGCGGGTCTTTTGCATTGCGGCATAAACGACTTCGGTTGCACGTTCGAAATCCTCGGGACGCCGCGAACCGTAGAATTCGTCGAGATAGATGGGTTCGCCGATGTAAAGCCAGTTCTTCCTGTACGCCTTGTGCATACGGTAGTAAACCATAGGAAGAATGGGCTTCTGCGCTTTTATGGCGAACCTTGCGGCACCCTGCTTGAAATGCAGCATTTCCTTGGTACCCTCGCGGTTTCTCGTTCCCTCGGGATACATAACCAGTTTCTTGTCGGCTTTGAGAACCGCAAGCACCTGTTTGACGGCGTTTATGTCGGGCTCGCCGCGACGCACGGGAATCGCACCCATTTTACGCAGGAACCAGTTGGCGATTTTTGCCACCTCGAAAGCCTCGGCTTTGGCGAGAACGTGCAGTTCTTTCTTGTAAAGCGATGCAACGGGAATGAGGGTGTCGGGTATGGCGTAGTGATTGCAAATCACTATTCCGCCGCCCATTTCGTCGAAGCGCTCCTTCCCCACAACTTCCGTGGGCCAGGTTATCTTGACGAAAGGATAGGTCAATGCCCTGATGAATCTGTAAAGAGAACTCATCTCGCAGTCTCCTTTGCTATGTCGATAACTTTTTCGACGACTTGCTCTATCGTCATATTCGTAGTGTCCAGAAGCACGGCGTCGTCGGCTTGCTTCAAAGGCGCGAACTCGCGGTGAGAATCGTTGTAGTCGCGCTTTTCGATATCGGCGCGCACTTCGTCCTGCGTCTGCGCATTGCCCTTTGCGGAAAGTTCCAGCCAGCGGCGTTTGGCGCGCTCCGATGTGTCTGCGGTCAGGAAAATCTTGCACGACGCGTCGGGGAGAACGTAAGTGCCTATATCCCTGCCGTCAAGCACAACGTCGTTTTCACGCGCGAATTTGCGCTGCAGTTCGACGAGTTTCAGCCTCACCGCAGGGTGGGCGGAAATGTCGGAAGCCGCTTTGGACATATGCGCTTCGCGAAGATAGGGAGTCACGTTCTCTCCGCAAACGTGGATTTCCTGCACTCCGTCGCGGTAAACTATGCTCATATCTATGTCGTCGAGAATGCCTTCGACCGCGTTTCTGTCGAGAGGGTCCACTCCGTGAGCGAGCGCATAGTATGCGACGGCGCGGTACATTGCGCCGGTATCCAGATAAATTATCCCGAGTTTTGCTGCGACGGCTTTAGCCGCGGTGCTCTTTCCGGCACCCGAAGGGCCGTCTATCGCGATGTTGACGTGCTTCATCTTCACCCCTCGTTTTTCTCAGGGCAATTCTACCCCAGCGCGCGCGATATGTCAACGCATACGCTCAGCGCGCGCAAGCGGAATCCCTGCCCTCTCTTTTGAGTATGTTTCGTGCGACTGCCGCGGCGGTGGAGAAGGCAATCTGCATATTGTAACCGCCCGTAAGCGCGTCGACGTCCACCACCTCACCCGCGAAATACAGTCCGTCCTTTATCCTGCTGCCGCAGGCAGGCGTAAGTTCCTTCAGTTCCACCCCGCCGGAAGTGACCACGGCTTCCTCGAAAGGTGCCACGCAATGCAATCCGAAGCGGAGATTACCGAGAGTGTCCACAATGCGACCGCGCTCCTCTCTGGTGACGGAATTCACTTTCTTTGCGGGTGCAATTCCCGCCTTTTTGAGCACGAACAAGTCAAGACGCGCGGGCAACAACGCGCGCATTGCGTTGCAGACGTCGGCATTCGTTCTCTCGGAAAAATCGCGGAGTATCCGCGCTTCGAGTTTCTCGCGGGACAGCGCGGGCTTGAGGTCGAGCGACAGCGTCACTCCGGAGGCGCGGTTTACCCTCGCCGACACCGAAAGCGCCACGGGACCGCTCAGACCTTTGTCCGTGAAAAGCATTTCGCCGAATTCGGAAGCAAGTTTTTTGCCGTCGGGAGAATATGCGGACAAGGTTACGTTCCTGAGAGAAAGACCTTTGAGTGCCGACACGTCTTCGACGGTGACCAGTTGCGCCAGCGACGGCACGGGTTTGACGACGGAATGTCCGAACTCTTTCGCGAACGCATAACCGTCGCCCGTCGAGCCCGTGGAGGGATAACTCATTCCTCCCGTGGCAACCACAAGATAGTCCGCTCGGTAATCTTTCCCGTCCGCTGTTCTTGCCGTGAACGCGCCTTTTTCACCGCCTACGGACACCACTTCCGCCCCCGTTTCCAACCGCACTCCCGCTATGTCCAACGCGCGTGAAAGAGCGTCGATAATGGTGGTGGATTTCTGCGAAGCGGGGAAAACCCTTCCTCCTCTCTCGGTGACGAGTTCAACTCCGAGCGCGTTGAAAAATTCCTTGGTATCTTCCGGGGAAAAACCGTAGACGGCGGAACGGAGAAACTTCTCCCCGCGCACCACCTTGTTAAGGAAATCCTGAGGCGGAAAATCGGCGGTGAGATTACACCTGCCCTTTCCCGTAATATAAATCTTGCGCCCTATTCTGGCGTTCTTTTCGAGCAACGTCACGGCTTCGCCGCCGCGAGCAAGCATAACCGCGGCAAGACAGCCCGCCGCGCCGCCGCCGATGACCAGAACGCTCACAGTTGCCACCTCTCGGCGCGCATTGCGCGCAGACACTCCTCGTCCGCGGAAACTATGCGGACGGGAGACACCGTTATGTAACCGCAATCCGACCACCTGCAGTCGTCGTCCTTGTCTGACGAAGAACAGTCGTAGGGGTAACCCTTGAGGCGGAATCCCGCCGGGGTTTCTTCGTACCAGTCGTCGTAATGACGCACCCCGACCGCGGTCACCTTCACGCCGCGTAGTTTTTCTTTGTCGTTGAAAGGCACGTTTACGTTGACGGTGACGAATGGACGAATGTGCTTCATCAGCGCGTCGAGATTGCGGACGGCGAACTCGACCGCCGTATCGTACCCGCCCTTTTTTGCGGCTGCGGACACCGCTATGGAAGGCACGCCGAGTATCGTACCCTCTTCCGCTGCGGCGTAAGTGCCCGAATACATTATGTCCGTGCCTATATTCAGCACGCTGTTGACGCCCGACATCACAAGGTCGAATTTTCGGGTTTTGTAAAGGTGCTGTATGGCGAATTTCACGGCGTCTGCGGGAGACCCGTAGACGGCGCGACAAGGAATTTTTTTGCCGTCGTGTCCCTCGATGAACCCCACTTCCGATTCGCCCTGCCAGTTGAGACCTCCGCCCAGAGTAAGCCCGTGCCCCGCTCCCGAGCGCTCGGCGGACGGAGCGCAGACGAACACGTCGTGTTCGCGCGACAAAGCCTTGGCGAGTTTAATCAATCCTTCGGCAAAATATCCGTCGTCGTTGGACAGCAGTATTTTCATAGATCCTCACAGACTCTTGAGATAGGCGACTTCCGCGTCGCTGAGTTCCCTCTTTCCGCCGCGGGAAAGCCCGCCGAGACGCAGCGCGCCTATCGCCACGCGCTTGAGGAAAACGACATTCTTTTCCACCGCCGCGAACATTCGGCGTATCTCTCGGTTTTTACCCTCGGTGATTATGACTTCGAGACGGCTTGCGCCCTCTTCTTCCCCGAGCAGCCGCACCTTGCTCTTTCCGTATTTGACCCCGTCCACGACCGCGCCTTTGCGCAGAATGGCCATATCGCTCTCGGAAATGGAGCCTTCGATTTTGACTATGTAAGTCTTCGGAATTTCGGACGAGGGGTGCGTCAGGCGATGCACCAGTTCTCCGTCGTCGGTGAAAATAAGCAACCCTTCGCTGTCGTAATCGAGCCTGCCGACGGGAACGAGACGCCTGTCCGTACCCACGAAATCGTAGACGGTTTTGCGACCTTTTTCGTCGGAAGCGGTGGTCACACAGCCCTTCGGCTTGTTGAACATCACGTACTCGTAATGTGTGACGGGAAGAATCTTTTTGCCGTCTAGGAAAACTCCGTCGCGGTCGGGGTCGACGTCGAAACCCATTTCCGTTACCGTCTTTTTGTTGACGCTGACTCTGCCTGCGGCGATGAGTTCGTCGGCCTTTCTGCGCGAGCACACTCCGCACTCGGCAATGAACTTGTTGAGACGCATTGCTCTCTCCGTATTTTACTTGCTTTGTGCCATTATACCCCGCGCGCGCATTTTAAGCAAGCGAATGGAGGCACACCGCACCTGCGCGCGGCGCTCCGTTGCCGTTCCCGCGTCGAAGCAAAGAAAAAGCCGCGTCCGCGCGGCTTTCTCCGTTTGCTCTCGTTTTTCCCTCAGGCGGTAAGCAAACGTTTGGAAAGTTGCCACATATCGCACGTCGCGCCGAGCACGACGGATATCCGTTGCACACCGTCCTTGACCGCTCCGCCCACAAGGCATTTCCCGCTCTTGGTGGTGTAGCCGGTTTTGACGCCGTTTGCACCCTCCACCTGCGACAACAACTTGTTCTTGTTGTAAAGCACGCGCGTATTCTCGCCTTCGCCGACGGTAATCGACGAGGTGGAAACGATACGTCTGAAATCCTCGTTGCGATAGGCTTCGGCAGTGATAAGCGCAAGGTCACGCGCCGTGGTGTAATGGTCGTTGTCGTGCAATCCGTGCGGATTTACGAAATGACTGTTTCGTGCCCCCGCGCGACGCGCTCTTTCGTTCATCATAGCGGCGAACCTTTCCACCGTCCCCGCCGTAGCCACGGCAAGAGCGACGGCGGCGTCGTTGCCGCTCCTGAGCATAAGACCGTAAAGC
>OERL01000061.1_pt1 | contig 24663 bp, 22 predicted proteins | sample 1539981 | NCBI WGS metagenome assembly OERL01 (sample SAMEA3891867, study PRJEB23780) | metagenome | biome: terrestrial biome; feature: animal house; material: Caecal content | place: Italy | collected 2015-05-05
TCTGAACGCCGGAGGCTTTCAGCCAGCTGCGCAGCGTGTCGATGCAGATCCCCAGCTCTTTGGCCACTTCCACCGGCTGACGGCCCTGCTCTGTGACCAGCCGCACGGCTCCGGCTTTGAATGCATCGTCATACCGTGGGGGTGCTGTTCGTTTTTTCGTTTTCTTCTGTTCCATTGTTATATGCTCCTTGTCTTTCCAGTTTACGACTCTTTTTTCTGTCTGTCAATTCGGGTATAGGGGCATTACTGGCAAACATCTACCTCAATGAATTCGACTGGGAGATGCACAGCAGAGGGGTAAAACTGGTTTGACATGCTGTAGTATTTGCTAAAAGCAAGCGGGCAGCAGTGCGTCTGCTGGAATCCTGCCAGAAGTATCTGGAAGAAAAGCTAAAGCTAAAAATGAACACGGAAAAGAGCCAGGTGACCAGCGTCTTTGCGAACAAGAAATTCAAGTTTCTTGGTGTCTGTCTGGGCAAGAATGGAAGCGGCATCTATATCTGCGCTTACCGAAAGTCTCTCAGTAAAGCAAATGAATGACTTCGGCGCAGATTCCGAATGTACATCTGGAAACAGTGGAAGAAACCCAAAACCAAGGTGGCCAATTTGGCCAATTTAAGGTAATCGCTCCAAGGAATCAAGTCCTTGAGCAGTTAAGGATGCTGGCGGAAGCCCATGGAAGGAAGATGGGACAGCATAATGTGTAGATATCTCTTTGGGATTGGGCTGATTCAAGCCAAATTAAGTGTCCTGGCAGCGTCTCCCATTGCTGTGCTTAGCGCTGGCATTCTGTATACCTGGTTTTAATTTTTACGACGCAGTAACTTCCGCGTTCTCCCGAATCTGCTGGATTGCATCAATCAGGGCAGCTCGGGTTTTGGGGTCAAACAGCTTGATGAAGCTGACAGGCTTATCAAAGGGAGGACGGGTCAACTCGACCATGCTTTCCATATAACCGTTAGTTTCTACATAATGGATGACCTTGTGAACAAAGGCAATCTGTTGTGGGTTGAGGGACTGGTCGTTGATAAACTGGGAGAAAGCCTGCATGGCAGCCTCATGATCCAGTTTTGCAATCTTGCGGATTAATAAGCCAAAGGGCGTATTGCCAAACTCCCGATTATAATCTTCCTGGCTTCCCAATTCATTGGTCAGCACCCGTTCCAATTCCTGGTAGTCGGTTTGGGTCAGGGGGATGTTGTGGGTCAGCTTGTGGATGGCTAGGGTGTCTCCATGTTCGTTGACATAGCGGTTTACCTTGGCGCGGTAGTCTTCAAAGTCATAGGCCGCATCCAGCAGAGTTCCTTCTTTCTGCTCCAGAATGGGGTCGGTGAGCTTTGTGATGATAGGCTTCCGACTGTCCGCACCTTCCACCAGGAACTGGATCAGTCCACGCAGTTCCCGCCGCGCACGCTCGAACAGAAGGATATCGTTTGCTTCCCAGAACGCATCTGTCTGGATCTCTTTGAGCACCGGCAGCTTTTCCCGAACTTGAGGGATACTGGCTTTACGCTCCAGCAGCGCAACGGTGTCGCACAGCTGTTTTTTGGCATACTTGAAAGAGGGCATCTGCTCGATCTGGGCCAGCATCATACCATAGATGAAGTTATCAAATCGCTTGGCAAATTCGTCCGATTCCGGAGACTGGACCAGGGGCGCGATTTCCTTTATTAGATCGGTTTTGTCTTCCTCCGAGAGAGAACGAAACGCATCTTCTTTTTTGTATTTCTCTATATACTGCCGGCGCAGTTTGACCTCGATCAGTTCTGGATTGAGGTTTTGAATCTGCTGGAAGCAGGTGTGTACCAGCTCTGCCCGCAAAGCTTGATAATCCTCTCCTGCAAAACAGCTTCCCTGCAGTGCCGCAATGAGCCGAACCTGCTTGCCGAAAATATTCTCGGACAGGGTTTTGGTCTCCCGGGCCTCATAGCCCTCTTTGTGTTCATTGAAGAAGTCAAAGTTCCCACAGTAGTCAAAGATCAGAAATCGTCGTTTGTCGGTATATTCACCGTCGATCTGATCCACACAGGCCAGCCCCTTGCACAGACGGGTTCCCCGGCCGATCATCTGCCAGAACTTTGTTTTGGAACGCACCTTCTTGAAGAACACCAGGTTCACACACTCGGGCACGTCGATACCAGTGTCCATCATATCCACCGAAACTGCAATATGTGGTTCCTTTTCAGGCTGCTTGAAATCGTCAATGACCTGCTGGGCATAGCTGTCCTCACAGACCACCCGCTCGGCAAAGGTTCCATGGTACTGGGGATAGAGCTTATTGAACCGATCCAGGATAAACTGGGCATGGAGCTTGTTCTGGGCGAAGATGATGGTCTTGCCCAGCCGGTCGCCGCCTGCCACCTTGATGCCCCGCTCCATCAGGTCTTGAAGCACCAGGTCCACCGTTCCCTCATTGAAGACGAACTTGTTGAGCTTTTCCGGAGGGATGTACTCCGGCATGGGGCCATCCTCGGCGAAATCCGACTCATAGCGTTCTTTATCCTCATCGGACAGGTCATTATAAGTGATGCCTTCCTCCAGAAACTGGGTCTTGACCTGGTAGTTGTAGTAGGGCACCAGGACATGGTCCTGATACACTGCCGTTTCGTAATCGTAGGGGTAGGTGGGGACGCCGCTCTCCATCTCAAAAAAGTCGTAGGTGTTCCGGTCGATGTCGGTCTTGGGAGTGGCGGTCAGCCCAACCAGAATGGCATCGAAATACTCAAAGATAGCCCGGTATTTCTTGAAGATGCTCCGATGGCTCTCGTCGATGATAATCAGGTCAAAATGGGCGGGGGTGAACAGCTGCCGCCCGTCCGAGGATTTGGTGTCGTCAATGGCATTCAGGATCGTGGGATAGGTTGAAAAGACGATCCGGGCGTTCCGGTCGTCCTTATTGGTGCAGAGGTTGCACAGGGTCATATCCGGCAGGTACTTTTTGAAATCATCCTTTGCCTGCTTCACCAGTGCAGTGCGGTCGGCCAGAAACAGAATGTTGGTGACCCACTTGCCCCGGCTGAGCACGTCGGTCAGGCTGGAAGCTGTCCGGGTTTTGCCGGTGCCGGTGGCCATCACCAGCAGGTGCTTGCGGATGCCCTTCTGGGTGTGTTCACAGACCGCCCGGATGGCCGCTTTCTGGTAATACCGGTCGGTGATTTTGTCGTCGATGGGGATGCCCAGCAGGTCTTTCCGCTCGGTGCGCCGGGTCATCAGCTTGTCCAGGTCGTCCTTGCTGAAAATGCCGCTGACTTTCCGCTGGGGACCGCTCTGGTCGTCCCAGAAGTAGGTCTCGAACCCGTTGGTGGTGAACATCATGGGCCGCCGCCCGAACTTCCGTTCCAGGCAGTCGGCATAGAGGGAAGCCTGCTTTCGCCCGATGTTGGGGTCCTTGCTGGTGCGCTTGGCCTCCACCACTGCCAGAGGCAGTCCGTCCTTCCCGAATAGAACATAGTCGCAGAAGCCTTTTTGCCCCGGCACGCCGGCCATACCTTCCACCGGGTATTCCTCCCGCACGTCTGCATCGGCGCCGGTGAATTTCCAGCCCATCTCTTTCAGGTCCACATCAATGAACCGCTTGCGGGTCTCGAATTCAGACAGGTCCTCGGGATGGAAACGGCGCTCCTGCTGGTGCTTCTCCTTTTCGGCGGTGTACCGGGCCGCCATCTGCTCCACCTGACGCCGCAGCGCCTCGATTTCTGCTTTCTGCTCCTCCAGCAGGCTTTCCTGTGCCTTGACTTTCTGGGCATCCACTGCCACCTTTTGGGTGGGAATCAGCGCCTGGTCAAAAGTGCGCTCCTGGTAATCAGAGCCATAGCAGTAGTCGATCCACTGGACAAACTCAAACAACCCCCGCAGCGCCGCCAGGGCGTCCCCCGGCTGGACATTTCGCCCGGTATGTACGGCCATATTGCCCAGCTTTGCGATGTAGCACAGCTTGCCCCAGGTGTTATAGTCCATGGCAAAACGGAAGCTCGGCTCAAATACCAGGGATTTCAGATTGTCCTTATAAGGCATCTTCATGGTCTGGTCGGCGGCATACACCCATTTGATGGCCAGCTCCATGGCCTTGCGGCAGCCCACCGCACACAGCGCCGGGGCCGAGGCATAGATCTTCTCCGCCTCCACGCAGGCCGGGGCAAAGAGGGCGTATTCAGATTTTTGGGAGAGGAAGGAGAAGTTGGACATATAAATCACTCTCTTTTATACTGTAGCCGGTTCTTTTTCTTTACCAGCTTCTACAAGATAATTCAAATTCATATAAGCAGGATCTGTGATAATATGCACTCGGTCCATATTGCTTTCTGGAATGGATAATTTATTCTTAATAAACTCTTTTTGCGCATCTTCTCTGTCGAGTAATTCGTGCCTCAATCTTCTGTTTAGTGGCTCTTTATAGTAAGGAACATATACCAATTGCAGATTTCCACTACTGGAAAAAAGCTTTTTCAAATTCTCAACCCAAAAGCTATCACTATCTCCCATGCTCCATCCGAAAATAACAATCACCCAGCTTTGCTTTAATACTTCCAACGCTTGGTTTGTGATAGTTGAATATCGGCTGTTAATGTATACTTTATCTATTAAATTTTTAAGGCTTCCCATATTAGGACAAGGAATATTTTTATATAATTTTTCATCGTCAAGTCCTAAGAGGATTGCTTCTTCTAAAGAACCATGTATATGTATAGGATCTTTGTATTGATAAACGCATGAACTGCCACTACTTTTTCCCATTCTATTTCTAAGAGTAGCTAAACATTTTTCCAGGGTGTCTGTATAATTATAGGTAATAATATAGGTAATAAAATGATACGTAATATTGTCACTAGAAGTCTCAATAAGTTTTTTTAATTTTTCTTTAGAATTTTGCAAGCAGTAATTAAAAAAACGATATATGTATTGCTCCATATGATTCGATAACTGATCTTTGTGAGAATCAATATTTATTTTAGCTTCTTCAGCTTTTAAGTAATCCCCCAAAAATAAAGTGAAGTCATTTATGCATTCGCTAAATTTCTTGAAATCATCTAATTTCTCTCCGAATTCAGGCAATGCCATTTCAAAATCAGTCCAGTTTTCATAATTATTTTTTAAAATATCTTCTTTAAAATTTTTAATGGTCTCATTTTTAGATGGCGATATACAATATTTGGCATAGGAATCTACATATTTCGTTTTTAAGCCGCAAGCCAAATCAAATCCATTTCCAATCAAATATGTAACGTGCATGATATTTCTCCTTACCCAAAATATTCCTGCATCAGCGCCTTTTTCAGTGTTTCCAGCTTTTCAAGGCTTCGGCTGATGGCGGTTTGTGTTTTTTCACTTTCCTCAACAAAGGTGGCGAATTGATTTTGCAGTTCTATTGGAGGAATCATAATTAAAAAACTTTTAATATCTTTTGGTGAAATGTGAGGAACTAGTGATCCAGTAATATTGCAATGAGCGTCAAAACTCCCAAGCATAAAGCAATACATAAGATATCTTTGATTGACATCGACTGCTCTTATTCTAGCTGTTCGTTGAATCAACAATGCTGGCAAGTGTTCTTTGTCTACCATTGCAATCTTAAATCCATCCGAAATCCACGGTCGATCAAGAGCAATTACTATATCATTTTCTTGTAAGCTGTACTCCTCATACCCAACAATACTTCCCCAATGCTTACAATCGTTCCAATTAATTCTTTGCGGCATAATAATTAGTCCACCACAAATATTTACTCCGCTTTGTGTATATTGTGTACTATCAAACGGAAAACCCGATAATAAATCGATATGCTTTTCCGCTCTTTCCATTTTCCATTTAGCGGGATTACCTCCCGGATCTCCAAACATCTCCACAAACCTTGACTTAATCAGCTCGTCTAGCTTGTCCAGCTGCTGGCGGCGCTTGGAGATGAGATCAGTGACTTTGTCCAGCGTGGTAGCAATGTGGCGCTGTTCATCAAGGGGAGGAAGAGGAATTTCTGTTTCTGAAAGGGTGCTTTTATTGACAGCTTTGAATGTACTTCCTGTACCCTTGGAATTCAATTCGTCAATTTTGCTTGATAAAGCATACCACAAATATTCTCGGGTGCAGATATCGTTATTTACTGTTAAAGCAGCCAAGCCCCGGCCTATACAGCATTCACAATTTGCGATATTTAAAGCACCAATAGGCGCGCGAACAGATATTAAAATATCGTTTTCTCGTGCAATTTTTGAGGGTTCAGAACACCACATGCGGACTGAAGGGTGGCTTTCCCCAAAATCTGCATTTCCTTGGAAAAATGGAAGGCCATTACATTCTTTATTATAGGTAGATGAATCGGGAGATTGCCCCATAGTGATCGCGCAAACATCATCCAATCTTGGCATCACAGCACCTCCTTTACCCCGAGTCTCTTTTCACATACTACTCTTAATGCATCTCGAAATGCAAGTAGAAAGCCTATATCAAAATGAATTGATCCGCTTTTGGTTCGATCAATTTCATAGATATAACGCCATTTTTCAAAAGCATCAGAAACTTGAGATAAAATATCTTGGTTCCATAGGTCTTTCCAGTGTCCACATTTTTGAACGGTTTGGTATTTTACTGTTTCCATAATTTCCGGTGGAAGCATTTCAAATAACTGTTTTAATTTATGGCTCTTCTGGCAATCAATTTGTTCTAAACGTAACAGCAGCTTAAGAAAAACCTCACAAGAAAACGCGGCGTTTACAATTGCGGGATCGTCATACAAATATTGAAAGGTTTCTTTTTCCTCTAGCTCTCTCATGCAAAAATCTGCACAATCCGAGAATTTGCACGCTGTATAATACATTTCGGCGATATCTACATAGGGAATCACAGCATCCCCTCCAGTTCTGCCAGCCCTGCGGTGATCTCCATTTCCAGCTCATGCAGGTCAGCCATGATTTCGGTCGTGGAGGGATACTCCACCGGCACATACTCGGTTTTCTTGTACTTGTTGATGGACAGGTCATAGTCATTGTCGGCAATCTCCTGTCGGGGGACAAAGAAGCTCTGTTCCGTCCGCTGACGGCCGGCTTCCTGCTCCAGATTATGGAACCGGGCGATGATATCGGGAATATCGTTGTCGGTGATTTCGGTGCGCTTGTCGTCCAGAGAAAAGCCGTCGGCTTTCATATCGTAGAACCAGACATTTTCGGTTCCGCCTGCGCCGGTCTTGGTGAATACCAGCACTGCCGTGGACACGCCTGCATAGGGCTTGAACACACCGGAAGGCATGGAAATCACAGCCCGCAGCTGGTGATGTTCCACCAGCTCCTTGCGGATGGCTTTGTGGGCCTTGGAGGAGCCGAACAGCACCCCGTCAGGAACGATACAGGCGCACTGACCGCCCTTTTTCAGCATTCGGAGGAACAGCGCCAGAAAGAGCAGCTCGGTTTTTTTGGTGTTGGTGACAGCTTTCAGGTTGTCGTGGATGCTCTCGGCATCCACGGTGCCCTTAAAGGGAGGGTTCGCCAGGCAGATGGTGAACCGGTCGCTGATCTGGTTCTGTTTGGATACGCTGTCCTGGTAGTCGATCTCGGGGTGGCTGATGGAGTGAAGCATCAGGTTCATGGCCGAAATGCGCAGCATGGTGCGGTCGGTGTCAAAGCCGGTAAAGGCATCCCCGGCAAAATGCTCCCACTGCTCGGTGGTCATGGTATTTTCGTAGTGCTCCCGAATGTACTCAGCCGCCGCCACCAGAAAGCCGGCGGTACCGCAGGCCGGGTCGCAGATGGTGTCGTCCGGGGTAGGCTGCACAAGTTCCACCATCATCTTGATGATATGGCGGGGCGTGCGGAACTGGCCGTTTTGGCCTGCGGTGGACAGCTTGCCCAGCATATACTCGTACAGGTCGCCCTGCATATCCAGGCCGGAAATATCGTGCTCATACAGGTCGTCCAGCCCAGTGATGATCTTCTGCAGCACCTGCGGCGTGGGGATCAGGAACAGGGCATCGCTCATGTACCGGGCAAAGGCGGTAGTTTCGCCGTTGTCTTCGGTTTGCTCCTCCGGCTGCTCCTCGACCTGCTTGCCCTCCTCGGCGGCTTTGCGGGCTTGGGCCGCACGGTATGCCGGGCTGCCGGGGATCGGGATCAGCTCGCCGGTTTTTTCGTCAAAGTCCGGCAGCTGGCCGTTCCACATCTCTTTCAGGCTGGGGAAGACCCGCTTGGAAATAATCTCGTAAATCTCCCGGGAGTCGCTGTTTTTGAATTTACTCCACCGCATGGACTGCCCCACGGTGGACTGGGGGAAAATCTTCGACATTTTCTCGCCGGTCATATTCTCAAGGGATTCAGTCTCCTGCTCTTTTTCATCCAGGGAGCGGATGAACATCAGATAAGTCAGCTGCTCGATGACCGTCAGGGGATTGGTGATGCCGCCCGCCCAGATGTCCGTCCAGATTTTATCGACTTTATTTTTGATTGCGCCTGTAATCATGCGTTTTCCTCCAAGAGATATTCCTATCCGGTTATTCTTTTTAAGTATAAACCATATCCGTCGAAAATACAAACAAAACCGACATCCTGATCAACCTCAAACCCTGCTGGGACAGATGCAGGACTAATCCTTCCGATCTGAATCCCAAATCAAATATATACTATAACCATGAAAGCCTCGGGGAACGACCCCGAGGTTTTCTTTGTTTCCACCCTATTTCTATGATGCCTAAAGGAGGATTTACCATGCACAGTTTTGTCTACGAACTTGCCCGAACACCCGTCCGCCCGGACTGCTATGCCCGTGCCGGGAACCTGCCCGACTGGTTTTACGAACAGGTCTGCGACTATGCCGAAAACACCGACCCACCGCAACGGGAGCAGGCCATTGCCGATCTGTCCCATTTCCTGGGGCCCCTCTGCACCCGCAAGGGGGACCGGCTGGATTTTGCCCCCAATCTGCGGGACAGTTTCTTCCGCAGGGGGTACGTCTGCTTCCGGGCCGCCGCTGAGGTGCTGGCCCAGACCGCCTACACCGTGTTCAGCGGCAGTGAGAAAGCCCCGGCCTTCGACCTGGCCCTGTCCGGTCTGAACGACAGCTATGAGGATCGGTACGGCATCTACGTTTATACAGGAACTACCAACACGCTGGAACCTCTGGACCGCTGGCTCCGCTATGCCGATCTGTCCAGGCCGGTCTACGTCGGCGGCGTGGTGGACTACCACGCTTGAAGCCCACGGCCCACCATACATTTCTAAGATGCCCGTCAAAAATGTGGGAAACGTGGGATTCTCCCACATTTCCCACGTTTTCAAAAAACAAACTCAAATGTTCAAGGAGGAAATTTGCAATGTCTGCCAATGTTGAAACCATGTTCTACGTCCGCGAAAAGCCCTGGCACGGTCTGGGTACCCTTGTTATGGAAGCCCCCGCTTCCGCCGATGCTCTGGTCTGGGCCGGCCTTAACTGGAAGGTCATCCAGAAGGAAGTCCGCACCGAAGACGGCGCCTGGATCGCCGGTTACAAAGCCAACGTCCGAAGCACCGACGGCAGTGTGCTGGGCATCGTGTCCGACCGCTACAAGGTGGTGCAGAATGAGGACGCTTTCCGCTTCACCGACGAGCTGCTGGGAGAGGGCGTCACCTACGAAACCGCCGGTTCCCTGCAGTATGGCCGCAAGGTTTGGATGCTGGCCCGGATGCCCCAGCGGTACATCATCGCCGGAGACGAGATCGAACCCTACCTGGTAATCATGAATTCTCACGATGGCAGCAGTGGGGTGAAGGTGGCCATGACCCCCATCCGGGTGGTCTGCCAGAACACCCTTAACCTGGCCCTCAACAGCGCCAACCGCATCTGGGCAGCCCGCCATACCGAGAACGTCCTCAGCCGGGTGCGGGAGGCCAGCGAAACCCTTCGCCTGGCCGAGCTCTATATGAGTGAGCTGGGCCGGGGTGTCAACGAGCTGGCCAAGATCAAGCTGTCCGACCGCAAGGCGATGGACCTAATGCAGAACTTCTTTCCCATCAGTGAAGACCTGTCCGACATCCAGCGGAAAAACAACCTGCGGATGCTGGATGATTTGAAGCGCCGCTACTTTGACGCGCCTGATCTGCTGGACATGGGCAAAAATGGCTACCGGTTCGTCAACGCAGTCAGCGATTTTGCCACCCATGCCGAGCCCATCCGCAAGACCAAAAACTATAATGAGAACCTCTTTCTCCGCACCGTCGAGGGCAACCCCATGATCGACAAAGCCTACAAGATGGTGCTGGCAGCATAAGCCATGAAGCAGCGAATCAACATAGGCGGGACGCATGACCAAAGCATCATGCGCCCCGCCTTTCTTCTCAAATAGGTTCTATGGAGGGATACGAATGTCATTTACAGTCATTGCCAATACCGCAGCCATACCCTATGAAGAATGGCTGGAACGCCGCAAGGAGGGGATCGGCGGCTCGGACGCCGCTGTGGTCTGTGGGGTCAGCCGGTACAAGTCGCCGGTGGAACTCTGGATGGAGAAAACCGGCCAGCTCCCAGCCCAGGAGGCAGGGGAAGCAGCCTACTGGGGCCATCAGCTGGAAGAGCTGGTGCGGACCGAATTTACCAAGCGCACCGGCATCCAGGTGGAGCACCGGATGGAGCTTCTGCGCAGCGACCAGCACCCCTTTATGCAGGCCAATCTGGACGGCACATGTCAGCAGCCCGATCTGGGGCCCTGCATTTTCGAGGCTAAAACCGTCTCGGCTTTCAAGGCCGGGGAGTGGGAGGACGGCATTCCGGACGAATACTATCTGCAGGTGCAGCACTACATGGCAGTTACCGGCTACCGGGGCGCATACGTCGCCGCCCTGATCGGAGGCAACAACTTCCGGTGGAAGCTCATCCACCGGGATGATGAGTTGATCGAAGCCCTGATTCAGCTCGAAGCGGACTTCTGGAAGCACGTCCAAAATGAAACCCCGCCGCCTCTCGACGGCTCCAACGCCTCGGCCAAGTTTCTGGCCGAGTGCTTTCCAAGCAGCCTGCCCCGGTCCACGGTGGAACTTCCCGGCCAGGCCGCCACCTTAATTCAGCAGTACGACGAGGCTTGTGAGCAGCTCAAAGCAATCACAGAGCAGAAGCAGCAGGCTGAAAATCTGTTGAAGCAAATGCTGGGTGAGCATGAGTCCGGCACCACCGGCGACCACATCGTTACATGGAAAAATGTCACACAGGAACGTCTGGACAGCAAAACGCTCAAGGCCGAACATCCGGCCCTTTACAAGAAGTATGCCAGCAAGAGCAGCTACCGGCGCTTCTCCGTCAAAGCTATATGAACATAAGGAGGTATTACACCATGGACAACACAAAACTGAAATCCCGTCTTGCCACCAAGGCTCAGGCCCTGCAGGAGGCCCCTGCCGAAAGGGAACCGGCCAGTCTTGTCCCTGTTGAAAGCGGCTATGCCGCCCTCAATGGCAATACCCTGGATCTGATCCGGGAAAACCTCAAGGAGCAGCCCTTGACCTACCAGATGTTTGACGTGGTCAAGTCGCCTTCCGGCGGCTCCACCGTCTTCACAGTGCCGGGGCTGGCCGGGGATGAGGCCGAAAAGGAACTCACCGGCATCATCCTGGACTACACCACGCCCCGGGCCTACTGGGATACCCCCGACCCGGTGGAGGGCACGCCGCCTACCTGTCTCAGCCACAACAGCCTTGTCTCAGAGGACGGCAAGGCCTGCGCTCACTGCCCCTTCAACGACTATGGCTCGAAAGACGGGGAAACGGGGGCCAAGGCCTGTAAGGAATCGGTGCTGCTGTTCCTGCTGCGGCCGGGCAACGTGCTGCCCCTGTTGGTGCGGGTTCCAGTGACCAGCAAGGGGCTGTTCCTCAAGTATGCGGCCCGGCTCACCAGCTCACTGACCCCACTGAACGGCGTGGTCACCCGGATCACCCTGCAGAAAGCCACCAGCCGGGGCGGCAAGCCCTATGCCATCTTCCATTTTGAGGCGGTGAGTGCCCTCGACCCCGAAGAAGCTGCCAGCGCCAAAGCCTTCGCCAAACAGTTCATGGAGAGTGTGAGCACTACCCAGCAAGCTTCAGAGCTGACCAAGGCCGGCTAAGAGCGCACAAAGGCCCGGTGTCTCTGCCTTGCGGTGGAGAGAACCGGGTACTTTTTATATGTATGAGGCGCAAGCCAAAATAAAATAACTTAAATTTCGTCCTGAAAAAGGCGTGCGAAGAAATCTGATCTGGAGTGGAAAGAGCTCTTGATTCTGATGATACAATATGATAAAATGGAACAAACAGAAGTTATGGAGGTGTTCCATGGACATCTACGACATCAGGAATGCATTGAGCTCTGGAAAAACCATTTACGATCTTCCGCTCCGCGTGACCTATTACGCCCGTGTATCTACGGATAAGGACGAGCAGCTGCACTCGCTGTCCGCCCAAATACGGTACTACAATGAGTTCATCCGGCGCAATCCCCAGTGGATCTTCGTGGAGGGCTACATTGACGAAGGGATCAGTGGGACGACAGTAGTAAAGCGGGAAAATTTTCAGCGGATGATTCAAGACGCTCAGTTAGACCACTTTGATTTTATTGTGACCAAGGAGATATCCCGCTTTTCCCGCAACACGCTGGACAGCATCCAGTACACGCAGGAGTTGCTGCGGTGCGGGGTAGGGGTGTTGTTTGAATCGGATAACATCAATACGCTGATGCCCGATGCCGAACTGCGGCTGACCATCATGTCCAGTATTGCTCAGGATGAGGTGCGCAAGATATCGGAGCGTGTCAAGTTTGGCTTCAAACGGGCTATTGAAAACGGCGTCGTGCTGGGCAATGACCGTATCTGGGGCTATGAAAAGGAGAAGGGAAAGCTGGTGGTCAAAGAGGAAGAGGCGAAGATTGTTCGTATGATCTTTGACCTCTACGCCAATGAGAGAATGGGAATTCGCACCATTGCCAACTACCTGTCCAACCACGGATACAAAAATACCAAAGGGAATAACTTTTCGTTCAGCACCATTCGGGGAATTTTGTGCAACCCGAAGTACAAGGGTTATTATTGCGGCAGGAAGAGCAGTAAGATCGACTATAAATTAAAAACAGTCAAGCATTTTCCGGAAGATGAATGGGTGATGTACAAGGACGAGGAAAATGTGCCGCCCATTGTTTCTGAGGAGCTTTGGGATAAAGCCAACCTGATCTTGAGCAAGCGGTCGGCCAAGCAGAGCGCCGAGGACAAGAGCGGATATCAAAACCGTTACCCATACAGCGGCAAGATTATCTGCGGTGTCCACAAGATGCCCTATTACAGATCGCTGTACCGCTATAAGAGCGGAAATAAGGAGATCTGGCAGTGTCAGGAATACACCCGAAAAGGGAAGGAGGGGTGCACTTCACCCATCATTTATACCAGTGAAGCGGATGAAATCCTTCGGCAGGTGCTGGAGGAGCTTGCTGTCAATAAGGCGGAGATCATCCACGAGCTGGTCAGGATTTACCAATCAATCGGCAACGGAAGCAAGACAGAAGAAGACATTGCCCGGAGCCGGGTGGAAATCGACAGCATTTTGAAGCGGAAGGATAAGCTTCTTGATTTGAGCATTGACGGGCGCATCTCCGATGAGGAATTTTCCCAGCGTAACAGCCGCTTCAATGCGGAGATCGAGAAGCTGCGGGCCCGATTGGCAGAGCTGGAGGAGGAAAAACAGAAAAATCAGGAGATGCTCCAGTCGATCGACGTGCTGCGCCAGGCCATCACCAGAGAGCTGAGCTTTGAGAACGGGTTTTCGGTTGGCGTGGTGGACGCCTTATTGGACCGCATGGAGGTACACCCACAGAAAGAAGGCGAAAAGGACGTGATTCATGTCTCGGTCTACTTGAAGGCCATCCCGGAAGAAGAGAAATTCTGCATCCAGCGGAAGCGCGGGAGCACTTCTGTTTGTTCCAGACAATACACATGATGCGGGCGGTGATCCGCACCGAGCTGAGCCCCATCGTGGGCTCCGAGCGCCAAAGCGAGGAGCTGGTCCAGAGCCTGCTGGCCGATTTTGCCGACGACCCCGCCCGGCTGTGGCAGTCCAACCTGTTTGGCAAGAGCCTGCACCAGCTGGTCAACGAGGGGCTGCAGGCCAAGCTGCTGCATATGCCCCAGGAGGCCCGCACCCGGATGCAGGAGACCCTGGAGCGTGTCATCAACGAGGGCTGCACCGGCCTGATCTGCATCCTGTTGTAACCCGCGTTGCGTTTAGGGTGTATCTGAAAACTCCCCAACGCTGTTCTATTCTACCAAAAAGCCCCATCTGCCGCGTTGCATTCGCTTGCATTCCACCAAGGAGTGCGGCGCTCATGCGCCTTGCATCCGGCGCTTTTTGGCGAATATCCCAGCATTTTTGACTTCTCAGATACACCCTAGCAAACGAAAAAGCCCCCGCTGTGCCTTTCCAGGGACAGCGGGAGCTTCGTTTGTGTGGGTCAGTATGCCGCGGGGGCGGGGATCATTCCACCTCGCTGTTGTGCCGGGCCTTGAAGTAGCTGCGCAGGCTGTTGACCACGATGGTCAGGCCCAGGGCGATCAGCAGCACCGCGATGATGAGCTGCAGCCCTTCCAGCATAAAGGTGGCGCTGCCCGCCTGGAAAGCCCGGATCAGGGCGATCAGCCGCTGCACCAGGGCGGTGAAGGTGACGCACAGCATGATGACCAGCGGCGGGAACAGCATCTTGTTGCTGCGCCCGGTCACCTTGAGGAAAACGCACAGGGTGACCAGCACCAGGGCGCTCAGCAGCTGGTTGGCCGAGCCGAACAGGGGCCAGATGTTGGAGTAGCCCACCTGCGTCAGCACAAAGCCGCCCGCCAGGGTGATGATGGTGGCAAAATAGGTGTTGCACAGCAGCTTGCGCCAGCCCTCGGCGTGGGCCATGTCGTCCACGCTGAACAGCTCCTGGAAGCTCATGCGGCCGATGCGGGCCACCGCGTCCAGGCTGGTCAGGGCCAGGGCCGACACGCACATGGTCATAAAGCACTGGGCCACGTACACCGGCACCCCGAACATCTCCAAAAAGCCCGCCACGCCGCGGCTGAAGATCTGGAAGGGCGTGCCCGCGGCGGCGGTGCCGTCGGCGGCGGCCGAAGCGCCCGCCACGCACAGGGCCAGGGTGGCCAGCAGGCTTTCCAGCACCATGGCGCCATAGCCCACCTTCAGCATATCCTTTTCATTGGACACCGTCTTGGAGGAGGTGCCCGAGGACACCAGGCTGTGGAAGCCCGACACCGCGCCGCAGGCCACCGTGACGAACAGGATGGGGAACAAATCGCCCAGGCTGTCGTTGTGGAAGCCGGTGAACACCGGCAGGTTCATGGCGGGGTGGGCCACCAGCAGGCCCACCACGGCCCCGGCGATCATCCCGATGAACATGAAGGTGGTCATGTAGTCCCGGGGCTGCTTGAGCAGCCACATGGGCAGCACCGCCGCAAAGAAGATGTACACAAAGGTGATGTAGATCCAGGCGTCCTGCCCGGCGATCAGGGGGGCCATCATGCCCAGGGCCAGGGCCGCCACCGTGCAGGCAAGGCCCAGGACAGCCTCTTTCCAGCCGGTGAAGCGGAACTTTTTCTGCACCAGGCCAAACAGCATGGCAAACACGATGAACAGCAGCGAGATGCTGCCTGCCGCGCCGTTGGAGCGGGCGGCCTCCACCATGGCGCCGCTGGCGTCAAAGGCGTTGAAGGTGCCGGCCACCATGTCCGCAAAGGCGGCGATCACCAGCAGGGTGAACAGCCAGCAGAACAGCAGGAAGAGCTTGCGCCCCAGCTTGCCGATGTATTTTTCGATCAGCAGGCCCATGGATTTGCCGTCGTTTTTCACGCTGGCGTACAGCGCGCCGAAGTCGGTCACCGCGCCGAAAAAGATGCCCCCCAGCAGGATCCACAGCAGCACCGGCAGCCAGCCGAACGCCGCCGCCTGGATGGCGCCGGTGACCGGCCCCGCCCCCGCAATGGAGCTGAACTGGTGGCTGAACACGGTCCAGCCGTCGGTGGGCACATAGTCCTTGCCGTCGCTCAGGCGGACGGCAGGGGTCTGGGCGGTGGGGTCGATGCCCCAGGTCCGGGCAAGCCAGCGCCCGTACAGGGCGTAGGCCGCGATCAGACACACCGCCGCGATCAGGACGATTACAAGTGTGTTCATGATGTTCCCCTTCTCTCTCTTGGTATGCAATGGGTTGCAAAAGGCCCTTGGGGCCCCGTCCGCCGGCCAGCCGCTGTGCAAAAAGCCCCCGCCGCTGCGCGCAGGGCGCTGCCGCAGGGGCGGAGGCTTTCGACAAAGGATACGCCGCGTTGCTGCTTTGCATCTGGCTTTTGGATGCACTAACAGTAGCACGGAGATGAAATGCTGTCAACTGTCTGATGAAGGTTTGTATGGTGTGATAAAACTATGCCACAAATGTGAGCAATCTTTGAACAAACGGACGCCCGAAAAAAGCCCCGTATGTGCGCGCATGGCGTACAGATGGGGCCTAAGAGCCGGGACCGGTCACAGCTCGTCCTCGGTCAGCTTGTTGATGAGCAGCTGGTAGATCTCGTTGCCCTTGAGGATGAACTGTTTTTTGACCAGCTCGGCGGTCAGGCGGTCGGGCATCCCCAGCTCGAGGCAGAACAGCCGCTCGTCCAGCCGGTTGATCATGCAGCGGACGGTGCAGTGGCCGTCGGCGCGCTCCGAGATGACGGCGCTGTACTCGGCCTGTTTGCGGGTCCACAGCTGGGCCTTGACCACGGCGGCCACCGCCCGTTCCCGCACCGACAGGGGCAGGTCGTGGGTCAGCTCCCGGGCCACCCGGCGGCCCTTGGGGGTGATGGCGTACTCGTCCCCGGTGCGCTCCACCAGGCCCTGGCGGCGGATGTCGTCAAGGCAGGAGCCGATCTCGAAATAATTGACCAGCTGGGCGTCGGTGAGGGCGGTCTCCAGCTGGCGCTGGGTCACAGGCCCGCTGTGCTGGACCAGATAGCACAGCAGCAGCCGGATCTCGGTGCTGCTGGTCAGCCCGCCGGGCCGGACCCCGGCGGTGAAAGCATCGCGTTCAGCCATGGTATCTTCACATCCTTTTGTGGCGGCGGGGGCCCCGCCGGATCGGTCGCCGCGTCTGTGCTGCGGGAAAGGCCGGCGCGGCCGGGGCGCTTCCCCCTCTGCCCTTTAGTATAAAAGGTTTTGGGCCGGATTTCAAGCTCGATTGCAGGCCGGGGCGGCAAATTCGGTCACGATCTGCTTTTTGCTCTCGGGGGTGGAGTAGACCCACCGGTCGATGTGCCCCTCGGTGAGGAAATAATGCAGGTCGAACCGGTGGCTCTGGCCCAGGGCCCGGTTGACGATCACCAGCTTGATCTTCATCTTCTCGGGCAGGATGCTCTTGATGTAGACGCTGACGGCCTGGCCGGGGCGCAGGTCGGGGCAGCTTTCGGCCAGGCCCGCCAGGTTGGGGGCGATCTCCACAAAGGTGCCGTAGTCCTCCACGCTGCGCACGATGCCCACCACCGTCTCGCCCGGGGTGAAGGCGGCGGCGTTTTCGGCCCAGGTGCCCAGCAGCTCCCGGATGGTCAGCACAAAGCGGCCCTGGCTGTCCCGGCTGCGGATGGCGCAGAGGATCTGCTGCCCCACGCTGACCCGGTCGGCCGGGGAAGAAATGCGGCTGACCGACATGCAGTCGATGGGCAGCAGGGCGCTGATGCCGCACCCCACGTCGCAAAAGGCCCCGAAAGACTCGATGTGGGTCACCGCGCAGGGCAGGATGTCCCCCGGCTCCAGGCCGTCCAGGTACTCTTCCCGGCACATCTGCTGGGCCCTGGCCCGGGACAGGCGGCACAGGGGCCGGCCCTCGGCGTCCTCGTCCAGGCTCTCGATCACAAAGCAGGTGGCCCGGCCCACCCGGGTCAGCACGGCGATGTCCCGCACGGCGCCGGTGTCCGCGCCCTCGGCGCAGGCGGCAAAGGGCATCACCCCCCGCACGCCCCCCAGGTCGAACCGCAGCTGGCGGCGGGTGTCGAAGGCCAGGGCGGTGGCCTGCAGGATCTCGCCGCTGGCGGCGGCAGCGCGCAGCTCTGCGATGCTGAGACGGGATGCGTCACGGTAATTGCCTTCGGTCCGAAATGTTTGCATCATCTTTCATTCCTCTTTCTTCGGTTCAGTTTGCAGGATGGCGGCTGGGGCCTTTTGGGCCGGCCCCGCTACCAACATATGCAAAATTTTTGTGTGCTAGCTCTATTCCTTGAAATTTGCCGGGGTTTCGACTATACTAGGGTGTGCCTGAAAACGCCCCGGGCGCTTTCAGGGGGCGGGCGGCCCTGCCGCCCGGAAAGGAGCTTTGCCCATGGATATTGCTGTCGGAGACATCATCCAGACCAGGAAAAAGCACCCCTGCGGCGCGGCCAGCTTTGAAGTGCTGCGGGTGGGGATGGATTTCCGCATCCGCTGCACCGGCTGCGGGCGTGAGATCATGCTGCCCCGGGTCAAGATCGAAAAGAACATCAAAAAGGTGATCCGGCCCGGCGGGCCGGAGGGCAAGCCATAGCCCCGCCGTCCTGCACCGGCCGCACACACCCCCTTGCAGAAAGGAGATAGATCCTTGTCCCTGGAACAACAGATGGAGGCGGTCAGCCGCCGCTTTGAGGAGCTGGCCCACCGGCTGAACCAGCCCGAGACCGCCGCCGACCCGGCCTGCTTCCGCCGCCTGATGCAGGAATACCACGAGGCCGAGCCGGCCGTGGCCGCCTACCGGGCCTTAAAGACCGAGCGGGACCACCTGGCGCAGGCAAAAGCCCTGCTCACGGGGGAAGGGCCCCTGGAGCCGGACTTCAAACAAATGATACAGCAGGAGATCTGCGAAAAAACGAAATCCGTGGCGGAGCTGGAACATTCTCTCAAATTGCTGCTGCTGCCCCGGGACGAATACGACGGCCGCAGCGTCATCATGGAGGTGCGCAGCGGGGTGGGCGGCGAAGAGGCCGCCCTCTTTGCCCACAGCCTGGTGCGGATGTACAGCATGTACGCCCAGGCCCGCCGCTGGCAGATGGAGCTGCTGAGCCTGAGCGAGACCGAGCTGGGCGGCGTGCGGGAGGCCGTGTTTGCCGTCAACGGGCAGGGGGCCTACAGCCGCCTGAAGTTTGAGAGCGGGGTCCACCGGGTGCAGCGCGTGCCCGACACCGAGACCCAGGGCCGCATCCACACCTCCACCGCCACGGTGGCGGTGCTGCCCCAGGCCGCCGAGGTGGAGGTGCAGCTGGACATGAAGGACCTGCGCATCGACACCTTCCGTTCATCCGGGGCGGGGGGCCAGCATATCAATAAGACATCCAGCGCCATCCGCATCACCCACCTGCCCACCGGCATGGTGGTGGAGTGCCAGAACGAGCGCAGCCAGTTCCAGAACAAGGACAAAGCGCTCGAGATCCTGCGCAGCCGCCTGCTGGCCCAAAAAAAGGCCGAACAGCAAAACGCCATCAACGCCGGCCGCCAGGCCCAGGTGGGCACCGGCGACCGCAGCGAGAAGATCCGCACCTACAATTTCCCCCAGGACCGCTGCACCGACCACCGCATCGGCCTGACCGTCCACAACCTTGACAAGATCATGGACGGCGGCCTGGACCAGGTGCTGGACGCCCTGGTCCTGCACGAGCAGGCGGAAAAACTGGGCCAACTGCAAGAATGAAACAGAAAGCGTAAACGATTATGAGCATCGAAACCCTTCTCTGCCCGGCAGACCAGGCGGGCGTCGCCCGGGCTGCCGCCCTGCTGCGGCAGGGGGAGATCATCGCCCTGCCCACCGAGACGGTGTACGGCATCGCCGCCGACGCCCGCAACGGCAGCGCGGTGAAAAAGATCTTTGCGGCCAAGGGCCGCCCCCAGGACAACCCCCTCATCGTCCACATCGACGACGTCGGGATGCTGCCGGGGCTGGTCAGCGAGTTCCCCGAGCGGGCCCGGCTGCTGGCCGCGGCCTTCTGGCCCGGGCCGCTGACCATCATCATGCCGCGCGGCCCCGAGGTGGCGGACGAGTGCTGCGCCGGGCTGGACACGGTGGGCATCCGGATGCCCAGCCACCCGGTGGTGCGCCAGGTCATCGAGGCCAGCGGCTGCGCCTTTGCGGCCCCCTCGGCCAACCGGTCGGGCCGGCCCAGCCCCACCACCGCCCAGGACGTCTGGGCCGATATGCAGGGCCGCCTGCCCCTGATCCTGGACGGCGGGCCCTGTGCGGTGGGGGTGGAGTCCACCGTGGTGTCGGTGGTGGGGGCAAAGCCCACCCTCTTCCGCCCCGGGCACATCACCCTGGAGGACCTGGAGCGGGCCCTGGGGGAGGAAGTGGAGCTGTCCCCCGCCATCCTGGAAAAGCTGGCCGAGGGCGAGGTGGCCCGCAGCCCCGGCATGAAATACAAGCACTACGCCCCCCGGGCGGACATCACGATTCTGGACGGGACCTTTGAACAGTTCAAAGCCTATGTGGAGGCCCACGCCGCCCAGGACCCCGCCTGCCTGTGCTTTGCCGGCGAGGGGGCAAAGCTGGCCCCCTTCCCCTGCGTGGAGTACGGCCGGGAAGGGGACGGGGACGACCAGGCCCGGCATATCTTCCGCAGCCTGCGCGCTCTGGACGAACAGGGGGACCGGGTGGTCTACGCCCGCTGCCCCCGGAAGGACGGCGTCTCGATGGCGGTGTACAACCGCCTGATCCGGGCTGCGGCGTTCCGGGTGGTGGCGCTATGATCACGGTAGGCATCACCGGCCGCAGCGGCTGCGGCAAATCCACCGTCACCGCCTGCTTTGCCGCCCGGGGGGTGCCGGTGGCCGACGCCGACCAGATTTCCCGGCAGGTGCTGCAGCCCGGCAGCCCGGTGCTGGCGCAGCTGGCCGCCCGCTTTGGGGGCGACATTTTGAGCGGGGAGGGCGTTTTGGACCGGCGGCTGCTGGCCGACCGGGCCTTTGCCACCCCCGAGGGCAAGGCCGACCTGGACGCCATCACCCACCCGGCCATCGTCCGCCGCATCGAGGCCGCCCGGCAGGCGGCCCAGGCTGCGGGCAGCCCCCTGTTCGTCATCGACGGGGCGGTGCTGGTGGGCAGCGTCATCGACGGCATCTGGGACCGGCTGATCGTGGTCACCGCCCCCTACGAGGTGAGCGTGGCGCGGATCGTGGCCCGGGACGGCATCCGCCCCGAGATGGCCCGCCGCCGGCTGGACGCCCAGCTGCCCGAGGCGGCCCTGGCCGTCCGGGCCGACTTTCTGCTGGCCAACGACGGCACGCAGGAACAGCTGCGCCGGCAGGCCGGAGCCTTGGCGGCCCGCCTGCTGGCCGAAGGGGAAAGGGGGACCGACTGCCCGGTTTGAAACTGCATACCAAGATCCTCTCCCTGGTGCTGGCGGCGGCCCTGCTGCTCTGCATGCCCACCGCCCTGCGCCGGATCGAAGAACAGCTCTACCCCTGCCGCTACGCCGGCGTGGTGGAAAGCTACGCGGCGGAGTACGAGATGGACCCGCTGCTGATCTATACGTTTGTGCGCACCGAAAGCAGCTTTGACCCTGCGGCGGTGTCCAGCGTGGGGGCCCGCGGCCTGATGCAGATGACCGAGGACACCTTCGAGTGGATCAAATCCAAGATCGCCCCCGACGAGCCCCTGACCTTCGACGATCTGTTCGACCCGGCCTGCGCGGTCCGGTTCGGGGCGTATTACCTGCGGCTGTGCCTGGACCGCTACGGCGGGGACGTGGCCACCGCCGCGGCCGCCTATCACAGCGGGTGGGGCACGGTGGACAGCCTGCTGAACCACGAGGACTACACCGGCGACGGCAAGACCCTGCCCTCCTTCCCCTACAGCCGGATGAACCACTACGTGGAGAAAATCCTCCGCTGCTACAAACGCTATACGGAGCTTTACGGCCCCAGTATATAAAAGAGGCCCTGCGCCTCAGGAATGAAACGATAGAAAGGGATAGGTAACATGAAAGAAATGACCGAAGCACAGCAGAAGGCCAAGGCCCTGCTGTATGAGCCCACTTACGCCAGCGATAAGGACGCCGCCACCCGGCAGGCCGCCGCTGCGTTCGGCGAGGGATACAAGGACTTTTTGACCCGCTGCAAGACCGAGCGGGAGGTGGCCGCCTACGCCGAGGAGGCCCTGAAGGCCGCCGGCTACCAGCTGTACGACGACCGCAAGCAGTACGCTGCCGGCGACAAGATCTACTGGATCCACCAGGGCAAGGTGGTGCTGTGCGGCACCATCGGCACCCGCTCGATGGAGGACGGCTTCCACCTGGTCATCGCCCACATCGACGCGCCCCGGCTGGACATCCGCCCCAACCCCCTGTATGAGGCGGCCCACTTCAGCCTGCTCAAGACCCACTACTACGGCGGCATCCGCAAGTACCAGTGGGCCACCATGCCCCTGGCCATCCACGGCGTCTTTACCCGCGCCGACGGCACCACCGTCACCGTCCAGGTGGGCGAGGACGTGGGCGACCCCGCCTTCTGCATCACCGACCTGCTGCCCCACCTGAGCGCCGAGCAGAACAAGCGGGAGCTCTCGGACGGCATCCGGGGCGAGGAGCTGAACATCCTGATCGGCTCCGACGCAGTGGAGGACGAGGAGATCAAGGAGAAGGTCAAGCTCCAGACTATGATCCTGCTGCACGAGAAGTACGGCATCACCGAGAAGGACTTCACCCGCGCCGAGCTGGAGATCGTACCCGCCACCCCCGCCCGGGACATCGGCTTTGACCGCTCGATGGTGGGCGGCTACGGCCAGGACGACCGCGTGGACGCCTACGCCGCCCTGATGGCCGAGATCGAGGTCAAGGACCCCGCCTTCACCACCATCTGCGTCCTGGCGGACAAGGAAGAGATCGGCAGCTACGGCATCACCGGCATGGGCAGCACCTACACCTTCGACTGGCTGCGCCAGCTCTGCCGGATGCAGGGCGCGGACGACATCCGGGCTTTCCGGGCCAGCCTGTGCCTGTCGGCGGACGTCACCGCCGCCTACGACCCCACCTGGTCCAGCGCCTTCGAGCCCCAGAACGGCACCTACGCCGGCCGGGGCGTGGCCTTCTTCAAGTACACCGGCAGCCGCGGCAAGAGCGGCGCCAACGACGCCTCCGCCGAGCAGATGGGCTATCTGACCCGGATGATGGACGCCGCCGGCGTGGCCTGGCAGATCGGCGAGCTGGGCCGCATCGACCTGGGCGGCGGCGGCACCGTGGCCACCGAGGTGGCCCACAGCGGCATCGCCGTGGTGGACATCGGCGTGCCGGTGCTGTCCATGCACTCGCCCTTCGAGGTGGTCAGCAAGAACGACCTGTACATGGCCTACCGTGCCTTCAGCACCTTTATCGCCGCAAAACAGTAAACACAAGAGGGGAGCGGCTCCGCAGGGCGCCGCTCCCTTTGGCCTGTCCTGGGGCAGGCGCGCCCCGGCAGGCCGGAACAACGGGTGGGAATCATGACAAAGTTGATACGTTTCGTCAAACAGGAGGCCGTCCTCTCGGTGGCGGCGGTTCTGGCGGTGGTCTCCGCGTTTTTTGTGCCCCCGGATGGGGCATACCTTGGCTACATCGACTACCGCACGCTGGCCATCCTCTTTTCCCTGATGACGGTGATGGCGGGGCTGCGGCAGCAGGGGGTGTTCGACCGGATGGGCCGGGCCCTGCTGGCCCTGACCGGGGGCACCCTGCAGCTGGTGTTGGTACTGGTGGGGCTGTGCTTTTTTGGCAGCATGTTCATCACCAACGACGTCTCGCTGCTGACCTTTGTGCCCTTCGCCTTTGTGGTGCTGGACAGCCTGGGCCCTGAGGCGCGGCAGAAGCTGATCCTGCCGGTGGTGTGCATGCAGACCATCGGGGCCAACCTGGGCAGCATGCTGACCCCCATCGGCAACCCCCAGAACCTGTACCTGTACGGCCGCAGCGGCATGGGCATGGGGGCGTTCGTGGCCCTGATGCTGCCCTACACCCTGCTGTCGCTGGGGATGCTGGCCGCCTGGGCGGTGTGGCTGTGCCGGGGCGGCAGCCCGGTGCGCAAGGGGACGGGAGGGCCCTTCCTGGCGCCGCGGCCGGGCCTGCGGGCCGACCGGCGGATCGTCTGGATGGACGCAGCCCTCTTTGTGGTCTGCCTGCTGGCGGTGATGCGGGCGGTGCCCTACGGGGCGGCCTTTGCCGCGGTGCTGGCCGCCACCCTCCTGGCCGACCGCGCCACCCTGGCCCGGGTGGATTACTCGCTGCTGCTGACCTTTGTGGCCTTCTTCCTCTTCATTGGCAACCTGGGGCGGGTGCCTGCCTTTTCGGCCTGGCTGGGGCAGGTCATCGCCGGGCGGGAGGTGCTGGTGTCGGTGCTGGCCAGCCAGGTGACCAGCAATGTGCCGGCAGCGCTGCTGCTGTCCGGCTTCACCCAGGACGTGCAGGCCCTGATCGTGGGCACCAACCTGGGGGGCCTGGGCACCCTGATCGCCTCCATGGCCAGCCTGATCTCCTACCGGCAGATCGCCCGGGAAGAGCCGGAGGGCAAAGGCAGGTACTTCCTCCTGTTCACGGCGTCCAACCTGGTTTTCCTGGCGGCCCTGCTGGGGCTGTGGGCGCTGCTGGCGTAATGCAAAAAAACCGCTGTCAGGCAGGGCCGGACGGCGGTTCAGCGTGTCGCAACGCGACACGCTCCAGGGGGAACCCATTTCTGCCCGCATACGCGGGACAGAAATTCC
>OERL01000064.1_pt1 | contig 24539 bp, 37 predicted proteins | sample 1539981 | NCBI WGS metagenome assembly OERL01 (sample SAMEA3891867, study PRJEB23780) | metagenome | biome: terrestrial biome; feature: animal house; material: Caecal content | place: Italy | collected 2015-05-05
CAATTATACTACACAACGGCAAAAATGTCAATTATTTTTTGATAAAAAATCATAAAAATTTTTTTTGTAATATCCGCGGCGTTTTTTCTCATACCCCCGAAGCAAGCCGAAATCGTCCGAAAAATCTATGACCGTGCCGTATTCTTTGCCGTCGGCTTTACGCGCAACGCGCCCTGCCGATTGTATAACGGTCGTCTTGTCCTTTACAGGGCAGGACAAAACCACCGTGCGCAGGTTCGGTACGTCGAGTCCCTCTTTTGCCAGTTTGTACGTCGCAAAAACAACGTTTAACGCCCCGTTGTTCAAGTCTGTTAGTATTCTTGCGCGGCGTTCCTTTTCTGCCTTTGTGGAGGCAATGCCGAGGCGTGCAGTACGGTATGGTAATACGGCGCAAAGCCGTTTTTCCATAACGTCAAGGTGCTGCAATCTGTCCGACAGCACCAGCACTCCGCCGTTTTGTGCCGCACGTTGTATCTCCCCCACGATAACGGCGTTCCTGTCTTTGTTTTCCGTTATATCGCTGATTAACTTCGCATAATTCAGCGTACCGTCGCCGTCGGTTATTTTGTCAATGTCGGGCGTATAGCCCGTATTGACGAATTTCACCCTCACCGGCACGGTATTCCCCGCGACTGCGCTTTGCGGCACTTTGTGGATAATATCTCCGAGCAAGGCAAACATACAACGCTCTAATCCGTCAGCGCGATATGGCGTGGCGGTCAGCCCTATTTTGTAACGCGCCGAAAGTGCGGAAAGTACCTTGTAAAACATCATCATTTGCGTTGGCGTTCCTACCGCGCGGTGAGCTTCGTCCACAATGATACAGTCCCATTCGTCGCGGTATTGCGTCAAATCGATTTTAGACGCGGTCTGTACCGTCGCAAAAGTTATCGTGTTCCCTACGTTCACCTTACCCGCCGTAATCGTGCCGTATTCCGTGGGAGCTAACCCGAAACAGCTTTTCGCACGGTTCATTGATTGATTTAGTAAATCTTGCGCGTGCGTCAGCCAAAGCGTCTTGCCACCGATAGCCGCTGCAATCGCAAGCCCCATTTGCGTCTTGCCGCTCCCGCACGGCGCAACAAGTATGCCGTTTTTAGCCCGTAAAACGGCTTCTACGGCGTTTTGTTGGTATCCATATAAATTTATACGGCTACCATACTCACGGGCGCGTAAGGGGCAAATACAGACGTCTAAACGCGTTATATCGTTTTTGAATGCTTTATATACCTTTTGGCACTCGCCGAAAGGTATATAAAGCCTGTTCCCCGCGCGTTCATAAAGTACGATCTCGCGCAGAATGTTACCCGTCCATTTTCCCATTGCTTGTTTTTTGAGATAATCAGGGTTAGGAAACGAAAGCGTACTTTTACAGTACGCTAACATTTCATGGGTCGGGTCTTCGATTATAACTTTGTTTGAGAGAATAAAATTCATATTAAATATTAAACCTCAACTGTTTTTGCTCTTCAAATTTTTGTACGCTCATTGCAGTAAACAAATCTTGCTGTATTGTAACGAGCATTTTTTCTTTTGCCGATTTATAAAAATCTTTTTTTATCTCGAAGCCGTAAGCGTTTCTTCCGAGTTCTGCTGCCGCTCTCAATGTTGTGCCGCTTCCTGCAACTGGATCTATAACAGTATCCCCGACGTCGGTAAAAATTTCAATCAACTTTTTAATAATTTTCACAGGCTTTTGTGTCGGGTGAATTTTTGGAATTTCTTTCCCGTCCTTTTCCCAGTTGAACCAGTTGAAAATCATTTTACCGCCATTATTGAATTTAGGGAGCTTATCGCGATAAAAAACCATTGCATATTCGGTAGCGCCTACAATCTTCATATTCGCTTTCAGAACTTGCGCCGAAAAATCTTTGATAAACACAAGCGGATACGAATGCTTAAACCCGTATTTCTTCGCATATTCGCATAACATCGGTATTTGTTCAAACACACAAAACACAATCATTGCTGGAGATTTCCCTGTTTCTTTCGGCTCTTTTATAAGCATGTGATTGCAAAAGTGCATAAACTCCGCTATGCGAAAATCTTTGTCTGTATCGAAAAACGCTTTTCCTGCGAACTCGCTTTCGCCGTTTTTGTTGTCGCCGTCTTTATACCACTGCGGATTGCTTGCATAAGCGTTATTCCCAAGGTTGTATGGAATATCCGCTATAACAAGCTGCGCTTTCGGTATTCCGTAAACTTTGTAGTTTTGAAAGTGGTCGTTAAACAATTCAATCTTCATTTCCAAAACTCCCAGTTATCCGCTAATATTTCCGAACTTAGCTTTACACTTTGCAGCTTTACAAGCAGATAATGCGGTATAAAATAAATTTTTTCTTTGTGCTTTACCGCAACAAAAGCAAGGTCGTTGCCTGTTTTGTCGAATCGCTGAAACGCTAAACGCTGATTGTCTTCCAACCGTGATATGTGGAAGGTATCTTTCTCGCAAGTCTTACAATCGAACAGATACGGCGTGTTGTTCCTGCAAGCAATTATATCGCAGGGCTGCGCCCCGCTCGCGGAGGGTGACATAAAATGCACCCAAAATCCGCGAGCGGCTAACAGCTCACAAAATTCACGCTCAAAGGCTGTGCCTAAACGTTTATTATTCATAATCAAAACAAATAATCGATGATTGTGTTTTAGAAAGGAATATCCCCGTCGTCCTCGAACGCTTCCAGCTGCGGCTTTTTCTTCCCGCCGCTTTCGCTCGGTTCCTTCCACGGCGGGAGGCTATCTTGCTTTTTCTTGTTGAGGAAATACCGCACCTTCGTCCCGAACTCGTCCTGCTTTGTCATGCACGCGCCGACCTTGCCTTTCCAATTCGCGAGATTAAAGTCGCCGTCTGCAATGCCGAAGCTGTCAAAAATCGACGTGAGATTTCTGTTCGTGATTTCGGGGTGGTCGGGCATAAACACAACGTAATGCCACAGTCTTGACTTGTACCCGCTCACATCGAGCGTGAGCACGAGCATGTCATTGCCGTTCTTGCTGATTGCCTTCTCCGCGTCCGCGATACGCACGCGGTGCTCCCCGACGGGAATTTCTTCAAACGTGCTTTCTTCTCTCTGATAGTTCCATTCCATGATTTGTTACTCCTTTTTTTGTTTTAGTTTATAAAATCTTCTACGAGGCAGCCTTTGCGACTGTCGATTTGGTTCTTCGCGTAAATGCTCTGCGTGGCTTCAAGCACAATACCGCGCGTGCCGTCCTGCTTTGCTAAAATCTTGCCGACTACGTCGCAAAGCCCGCAAATGTTGTCGACGATTTTCAGCGAGATTTTGGGGATAAACTGCGAATAGCTTGTGCCGTCGGGGTGTACAATATCACGCACCGTTTCCCACGCGGTAAGCACAACATTCACGCCGAGCGACTTCAAATAGCGTAAACTGTTTACCAGCTTAAATTGCATATACTGATAGTCCGCTTGCGCAGGTACGCCTTTGTTCTTGCCCTGACTGCCGAGGTCGGACAGAATGCACCTTTCCAGCTCGCTGATATTATCTACGGCTATCGTGCTATATTCGAGCTTTCCTGCCTCTTTCAGCTTGCCGAGTTCGGCGAGTTTCTTTGACCAGTCGTCCCACGTGTGGATATTGTCGATACGCTCCACATCAATGCGCGAAAGGTCTTTCACGACCTCGTGCTTTGCAAGGGTCTTTACGATTGTGCGATCTACGTCCAGCACAAGCGTCTTGCCCTCGCTGCGTTCAGCGATAAGCCCTATCGCCGTGCTCTTGCCTACACCAGGCGCGCAATACAACAGCGCGGTGTACGGCTCTTTGCTTTTGGTGAGTTCTTCAAGATTGATTGCCATAATCTATTTGCTCCTTTTTCTTAAATTCTACATATTCAAGTTTCGGGTCATAATCAAGGCAGATGCTCGCATATTCGCACTTTCTGCCATATGCCGTGCAGTTTGAACAGTTACGGTAAAACACAGAATTTGAACTGCCTTTTGACGCTTCGTCTTCTTTCATACAGTTAGCGATATAGCACAGCGCACCATAATGTTCTTGCACTTCATTTTCGTTGCGTGTTACTTTGATAACGCGGATTTTTTTGTCCGTATCCTCGGCGTACCACGCACAGCAACGCTCGTAATACTCCTCTGCCGTTTCGTTTTGCTTCTGCCGAATTGTCGGCTTTTTGCATACGGTGTAGTACATTTCATTCTTACCGCTGACGAGCATGTACGTAAGTATCTGCTCGTCCCATTGCAGATTGTAAATGTATTCATCGTCCACATCTGCGCTCGTCGTCTTATGCTCCACAACAAGCCCGTCCTCGGCGATACCGTCAAAACGTCCGACAAGCTCAACATTATCGCTCAACTTGTATTCAAACGTTTCTTCCGCCGCATGCATTTTGAACTGTGGATAGATATACTTTTCATACGCCGCGACCATTGCGGCTATTTTCGGATTGTTTTCGACATCTGCCTGATACCAGCCCTCTTTATACAGCTGTTCAAGCATTGCGTGATAGTTGCTTCCGTCCACGAGCGGCTGCGCTGTTTCGACAGGCACAAGCTCCTCAACGTAACGGAAGTAATACGCACGTTTGCATGCCTTGTAGCATTTTACCTTCGACGCTGAAATTTTCATTTCTTTTTCCTAAATTTCGCAATAAAATCTTCAATTTCCGATAATTTGCGTTCTCTAATTTCTTCCGCTTCTTGTTCGTTTTTAATCCAAACGATACCGCTTTCAAACGCTGTCGAAAGCAAATCTTTGAAAATCTTTGCGACTTCTTTATTCGTTTTTTTCAAAGCTTCAAAAATAGACATGACAGCGCAAACAGTATCTACTGTAACGTCAATAATGTTTCCAGATATTCTAAGATTTTCAACATTTCCTTCTTTAATTTCAACACTAATCATTTTTCATTCTCCTTTAATACGTTTTCAATTTTGATCCGAGTGATCTTGCTTGGCGTTTGCACGCCGTTCTCGATAGAATAAACGGTCTGCAAAGACAGCTTGCATTTTTTCGCAAATTCTTTTGCCGAAATATCATGCTTCGCACGATATTCTAAAATCCTTTCTGCCAACGTTTTCAATCGTTTCACCTCCTTAAATAAATTCAGGGAACAGTCCAGCGTCGAGCTCATAAAAAAGCTGCCACACGGTAAGCCCATGTTTATCCATATACGCCGCGACTTCTCCCAGCGTATTGAATCCCGCTTCTTTACACAAAAACAAAAATCTCGTCAGTTCTCTAATCCTCATATCTGAAATTCTCCCACAAGTTCAAGCCCGTACTTTTCGACGATTTTCATGCCGTCCTCGTACAGGTACGACATCGAGCAATTCTCTTGCCCGAACACCTCAAACACACGTTCCCGCCCGTCGCCGTGGGCGGTGTGTACAATAACGTACTTCCCCTCCCACGGCGTACCGCAGCCGAATGTCCAAATCCAATGGCGCATTTTTACCTCCTTTGCGGGGCTTTTGCCCGCCCTTGATTGATTTTGTACCTTTATTATATCACCTATGTTTTATAATGTCAAATGTTTTTTGATAAAATTTTATATTTTTTATAAAAAAAATGGCAAGCAATCTTTTCCGACTGCTTGCCGTGTGATTATTCAATAATCCAATATACATCGGCGCACTTTTCCGTGCAATCCCATATATCTACTATTGTGCCGTACAGACTGCACGTTAAGTGACCGTTAATGCGAATTATGAGCCGTTTGTCTTTGTGCTGTTCAGAGAGTTTTCCAACAGTTGCGCCGTGTGCATTGTAACGCTTGTAACATAACGTACCGTCGATTAAATTGTGGTAACAATGGATATTCAGCTTGTCGCACCCGCACTCTTGCGCGGTAAGCGTTAGGAGATTATCCACCGCGTCGTACTTCAACCCAGTTGCCGCGCTTATCGCACGGCATACACAATCCTCGCGCAAATCTCCGTCGGGGCGGCGATTATAAAAGCGATACATTATTCCTCGTCATCGTCCACAATGGCGTAGTAGTACGCGGCGAGCTTTTCACCGCCCTGTACTGTCGCGTCGGGGTCGTCAAGGAACGCACGCGCCATGTTGACGTAAATAACGGCTTCCTTCTCGCGTGGGATAAACGGCTTTAAAACTTCGGAATAATCGGAATACAGCATATTCGCCGCAAGGCACAGCTCTTTTTCGTTGTAGCCGTTCATCTGAACGCCGAGCGACTGCATTGCTTGCTTGATTTGCGTGGATGTGAAATGCTCGCCGTAGCTTCCATCGGGGTTCTCCATTTTTTCCTTCCACATCATCATGTCGCGCTTGCCGAGCCGCATTTCTTCGCCGTGATAATCGTACTCGCCGTAATCACCGCCCGCCCTGTCGCTTCTGCCGCCCGAATAGCGCCTGCCGCCTATGCCATAGGATCCTGTGCCCTTCACACCCCGCCGCCCGTCATACATGGCTTCATCGTCGTAATACCCGTAATCGCCTCCGCGACTTCCGCGACCTCTACCGCCGCGGGCATAATCGCTTTCGTAATCGCCGCGGAACTCGCCTTCGTACTGACCGCGCCCGTAATCGGAGCGTCCGCCGCCTCTGCGATAATCTCTGTCACGCATACGCCTATCCATAATTATTCTACGCGCAAAATCATTCATTTAGCTTTCCTCCTTTACGGTTGTTTGTCTTGTCGTTCTTGTTCTTACTGCCGCTACGGTAGTAGTTGCAGGGGTAGGCACGGGCAAACTTTCGAGCGCGTTATTCGGCGCGCAGGAAAGCCCGCTCAATACCTTAAACGTGCCGCCCGTTGCGCTTGTAGAAACGCATACGGGATAGCGCGTGCGCGTTCTTATGGCGCATGCCGTGACTTGTGCGCAGCACCTGTTCGTCAGCGGGTACACGGTTGCCGTATCGCCGCCGATAGATACCGCTACGGGCATATTGATTGTCGCCGTTGCGGGTATTGTCTGCGCCACTACAATACAATACTTGCAGCCGTTTTTGTACGTTCCTTCTGGGATATTGATTAACAGCGTGTCCGTGCCGCTTACGGTAGTCAGCGTGACGGCGGTACTGATAATCAGGTTCGGGCAAAGCCGATTACACTTCTTATTGCACATCGTTATTTCTCCTTAAATCAAAACAAGGCGCAGAGAAACGCTCTACGCCTTGCGAATAGATTGTTTCTCAACTACAAAAGTAGGAAATTAGCAGCAGCAACCACAGCCGCCGCACCCGCAATTATTGTTATACCCTACACCGTAAATCGACTGATAGGGCGAACAAGTAATGTACGCGGGCTGAGGGCAGGGACGAAGCGTGTCAATAAGCGTACGGGTCTGCGCGTTCTGCGAAAGCTGTGCCGTAAGCGCTGCGTTCTCCGCCTGAAGCGAGGAAATCTTCTCCTGCGTGAGGAAGTTAAGAATCGCGTTCGTTCCGTCACGCTGACTGTCGATGATGTCGCGCGTGCTGGTGTTGATGGCGTTCGTGATGTTGCAGGTGTTCTGCTCCATGTTGTAATTCACGCCGTCGATAGCGCGCTGCGTCTGGCAGCAGCAGTTCTGCTGCTCATAGCCGAGCTGGCAGATAGCGTTCTGAAGCGTGTTAGCGCTCTGCAAAATCGCGGTATTCACGCCGCTAAAACCCTGGCAAAGCGTCTGCTGAATGCCCGCCTGACCGAGTTTAAGGTCGTTAAGTGAAGAAAGCGTTGCGTTCTGCGCAAAACCTACTGCAACGTCGTTACTCGTCGCAACCTTGCCGAGCTCGTAGTTCAGGTTCCCGTTTCCGCAACCGCCGTTTCCACCGAAGCCCCAGCCGTTATTACCAAACAGCGCAAAAAGCACGATAATCCACAGCCATTCTGCGCCCCATGCACCGTTGCCCCAGCCACCATTGTTGGCGTTGCCCTGACCTACGGCATACCCTTCAGCGAATCCATTATCCATTGAATTATTCTCCTTTGATTATTTATAAAAATCGTTCTGCGCGCAAAGAACGATAATTATTTGAACTGCGCCATGAAGGCGTTCGGGTCAATTCCTCGCTGTTTCATAATGTTTATCGCGAGGTCTTGATAGCTCATTTTGCCGCGCATTTGGTCTATCATCTGCGCTACTTGCGGATTGTTTTGCACGAGCATTTGCACAATCGCTTGCGGGTTTGCCTGCCCGCTCTTGATTTGTTTTACAAGCTGAAAGAATGGATTTGCGGGCGGCTGCGGTGCGCCTCCTAAGGGATTAGCCATTCTCTTCTCCTCCCTTCTTTTCTTTCTTTAACAGCCCGTCGATAGTACGCTTTATGCGTCCCATTTCCGCCTGTACGCCCTTAAACTCTTCCACGCTCACGAACTGCGACAAGTCCACAGCAGGGGCAGCCGCTGGCGCGGCTTCCGTTTCGGTATATTCCGAAATCTTAAACGCCTTTATCTCCATTTTCCCCGTAGCGTCGACTGTCTTACGGTAAAGTAACGGCTTGTCGTTATCGAGAAAAATAAAATCGCTGTTCGGCGGTAACTGTCTTGCGCGGGCGTCTTCAATGCCCGTCACGTATATCTTATTCGTGTTCATCTGCGCGGGCTGTTGCTGTGATTGCATTTGAGGGGCGTAATTTGCGCCCTGCGGGGCAAAAGGCGCTTGCCCAGTATAATTTGTTTGCCCGCCGTTATAACCGTTGTAAGGCGTACTATACGGCACATATCCGCCGTAGTTGTTTCCGTTCCACATGATTTATTTACTCCTACAATCGAAATTGTAAGAGCCAAGAGAAACGCTTATACCTGTGAGGGAAAATAAACGTTTCCCTTGCCCTCACGAATATATTGTAAGGCATAAAAAAAGATTGTACACCTACAAGAGATATACAATCAATAAAAAAGTTCCCATTTCTCGTATGGGAAGTTCATTTTTCATCGGCTCGCGGATGTGCGAAGATTACTTCATGAACAATATAATTATATTAAAAAAATGATTATTTGTCAACTAAATTTAATTTATGTTTTAATCTATGTTTACGCATTGCGACAGATTTTTCATCTATGCATAACCTGTCCGCAACAATGCTTTGTTTTGTCTTTTTAATGAATAGCTCTATGGCAAGCTCTGTATTTTCTTGACTAAAGCGAAGGTCAGCGCAACGCTTCCTCAACTCTTCTTCCGTGCAAGTGTTTATGTCGAACGGCTTTTGCTCCGTTGCGTTTTTGTAAAAGTCCACAAGCTGATTGTACCGCGGCTCTATATACTCATAATTTTTCAATTTGAATTGAATAACGCCCGCCTTATAGCTTACAAACGCGATTGCCAAGCCGAGCAAAACGGAAAACAAAATACTTGTTTCGCGTGGAATACACGCAAGTAGCACAAACGCAAAGATACCGAGCGACAAGGCAAAACATTCTCGCAACGAACGGGAATGGTATTGTCGCGTGTAAAGCCCTTTCGTGATAAAGTACGGCAGGAAGATGAGTATAAATTCAATAGGCTTGCCGATGAGCCACGAAAAGCCCACAAGCAAGCCTAAGATTATGGCAAAACCACCATATCGGTACGCTTTCGATAAGGCGGTGTATTGTTTGCGCGTAATTTTAATTGTTTTCATCGTCTACGACTTCAAACTTTTCTTTTAGATCATTGTCCGCACTGTTTTCGTTGCCGAAAAACCAAAACGGACAGCTCGCTCCTCCGATGCCGTTCTTTACGTCGATAGGTCTTTCTGAAATATCAATCTTTTTTGCCCTTTCCATAGCTTTATTCCTCCAAAATTTTTTACGAAAAGATACAAGCTAACTACAAACAACTTGTAGTCAATCGTTCCAAGCACGCTTGCCGTGAAGTTATACGCTGACGTATCATCTACACCGCCTATTCTTCCGACAAGAAACACAATCCCGTACAACATGCAGAGCGAATACATAATTGCGTTTTCTAAAAATGAAAACCATGTTTTTACAAAAAACACTGGTATAAAAAGAATGCACGTCATATAAAATAAATTTGATATGATTGCATTATTCACAAATTCGCCGAGCAAGATTCCGACAAAAGTTTCAATAAAGGAAATGCAAAAGCATAGGAGAAAAGACTTTCGGCACAATATTTTATAAACAAAAATTAGTTCAAAAATAAGCAATGCGCCTTTGATTATTTCTTGCCAAATCTTGCTCGGCACTGTGATTTGTGAAAAATCAGCGGAAAACCATAATCCGCCGCACAATCTAACGATTGCGCAAAAAAGCATTGTAATAATAACCCATATGAACAAAAAAAAAGAAAATATCTGCTCTCCTGTTTTATTCTTAAAATGCTCTTCGATTTTTTTCATTATTTAACAGATTTTTCAGCAATGATTTTTGCAAAATCATTCTTCAAATTATCAACATCGCTTAACGCTTTGTTTGTGTTAGTCGAAATCGTTCCAGTATTAACAATATCGACATTTGAAACAGTTTGCGAATAACTTTCTTCTTTTATAATTTCTGGAAGTTCTTTCACTGGGTCTTTGCTTTGTTTTAATTTTTCAAACAAATTCTTTAACGCGTTAATAATTCCTTTTCCGCCTTTTCTTATCAGTTGAACGATAAACAAATAAACTGCCTGCGTTGACCCAGCGTACAACGTCGTGCTTTTAATCAATTCATTTGCATCGGTAACTCCAACAAAAAACTTCAAAAAACAAAAAACGCCAATAGCCGATAAGAAAAGACTTATTGCGGCAAATAAATATTCCCATTTTGAGCAATCAAGTTCAGACCCGTTATCTTGAACAACTTTCTGCATGATAACTTTAACCAAACTCGAAATAAGTATTGCCACAATCACTATCATTAAGCAAATCAACGCTATCCCATAATCAGTCATGTTAAGCATTGATATCCCCTCCGTTATCCCTTGTCAATGAACTTATCAATTGAATTCAAAAATGCATTATATTCAACGTCAACTTGTGATTCGATAGAACTTTTTTGTTCAAGAATATATGCATTTTTTTCTTCTTCGAGCCTTTTTCTTAACTCAGAAACGCATGAATTAAAAGTATCATCAAGCTCACGCAAATGAGGGAGAACTACAGATGCATAATGAGATTGATACCTTGTTTCAAAATCAGACTTTTTTGCCGTTTCGACTTCACTTTTATATTTTTTAGAAATATCGCTAATTTTTCCCATTTTCATTTACCCCTCTTTTTTTTATTTATTGTATCACCAAAAACAAAAAAAGTCAACAGTTTAAAAAATTTTTTTTATTTTTCTTCGATAAGTTTACTTAAATAATTTACCTTTTGGGAAAGGTATTGCACGGCACCCCACAATGTCGGCAAAAGCGTTTCAGTAGACATCTCTTTGCAGTCTTTAACAACTTGTACCTTTCGCTGTTTTTTAGGCGTCACTCCGTCATCTTCGTAAACGACATTCCCGTTTTCATCAGTAACATTTTCCATAACTTCATCTCCGTTTTTGTCAAGAACTGGAAATTCGAGATCAGCGGTTATAATATTTTTAGGAAATACTTGCTCCACATCCTGCGCGATAAAACCTGTACGGTGTACGTCAAGAGGGTTTGGGCGAGCCCAGTCTTTAAACCTGAACCTCTTTACTGGAAGCCTTTCAACGTCCGAAAGACAACGCGCAATATCGGCAAGTTCAATATCTTCTTTCGTGCGCTCATCGGAAAGAGAAGTAATGGTTGTTACTGCACACCGAAGCGAAGTTATCTCATTGTTTCCAAGTGTTACTTGATTATCATCAGTACTTTTTGAATTATAGCCAATAGATACAGAATTCATACCAGACGCATTCGCGTAAATACCAATAGCTACACTATAAAACCTCGCATTTGAATTGATTCCTAAAGATGTTGAATCATGATCAGTCTCACCATACACAAGCCCTAATGACGTGGTCGTTGCAGCAGAATATGTTGTATCTCTCCACGGAACATTTACAACAAGCTGTCCAGTAGAATCATTCTGTATTGCATATGTGCGAAACGAATCACTCGTCACAGCATTGGCGGCAACTTTTTGTGTCGTATCGCTCCCAAGCTTTACAAGACCTGCTTTTAAACTCGTCGCCCGACCTGGAAGGTCTTCGGCGTTAGCTTTTGCTGAAAGCGCATCAGTTAAACCGTCTATTTTGCTTTTCGCAATCGCCGCGTTGTCCGCTATATCTGTATTGCTGACTTTATCCTTAAATGCAAGCGGTTTCAGCCGCGAAAACCAATTCTTTACCTTTCCCCACAAGGTCGCAGAAGTGTCACCCGAAGCAACATTTGCCGCCGTTCCGCTTATGTCGGAAAACGTAACTATCGTTCCCGAAAGCTCTCCGCCGTTTGTCACAACCCGCGCGGCAAGGTCGTTCGCTATGCTGTTAAATAATTCCGCGTCAATTTCTGTGCCAACTTGCTGCACCGTACCCGTGACCTCGTCAAAATCGAACGTTCCGAGCACTTCCCCCGTTTCTGCGTTTGTAAGTTTGTATCTGTTCGCGTATTGTACAATTCTATCAACTACAGCTTTCATAATTTCCTCACAAATTTATTTATTAACATTATATCATAAAATAAAAATAATTTCAAGTACTTAAAAAAATATTGACTTAACGAAACCGTCAAGCCAATATTTTTTTGAAATTTCAAGAAATTTTGTTTCCAGACAAATCAATTTCATATACGGAATAATCGGTTAGTACAATTGTAACTTTGTCTCCATTTTGATGAATTGTTTCAATTCCAACCGCATTTTCTCCGTCTTCCCCAACGACAACGCCAAGATTAACCTCGTTTCCGTCGGTAAGTGTAATGACAAGTTCTCCGTTTTCATTTAATTCAACATTTTTTACAAAATTTTGGTCTTTAATCATGCAACATGCAACAACTCCAAAAACTGTAATCAATGCAATTATAATACAGCACGCAATAGCAACCAATTTGAATAACAAACCTTCACTGAATTTCATATAATCCTCCTTTTTATTTATTTCTGTTTAGCTTTTTGCAGGAATAATAATTTATTTTTTTGATACCACAAGTTTCATGCGTTCACCTCGATGCCGTACAGCTCTCTTGCGTAGTCCTTGCACGCGTTGACGTATTCCATGTATGCGACATACTCCACGTTCTGCGGGTCGGCAATGCCTTTGCGCATCAACGAAATCTCGTCCGCCATGCTGTACTTTAAGTCGACGAGCGCGGCGACCATCTCTTCGTATGTGCCAATCTTTGCCCTGTTTGCGTACAGCGTGTAGGAGTACTCTGTATGCTGCCCGCTCTCATCGTTGACCTGGATGCGGGATACAGTGTCTGTCGCGCTCAGGTCGCACTGCCCGTTTTTCAGGGGGATAACTTCAATTGCACACGGGCTTTGCCGTGCCTGCGTAATAGTTCCTCGTCTCATTCTTGATTTCTCCTTATTGTTTTTCGATCAATGCCCAATGAGAAAGACGCGCGCCGAAAAAAACGCCTTCGGAACCTACCCAATGGCTCAAGAGCCAGAAGAACAAACCCGAAACCGAGCCGTTGTAGTTGGCGCCGCCAAAGCAAACAGCCTTTGGTGAACCGTTTGTATATACTTGATCGCAGTAGTAAGTCGAACCTGATCCTCCGCCGGAAACCGGAAGCTGCACGTCCGGCAATGTATCTTGCCAGCCAATTTGCGTAGTCCAAACGCCTGCCCCCGCATGCTCCACAACCCCGTAATTCGCCGCTGTGTAGTATTGCGTATAGTTTGAAGTCGAGAATTCTGTAAATTCGTATGGAGAGATGAGCTTTTGTGGGATATAGTTATAAATCGACACGTCGATAATTTGTTTATAGATATTTCCACAAATATTCTCAATCCCGAACACTTTGAAGCTGTACAGTCCGTTGTTTGAAAGCGTTCCGCTCGTCGCCTCAATTGCGTCAGTTTCTCCGGTGAAAATAGATCGGCTGCATACTATCGTCGGCGTAGCGGGAAAACTTGTGCCGGATATCGTGATATAGTAGTACGTCTCGCCGTCGTCGCTCGGTGCAAAGGTGTTTCCGGAGACGGTTCCCGTCACCGTTCCGTTTGCTATGATCTGGCGATAGTAATCCTCGCTCGTCGTAGTTCCGTTGATGCACGCGGTTCCACCGACACGATAATATCGCAACGCATTCGTGGAGAAATACAGCGTCATCGTGCCTTCGTTATATGCGTCTACCGTTAAACCGGTATTTGCATAATTCCAGGATATGGCTACAACGCCGTTGTATACGGACTGCGAATTGAGCGTGCCGAACATGATCATGATGAGCGGTTGCAAAATCTCCGTGATCTCAGAAATCTGCGTAATGCCGTACCATTCGTTGTTTGTGTCCACGGAGAGATACGTCTGCCACGCCTGTGCCTTCTGCCAAAACTGCGTTCTGGTGTTATTATGCGCGGGATTTTTGCCGGGCTTGGAGCAGAGATACGTCACGTCGCCGATCGTCTCAAACGCGCCTTCGTAGACGGCAATATCGCGATACCCAACCTTCCCGTCCTTGATGAATGCCTGCGGCATGCGGTAGAAGGAATAGAGCGGCGTCTCGCAGACCCAGATATAGAGGTATCCGCCCATGACCTGTCGCCCCCAATAGAACGGCTTGAAGCGGCGAAAAACGTTTCCCGCGTTGTCTGTGTACAACTTCGGCGAAAAGATCGGGATATAATCGAACTCGTTGTCGTGAATTTCTGAGACGCTCGTTCCGTCCCCGACGTTCGGCGTAAATGAAGGATTCCATTCTGTGAGAATTCCGTTATAGCGTATGACCCTTTGACCGGTCGGATTAGGACCAATGTTTCCATCGTCTCCGAGCGCGAATCTGACGCCATATTCTGTGTTGAAGAACGGAAGCTCGTTCTTTAATACATAGTCACTCGAAGGACTCCCGCCGAGGTTGTCCGCGTTGTTCGCCGTTCCCGTAATGTTGACGGAAAGACTGTCTCCGCACGCGACGGGGACGCCATTTTCGAAATAGACGGGCTTGGCAGCGCTTCCGACGTCCTCTGTGGCGAGCTTTGATGCGACGCCCGCGGGCGTTGTTCCGTTCTTTAAGTCGTAAATTTTTTTATCATATTCTTTATTTTTAGAAATTCTTTTTTCAATCTCCTCATTCAACGCATACTCACTCGCAAATCCAGTATGTCCACTATTCTCATAGTCAAGATTATTTAATTTATCATGCTCTGTAATGGGGGTTTCTTGCGTGATTGAGATTTCTTCTTTTAACGAAGCGCTCAAATTTTTATCTTTACTAAGATAAGCTGTCAATTTGTCCATGATTTTTAACAATTATTTTTTGGATATATCTGTATTGTACCACTGTATATTACCGTTGCAACATTTCTGTCAGTAAAATACAAAGTGATATCGTAATCAGATTTGCACGGATTCAACAACTTTGTTTCATCGGGGGATAAGTATAATCTAAATGTATTTTCGTTTTTTTCTAAATCTTTGCAAAATTTCAAATATTTACACGAAAACACACATTTATCAACAACTTCGAGATTTTCAAGACCAACGATTGTCAAATCCGCTTCATAAGTGTCGCCTTGTATAATACTAATATTATTCATATTTTTTATTGTTTTGCGCCCCTAAACTTGATTTGCCCGCCAGCACGAAAAGTCCCACTGTAAATTTTATCGATTTGTTTAGATTGATAAAACTCGTTTAATGAAAACAATATCTTCTCAAGATTGTTTGCTTTTATGTAATCCCAATTCACAGCGATAGGCGTTTGCGGAGTATCGCTTGAAACATACCACGACGCGCGGATTGTATTTACATTATCAATTATATCATTCATTTGTTCACGTGTCAAGAGTTCTCCAATAAAAAATTCATATACATTCAAATTTAGTCCTAACTCTTCGGAAAGGTATTGTATGTATGAATTTACGCGTTGTACGTCCGAAACGTTGTAAAAACCTTTTTTTGTACCAGTAGAAACGTCTTGCGCTGTTCTGTCCGTGATGAGCGGCTCTAAATTCGATTTATTCATCTATCGTCTCCAATGTTTCGGAATGGTCTTCGTACGAAATGTCGAACGCAACACGCGTCACATACTGTCCGCTTGTTGTTGCGCGGGCAACGTCCGCCGCATTTTCTGTATTCATTTCCACGTGGTCGCCGATGTCAAAGTCTGTACTGCTGACTATCTCCGCGCTGTGATTATATTTATTTACAACGTGTTCATACTGATAATCCGCAACGTCATCGGCAATATCTCCCGTAATTAAATAATTGCTTTCAATCGTCTTTATATTTTTTACGGTACTACCGCGCGTTATTGCAGTTGTTGCCTTATTATACGGCTTACCGGTGACTGTGATGAACGTTGTATCGCCCGCCGTGCCTGTCAATGTTATAATGCAACGGTCGGAATATATCTTTGTTGCCGTTATCGTAGCCGAGCTCGTTGTATCGACAAATACCTGTATCGTGGAAATAACGGCGGGGTATTCGCTGTAAACAATCTCTATCTCTTGCGGTTCTTGTGTAAGCCCTATTTCGTCCAAGTGTCCGAGTTCTTGTTCTGCACTTGCCGCGCTGAACGTGTATTTAGTCACATTTATGCCGAGGTATTTATCGCTATTCTCAACGGAATAACTGCCCTCAACAATATCGTCGGCGGTCAATTCTCCTTTTTCCGTCGGCGTATGTTTTTTAAGAGAAATATTGCCATTCGCGTCAATCACGATTATGCCGTTTCCCGCCTCCGCAATAAGGCGCAGCGCCTCACGGTGCGGCACTTCGGTCATATAACCCGTAGATATAATATTCTTGAACGCATCATCAATCGTCAGTTCAATGCCCGCGTCGTCTGCTATCTCTTGCGCCCAATCATACAGACTGCGCCCTTCGGGATAGACAATACCGTTGCGGTAGGTAGTGTCGCCTAAATTGTAAAGCTCGTCATAACCCGAAATAGTTATGACCTGTCCATTTTCGGCAACGTCTGTTGTTTCGCTGTAATAATGCCCGAACGGCACATACGTTGCACTGCCGCGCTTTTTCACATATACGGTAACTTTTAAGCCTTCTTGCAAGCCGATAGGCAAGTCATTTGTTGTGCGTATGTTGAACCGCCCGTCATTGAAGAATTGAAACGAAAATTCGCCGCTATCGTCATAGTCGCCCGTGAGGTCGGTGGTACGGCTTGCCGAAACGCTGATTAGCATATCTTCATTGTATGTATCATTTACGCCGAATACCACTTGCCACAAACGTGCGCGTTGCTGCGGATTCACCTTCGTAAAGGTGAGACGTACCTTGTTCCATTGCAATCGAACGTCATTGTTGCTGTATATTGTTTCTGTATTCCCCGTGACAGTGCGCTCACCTATAAGCGTACTATCTTTATAATATGCAACAGTAAACGTATCGGCGGGGCAATAATCTGGAAATCTTATATTTACACCGTAGCTGTCGTGGGTATTGCTAAATATATACTCGATATATTCAGCAATATTCCCGCTCGTATCGGAAAGACTTGCACTTTCCCAGCCGACGTTGTATGTATTCCCCGAAATTGGAAATACGTGCGAACCGTCCAGCTTGAAATAATCTTCTTCAAGGTACGTTATTTTATCATACGAAACACCGCTTTCAAGTGGTATATTGGCATTAGAATACGCGCTGTTTTCACTTGCCGACGGCGTAATTGTATCGTCCTGTATAGTTTGATCCATGATGCCGTAATTTATGCGCACGCCGTCAATTATCATCGTAGTTTACCCCTTTGAGCGTAAGCGCCCAATTCGTCCAAACATAATCATGCGTCGTTTCGTCGTACTTAAAACGCGTCTGTTCCTGCCCAAGTTCGATTATTGCCTGCCCGTTATAGCTGCCAAACGGCGAAGAAATTTGCACCGTAAGATACCCGTTCTGACGTTGTGCGGCGAGTAACGAATTGACTGTCGCTCTCTGCTCCGCCGTTAGGAACGCGTATGAAAAGTTCGCGTAAAATCTTCTGCCTCGATAAATACGGCGTATTTTGCCGCTAATCATGGTTTTTTCAACGTACTCATCGGCATAGCCCATAGTAGGCTCACGCCCTATCTGTGGCAATTCCATATCGATTCCGTTTATCGTCAGCATAAGTTATCACCCCTTCCCGTATGCAGTTATCCTGTTTAAACTCTTTCTACCTTGCGCGCGTAACGAATTGTTTACAGTATTCACGATATATCCGTTGAAATCCCTATCGCCGATACGTATTACTACGGGAGTATTTCTGCTGTCTTGAGTGGTATTGCTCAACCCGTCGACTACACCGTTCACGATAGCAACGGCCGCTCCCTGTATCGCACCGCGCAGGTCATAATCCTGCATAGCCATATACTGCGCGTCGGCGATTTGTTCCACATTCGCAACGCCTGTCCCTCGCGCACCGCGTGCCACAATCTCTGCGCCGCTCTCTCCAGCAAGCGCATAAAGAGTACCGACATTTTCGGGAAACATACCTCCTTTGGCAAAATCCACACGCGGGAAAGACGCATGCGGTATATCAGGGATTGCAGGGATACCTATCCATGTCCATACCGAAGACAAGCCGTCGAGAAGCCCATTTATGCCATCCACAAGTAAATTTATGCCACTTTCTGCGCCTGAAATGAGTGAATTGATTATCGTTTCCGCAAGCGTAATACCAAACTCAGACAGCGATTTTTGCCCTTCTGGCGTAAAAAATAAATCAAATACCGCATCTATCAAAGAATATAGCATTTCGGTCAACATCGTCGGCAACCGCACGAACACTATATCAAGAAGCGCTTCAATGAGGTTAATAATTAAAGTTCCCCAATCTAAATGAAGCAACGCGTCAAAAAGTGCTACTGCAATATCGGCAATAGATTGTGTTAGCGTAGGAAGAATTTCAACAACTTTGAAAAGTAACGCTTCTATTACGTCTACCAACGAATTTATTATTTCAGGATTAGAAAGGACTTCTCCTAATCCAACAATAAGTTCTAAAAGTAAATCGCCAGCTGTGCTAATAATCGTCGGTAATGATTTTGCGATTTTGGCAATAAGACCGGTAAGCCCGTCAGACAAAGACTGCATAGCGTCGTCGCTTCCGTTTGCAAGACCGATAAGCCCGTCCGTAATCAATGATATTTCTGGCAACAACTCAGCCCCTATCATCAATCCTAACGTTTTTATCGTGTTAATAAAATTGTCAATCTTATCTCCGACAGCTGAAATGTTCTTAATTGTATTGTCGGAAAGAATTAGTCCTAAATCTTCAAACTCTTTTCTTAAATCTTCCAGGCTGCCTTGCTGCATATTTAACAGCGGGAGAAGTTCTTGATAAACACGATTTCCAAAAATTTCTTGCGCAATCGCAGTCTTATCAGTCTGGCTCTCCATTCCTTGCAAAGCTTCAACGATTGTGTAAAGCTGCTCCTCGGTATTCATGTTCATGAAATCTTCATACCCTATACCGAGTTTTTGCAACGTTAAAAGCGCGTCTCCGTTACCTTCGGCAAGTTGTTGTGTGAAGGTAGACATGTTTCGAATTGCAACAGATAGATTTGAAGCGTCTGTGCCTGCACGCTGTAAAACGAGCGACCAATACTGATACGCCTCAGTAGATAATCCAAGCTTCTGTGCGTTATCGTCTATCTTGCTTCCAGAATCTATAAACTTCATTGCAAGTCCTGCAACCGCCGTTGCGGCGGCAGCGGTAGCAGTTATAAATCCAGATACCGCACGGACTCCCGTCTTAAATGCTGTACCAATTTTTGACGAAAACGAACCCGCCGACTTTTGGCTTTGGTCGAGTTTTTTTTCATAATCGCTGTTATCCAGCGTGAGCGTTGCGAATAAATTAAACAGGTTCACGGTCGTTTTTCTCCTTCCTCCACTTGACTTTTACGCCGCGGGCGGCAAACGTATCGTTGATTATCTGCCGTGCGGTGCGGGCGTCTTTTTTCTTTTCTTCGCCCCAAACGGCGTTTCGCTTGTCGAGGTAGCCCATACGCTCTTTGTAACGCTGCCCCGCCGTCATGGTTGCGAGGTTTTCCGCAACGAACACTTCAAACAGCGTTTGCTCCTCATTAGCGCGAAGGCGGTAGTCCAAATATGCGACTACCGCCTTAAAAGTCATCTTATGCCGAATTTCGTTCAGAAAAAAGATTATTCGACCACAACGCTGCCGCTCGCGCTGGACGATGAAAAAAAACTGCGGAAGTCCTCATCGCTAAATATTGCTTTTACTTCTGCAATAGTTTTCCCGAACGACTGTCCTTTCACTTCTTCAACCGTTTTATCATTCCACACAGCGAGGATATTGAACGCTTCTTCTCTGTAATTTTTCAAAAGGTGCGGTACGACGTTTAATAAAAAATTACGGTTCGTTCTGTCTCCCTTTTCCGACATGAATGCTTTGAACTCTGTATCATGCGCCAGCTTTTCGCTTAACTCCGAAAGTACGGGCGCAATGTTACAAAGTTTATCGATAGCTACGTCTGTTCTCATGCGGTAGCCCTCTCTATGGTCAGCTCAAACGGTGCCGTGTCAAGGTCTGCTGTCGTGAAATGCCCGATAAGCGCAAGCGCGTATGTGCCCTCGCCTCTGTCCGTAAACGTAAGGTTAAGCCCGCTCGTGTTAAGCGCATTTTTGATTTTGATAACAACGTTCTGCCCGTTGGACAAATCGCCGACCCAGTAGAGGTCTTTATAATCCTCGTCGTTGACAGTGCGCTTGACCGTGAACACGGTATCTTTTGTCGTCCCCGAGCCTGTTTCCGTCTTTACAACTCCAACGCCCAGCGCACGACTGACCGCGTCATCGTTCAATTCAACCATAGTGGCGTTGAGCGTGATAACCCAATCGTCCACACGTTCAAGGCCTTTCGTATAGGTCGGCGCACCGTCTACCGCCGCCTGATGTACCGTAGGCACGGCGGTAAAACTGCCGCCGCCGCGAGTTGCGCCGATAATATCGTCTTCTTCTATATCGGTGCCTTTTGTATATTTCGTCAAAAGCACGCCCGCATTGAGCTGCAAGTTGACTATTGTTCTATCGGTAAGCCCTGTTTTCAGTGGCATATCTTATTTACCTCCGTAAACCGTGATTATTAGATTTATATATCCAGCCCGCACTGTTTCGTCTTCGTCTTGTTTGTCCTGATAAAACGGCGAGCCTTTTTCAATTTTGATTTTAATTTTTTCGTCGGATATTAAAATCCCTGCTTCCGTTACCGCACTTTCGATTTTATCCGCAAGCTGTAACACGCCTTCGTAGCTCGTAGTGTTCAGTTGATAAATCTGCACGGGCAGAATGAATTGCGTCGCAAAATTATCGTAATAGCCGCTAAACTGCAAGTACGGGCTTTCGGGCTTAATTCCTGCGGGCAAAACTCCTCGATATGTCGGCGCGAACTGTGACAGCCATTGATACAGCATTTGCCCGACGGTAAGTATCTTTACGCTCATTGCAATATCGGCGTGTAGCTTTCGGCGGAATAACTTTTCCAATCCGTCTGCTCGCTCTGCTTGGTATTGATTATCTCGTCGCTTGTCAGCCTGATATACCGTGCCGCGCCGCCCTCCGTGAACTTGATTTTATCGTCCTTTTTCAGCGGAACATTCGCGTAGGTATGGAACGTGTATTGTACTTCTTCCTGCCCTCGTAGCGCACCGATAAGCTGTTCAGTACTACTTTTACGCACGGCAAGCCCTTTGAACTCCACGCCTTCATACTCGACGGTCTTATAACCGCCCAAGCCGTCTGACACGGTCACGCTTTCGAGCTTGTTGCACACGTAAAAATAATCGTCCATTGCCATAGCGTTATAACTGCCCCTTAAATATCTTTTCGACCTGCTCTTGCATTTCGCCTTTCGTCTTGTCTATGCCAACTCGCAAAAACGGGCGCTCTTTATATTTGCGTTTTTCGCCGCCCTTTTCACTCGTCCACATTCCGTTGTGGACTTTTTCGGCATATTCAACGTTGCTTCCGATAACTACCGAATTTTTATCGGCTTTCCCTTTTAACTTGTCGCCTTCCTTCGCTGCGGACGATTTTTGTTTTCCGTCCCCGCTTTGGGTCGGCGTAATAAAAGATATACTCGCGCGGAGCCTGCCAGTTTTTACGGCGCGTTCAATTCCAAGATTGCCGCTTATCGCTTCCACACTACCCTCAACACCTTTTACGCCTATCGCGTAAAGCGCGCGTTCGGTAACGTCCTTTAATCCGTCAAGCACAATCTTTGAATTGTTTTCGATACGAATTGTAAAATTCATTCCGTCGCTCATATCATCACCCGCCGCGCGCCGAGCACATACCGCCCGATATACAGCGCGATAGCGCTATTGATTTGCAAGCGTATCTGCCCGTAAGTCGGCGTTGCGTATGATACGGAATAATACCCGCTGACACTCTCGCTGTTTATCTTTGATACGCCGTTCTTTGATTGTTTCCAATCTCCGTACAAAATATCGGCGATACGGCACGCGCAGCGTTTGAGCGCGGTCTGCCCCTCTTCCGTGTTTGGAACGCGGTTAGCAAAAGGGGCGAGCTCATCGCCCGCCCGCTCTGCAAAACAGGCGTAGTCGTCGGCGGATTTTATAAGAATGCCGTGGTAGGCATTCCGATAATAATCAAAGTCCGCATACGTCATAGCCTTGTTCTCCTGTTATTACTTCGCCACAAGCGTTACAGGCACTGCTTCCGTACCGTCCACCGTCAGGCTGCTGACATAAGGGCTGTACCCGCTTGCGGTAATCTTGTAGTTGTAATCACCTGCCTGTACCTTAAACGTCGCAACGCCCGAAGCGTTGGTCTTTGCGACCATACCGCCGAAGCTAACCCTTGCGCCTTCAACGTAGCCCGTCGCGCCGTCATCGGTAACGGTGAATGTAACAGTGTTCGTTGTAAGTGCCGAGGTTGCCTGAATTGCCGCGAAGGGGAAACGCACGCTTTCGTCGGGCGCAAGCGCATTGATAGGGTTGGGAATTTCCCATCCAAGGCGCATGACCACACGAAGCGCGACCATGTCTTCCTGCGCAAGATTATACATAATCTCGCCGTCGGAAGGGTTCTGAATAATCGCCTGGTCGAGCACCTTGTAGGTGATGTCCTGACGAATGGAGTACACCGCCTGCGTGAAGTCGCCGACAATCATCTGCGCCTTGGTCTTATCCCATGCGCCGTTGTCGATGTACGCCTTCGGCAGCTCGTCAATCTCCGTGCCCTTGATGGGCTGACCCGATACGTCCAACATCATGCGGAACTTGCCCTTGACGTCCACGCCGCCGACAATACCAGAGGGATTGTAACCGCTCTCTTCGACCTTGACCATTGCGTCGTTGATAGCCGAGTACAGCGTGCCGCCGCCCTGCGATACATACGCGCCCGCTTGTGCAATGGACGAAAGCAGGTCAGCACGCCATGCCGAAGGCTTATCTACGCCGGCGAAAATTGCCTGGTCGATTTTCTTGCCGATTGCCTCCACAAGGCGCGGACGAATCTCGCCCCAAATGTCAATGCTCGCGTCATCGAGCACGTCCTCTTTGATAGGCACGATAACCGCAATTTCGGCAGGCACAATATACTTGTTCGCCCATGCCGCGTTTGTTACGTTCTTCCTGCCGTTGTTTGTACTGTCATTTACCCAGTACGCCATGGGCAGCGCGTCAAGCACGCGCATACGCATGATATTGCTCGACATGTTCGGCAGCCGTCTGAACATGCTAAGAGCCGCCGACTGCTTCGTCACGCCCTGAATAATCTCCGCCACAAGGTCTTCGCTGAACAGCGCTTCCGCGTTCTGTCTTGTAATCATGATTTATTTCTTGCTCCTCTCAAAATCTCGTTCATTTTCTTGTTCGTTGACGGCGCACCGCCTTTGCCGCCGTCATCGAAGTTAGGCTGGGATCCTTTCTGGAATACTCCCTGCCTCTGTGTGTTTACCACGAATTGCGGGTTTTCTTTGAGATACTCCGCGAGGCAAGTTTTGAAGTCTTTTTTGTCCGTGACAAGCGGCTTGACTTCCGACATCACGAAGCGCTGGAATTTCGTATCAACGTTAGCTTCCGAGACTTCCTTTGCAAGCTCCGCGTCCGCCTTTTCGGCTTTGAGCTGTTCCAGCTCCGCCTTGATAGCGTCATAGTCCGCGTACTTACTCACGTCGTTGTCCGTCTTGTATTTGGCAAACTCGCCCGCAAGTTTGTCGTATTTGCCCTTGTCCACATACCCGCCCGCCTTGATGTTTGCGAGCTTAATGCCTTTTTCACTTAATTTCGCGGAAAAATCCGCGTAATTAAGTGTTCCGTCCCCGAACAGTTCCTGCAATTCGTCCATATTTCGTTTTTACTCCTATTGCCACGCTGATTTCGCTTAAACGCGAGTTCACTCTCGCAACCGCATGGGCGCGCTGTTAAACCTCCACGCGCACGAGGAATTTTTGCTTTGCCCTCATTATACACCTGTTTGCCAAAAATGTCAATATTTTTCAAAAAAATTTTTATTTTCAAAAAATAATTGACATTTTTGCCGTTGTGTAGTATAATTGTATCAAATGAATATATTTCCATAACTTATATATATATATTTTTTCGCTATATATAAAAGTTATA
>OERL01000065.1_pt1 | contig 24352 bp, 26 predicted proteins | sample 1539981 | NCBI WGS metagenome assembly OERL01 (sample SAMEA3891867, study PRJEB23780) | metagenome | biome: terrestrial biome; feature: animal house; material: Caecal content | place: Italy | collected 2015-05-05
CGGAGCGCGGGGTATGCGTGGTGTCGGGGGCGCTCGCTTCGCTCCCCGCAATCGCCGAAAACGCAAGAGGCAACATCGTGCTTGCGGGTGAGGGCGAAAACTGCGCGGTGAGAGTGTCCGACGCCGCGGTATGCGAGGACGGGTGCGTATTCACGCTGTCGGTGGGAGAGGACAGCGCGGAGTGCGCGACGCGACTTCTCGGCGAACACAATATTCTCGACATCGCGCTTGCCGCGGCTATGGCGTATTGTCTCGGTGTGCCGCTCCTGGATATAGCCCGCGCCGTTGCCGGACTGGAACCCGTGGAGCACAGATTGCAACTCATTCACGGCAACGGTGTGAAGATAATCGACGACACCTTCAACTGCAATCCCGACGGGGCGAGATGCGCGCTCGACGTGTTGTCGTTGTTTGCGGGGCGCAAGGTGGTGGTCACCCCCGGAATGGTGGAACTCGGCGAAGCCGAGGAGGAGGAGAATTATCTGTTGGGCAGGCGCATTGCGGAGGTGTGCGACGTGGCGGTGCTGATAGGTGAGAAACGCACGGCGCCGCTCCGAAGGGGGTTGAAAGAAAACGGCTTCGGGGGAGAGACGCATATATTCCGCACCTTGTCCGAGGCGGAAGGAAAGTTTCCCGAACTCCTGCACCTCGGAGACGTCCTGTTGTTGCTCAACGACCTTCCCGACAATTACAGCGAATAGGAGGAAATATGAAGATTGCCGTGTTGTTCGGCGGGCGTTCGCCCGAAAGCGATATATCGGTGATTACCGCGATGCAGGCGCTCGCCGCATTGTCGGAAAGCGAGCACGAAGTGCACCCGGTCTACATCAAGGACGGTATCTTTTATACCGGCGGAATGAATTCGGTGTCGGCTTTCACGCCTTTCCGTCCCGAGGAACACACGGCGGTAACGCTTGCGGACGGCGTGTTCTGTTCGGTGAAGCGCGGCAAACTCAAAAGGGAGTGGAAGCCCGACGTCGCGCTTATCTGCTGTCACGGCGGTGAGGGAGAGAACGGCGTTTTGCAGGGTTTGCTCGATTTCAACGGAGTCCCGTACTGTTCGTCCGACGTGGCGGGGTCTGCCATCGGAATGGACAAAGTGCTTTCCAAGCGGATATTCGACAATATGCTGTTGAATGTGGTGCCGTATGCCGTGCTTACCAGAGCGGAATGCTCCGAGGGCAAATGTCCCGATGTGCTGAAGGCGGCGAAACTGGATTATCCGCTCATCGTCAAGCCCGTTTCGCAGGGCAGCAGTATCGGAATAAGCGCGGCGGAAGATTCCGAGGAACTCGCCCGAGCCCTGGAAACGGCGTTCGAATTCGGAGACAAGGTTATCGTCGAAGAAAAACTTGTCGATTTCACGGAGGTGAACTGCGCGGCTTTCCTGCGCGACGGCAAGGTGGTGGTGTCCGAGACGGAACAGCCCGTCTCCGCGGGAGACATTCTCACCTTCGAGGACAAATATATGCGCGGTGAAAAGGGAGGAGGCAACGTAATGCCCGCGGCGATAGGAGACCTCAACCGCGTGGTGAGAGCCAACACGGAGAGAATTTACCGCGAACTCGAACTTTTCGGAGTGGTGCGCGTGGATTTTCTGGTGGACAAGACGAGAGGCAAGGTTTACGTGAACGAAATAAACACCGTTCCCGGGTCTTTCGCTTTCTATCTTTTCGAGCCGCTCGGGATAAATTTCACCGAACTTCTGGAGGAACTTATCGCCGAGGGCGCGGCGAGAGGCAAGCGCATTGCGGGCAGGACCGTTTTCCGTTCGCCCGTGCTGGAGTTTTACGGCAAGCGCGGGGCAAAAAGCCGTTTTGCGAAAAAATAACGCGGGAATGCCGTCGCCGCGGATACGGCGGACGGAAGGGGAGACGGAGGCGTCGGCAGGAGGTCGGAGCGCTTCCGTCTTTTTTTTTGTCTGCGGAGGCGGCGGGACTTCGGGGCTTTTCATTTTGTTGCGCTGAGCGCGGGAATGTGGTATCATCTCATCGTTTGAGGTGAGATTATGAAAAAAATTCCTATGACAACTCCGCTCGTCGAAATGGACGGCGACGAAATGACCCGCGTGCTCTGGCAGTGGGTGAAAGACATTCTCATTCTGCCTTACGTCGACCTTAGGACGGAATACTACGACCTTTCTCTCGAAAACCGCGACGCCGACGGCGACAAGGTGACCGCGGCCGCGGCAGAGGCTTGCCTGAGGTTGGGCGTCGGCGTCAAGTGCGCCACCATAACCCCCAACGCGCAGAGAGTGGAAGAGTTCGGGCTGCGCAAGATGTGGCCGAGCCCCAACGCCACAATCCGTGCCATTATGGACGGAACGGTGTTCCGTGCTCCCGTCATAGTGAAAGGCATAACCCCGCTCGTTCCCGGGTGGAAGGCTCCCATAACCATTGCCCGTCACGCTTACGGAGACGTATATAAGGGGGTTGAAATGGCCGTCGACGGCGGCAAGGCCACGCTCAACTGCGGCGACGAAAGCCGGATAGTTTTCAATTTCGGCGACAAGAAAGGCATACTGCAGGCGATTCACAACACCGACGCAAGCATAAGAAGTTTCGCGAAGAGTTGTTTCAACTACGCGCTTGACACCAGGACCGACCTTTGGTTCTCGACGAAGGACACCATTTCCAAGGTCTACGACCATACGTTCAAGGACATATTCGCCGAGATTTACGAAGCCGAGTATAAAGACAAGTTCGAAGCGGCGGGGATAGAGTACTTCTACACCCTCATAGACGACGCCGTGGCGCGCGTTATGCGTTCCGAAGGCGGCTTCATCTGGGCGCTCAAGAATTACGACGGCGACGTGATGAGCGATATGGTGGCGACGGCTTTCGGTTCGCTTGCTATGATGACTTCCGTTCTCGTGTCTCCGACCGGAGCGTACGAATTCGAAGCCGCTCACGGTACGGTCACCAGACATTTCCGCAAGCACCAGAAAGGGGAGGAAACCTCGACCAATTCCGTGGCGACCCTCTTTGCGTGGACGGGCGCTCTCAGAAAACGCGGCGAACTGGACGGCAACTCCGAACTCGTGGATTTTGCAAACAGGCTCGAAAAGGCGACTGTCGACACCATAGAAAACGGCGAAATGACCAAGGACCTTGCGGGGCTGTTCCGTCTCGACGGCGTCACCGTCAAACCTCTCTCCAGTCGCGCGTTCCTCGAAGCGATTGCACGCAGGCTTGAGGCGTGAACGTCGGCAACCGTTCCTGTAACCAAGCAAAAAACAGCCCCGCGGGGCTGTTTTTCTTTAGATTTTTCAAAGCGGTTCGTTCCGCCGTTTTCTCTGTCAGTGCGTAGTTTATTCCCGTGCAAAGATTGTCTCGCCCGCGACGGTTTCCACCGCTATGCTGTCCTTGTAGGCGGGCGGGACGGTGATTATGAATTGTTTTTCCGCTGCGGAGGGCGCGAACATAGGCGCCAGCATTTTGTCTATCGCACGGGTGAGTTCGGGGGCGGGGGTGAGCGTAACGGTTAGGATTCCGTTTTCTACCGTCATAACGTACTCGTTTTCGTAGCGTACGCGTGTTTCCACGGTGATGCGGTCTCCGTCGGTTTCGGCGTAACGTATGACCGCCGTACGTCCGTCGGCGTCTATCCGCAATTTGTCTATAACGACGAGTTCGCTTTCGTCCTCGGGGGTGTTCTCGTCGTCAAGAACGTAGTATTCGCGTTGGAATCCGGTCAGTCTCGTGTCGGTCTCGGCCAGATAACCGACGGAAGCGCAGTAGGCGGCGCGTTCTTTGACCCAGTTTTCGGAATCTATTCCGCCGAGCGCGGCAACGGCGACGACGCAGATTACCGCCAGCACGAGGGGAATGTAGCCGCCGTTCTTGAGAAGAAAGCGCGCGACGAGTTGTTTTTTGTCCGCGTTTTCGACGGTGCCTTCCTGCGGTTGAGGCTGTTCTTTCGGTATACCGTTGATGAGGCGGTAAGCCGCCACCGTCGCAAAGACGGCAAGCCCCGCCGCGATAAAGGATATCGCCGCGGAAAGGAAGAATGCCATAGCCGATTTCCACGCCGCCGCAAACACGATTGCGTAGATGAAAGTCAGCGCAAAAAGCGCGTAGCAAATGGCTGCGGCGACGGGGAGAAGCACTTTTGCCGCCTGTTTGACGAAGTTTCTGAAACTGTTGAGCGCGTTTTCGTTTTTCATAGCCTAAGGGAAGTATAGATTTTCGGCGCGGAGTAGTCAAGAAAAGCAAGCGGTTTGAGGCGTTCTCAATCTTTTGTCCGCGGCATATCTATTTGTGAGAGAAAGGCGAGAGGAGGCCAACGACGAACTTTGTCAAATTCCGACAAAAACCGTCCGTATGCGCGTCCCGAGCCGTTCTAATATGAGGTGTGCCGTGTTCATTGTCCTGAAACGGAAAAGCATAATCGTCGTATGCGCGCTTGCGCTGGTGTTCGTCGTTCTGATGACGGTGTTGGGTGCCTCGGGCGCGGCGGGAGTGTTTTTCGGTCAGTCGTCGCGCAAAATCCCCGTATACGGTGTGGCGCGTGCCGAAGAGCAGCCCAAAGTCGTTGCGCTTACGTTCGACGCGGCGTGGGGAGCCGACAAAACGCAGGGGATAATGGACATTCTGAAAGAATACGAAGCGGACGCCACTTTTTTCCTTGTGGGATTCTGGATGGACAAGTACGCGGAAGAGACGAAGGCTATCGCCGAAGCGGGTTTCGAAATCGGCAACCATTCGGCAAATCATCTCAATATGCCGCGGCTTGCGGAGGATTCCATCAGAAAAGAGATTACGTCCGTCAACGAAACGGTTGAAAGTCTCACGGGAATACGTCCCGCGTATTTCCGTGCGCCGTACGGCGATTATTCCGACAGGCTTATGACAGTGGTGGAGGACCTCGGAATGGTCGGTGTGCAATGGAGCATAGACAGCCTCGACTGGAAGGGGCTGTCGGCAAAAGAAATCGTGGAAAGAGTGGTGCCCAAGGCGAAAAGCGGCGACATAATACTTTTCCACAACAACTCGGACCACATTCTCGACGCCCTGCCGCTTGTGCTTATGGGGCTGAAGAACAAAGGTTTTTCCTTCGTCGGACTGAGCGATATGGTGGCGACGGAGAACTTCACGGTTGACAGCGCCGGCGTGCAGCATATAAACGCCGCGTGAAGAACGTGCGGCTGTGCCGCAGGAATAAGAGGAACGCTATGAGTTACGAACAAATGCAGAACAACAGAGCCTACATTTCGGGCAAAGTCAAATCCGCTCCCGTGTTTTCGCACGAGATACTCGGAGAAGAGTTTTTCGACATTACCGTCGCCGTGCCCCGTCTTTCGGGGCAGGAGGACGAAATCCCCGTCACCGTCTCCGACCGACTTATGAAACCCGCGCCGCCGTCAATCGGAGATTACATCGGAGTTTCGGGGCAGGTGCGCAGTTACAATAAGGTTGTCGAAGGCAAGAGCAAACTTATACTGAGGGTGTTTGCGCGGGAAACCGACTGCGGCGACCCCGACAATCCCAATACGGTGGAACTCGAGGGCTTCGTCTGCAAGCCGCCCGTGTACCGCACCACGCCGTTCAAGCGAGAGATATGCGACCTGCTTCTGGCCGTCAACCGCGCATACGGCAAGTCCGATTACATTCCCGCCATAGCGTGGGGGAGGAATGCAAGATATGCGGGAGAATTTTCCGTCGGCGACAGAGTGTCCGCCGTGGGACGCATACAGTCGAGGGTGTATCAGAAAGTGCTTCCCGACGGCACTTCGGAGCAGCGCGTAGCCTACGAAGTGTCCGTGTCGCAGATAGAAAAACTCCCTCCGTTGTTTTCGTCTTCGGATTGAGGACGGCAAGTTTCAGTGCCTCCGCGGGGAGGCGCTTTTTTTTCGGCGCGGTTCAGGTTGCAATCCTACCAATAAAATGTCCGTTTGCCTCTGCCGACTATTGAAATTTCGCGCGCACGGGTGTATAATATCCCGCGTTAGGAGGAGATTATGGGAGAAACAAACGCAAAAAACGGCATAAACCCCGTCAAGAAGTTCTTTATGGAGCACGAAAACATTCGTCAGATTGTCGTGTTCACGCTGTGCAGCCTCGTTTGCTTCGCAATCGAATATATTTCGTTCACGATTATCGAACTTTGCGTCAAGGGGTACGACCAGCCGTTTAACGGCACGATTTTCAAGTACGACCACACCAGGTCGTTCATCGCGTTCCTCGTGTCCAACGTTCTGGCGCAGACGTCCACATTCGTGCTCAACAGGAAAAAAACCTTCAAGGCCACAAACAACGTCGTTATATCCGGCATTATGTTTGCGGCTATGATGGTGGGTATAATAGTGCTGAACACCTGGCTCGGCGGCATTATCCAGAAAGCCGCGGAAAGGAGCCTTGTCGCGGGCAATCCCTCTATGGACGCCGAAACCGTATCTTTCATCGGCGGTCTCGCCGGCAAACTCACGGGGTCTCTCGTGGCGTTCGTGGTGAGTTTCCTCGGCAACAAGTTCCTCGTGATGCGCAACTGGAAAGTGTCGTCCTACAAGGCCGCCATTTTCGACGCGGAGTACGTGCCCGAGGACAGAGATTTGCTTTGCGGCGCGGAAAGCGCGTGCACCGAGGAATAAAACGTTCCGCACTCGGAGAACGAATGGTCAACTTAAAGGCGATTGAGGAGATACGTCGCGCCGTTGCCGCGACGGGAAGGGAAGTGACGGTTGTCGCCGCCGCAAAAACCCGCACCAAAGAGGAAATCGACGCGCTTATGCAATGCGCGCCCGATTTCGTTCTCGGCGAAAACCGCGTGCAGGAATTCCGCGAAGCGTACAATCCCGCATATCCCTGGCACTTCATCGGACAGTTGCAGACCAATAAGGTCAAGTATATAATAGGCAAAGTCTCGCTCATTCACTCTCTCGACAGGACCGAACTTGCCGACGAAATCGAGAAGCGCGCCGAAAAATGCGGCGTGGTGCAGGATTGTCTCGTCGAGGTGAATATGGGCAGCGAAATATCCAAGGGCGGCGTTGAGCCCGATTCCGCAGTCGAATTCGTGAAAAGTCTTGCGGGATACGGCCACATCAGAGTGCGCGGTCTGATGAGCGTGCTTCCCGCTCTCGGCGACATTCCCGAGTTGAGGCGCCTTTACGCCGAGTTGCAGGCGCTTTACGGCGAAGCGTGCGGCATAAAACAGGACAACGCGAAGATAGACTTGCTGTCTGCGGGAATGACCAACGATTATCACGTCGCGCTGGAATACGGCGCAAACATAATCCGTGTGGGCAGAGCGATATTCGGCGAAAGAATATATCCCGCGACGGCAATCTGAGGTGAATATGGACGAACGTGATTTCTACAGGCGCGGAGACGGACTGCGCGATTCGGGGCGGCGCGACGGCGGTCGTTTTTCGGGATTGTTCAGAAGCGACAGGGACAGCCGTCCTATGCAGAGCGAAAACCGCGGCGGCACCATAATTTATTCGCCGTCCACCTATGAGGACGTGCAGTTGCTGATAGACCACCTCAAACTGCGCGAACAGGTCATCGTCGACTTTTCCGAAATCAATCAGACGTCGGTGTACCGCATACTCGATTTTATGAGCGGAGCGATTTACGCACTCAACGGCTCCATTCAGCAGATAACGAAAAATATCTTTCTCTTTGCACCGAGCGGCGTGACTATCACCGTCCCCCCCAATCTCGGCAGGAAATAACAGATGAATCAGGACCGGAAAGAAAAAGAAAGCGTATTCAAACAGAGTTTCGACGAAGTAAAGGCATATTTCAAAGGCTTCCGCTTCGACAAGCCGCACCTCAAGGCGGCTTTGCCTTTTTTCCTGGAAATGCTGTTTTTCGTATTCATAATAACTCTTGACCTCACCCTCAAGGATTATCTTTATAAGTTCGTGGTGGGGGAGCACGGCGGCAATTTCACCGTCATAGACGGCTTTTTCGACCTTACTTATTCCGAGAATACCGGTATGGGATTCGGCGTGGGGCAAAACAGCACTCTCGGAATCACCATTATCACGTTCATCATAGTCGTAGTCGTGATATGCTACTTGCTGGTGTTTCGCAAGGACAAGCCCTATATCCGCGTGCCGCTCGTTATGGTTGCCGCGGGAGGTATCGGAAATCTGGTGGACAGGATAGCCTTCGGCTACGTCCGTGACTTTTTCGAATTCACGTTTATGGACTTCGCCATTTTCAACGTGGCGGATTCTTTCATAACTGTCGGAGCGATTGTCCTTATAATCGGTCTCATCGTTATGATGGCGACCACTACCATAGACGAGAAGAAGAAGGTCAAAGAAGAGGCGACGGCCGTTTCCGACGGTGTCGCCGACGCAGCGAAGCCTTCCGGGGACGTCGAGACGTCCGACGGCGGGACGGACGGCACTGCCGAAGATAAGCCCGAGGCGGAGGAGAGCGACAACAATGCGCAGGAAAAGACCGCCGACGAGTCGGAAAATGCCGCAAAGTCCGCTTTTACGATTGCCGCCGTTGAGGAAGTCGCGGACGGCGCCGACAACAAGTCGGATAAGATTGAATGCGACGGGGAGGACGTTGAATGAAATATACCGCCGACCTCGACGGAGAACGGCTGGACGTATTTCTGGCGCGCGCAAGCGCGCTTTCGCGTTCTGCGGTCAAGGTTGCGTTGGAAAAGGCGGGTGCGCTGGTGAACGGCGTGTCGCGCTCCAAAAGCGGTTACGAACTCAAGGCGGGCGACGAGGTGGAATTCACCGTGCCCGAACCCGAGACTCTGGACGTCGCGCCTGCGGACATTCCGCTTGAAATAGTCTACGAGGACGACAATTTCGCCGTAATAAACAAGCCGCAGGGTATGGTGGTGCATCAGGCGGGCAGTTACCGCAAGAACGACACCCTGGTAAACGCGCTTATGAGCAGGCTGTCAAGCCTCAGTTCCATAAACGGAGTTATACGCCCAGGAATAGTCCACCGTCTCGATAAGGATACATCGGGTCTCATTGTGGTGGCGAAAAACGACGAGGCGCACAAGAATCTTGCCGCACAGATAGCCGCCAAGACGGCGAGGCGTATATATTTCGGACTCGTCGACGGCAACGTCAAAGAGGAAGAGGGCACGGTTGACGCCCCGATTGCCCGCTCCCGTCGCGACAGAAAGAAAATGGCCGTCGACGAAAAAGGGAGACGTGCCGTTACTCATTACAAAGTGTTGGAGCGTTACGGTGCGTATACGCTCGTTCGTTTCGAACTCGAGACGGGCAGAACTCATCAGATAAGAGTGCACGCCGCATACATTCACCACCCGATAGTGGGTGACGCCGTTTACGGCGGCTCCTCTCTTTTGTATAAGGGCGGGCAATTGCTGCACGCCAAGGAGTTGCACCTCGACAATCCCGCCACGGGAGAAAGAATGGTATTCGAGTGTGACCTGCCGCCCCATTTTCTTGCGGTGCTCGCCTCCATAACTCCGCGTCTTTACTGAGTCGGTCTTATTGTTTTACCGCTCTAAACCGCCGCTTCGTAGCGGCGGTTTTTTCTGTTCGTCCGAATTTAATGCGCTGTGCCGTGCGACGGTGCGCTGTTTTTGTAAGGGGGGGCGGTATATTTGCGGTCGGGTGCTTCCGAAGGGCGTATTTTTGTCGAAAAGGGCAAAAGTACTCTCGAAAACGGCAAAAAGCATTATACTTTTGCCCAAATTCGAGAGTGGTTCCGTATGCTTGCGGGGCTTTTGCGGCGTTATTCGTCGGGCGATAAGGCTCAAAGTGAAGACGCGGCGCAAACAAAAAAGCCGCCGCAAATTGCGTTGTGCGACGGCGGGGCGTACCGGGAAAATGCAGAATGCGGGACTACTTGAGAGTGCGCAGTTCGGAGTGAGCGTCGGGTTTTGCGACCACGGTTCTGAAATCGGTGTAGATGACCTGACCGGGGTGTCCGCCGGGGCGGCGTTTGACGAAACGGCGTTCCGTGTAATCGACCTCGACAGGGGCGCCCGCGCCGCTTGCGGCTATTTCCGCTGCTGTCAGTATTGCCGTTTCGGAGGGCTTTTTGCCGTGCGTGATTATTATCACGTGCGCGCCGTGACGGTTTTTGGTGTGCAGCCACACGTCGGAGCCCGTTGCGGTGCGGAAAGTGAGTTCGTCGTTCTGGAGATTGTTTTTTCCCGCAAGAACCCTGAATCCGTCTATTTCGTATTCACACGGCGGTTCCGCTTTTTCGGCACGCACTTTGCCTTTTACCGCTTTCGCTTTGATTGCGCCCAGACGCTCCAGTTCGCGCTCTATGGGGGCGGTGGAGGATTCCGGCGTGAGAGCGGCTATTTCTTCCTCTATGGAGCGGGCGTAGGAGAGCAGCGCCAGGTCGTCCTGCAATTTTTTTTCGGTGAATTCCCTGGTGCGCTTCAGTTTGGCGTATTTCGCGTAATACGCCGCCGAATTCTTGGAGGGCGAAAGTCTCTCGTCAAGTGCGATTTCCGTTTTTTCGCCCGTGTAATAATTATCGCAGACAAGCACGTTATCGCCTTTGGATATGCGGTATATGTTGGAGACTATGAGTTCGCCTTTGATACGGTATTCTTCCATACGCTCGCATTCGGCAAGCCTGTCGCGGTCTATGGCAATGTTCTTTTCCGTGCGGGATATCAGTCTTTTCACGGCGGTGGAAATGGTCTTGAGGCGCGCTTTCAGGCGTACGGCGGCGTCCGCCGCGGTGTAGAGGGCGTCGTAGGCCTCGCAAATCGTAGGGTAGGATTGCACGTTCGCGCTGTTTGAATAGGGGAAGGGCAAAACGTCTTTTCCGTCCGCTATGCAGGGAGAATAGCGCGGGCTTTCTGTTATGTGCGCAAATTCCCTTGCGACGGCGATTATGCGGGTTTTTTCCGCTTCGGACAAGGGTTTTTCGCAGTCTGCCGATACGGCGGCAATTCGCAACAGTTCGCCCACGGATACACCCGTAAGCCCCGACACGCCTCCGAGCACCGCACGGTGCAGGTCGCCGCCGCCGAATCCGTCCAGCACGGCGCGCAGACTGTCCTCGTCGCCGTAGAAAGGTTTGTTCTGCTGGGGCGCGCGGTATTTCACTCCGCGGAGTACTATGTGCGAATTGTTGTCCTCGGGCGGCAGGTGTTTCACTGCGTCCAGAATCACGAAATTTTCGTCGGTGAAGACGATGTTGGAATAGCGGTTCATTATCTCCGTGAACAGATAAAAAACCGCGTTGTCCTTCATCTCCGTGCGGGCGGAGAATTTAATGCCTATTATGCGGTCTTTCTCAAAGAGAAAAACTTTTTCCGCAACGGACGAGGAAAGATATTTCCTGAGCAACATACAGAACGCGGGAGCGCCGACGGGATTCTGTTTTTTCGAAGTGGTGAGGTGCATACGTGGAGCCCCCGCGTTGCAGGACACGACGAGGCACAGGTTTTTTCCCGCCGCACGGAAAAAGAGGCGTATTTCGTCCGCCTCCGGTTGGACTATTTTGTCCGTTCTCGCACCTTTGAGCGCGGAATCGAGTTCCGTCGCAAGTGCGCCAAGCGCTATGCAGTCGCTGCTCATACGGATATTATACACGGAAAGTGCCGCCTAGCAACGCAAAATGTGTTGATTTAGTGTTCGCGGTGTGCTATAATCCCTTTTACTTGTGAATCAAACGGCTGCACGCGCGGAAAGCGCAGCGGCTTTATCGGAGGACAAATGAGTTACACAGTAGACAGAACGGAAAAGAATCGCGTCAAATTCTCTTTTGACGTGGACGCTGAAAGGTTCAACCGCGCGGTGGACGCCGCCTACGCGAAAAACAAGGGCAAATATTCCGCCCACGGTTTCCGCAAGGGTCACGTTCCCAAGAAAGTGCTCGAAGGCATTTACGGCAAGGAAGTATTTTTCGAGGACGCTATGGACATCGTAATACCCGAGGCGTACACCGAGGCTCTCGCCGCGGAGAAGGACGTCGACCCCGTCGACCGTCCCGAACTCGAATCCTTCGATTTCAAAGAGGACGGCGGCGTCAAGTTCGTGCTGGCGGTCACCGTTCGTCCCGAGGTCAAACTCGGCGAATACAAGGGGCTTTCCGTCGCCAGAAAGGTCGACAAGGTCACCGCGAAGCAGGTTGACGAGGCTCTCGAGGACGCTCGCAACAAGCAGGCGCGTTTCTCCGACGTGGACGAAGCCGCAAAATCCGGCGACACCGTGAACATCGACTTCTCCGGTTCCGTCGACGGCGTCAAGTTCGACGGCGGCAGTGCGGAAGGTTACGACCTCGAACTCGGTTCGGGTTCGTTCATTCCCGGATTCGAAGACCAACTCATCGGCGCGAAAGCGGGTGAGGAGAGAGACGTCAACGTCACGTTCCCCGAGGATTACGGCGCCGAAGAACTGCAAGGCAAAGCCGCCGTGTTCGCGTGCAAGGTGAACGCCGTCAAGAGAAAGGAACTGCCCGCACTCGACGACGAGTTCGCAAAGGACGTTTCCGAGTTCGATACTCTTGCGGAATACAAGGCCGACCTCAAAAATAAACTTACCCAGGAAGCCGAAGCCCGCGCGGACCGCGATTTCGAGGAAGCGCTCGTCAAAGCCGTTGTCGACGGAGCGGAAGTGGATATCCCCGAAGTTATGTTCGACAACGAGGTGGAAGATATGATTGCCGAGTTCGAACAGCGCCTGTCCGTGCAGGGTATCAAACTGGAGCAGTATCTGTCCTATGTCGGTATGACCCGCGAGCAACTCGCCGAGGAATACAAGGTGCAGGTCAAGGTCAGCGTCAAGACCCGTCTCGTTATGGAGGAAATCGTCAAGCGCGAGGAACTCAAGTTCGAGGAGGAAGAACTCGAAGCCAAACTTGCAGAGTATGCGACGCGTTACAATCAGCCCGTCGAGGACTTCAAGAAGCGCGTGGGCAGAGATTTCTACGAGCACGTCGCCAATCAGGTGCTGTCCGAGAAACTTATGGCAATGCTGAAAGCCGAGAACGGCGGTGAGAAGAAAGCCCCCGCGAAGAAGGCTGCCGCCAAGAAAGAGGGCGCGGAAGACGCCGAAAAGAAGGCTCCCGCAAAGAAACCCGCAGCCAAGAAATCCCCCGCAAAAAAGGACGACGCCGAATAATGACGGCGTCCCGATGCGGAAGGCAGGGACGAGGACAGGGATTTCTTACGGACAAACCGCGACGTCGTCGCGGACCAAGGAGAAACGATGAAAATAAGAGACCAACTCATTCCTATGGTCGTCGAACAGACGGGGAGGGGAGAACGTTCCTACGATATCTACTCCCGTCTGCTCGAGGACAGAATTATTTTCCTCACGGGTGAAATCGACGACGCCGTCGCCGACCTCGTGGTGGCGCAACTGATATACCTCGAAGGCAAGGATTCTTCGAAGGACATCAGCCTTTACATCAACAGCCCCGGCGGCGTTGTGTCCGCGGGGTTCGCAATCTACGACACGATGAACTATATCAAGTGCGACGTGTCCACAATCTGCCTCGGACAGGCGGCGTCTATGGGCGCGTTCCTGTTGTCTTCCGGCACCAAGGGCAAGAGATACGCCCTGCCGAGCGCAAAAGTGATGATTCACCAGCCTCTCGGCGGCGCACAGGGACAGGCGAGCGATATAGCCATTCAGGCGGAGGAAATTCTCCGCACAAAAAAACGTCTCAACGAGATTCTCGCGGCAAACACGGGACAGCCGCTGTCCAAAATCGAAGTGGACACGGACAGAGACTTTTATATGACCGCCGAAGAAGCGGAGAAATACGGAATAGTCGACAAGATTTTCTATTCCCGCAAGTAACTTCGGCAAGTGAGGTAATATGGACGGTTTTCAGAAAGAACTGCAATGCAGTTTCTGCGGAAAGACCGACAGCGAAGTCGAGAAGATAATCGTCGGGCCCAATCACATAACCATTTGCAACGAGTGCGTCGAGCAATGTATGCACCTCATCGCAAAGGATAAGGATTCCGCGGGTCCTCTCGGCGTGTCGCTCTACACTCCGCAGCAAATAAAGCAAAAACTCGACGAATACATCATCGGACAGGAAAGTGCCAAAAAGGTGCTTTCCGTCGCCGTCTACAACCATTACAAGCGCATAAACCAGCGCGCTCGCGACAATGACGGCGTGGTGCTCGAGAAAAGCAACGTTCTCCTGCTCGGACCCACGGGTTCGGGTAAGACTTTGCTTGCCAAGACGCTCGCGCAGATACTCAACGTGCCCTTCGCGGTTGCCGACGCAACCACGCTCACCGAAGCGGGCTATGTCGGCGAAGACGTCGAGAATATCCTGCTCAAACTCATTCAGGCGGCGGACGGCGACATCAAAAAAGCGCAAATCGGTATAATCTACATCGACGAAATCGACAAAATCGCGAGAAAGGGCGAGAACGTGTCCATTACGCGCGACGTCAGCGGCGAGGGTGTGCAGCAGGCGCTGCTCAAAATCATCGAGGGTACCGTCGCCAGCGTCCCCCCGCAGGGCGGAAGAAAGCACCCCAATCAGGAGTGTTATCAGATTGACACCACCAATATTCTGTTCCTCTGCGGCGGCGCTTTCGTCGACCTCGACAAAATCGTCGACCAGCGCAAGGATAGTTCCAAACTAGGTTTCGGCGCGGCGGTCAAGGGTACGAAGAACTACAAGTACGACGAACTCATCGCTGAACTGCAGCCCGCGGACCTCATCAAATTCGGTCTCATTCCCGAGTTTGTCGGCAGAGTGCCTATCGTCGTCGGCCTTAACGCGCTCGACGAGGAAGCCCTCGTCAAAATTCTGTCCGAGCCGAGAAACGCGCTCGTCAAGCAGTACCAGGTGCAGTTCAGGCTGGACGGAGCGGAACTCGAGTTCACGCCCGACGCTCTTCGCGCCGTTGCCGAAAAGGCAATCAATCTGAATACGGGTGCGCGCGGTCTGCGTTCCATTCTCGAGGATATCCTGCTCGACCTTATGTACGAACTGCCTTCCGACAAGACAATCGAAAAGGTTGTCGTCACAAAAGAGTGCGTCACCGAAAAAGCCGCGCCCATAGTGGTGCGTAAAGGAGCGAATTCCGCGGCAGCCGGCGAAGCGGGTTGAGCGGTCGTGAAAAAACATTATGAAAAAGCCGTCCTGCGGGACGGCTTTTCGTTTGTCGTTGTTGCGCGGGCTCGGGAATCACCGTTTGCCGAAGAGGGCAGTGCCGCGCGAAACTTTACATCTTTGCAATGAACTTTGACAGTTCCGTGAAGATGACGCCGAGACCGTAAGCGCCCGCGTCGGGATATCCTATGGATTTTTCTCCGACTGTGCCCGCTCTTCCGAGTTTCGCGACCACGGTTTTGGTGCTTTCCGCACCCTTTACGGCCGCTTCGGCGCCGAGTGCGAGACCTTCGCGCAGTTTCTTGCCGTCCTTAGCCGCTTTATCGAGAGCGTCGGCGCAGGGTTTCAGAGCGTCGACCAACGTCTTGTCGCCCACGACCGCGCCTCTGCCGAAAGACTTTTTGCCGGTTTCGTAAACGCCTTTGTTGGCTGCCTGGAAGATGTCGGCGAGGTCGGCGAGGGTGATGACGTCTTTGCCTGCCGCCGCTTTGCCTGCGTAACGGAACGCGCTTCCCCAGATGGGACCGCTTGCGCCGCCGCAGTATTCCATGATGATCTCACTGCAACTTCCGAGGAATGTGCCGATGTCCGCTTTGTCGCGGGTAGCCCATTCTTTCTTGAGTTGACGGAAGCCCTTGGCAATGCTCATACCGAAGTCGCCGTCGCCCATCTTGTCCGCGTCGCAGAAGGGGACTTCGTTTTCGATGATGATGTCCGCCATCTTGTCGACGATTGTGACAAACGCCGCGGTGTTGATGGTTTCGGTCACCTCGGGCTTGCCTTTGACTTCGTAGACGGCTTCCTTTTTCGCCGCTTTTGCGGCTTTGGCGGCCGCTTTGGCTTCTTTATGTGCCGTTTCTGCGGCGGGAGTGACTCCGAGCGCTTTTGCGATTGCGTTCATCGCTTCCACGGCGTATGCCGCCTGTTCGCTCATTGCGGCGCCCCAGGTGAGCGCGGGAGTGGAGACGGGATAGGACAGCAGCGCCTTGAAGTCGTCGTCGAGACGGAGCACTGTGACAGACGCGCCCGCCATATCGAGAGAGGTCATATAGTTGCCGACGAGGGTCTTGTAAATGCCGATGTTCTCTTTCTCGAGCGCGTTGGATACGGAGTTGTTGAAAAGATAAAGTTCGGAAAGGGGAGTTGCTCCGAATCCGTTGACGAGCAACGCGACGTCTTCGCCCTTTTTGAGACCAAGGTCTTCGATGAGGTCCTTGACGATACGCTTTGCGAGGCCGTCGGCGGTCTGGAGTTTTTCCGTCTTTCTGCCGGGTTCGCCGTGAATGCCCACGCCGAATTCGATTTCGTCGTCGCCTATGTCGAAAATGGGCGTTCCCTTGGCGGGAGGAGTGCAGGAAGAGAGCGCGAATCCGAAAGAACGCACGTTGGCGATGACTTTGTTGGCAACCGCTTTGACTTCTTCGAGGGATTTGCCCTGTTCCGCGGCGGCGCCTGCGATTTTATGTACGAAAACCGTGCCCGCAACTCCGCGTCTGCCGACGGTGTAGAGGGAATCTTTGACCGCGATGTCGTCGTTGACGTAGACGGCGTCCACTTTTATGCCGTCTTCTTCGCGGGCAAGGTCGGCGGCGTTGTTGAAATTCATACAGTCGCCGGAATAGTTCTTGATGATGAGAAGCACGCCTTTGTCGGTGGCGCATTCCTTAATGGCGTTGTAGACCTGAATCTGCGAGGGGGACGCGAAAACGTCGCCGCAGACCGCGCAGTCGAGCATACCTTTTCCGACAAAACCGGCGTGCGCGGGTTCGTGGCCGCTGCCGCCGCCCGAAATGAGGGAGACCTTGTCGGGATTGATTTCTTTTTTCTTGACGATTTTGAACTTTTCCACGAATTCGAGTTCGGGGTGCGCCTTGGCGAGGCCGTGGCACATATCGTACACGAAGGTTTCGGGAGTGTTCATTATTTTCTTCATAATTGCCTCCTGATTATCGTAAATCCGCTCTTAAAGGGGACAACGCCCCGCAAGAAGCGGGGCGCGTATTCCGTTAGTCGCAGCAGCAGCAACCTTTGGCTTCTCTGCCGAGTTTGTCCGCCGCAACAATCGCCGCGGCGACCATATCCGCGTTGACGGGGAAGGGCATAAAGTGAATGGACTCGTCGGGTATGCAGGATTTCTCCGCGACTTCCTTGAGTCTGTCGCCGATGTCTTCGACGCCGATGTCGGCGAGGCAGACGGGCAGACCGACTTCGAGGCAGAAGCCGATGACCTGATTGATTTCCTCGTCGGGAGCATTCTCGAGGACGAGTTGGCAGATGGTGCCGAAAGCAACTTTTTCACCGTGGAAGTATTTGTGGGTTTCTTCGAGAACGGTGAGGCCGTCGTGAATGGCGTGAGCCGCGGCAAGACCGCCGGATTCGAAACCGAGACCGGAAAGCAGAATGTTGGCTTCCACGATGTTCTCGAGGGCGGGGGTCACGACGTTGCCTTCGCAAGCGAGTTTGGCTTTGTAACCGTCGGCGATGAGGGTCTCATAGCAAAGGGACGCAAGCGCGAACGCGGTTTTGGTGCCGCGGGCGAGCAGGGTGCCTTTCGCGCGGTTCGCGCCGCAGGGCAGACCGGCGTTGACGTTGCCGAAGGACTGCACGTTGGCTCTCGCTTCGAAATAGGTGGACAGGGCGTCGCCCATACCGGAGACGAGGAAGCGCACGGGAGCGTTGGCGATGACGGTGGTGTCGATGAGCACCACGCTGGGGCTCTGCTTGAAGTAGGCGTAATCGTCGAAAGCGCCGTCCGGAGTGTAGAGAACCGCGGAGTGAGAGGTGGGAGCATCGGTCGCCGCAATGGTGGGGACGATGATGAGGGCTTCGCCCTGAGCGACGCACTTGGCGGTATCTATTGCTTTGCCGCCGCCGAGACCCACGGTGCAGGCGCACTTGTTGGCTTTGGCCACCTGCTGCAGACGCGCGACTTCCTGGCGGGAGCACTCGCCGGTGAAATCGACGGTGATGAACTCCACCTTATACTTTTCGGCGGTAGTGTCGAGTTTGGCCTTGACGCGGGCGACGTCGTCCTTATGGGCGATGAGCAACGCTCTCTTGCCGAAGGTCTTGACGAAGTAACCGAGGTTGAGGAGTTCGTCCTCGCCCTGAACGTACTTGGTGGGGCAAATAAATGCTTTTCTCATAATGTTCTCCTTTTTATGGATTTTGATTGTGAAATCATTATAAACCACGAAAAATGCAATTTCAAGACCCATTTGCCTCGAAAAAGTTGAAAAAAACGGGGTGTTGTCATATAATTTTCGTAATTTCGGGCATAAGCCCTCAACAGAGGTCAGAAGTATGGATATTAAAACATCTGTCGAGAAACGTGTGCAATGGATAAAAGGCGTTCTTGAGGCGAGCGGAGCCAAAGGCGTGGTGTACGGCAACAGCGGAGGCAAAGATTGCACCCTCGTTTCCGCTCTCGTGAAGAGGGCGACGGACAACGTGCTCGGGGTCATTATGCCGTGCCAGTCCTCCCGAAACTACGGCGAAGACAAAGAGGACGCTCTCGCTGCGGGTGAAATGTACGGTATCCCGCAGATTGAGGTTGACCTCACGGCCGCCAAGGAAGCGTTGGTTGCCGCTCTGGGAGACAATCTGGGGGGCGAGGGGACCAACGAGGCGGGGATACATTCCGCGCTCATCAACATCAATCCGAGACTGAGAATGACTGCGTTGTACGCCGTCGCTCAGCCGCGCGGTTACCTCGTTGCGGGGACCGGAAACGCCTGCGAGTACGCAATGGGCTATTTCACCAAGTGGGGGGACGGCGCATACGATTTCAATCCCATTGCCGACCTCACCGTGCCCGAGATTTACGAACACCTCCGTTATCTCGGTTCACCCGCCCACATTATCGAAAAAGCGCCCTCTGCGGGGCTTTACGCGGGGCAGACGGACGAACGGGAAATGGGCGTGACCTACGACGAAATCACGGCGTACCTGAAGGGTTTGCCCGTGCCCGCCGACAAAAAGGCGGTTATGGACGCGCTTGCGGCGCGGAGCGCGCACAAACGCGTGCCGCCTCTGCGGTTCGAGGGCTGAAAGCGGGCTTTCGTCAAACGGAAAAATTTCGGGCTGAACGGCGTGCAAAGAGACAATCTCTCTTGCATTGCCGTTTTGTTTATGATAAACTAAACGGGAGCGCGCGCGCACCAAATATCTCGTGCCGACGCGTTTCGGAGGAAAGAGAAGAAATGGCAAAAATCAAACTTACCACCGTGGCATTCAAAGGAACTGCCGCGCAGGAAAAGAAACTGCGCGAAGAACTGCGAGAGATAAAGAATATGGCGGGCGCGCTTATGCCCGCATTGCAGACTGCGCAGGAAATTTACGGCTATCTCCCCATCGAAGTGCAGAAGATTGTCGCCGAAGAATTGGGCGTGCCCCTCGAAGAAGTTTTCGGCGTTTCCACTTTTTACAGTCAGTTTTCGCTCAATCCCAAGGGCGAGCACGCGGTTGCGGTGTGTATGGGCACGGCGTGCTACGTCAAGGGCTCCGGCGACGTTTTCTATAAGATTGCCGGCGAACTCGGTCTGACCGACGGCGCCACCACTCCCGACGGAAAATTTTCACTCAATTCCACCCGTTGCATAGGTTGCTGCGGCCTTGCTCCCGTCATTACGGTGGGCGACGATGTCTACGGCAAACTTACGCCCGCCGACGTCCCCGGCATTCTGGCAAAATACCGCAATTAATCGCTTCGGCAAAGGAAGGGTAAAATGAAAATCAGTCGCATTGCCTCCGAAATAGACGGAAAAATCCTCTGTTCCACTGGCAGGGCGGAAGACGAAGTGACTTCGGCTTGCGCTTTCGATATGATGAGCGACGTGCTCGCCTATGTGCGCGACCAGAACGTACTCGTCACCGGGTTGGTCAATCCGCAGGTGGTGAGGACGGCGGTTATGGTGGACATAGGCTGCATAATTTTCGTGTGCGGCAAGAAACCCACTGCCGATATGATTGCGCTCGCGGAAAACTACAACATAGTTTTCGTATCCACGGAACTCGACACCTACGAAACGGTGGGAAGACTGTATTCCGCAGGGCTTCGGGGTTGCCGATGAGCGAGACGCGCATACATCAGGAATACGTCGTCAGCGGCAACAATTTCGCCTCGGCGGGCTCGGCGTCCGAAGAGGTGAAAAGCACCTTGAAAAAGATTGGCGTCTCCTCCTCCGACATCAGGAGAGTGGCGATTGCTATGTACGAGGGCGAGATAAATATGGTCATTCACGCGGGCGGCGGGGTCGCTACCGTGGATATATATCTCGACCGTGTGGAGATTGTGCTCGCCGATAAGGGCAAGGGCATCGAGAACGTCGAACTCGCGATGACCCCGGGCTGGTCTACCGCTCCCGAGGATATTCGTGCTCTCGGGTTCGGCGCGGGTATGGGTCTCCCGAATATGAAAAAATACACCGACGAGTTCTCTATTGAGAGCGAAGTCGGCGTGGGAACCACCGTCAGAATGACGATAAGGTTCGGCTGAGAGGAATATGGCGGAAAGAAAGATTAAATGCGTGCTCGATGAGAAAGCGCTGCACACGGTTATGCTGGACCCCGAAAAATGCGTCGGGTGCGTGACCTGTATGAAGCGTTGTCCCACCGAGGCGATACGCGTCCGCGGCGGCAAGGCCAGCGTGGCGTACGAACGCTGCATAGGCTGCGGCGAATGCGTGCGCCTGTGCAAGCACCACGCCAAACTTCCCGCGCACGACAGTTGGGATTCGCTCAACGATTTCCGCTATAAAATCGTGCTTCCTCCGCCTTCGCTTTACGGTCAGTTCAACAACCTCGAAGACATCGACATAGTGCTCAACGGGTTGCTGGCCATAGGTTTCGACGAAGTGTACGAAGTCGGGCAGGCGGCGGAGTACGTAACGGACGCCACCAAGACGCTGATGCAGTACGGCGGCATCGAAAGCCCGATTATTTCCACGGCTTGTCCCGCCGTCGTGGAACTCATAATGATGAGATACCACAACCTCGCGGGACACTTGCTGAACACCCTTGCGCCCGTGGACGCCGCGGCGAAACTCGCACGCGAAGCGGCGATTGCGAGAGGCATTCCCGCCGAAGACATCGGGGTTTACTTCATTTCCCCCTGTCCCGCCAAGGTTTTCGCTCTCAAAATGGGGCTCGGCGTCGAAAAGCCGTACGTCGACCGCGTGCTTTCCGTATCCGACGCATATATGCGTCTCGTTCCCGCAATGGCGGCGCTTACGGACGTCAGGAAAATGTCGCGTATGAGTTTCACGGGTATTTCGTGGGGCATAAGCAGGGGCGAAGCCAACGCCACCGAAGAACTCAAGACAATCGCCGCCGACGGAATAGAGCAGTGCGTCGCGATTCTCGAGGCGCTCGAGGACGGCGGTATGCAGGATATAAAGTTCATAGAACTCAACGCTTGCGTCAGCGGTTGCGTGGGCGGCGTGATGAACGTCGAGAATCCCTTTGTCGCACGTTCGCGCCTGCATTATCTCACGCGCAAGTTGAAAAACGCGCCCAACCGTATGGACGACATCGGCAAGACCGCCGATTATTTCCTTTGGGAACACGACCCGACGCTCAAGGACGTGTTCAAACTCGACGACAACCGTCTCGCCGCAATGGCGAAGATGATAGAAATGGACTCTATTTTCGAGACCCTGCCCAAAGTGGACTGCGGGCTGTGCGGCGCGCCCAGTTGCAGCGCGTTTGCGGAGGACCTCGTGGGAGGAGTCATTCCGCGCGACACAAAATGCCCCCGACTCGGGGAGAACGGGGAGGGCGGGAAATGACCGTGACGGGACTTGCCGACCTGCTCGGCGCCAGAATCGCCAACCTTGCCGACGGAGAAAGGGAACTCACCTCGGGCTATTGCGGTGATTTTCTCAGTTTCGTTATGGGAAAAGCGCCCGAAGGTTGCGCGTGGTTCACCGTTATGAGCAACGTCAACGTCTGCGCCGTCGCCACTCTCGCCGATTGCGCCGTCGTCGTGTTGTGCGAAGGGGTTACCCCCGACAATGCGCTTGCCGAAAAGGTCAGGCAACAGGAGGTAAATCTCATTCTCACCGACAAGACCGTATACGAAGCGGCTCTGGCTACCGCCGGCAAACTGTAGTTTGTCGTGACGGACGGAGCGCAACGATGAAATACCGTTACGATTTGCACATACATTCCGCGTTGTCGCCTTGCGCCGAGAACGATATGTCGCCCGTCACCATAGTGGGACAGGCTGCGCTCGGAGGATTGCATTTCGTGGCGGTTGCCGACCACAACGCCACGGGGCACGTGCCGCTTGCGTTGCGTGCAGGCGAAGAGTACGGAGTGCTTGCGGTGCCTGCCGTCGAGGTGCAGACAAACGAGGATATACATCTTCTGTGCCTTTTCTCCGACCTGAGGTCTCTCGAAGCGTTCTTCGCCGAGATTCCCGTTTCGGACAGGAGCAACCGTCCCGACCTGTTCGGCGACCAACTGCTTCTGGACGAGGACGATAACGTAATCGGGAGAGAGGACAGAATGTTGCTCGACAGCGCCGCCGTATCTTCCGACGAAGTGTTCGACCTTGCGGCAAAACACGGCGGAGTTGCGGTGCCCGCTCACATCGACCGCGACGCCAACAGTATGTTGCGGATTCTCGGAGACATACCCGAAAAGTTCCGCACCGTGGAACTTTCCACACGCTCGTCGGCCGAGGAGAGAGATTACTGGTCGGAACGGAAACTGGTCATAATCGACAGCGACGCGCACACTCTCGACGCCGTGTCCGACTGCGGGAACGCAGGCGAAATAGAACTCGGGGAGTATTCCGTTGCCGCGCTGATACGCAGGATTGCGGCGGGAAAGGAATGATGAGAGAGATTGCGCTGAACATACTCGACATAGTGGAAAACTCCGTGAAAGCGGGGGCAACCCTCATCACCGTCACCGTGGAATGTCACGACAATCTGCTGAAAGTGGAAATCGGCGACAACGGTTGCGGTATGGACGCGGAGTTTGCCGCCCGTGTGCTGGACCCTTTCACTACGACGAGGACGACGCGCAAGGTCGGAATGGGATTGCCTCTTTTCAAAATGGCTGCCGAAATGGCAGGCGGCGGGCTGTCGCTCGTCACGGAAAAAGGCGTGGGCACAACCGTTACGGCGACTTTTGTCGCCGACCACATAGACCGTGCGCCTCTCGGTGACCTCGGCGAGACTATGAGTACGCTCCTCGACGACGAACGCGATTTCGTACTGACCGTTGCGACGGACAAAGGGGAATACGTGTTCGACACCCGCGAACTCAAGCGGGAACTTGACGGCATTTCCGTGACGGAACCGCAGATTGCTGTTTTCGTCCGCGATATGATAAGAGAAAACATAAACGCTATCGGAGGAAATTTGTTATGAAGAGCATAGCCGACATCAAGGCTATCCGCGACAAAATGCAGGCGCAGATAGTGCTCCGCGACAACAAGGACGCAGAGCAGGAGACCCGTATCGTCGTCGGTATGGCGACCTGCGGCATTTCCGCGGGCGCGCGTCCCGTGTTCAACACGCTTGTGGACGAAGTCGCACAGCGCAATCTCAAGAACGTCAAAGTCACGAGAAGCGGGTGCCTCGGAATGTGCGCGCTGGAGCCTATCGTCGAAGTTTTCGTGCCGGGGCAGGAGAAGGTGACCTATGTTCACATCGACCCCGATAAGGCGAGGAACATCATCGCTTCGCACATCGTCAACGGCAACGTCTGCACCGATTATATGATTACGAAAGGCTGAACAGCCGAGGAGAGAATATGGTTAGAAGTCACATTTTGGTTTGCGGCGGCACGGGGTGCCACTCCAACAACAGCGCCGCAATCAGAAAGGAATTCGAGTTCCTCATCAAAGAGAGAGGGCTCGAGAACGAGGTTGCCGTCGTCGGTACGGGCTGTTTCGGTCTGTGCGCGGCGGGTCCCATCGTCATCGTTTACCCCGAGGGCGCTTTTTACAGCGGCATCAAGGTGGAGGACGTCGCCGAAATCATCGACGAACACATTGTCAAGGGCAGGCTCGTTCAGCGTCTTCTCTACAAGGAAAAGTCCGACCATCACGCCGTCAAAGCGCTTTCCGACACCAATTTCTACAAGAAACAGACGCGTGTCGCGCTCCGCAACTGCGGCGTAATCAACCCCGAGGAAATCGACGAATACATCGCCTACGACGGTTATCAGGCTCTCATCAAGTGCCTTACCGAACTCAAACCGCAGGAAGTCATCGACATAATCAAGAGTTCGGGTCTGCGCGGGAGAGGCGGCGGCGGATTCCCGACGGGTCTCAAGTGGCAGTTTGCCGCCAACAGTCCCGGGGACGTCAAATACGTGTGCTGCAA